>Ga0315533_1002914_pt1 | contig 11591 bp, 9 predicted proteins | sample SalMarSW160130MG_FD_203081 | JGI IMG/M metagenome (GOLD analysis project Ga0315533, IMG submission 203081) | Salt marsh sediment microbial communities from the Plum Island Ecosystem LTER, Massachusetts, United States - Salt Marsh Sediment SW1601-30 ...
AGCTGGCTCCCACTTGACGCACTGGTAGTTTGTCCCTTATAGTGGCGTTACAGTGGATATAAGCCTTAAAGACAACCCGAGATATAACTGGTGGCTTGTTTTCGGCCTGCTTGCCGCCATATATTGCCTGATAAACCTGGGACTGCCCCGTCTCCCCATCGACCCATTCGCCAGGACTTACGTCATTCAGCCGATACTCTGGGGCCTTTTGGCCTGGGCCATAGTGGTCCTGCCCAGGTACCGGACCGTCGGCGGATTGAGGGTCAAGGCTGCCATTATCCAGTTGGCGCTGATGATTGGCTTTTTCCAGGTGCTGCTCTATGTCATTGGCGGACTCTTCTCCGGCTTTGGTAAAAGTCCCTATGCCTTCACTCCGAAGAGCATCCTGACCAATCTGGTTTTTGTTGGCTCAATGCTGGTGGGTGTGGAATTCAGCCGAGCCTGGCTCGTTAACCGCCTGGGGAAAAAACATACCCTTCAGGCGTTAATCTTCGTCTCCGTGCTCTACACCCTGCTATCCATTCCATTAGCCCGCATCACCGGTCTCACTCTGGATCTTGGCTCCATCAGCTATATGAACTCGACTGTCCTGCCAGCACTAGCCGAGAACCTGCTGGCCTCGTTCCTGGCTCTGATGGGTGGGCCCTTGGTTGCCATCGCCTACCGCGGGATACTCCAGGCGTTCTGGTGGTTCTGCCCCATCCTTCCCAACCTGTCCTGGGCATTCCAGGGACTTATCGGGACGGTGGTACCCATTGTCGGGCTGGTGCTGGCAAACAGCCTGCGCTCCTGGCGCCGGCCTGGACAGGCGAAACGGGAGAGAGGGGGGTCGCTGGCTGGCTGGGTTGTTACTACAATTATCGCCGTAGCCATAATCTGGTTTGCCGTCGGGCTGTTCCCGGTGCAGCCGACCACAGTAATCAGCGGCAGCATGAGGCCGACTCTCGACGTCGGCGATGTCGTCATCATCGCCAAGGTGTCAGCGGATACTGTCAAGCCAGGTGATATTATCCAGTTCCGGGAAGCAGAAGGAGTTACCACAGTACACCGGGTGGTCGAGATTCAGGAAAGTGAAGGGCAGAGATTTTTTATAACCAAGGGGGATGCCAACAGTGAGCCAGATACCAACCCTGTCCTCTCCGCGAATGTGGTCGGCAAAGCGGTTTTTGACATCCCCAAGATAGGCTGGGCAGCCATAGCGGTTAAGGAATTCTTTATGGGATAGCTATAAACAATGTCAAATTGCAAAGCTCAAATGGCAAAGAGAGATGGTTTCGGCATTTGGATTTGTTCGGGGCAACTAAACGAATCTGGATTGACACCGTAGCTTTTACTCTTTAGAATAGCGGGATAAAGTTGATGAAAGTCTGGAAGGCGTTTGCCAGGTCGAGAAGGCTAAGAATAACTTGCTTCGCCCTGGCTGGTGCTCTGCTGGTGGCTTCAATAGTTGGGCTCGGGTATTCCACGGTGGCGCCAACCGAAGAAGTGCCGACGGCGAAATACGAGCATAAGGGACAGTTCGACTACACGGTTTACCTCAAGCCCAGTATCCTTTACGGTGATTTCATACCGACCGAGGAAGAAGAGGAGGAGGTCCCTATGGTTTTCTTCCGAAATATCATTGACGAGGCTCGACTGGTCTTCAGCTATAACTTTGATTCCAGCCAGTCGGTAACTAATGTCACTAATGAGCTGGTGGTGTCAATAATTGTCGAAGACCCTGGTTTGTGGCGAAAAGAAATTACAGAGTTGGAAGAGACCCATGGGGGAAATAAGTTCACAGTGGACTTTCCTTTGAATCTCAATTATCTTGATAAAGTAGCCGATGATATTGAGGAGGATATAGGAATTGCCAGCAGCACGAATAACTTCATCATCAGAGCTGTGGTCCATACCACGGCCGAGACTGCTCTGGGCAAGACCATCGAAGACGAATTCAGCTATGAGCTTACAGCCATACTCACGGCTAGGAAATTAGAACTGAAGGGCAACCTTGGGAGTAGTAAAGCGGGTTCCAAGGAGGGAATAAAGTATGAAGGGAAGGGCCGCTTTGACTACGAGGTATATCTCAAGCCAAATAAGCTTTATGAAACAGATGTACTCAGGTCGGAGGCATCTCCTGTGGTGGAGCCTCCGGTATCTCCCCAAACCCTGGGTCCAGGGCTGTTGTACTTCCCCAGGATAATTAGCAACATCAAAGCAAGTTTTTCTTATCAGTTTCTCTGCGATAGACCGATAAGCGAGCAGTCACAAGAGGTGGAGGTCACCGCCATAATAGAGAACCCAGAAAAGTGGAGCAGGAGCCTTGTCGTGGTGCCCGAAACAAACAAAGTAGGCAGCTTTACTATATCCTTTCCCATAAATATACAATATTTCGAAACGGTGATTGATGCCATTGAGCAGGAGACAGGTGTCCGTGAGAGTTCCTACAACATAATGATTAAAGCTGATGTCCACACCGTTGCCCGCACCGATCTGGGCACGATAAGCGAGGTCTATACCCAGACCTTAGGCGTTAATCTGGGGGGAAATACCCTCACCTTTGGTAAAGAGCTATCCTCGTCTAAATCGGGTTCAATTGGTGGAACTGCGATACCTGGGGCAAGTGGCTCGAGGGCACCCTGGATTATTGGCCTGGTGATAGCCTTGCTGGCTCTGGGCTATTTTGGCTGGTGCCAAACCCAACTTGGATTGGCGCCGGTTAGTGCTGGTGAAGCCGAGGCTGCTCGGGCTAGAAAGAAATATAGGCAGATGATGGTGGATGTTGAGGAGCTGCCCGGGGTAAAACCGACTGAGACGGTTATACCCCTGAGTTCACTGGACGATTTGGTAAGAATCGCTGATGACCTGGTTAAGCCCGTACTCCATCAAGCGGAGGCGGGGAGGCACACTTATTGCGTTATTGATAGCGGCGTAAGATACCTGTACGTCATTGAGACTCAAAAATAGGGCTAACTCATGGTGTTGATTAGAAGCTGCGGAGAACTAATGCCGGAAAGGCTGAATAGTTCTAGAGATGGAGAGGTGACCAGCTTGAGAAAGGCAGAGTTCACCTACGCTGAAATCAGTCGCAAGATGGGTTTAAGCCGGGAGAGGATAAGGCATAAGTGGCGGCTCACACTAAAGCGAGGAAAAACTCAGCCCGTGATAACCCCGATGCCCTGCTGAATACTAGCGAAGCAACCAAGCTTCTCAATATTCGTGCCAATACAATCAGACACTGGAGTAGTAAGGGGATGTTGGAGACATATTCGGTTGGAGCTCGGAGTGACCGAAGGTTCAGGCGCAACTAAATCTTAGTATCTCCTCCAGCACCTCTGTCCATCTATCCCCCAGGAGCCTGGTGTCTAACTTGATTTGTGTGGCACCTATTTTAACTGCGCCATCAATAGGGCTGTCAGTGGTCAACGGAAACTGGGAGAGATGGCATGGTTACGCTTGCTTCGTCTGCCGAATGGTTGTCGAGCCCCCGCTGCTATGGCAGCGCTATCAGGGATGAGTTTCCGGATTGTTGCCTGGCTTTCTGCCGCTCCTCAACAATTCATTCAACTACAATGTAGCGGTTCTCTCCTGTCCCCAAGCCATGCCTCAAAGCTGCCATGACCTGGGGTAACTGCCAGGGGTCCGCCACGAGCTTGTTACTGGCCTCATAAGCCAGGAGCACTTTAATCGCTTCGACATCAATAGCCACAAGGTCACCGGAAGCAAGCACCACTTCAGGCTTCACCAACTGGCCCTTGGCAGGACCACCTGAAACGAAGGCCTTTCTGCCATCCATGATTATGAGATTCGGTTGCCAGCACAGACTGATTTCCGCAATCTTTTGCTCCAAGTGGCGAGCGTGAAGAGCACGTCGTTCGCCAGGGTGCACAAAGCCTACCGCAAGCTTCAGCGCCCCCGAAAATCGTGCCATATTATGGGTTTTCAGGCAGGGCAGATATACTATCTTGTCAGCTTCATAGGCTGAGCGCGGCATGGAAACAGAGCTAAGATAGTCCCCATTAATCTTGACCCTTACCCAATCATCAGGCTTATCATCGAAAGCAATGATCTCCACCCCCAAATCACGCGCTAACTCGAACATACCCAGTTTTCTGAACACCTTCCTGGTGGGTCTCCATACCCCTCCAGAGCTTTCGCCTATCGTAATTTTTGCTCCCGCCTCCAGGAGGAGTTCGACTACGGCGCGCAGAAACACCAGGTCGGTAGAGGCAGGATATGGGTCTTGGCTGTTAAAATTTGGCTTAAGCAGAACCCTGTCGCCCTTGTCTACAACCGGCCCCAGGGAACCCAGCAGCGCGATGGCCCTATCAATAGCAGCCCTGATGTCTCCACCCGCCTTCACCTTAGCCACCAGAGCCTGGCCATTTCTGAGCCAGGGGTTGGCAGGGCAAGGCCGGGGGGCAACAAACGGAATATCCCTGGGCGCCCTATCACTGAGGAAGTGATAAACCCCGGCAATCTTATCTCCAAAATCCATCATTTGTGTTCCTTCGTGCAAACGGCAACTTTTAAGTCCCGCCATAATCGTAACAAGTTTTTGGTTTTCAAATATTTGTGCATTTCAGTAACCTCTAATTAGACCTCAGTATCTCTTCCAGAACGACTTTCCATCTGTCTCCCATGAGCCTGGTGTCTAACTTGATCTGCGTGGCACCTATTTTAACTGCGCCGTCAAGATATTTACTCATAACTCCCCTTACCCCTCTTATCTTAAGAGGGGAATCAACGGTTTGGGGCTTTATTGCAATTTGCCTTCCCTGTGTGGAAACGGAGCTTACCTTGGCCCGCATAGCTAGAACCTTGATTTTCACTATGTAAAGAAGATTTTCCACAGGCTCGGGCAAAGGACCGAATCTATCTTTGAATTCTTGAGCTATGTCCGCTGCTTCCTCGATATGCCCCACCCTGGCCAGTCTGTGGTAAAGGCTTAATCGAGTATTTAGATTGGAAACATACTCTTCCGGTATGTGGGCGTCTAAGGGCAGGGCTATGCTGGGCAATTCCTTTGCTTCCCCGGCAATGACACTCTTCCTCACTTCGCCAGCTTGCTTCGCCTTTAGCTCCTCCACTGCCTCAGCCAGCAACTGGCAATAAAGGTCAAAGCCCAGGGCGGCGATATGCCCGCTTTGCTTGACACCTAAAAGATTGCCCGCCCCCCGAATTTCCAGGTCCTTCATAGCGATACCGAATCCCGAACCCAGTTCGGTAGCCTCGAAGATAGTCCTGAGCCTCTTATGAGCCTGGGGGGTCAGCCGTTTCCCCTCGTCAAAGAAGAAATAAGCATAAGCCTGGTTGATACCGCGACCCACCCTACCCCTCAACTGATAAAGCTGAGCCAGGCCAAACCTGTCAGCCCGGTCAATAATCAGTGTATTAACATTAGGCATATCCAGACCTAACTGGATAATGGTGGTGGTCACCAGAATATCATACTTGCCAGCGATAAAATCCGCCATCACCTTTTCCAATAGTTCTTCAGGCATTCGCCCATGAGCTATGGCTATTCGAGCTTCGGGCACTAAATCCTGTAATTTGCTGGCAGCCCAGGCAATGCTTTGAACACGGTTATGGACAAAGAAGACCTGACCATTCCTTTCCAGTTCACGCAATACCACCTGCCTGACCAGAGTGCCATCATAAACCCCAACATAGGTCTGGACAGTCAGGCGTTCTTCAGGAGGCGTTTCCACAATGCTCATATCCCTGATTCCGGTTAAAGACATGTGAAGGGTGCGCGGGATGGGAGTAGCACTGAGGGCCAGGGTATCTATTTCCTTCCTCATCTGCTTGAGTTTTTCCTTCTGCACCACGCCAAACTGTTGTTCCTCATCTATTATTAGCACTCCCAGGTCTTTAAATTTGATGTCTTTTTGCAACAGGCGATGAGTGCCAATGCATATATCTACAGTGCCATTGGCTAAGCCTTCAAGGACTTCCCTTTCTTTTTCGGGCGGACAAAAGCGGCTCAGCATTTCTACTCTTAAGGGAAAAGTCTGCAACCTCTCGGTAAAGGTAATGAAATGCTGCTGAGCCAGCACGGTGGTCGGGACCAGAATAGCTACTTGTTTATTATCCATAACCGCCTTAAAGGCAGCACGCAATGCTATCTCGGTTTTGCCATAGCCCACGTCTCCACAGATGAGCCGGTCCATGGGCTTAGTTTTTTCCATGTCCTCTTTAACCGTCATGATTGCCTCAATCTGGTCTGGTGTTTCCATATAAGGAAATGATGCCTCTAGCTCCTGTTGCCATAGCGAATCTTCACAGAAAGCGAAGCCAGGAGCTACCTCCCGAGCAGCATAAAGGTCAAGCAGCTCGTGAGCAATTTCCGCCACTGATTCTTTAACCCTTCTCTTTGTCCTTTGCCATTCCGGGGTTCTCAAACGGCTCAAGCGTGGTGCCTGGTCGCCAGCACCGATATAGCGGCTGACGCGGTCTATCCGTTCGGTAGGCACATAGAGCCTGTCACCAGCGGCATACTCTAAAACAAGGTATTCTCTCTCCATTCCATCGGAGGACATCCTGGCCAGACCGTGGAATCTGGCGATGCCATGGTCAACGTGGACGACATAATCGCCAGGAGCTAACTGAGGAAGAAACCATTGGTGAGGTATTGGCCTCTTCTTGCCTGCTCGCGGTTGCTTCACAAAGCCGAAGAGCTCGACATCGGTGATAAGGGTCAACCTGTCATCCAGTAGCCAGCCTCCGTCCAGTGAACCCTGGAGCACGGTGATTGAACCGGGCGGAGGTATCTGCTCTATCTGCGATGATGGCGAAGTATGAATGTCCTCTTTCTGGAGAAGTTCAGCCAAGCGATTTGCCTGATGGCTAACTACGAACACGCGCTGTCTTTGTTCCAGCATCTGCTTGGCTGTTTTGAGGAACCTTTCCAGTTGGCTGCCATAGCTCTGGGCTCTAGTGAAGGGCAAAGCCTGTCCATAGCCCCGGGCGGCATCCCATGTTTCCAGCGCCAAAAAAAGAGCACTTTTCCTTCCTCTATCCCTTTCTTTCATCTGCGACTCTAATTCTTCCCAGGTGAGGTAAGGAGAGGGAAAGCCCTGAGGCAGTTCGCCTCTTTCCATCTTTGTGGCTCTTAATTCTTGAGTTTCCTCGCTTAGCCTGGTGATGGTAAGTTCAATTCCTTCAGGTTCATCGAGAACAAGCAAGGCATCACCGCTAAGATAATCAAATACGCTTCCAGCCACCACTTCAGAGTTATCAGCCATTGGTATAAACTCTTTGGCCGGGGTGACAATCAACGAGGATACGGGGCTAGTTGAGCGCTGGCTTTCCGGGTCGAAGCACCTCATGCTCTCTATCTGGTTGCCAAAGAACTCTATTCGAACTGGCAACTGGCTGCAGGGAGGAAAGACATCAATAATGCCACCCCGTTTGCTCATCTGCCCGGGCACCTCGACAACGTCCTCCACTTCGTAGCCCATGCTTTGCCATCGGCGCAGTAACTCCATGGGCTCAGCAGCCATGCCCTGCTTTAGAATATGGCAAGCAGCCACAAAATCCCTTTGCGGGATGGTTTTACTCATGATTGCCAGGGCTGAGGTCACTACCAGGGGAGGTTTATCACTCTCTTCATAAAGGGCCAGGGCGGCTAATGCCCTCAACCTCTCCATCATCTGATAGCTGACAGTCAATAGCTGAGAACCGCCGTAAGGCAGGAAGTCGAGCTCAGGGAGCCGATGCAACTCGGCCGAAGGGGAACACCAGGCTCGAAGCTGCTCATGAAGCTTTCTGGCAGTCTCAGGCTGACCAGTCACCACCATGAGGGGCAAATTAAGCTCGTCGTAAAGAGCGGCAATCAAGTAGGGTTTGGCGGCATCAAGTATGGTTGCCTTGTGCTCGCCTTTTGCTGTGGACAGCTCCCCCACCAAGTGACTGTAGGCAGGCACCTCTTTGAGCAAAGAAAGCAAACAAGAGAGATTCATACGAAAAAACCAATGCCCGCGTTAAACTAATCCTATAACTTCTTCTTGAGCGAATCCACTTTCTCCTTCATGCCCTGGGCCTTGTCTCTCCGATCGTCGATGTGAATCGTGGTCAACACCCTGGCGACCCCTTCCCCAAAGGTCCCTTCGTGCATCTTCTTTACCAACGCCAGAATCCTGTCCAAGTCACCTTCTATAATCGTCCCCATTGCGGTCATCTCATACCTTATGTCCTTTTCTTGCTCCAGGACCTTGACCGCCCGTGCCACGTACTGGCTGACTGAAGGGGTCTTCGTTCCTAACGGGACAACGCTTACCTCGGCTATTGCCATTCTCTCACCTCCTTACACATCCAGATTTTTTGTAGTTGCTCCGATTTATCAGGCCCTCCGCTTTTTGTCATTGCCTCCCCACCCAGATTGCGGAGCCCGTTCCGAAGCGTAAGCGAGGAATCTTGCTCCTCGCAATGACAAAGGGGGAGCCCAATGAATTGGGCAACTACATTTTTAAACTATCAATATATTATGTCAACTAAACAGGGGTTCTTTCGCCTCCACCCATCGGAGAACCTCTGTGCTTAGTGCTATTTTAGCAGCAATGATAAAATAACTAGAAATATGAAGGACAAGGAATTAATTGAGAGCCTGGCCAGAAAGGCTGGCGATACCCTGATGAAGCATTTTCGCCAAGACTGGGCTTTGCTCGAGAAGCGAAGCACGGCTAAGGAAGCAGTCACTAAATATGATAAAGAGGTGGACAGGTTAATTGTTGAAGAGATTAAGAGACATTATCCTCACCACAGCCTGCTCACTGAGGAAAGCGGTTTTCTACAGGGCGACCCTGATTGGCTTTGGATTGTAGATTCTTTGGATGGCACCGGTGATTTTGCCAATTTCAACCCTTTCTTTGCCGTGTGCATAGCCCTGATGCACCAAAGCGAACTTCTACTGGGAGCGATTTATGCCCCGGCGATTGATGAGTTTTACTTTGCTGAAAAGGGCAAAGGTGCTTACTTAAACGGGGTAAAGATTCAAGTATCCGATGTATCAGACCTTAGCCGGAGCTACATTTTCTACTGTGAAGGTGGAGAGAAAGACCGGGGAAGAACAGGCGAGCTTCTGCACAAGGTTTACCCCCGGGTTACCGACATACGAAAGCTTGGTTCGGCCGGGCTGGAAACAGCCTGGGTTGCCGCCGGCAAAGGAGAGGCTTACTTCTCCACCAGGATTGAGCCCTGGGATGTTGCCCCTGGTGTCTTATTAGTTCAAGAAGCTGGTGGCAAGGTCAGCGATTTTCAGGGCAACCCCTGGAAGCCCCAAACAGGCGACCTTCTATTCTCCAACAAAAAGCTTCACGAGGGGATATTGAGCTTGATTTCTTCTCAGTGATATGAAGATAGTACTATAGTACTATGTCAACAGAGAAAGCAATTATAAAGACACTGGGAGGAAAAGAAATTACCATAACGGAACAAACTCCCCTCCCCTGTTTTCGCTGTGGCATCTGCTGCGCCAGCTACCAGGCTCCACTTACCCCCGAAGACATAGACAACATTGCCTCAGCCCTGGGAATATCACGCTCAAAGTGCATCTCCAGATATGCTCTGAAGGTGCCGATAAAGGAAGGCTACCTGCTCAAGAAGACAAAGAAAGGCTGCATTTTCCTGGCCTGGGATGCGGATGGGAAAGCCCGCTGCACAATATATCCCTCGCGTCCTAAAGCTTGTCGGGAATGGACCCCCAGCCTTGCCAAGCCCGAATGCCGCGAAGGATTAGCTAAACTCAAGTCCAGAGGGCAAATAATGCTGCTGGAGGAACTCCTCCCGTCCCACGATGAGCAAAAAGAGCTTTACCTGTCTCTGGAGAAAGTTCCTCCTCAGTCCTAACCTCCCCGTAACCACAGAAAGGAGGTGCCATTGCAAGCTCTTTTTTTGTCATTCTGAGCGTAGCGAATAATCTAACCACGCTCGGGGTAAACTCCACGTGTCAATTTCCATCCTCAACAGCCCCACCGAGATTGCTTCGGCTGACTAAAGTCAGCCTCGCAATGACACGGGGGGTGTCATTGTGGTGAGCACACTCTTTTCATTGTCATCGCAAGCACCTTCCCTTTTGTCATTGCGAGCCGAAGGCGTGGCAATCCCTGAGATTGGGAGGCGCCGCCCATATTGCGGTTGTGCGCTCGTCGGTGATAAAGTTGCCCACAATCAACACTAAGATGAAACAGAGTCTGACATTTAGTGAGCAAAAAGGAGGCCAAAGATGAACACGTTTGCGGGAAAAATAGCACTGGTAACCGGCGGGAGTTCCGGCATCGGCCGCGCCACGGCAATCAAATTTGGAGAACGGGGCGCCAGGGTGGTGGTGGCAGCCCGCAGGGAAAAGGAGGGAAAGGAAACGGTGGAGATGATAAAAAAGGCCGGCGGCGAGGCGATGTTTGTCCAAACCGATGTTCGGATTGCTTCGCAGGTTGAAAACATGGTGCAACAAACCGTAAAGAAATACGGCCGTCTGGATATCGCCTTCAACAATGCCGGGGTAGGAGGCATAATGGCCCGGCTGATACGGACTACCGAGGAAGTTTTTGATGAAGTAGTGGACACCAACTTTAAAGGCGTCTGGTTGTCCATGAAATACGAAATTCCCATGATGCTGGAACAAGGCGGCGGAGTCATTATAAATAATTCCTCCATCGCTGGAGTGTCCACCGCGGAAAGATTGTCCGTCTACAGTGGAAGCAAACACGCTGTCGTGGCCATTTCCAACGCAGCGGCAAGCGAGTATGGCAAGGATAACATCCGAGTAGTGTCTATCTGCCCCGGCTGGATCAAAACCCGTATGACTGAAGAACTACGTGCCCGAAAAGATGCCGATGCCATGCAAGGCAATATACCTCTGAAGAGATGGGGTGAACCTGAAGAAGTGGCTGAAATGGTAATCTGGCTGGCCTCGGACGCTGCTTCTTTCGTTACCGGCAGCGCCTTCGTTATCAGCGGAGGAATGAATGTTTAGCACCTGCCAAAACTATTCCGTTAATCCCAATATTTTAGCGGCGTTGCCACCCATTATTCCTGCGATTTCCTCGTCTGTGAACTCAATTCCTTGCTCCTTTACCGCGTCGGGAATTTCGGTAAAGGCTTTGACCCCCCTCTCTTGATTTATCAGCAACTTCAGAAAGGGGTAGTCACTGCCGAACAGCACTCTCTGCCAGGGCACCGAGTCTAACAATGTCCTTAAAGCTTTGTAGAATTCCAGAGGATGGAGTAGCCGTCGCTGCCATAGAGATAAATCGAGGTAAACATTCGTTGCGTTGTTGCAGACTGCCACTGCTTCCGAGTACCAGCATCCACCGGTATGTGCCAGTATGATATGCAGGTCAGGAAAGTCCATGGCTACCTCCTGCACATAAATGGGCTGGCAATATTTAAAATAAAGCGGTTTCAGCACCTCCCCTGTATGGAGCAGAACAGGAACCCCATACTCCAACGCCTTTTCATAAATGGGATAACACGCCCTATCGTTGGGATAGAAACCGGCAGCTGAATGGAATTTAATCCCCTTCATACCCCATTCCTTGAGAAATCTTCCAACCATTTCGGCAGCTTTATTTCTTCTAGGGTCTATGCCAGCAAAAGCAATTAATCGC
>Ga0315533_1002915_pt1 | contig 11589 bp, 10 predicted proteins | sample SalMarSW160130MG_FD_203081 | JGI IMG/M metagenome (GOLD analysis project Ga0315533, IMG submission 203081) | Salt marsh sediment microbial communities from the Plum Island Ecosystem LTER, Massachusetts, United States - Salt Marsh Sediment SW1601-30 ...
CTTGAGACGCAAATTCGTTGGCAATTTCCGCGGTTCTCTGTGCCTGCGGCGATAACGCCTCTATCTTTTTGGGGGCTAGTCCTGCTCGCTGGGGGTCAGAATCGGCTAGCTCAGGCGATAAGGCTTCACCTCGGAGGATGAGCACAAATCTATGTTCTTTCACCGGCAGCACGGAAATCTCAGCCCTATCTATGGCGATATTATTCAATGAGCGGCATAACTCGGTACTTTTATCTGTGGCAAGCCGTCCTGCCCTTCTGTCGGTAATGATTCCCTTATTATCCACGGTGCAGAAATTACCTCTGGCCGTGATATCCTCTGGCTTTAGTTCCAAATCTATTCCCAGAGCTTCCACGACCCCCCGCCCGATATTATATTTGACAGGGTCATAGCCAAAGATTGCCAGGTGGCCCGGCGCACTCCCTGGCGTAATTCCCGGGCTAACAGGGTCAATGAGCCCACAAAGAGAATCCCTGGCTATGCGATTCAGGTTGGACTTTCTGGCTGTCTCCAGTTCTGTTTTACTGGTTTTAGGATGAGGTAGACCGCCTACGCCATCTATTACCAAAAGCACTATTTTAGACGGGGATGTCCGGGATATTTTCTTCATGTGCTCAAATCCAATCATGGTATTCGTTATTTTACTTGGAGGTGTAGTCAAGTTCAAGTTTGTCGTTTGACAAAGCTCGCTTGATAGCAGTGGGAAACGCACCTATTGACGAAATACTTGTTTTCATATCATACTAGTGGTAATTCAATCATAGGAGGTGATAATCCATGCTTACTATAAGTAGTACTATGGGTCTGATTGGAGGAATCATTGCCCTTATCTTCGGCATAATCATAATGATTTTTCCTAAAATCCTCAATTATCTGGTGGGCATCTTCTTGATATTGGTTGGAGTGGTAGCGCTTATTGTCTATTTTACTTAACTAGAAGCCGGAACGACTTTTTGGCGGGTGGCGGAGGACTTGAGCCTCTGACATTTCTGCCTGAGATAGATGCTCTGACTACCGGAGCCGTGTGAGGCTATTTCGCCCCTATTTTTAGCTCCTGCTCAACTCGTTTGTGGATGGGAAAAGTGGCAAGAGTTGTAAGCACAAACACGTCAAAGATAATCGGTCTAAAGGAATGCAGCAAAATCCATTGCTTCTTACCTTCACGAGCTTGAAGAAAGAGAGGTCGTGGGTCACCGGGGAGCACTTGGACTCTAGGCAGCTAACTCGCGTCTTGGAAACTGGGGCAATTGGATAAAGTGGTGTTACTTTGACGGGGTATATTCTTTCTCCTGGCATAGATGGCAACACTCTTGGGGCACAAGTGGTTTAATAGGCCTTCTAGCCAGCGGAAGAACCTCTGGTTAGCGCGTAAGTCCCACTCCAGAAACCTGTTATATAATGAAGGGATCGGGGCCTTTTCTTTTTTGACCCCAAAAACGCAGCGAAGGATCCAGTAAAAAGAGTGCAAGGCGTGTTTGTGGCGAATAGTATAAACGGATAAGCCAGCAGTATCTACAAGATCGAGAAGCTCCCGAGTTTTGTATTTTCTGATATGCCCGCCGGGGAAACCGTAGTAATCTCCAGATAACTTCCAACAGATAGATTCAGCAAAATAATGAGGCACGCTAATCCCAATGGCACCATCTTTGCTTAGTACCCTGACCAATTCCTCGACCACGCTCTTATCTTCGGGAATATGCTCCAGAACCTCGGAGCATATAATCTTATCAAAGCTGCCATCTTTGAATGGTAGCTTTGTCACATTTGCTATGAGAAGATGATAGTTGCCCTTAATTTTTTTTTGCTCCTTTAATGAGTCCAGCATATACTTGTTCTTTTTGACGCACACTGTGTCAATGTCAAAGGCCACGACGGGGGAATGATTTTTATTATAGACTTCCCAGGAGTGTCTGCCATTGCCACAGCCGGCGTCTAAAGTAATGTCCGCATCCTTGATACCCAGAAGGTCAGGTTCTATAGTAATCATCTTGTTGACAGTACTTCCTGGTAGACCTCGAGCGTTTTTCTGGCCGCTTGCTCCCAGTTGAATTTCTCTCTCACTCTTTTCCTTCCTGCCTCGCTCATCCGCTGTTGTGCCTGTTTGTCATAGAGCAATTGTTTAATTGCGGCAGCCAGGGCATCGGCGCTTCCTGGAGGCACTAGAATACCGGCGTCACCTACTACCTCAGGCAATGCCCCACCAGTGGTGGCTATGACGGGGGTGCCGCAGGCCATAGCCTCAGCGGCAGGTATTCCAAAACCTTCATAAAGGGAGGGCACTATTGCTATTTGGGCAGCGGAGTAATGCTGTGCTAGTTCCTCGCGTGTTAGCCTCCCGGTGAAGTGCACCATGCCGTCTAAATTGAGCTTTTTTACCAGCTTGAAACCATACGAAGGTAGTGGCCCCACATCTTCTATGTAGGAAGAATGCCGCTCGGCATCGTCTACAATGGTCAGGTTTATCTTGTCCTTTCTCAGCAATTGTAATGCTTGCAGTAGATAAAGTACCCCCTTCTTTCTATCGTCGGTATTGCCGACCATGATTAAGCCATTTCGGTTCTGTCTTGCCTCTTCATTCATATTGTAAATTTGGGTATCTATGCCATTGTAGACCACTCTTAATTTGTCAGCGGGCACCTTAAAGAAAAGGTTTGTGTCTTTGGCGGAGCTTTGAGACACCGTGATTATTCGGTCCAGGCGCCGCGCGACGAAAGCTTGCATGCCGATGAAAGAATAAAACTTTTTGATCCTCCATCTCTCCCTTAGCCCATGGGCTTGCTCCAGGTCAGATTGCCTGTCTATAGGGAGGGGATGGTGTATGGTAGCTATTACTGGTATGTCCAACCTTTTCATCAAGAGGAGCCCGTAACCGAGGCCTTGATTGTCATGAATAATGTCAAAGCGGCGCTGTTTACAAAGCTCTTTTAACTTGGCATAAGCCCTGAAGCTAAATGCCCAAGGCTCGGCGAAGATTCCCAGCCGGCTGGCGCAAAGTTCATTTAAGTCAATGGGGTTCCTGACTTTGGGGAGGTTCCTCCTGAAATAGCTTCCCGGATGATATATACTTGAGCTTCTGAGCTGATGTAGGATTACTCCTTCGCTCACTTCGGGGAGGGGTGCACTGGCGATAACCTCCACCTCATGACCCATCCGCTGGAACTCACGCGACAGGTAGTAAATATAAATACCTTGCCCACCGCTGTAAGGATTCCCCCTGTAGGTCAGCAAGCAAATTCTCATATCTTCTACCCGGATAGCAATTTAGGGGAGGATAATTATAGCATGTTTGCTGGGTTTACATAGCTTGACTTCACCCAACAATAAACTAACAAAAGGCAGAGATGGAGCGGGATAGCTCTCATTTTTGCCTGATTGCCCAAAGTGTAGGCGTGAGTAGACGGGGATTTGACAATGTGAATTCCAGCGCAGCGCAGGCGAGCTCCTTCACTTTGGTTATTAGGTCCTCGCTTTTAAGATTGAAAGTGAGGGCCATTGTAAAGTATAATATTTGGGGTTGTGGTGAGCGTAGCCCAGTGGTTAAGGCGCCAGGTTGTGGCCCTGGAGATCGTGGGTTCAAATCCCACCGTTCACCCCAATTTACTTTTGCGCCTATAGCTCAGCGGACAAGAGCACCGGTCTTCGGAACCGGGGGTCGTGGGTTCAAATCCCTCTAGGCGCGCTATCATAGCGCAGGGCTATCCCGTACTCCCATAAGAAATTCACTTCATTCTTTTATACCTTACAAAATCTTCGATTCGTCTGGATGGATTTCACAGAAACCCAGGAGATGCCAGAGGAATGGATAAGGCGCCTCTGGAAAACGAAGTTTTCTCAGGGACAACTACCTAGGAGAAAGGTATTGATAATGTAATAAGGGGGTTGTAAGATGGATGACAAAGAAAGCAGAGAGGAGGAAACAGGAATGTTACAAGACTTCAAAGCATTCATAACAAGAGGCAACGTGATTGACATGGCTGTGGGCATCATCATCGGTATTGCCTTTGGTCTAGTCGTAAACTCATTTGTTAAAGACATCATTATGCCACCCATAGGTCTCGCCTTGGGCGACGTTGATTTCATCAACCTCTTCGTCGTCCTTAAAGAAGGTTTAGTTCCCGGGCCATATGCTTCTCTGGCTGATGCCCAGGCTGCCGGGGCAGTTACAATCAACTACGGGACCTTCGTAAATACTGTGGTTAACTTGGTGATAATAGCAGCAGTCGTCTTCTTTTTAATCGTGCGTCCAGTTGCCAGGATGCAAGCTCGCAAAAAGGCAGAGGAACCGGCTGCACCGACAACGAAAGAATGCCCTTACTGTGCTACCTCCATTCCTATTAATGCCAGTCGCTGCCCGAACTGCACTTCAGAACTAAAAATGGCATAAATCAGCAGGCATTCCCTTTAGTGAGTAACGACAGCAGCATACCGAGCATGTCGGTATCACTTCACTCGGTTCAAGGGGACAAGAATAAAGAGAGCTATGCCCGGTAGTACGCACGATTTCTTGAAAAGCGGAGGGGGTTAAGGCACCCTTTTTTTCGGACGAATTCTACCTGACTTATTAGATGTAAACAGCGATCGGAGGAACGAGGGATGTGGGTTCAAATCCCTCTAGGCGCGCTTAAAAATCATCAAGCGCGGATTTTTGTAACTTTCTCAGATGTGAAGTATCGTTATGTCTGGCCAAGACGAAACGCCCATCTACATAATTGAAAATCGTGATTCCGCCTACATCCTGCTTGATATTCCAGAAGTATGAGTTCTCCAGTCCCAGTAAGGAGCATATCAGGACTTTGTTCACAACTCGATGAGATACCAATACTACGCTGCCCTGATATTTGGAAAGGACATCATTAACTACCTCGATAGCTCTCGTTTTCACATCTTCCAGGCTCTCTCCGCCTGGCATTTTTACCTTGTGAGGACTATTATGCCACTCGTTGTGGAGGGTCGGATATAGCCTCTTCGCTTCTTGCTCTGGTAGAGATTGCCATTCCCCATAATCGAAATCTATAAGGCCTTCGGCAATGTGTACGCCAATTTTCTGGTAACGGGCAATGATATTTGCCGTGTCTATCGCCCTCTTTAAGGGGCTGGAATAAATAGCCTCTAATTCCCGATTGCTTAAATACTTGCCCAGTAGCTCTGCCTGTTTGATGCCCACTTCGTCCAGATTTACATCCGTTCTACCCCGATATATCTTCTCTACATTCCAGACGGTTTCTCCGTGTCTTGCCAGGATAAGTTCTGCCATGGCTCCCCCATAATAATTATCTAACGGCTGAGAATTTATAGCAATCTGGAAAGAAACTTAAATTTTTGAGCTTGGATAGTTGACTTGCGCTTGTTGATTGATTAGGATTCTGGGTGTAAAATAAACTCTACAAAGGAGGCATAGCATGGTAGAGATGACGATTGACAGCATCCGGGTTAGCTTGATGAATTATCAAAGGGTGGTGATTTTAAAGGAAAAGGGGACTAATCGTTATTTACCTATTTGGATTGGTCCTGCTGAAGCAGATGCTATTGCCGTAAAGCTACAAAATGTTGAACTATCTCGCCCTTTGACACATGATTTGCTGCAATCTGTAATCTCTACCCTGGGGGCCTCAGTTGATTATATTGTGGTAAGTGGACTTAAGGAAGACACTTTCTATGCCAGACTTGCTCTCAACGTTGATGGTGTTAAATTAGATATTGATTCTCGACCCAGCGATGCATTGGCCTTGGCTGTAAGAGTTGGGGCACCAATATATGCTGAAGAATCGGTTCTTGAAAAAGCGGGCATTATACTTGAAGATGAGACAGGCAAATCTGTTCCTGAAGGTAAAGTTGATGAACAAGAGCTGAAAGGGCTATCAGCGTATAAAGATTTCATAAACACGCTTGATTTAGAAGATTTTAGGAAACGCCAATCCTGAGAACATCAATAGAAGCGGCCCTCATACCACTTTCAGATAAAGTCTCCTGCTTAAAATCCTAACGTGAAGACTCTGCCTTCAGCTTGCCGGCCAAGACCTGCAAGGCAGTAATATATCCCTTCCAGCCCAAGCCGATTATCCGCTCTTCAGCTATGGGGGCAATTACAGATTTAGCGCGCCATTCTTCACGATGGTAAATATCGGATAAATGGACTTCCATTACCGGCAATTTGCTGTCAACCAGGGCATCGAGCAGTGAAAATCCGTAGTTGGTGAGAGCACCAGGGTTAATTATTATGCCCTGGGCGGAATCCGATTGCTCTTGAATAAAATCTATGAGTGCCCCCTCATGATTAGACTGAAAAGTCACCACTTCGGCATTTAAGGCTTGGCCTTCTTTCTTCAGCAAAGTATCGATTTCACCCAGGGTCTTTTCTCCGTAAATTGACTTTTCCCTTTTGCCCAGCATATTCAAATTTGGTCCATGGATAACTAGAATTTTCATAAGGCTACCCCCTCTTTTTGTTCCTCCTGCCCGGATAGTTTTACTTTGTGTTGGCAAGCCACGCATTTAGCCCAACCCCCTCTGTATTGTACTAAAAGATTGCCACAGTTAGGGCAAGGCTGAGCTATTGGCTTGCGACTTATGGCGAATTGGCATTTGGGAAACTTGCTACACCCATAAAATACCTTCTTCTTCTTACTGACTCTTTTCACGAGTTCGCCGCCACACTGGGGGCAAGAAACCCCGGTTTTAACTGCGTAGGCCATGGTTGTTTTACATTCAGGATAGCCGCTACAGGCGAGAAATTTACCGAAACGCCCGACCTTTATGACCATGGGGCGACCGCAATTGGGACATGTCTCCTCGCTCACCTGGGTCAGGCTAACCTTTTCTAAATTTATCCAAGCTTTATCCAACATATCTTGGAAGGGGGGATAAAATTCCTGCAAAGCAGTTATCCATTCATATTTACCCTGGGCTATTTCATCTAGTTGTTCTTCCATATGAGCTGTGAAACCAGGGTCAACGACTTTAGGGAAATGCGCAGTCAAAATTTTGCTGACAGTTATCCCTAGTTCCGTAGGATGGAATTTGCCATCGGTTTTGTTAACGTAATCTCTCTCCTGAATGGTGGATAGTATGGGGGCATAGGTACTGGGGCGTCCGATTCCTTGCTGCTCCAGTGCTTTTATCAGTGTAGCCTCAGTATAGCGGAGTGGCGGCTGGGTAAAACATTGTTTGGGAAAGATTCCCAGGTAAATCAATTTATCTCCAATTCTCAGCTTGGGCAAGGAAACAAGGCTTTCCCCTCGTTCATCTTCACTCCGGCCTTCGCTGTAAACAACCATAAAACCAGGAAATTTAACCACAGAGCTACTTGCTTTAAGTATATATCCTTGAGGCTGTTTTTCACCCAAAGAATTTGGCGAACTTTTTAGGGACCCAATCGCTTCGCTCGCAGCAGCATTGCTTGCCTCTATCTCCACGTTGGTGGTGTCGTATAAAGCTGCTGACATCTGACTGGCAACCATGCGCTTCCAGATAAGCTCATAGAGCTTTAGCTGAGCTGGATTAAGAAATGGCCTGAGTTGCTCTGGTTGGCGATAAATTTTGGTGGGCCGAATTGCTTCGTGAGCTTCCTGGGCCCACTTTACTTTCCTGACAAAACTACGTGGCTTTGGTGGGAGAAATTTGGCTCCGTATTTCTCGCCGATAAACTCCCTCGCCTCGCTTATGGCAGAGGCAGCCACATGGGTGGAATCGGTGCGCATATAGGTAATAAGTCCCACCGAGCCTTCCTTTCCCAAGGGCAAGCCTTCGTAAAGTTGCTGGGCAATAGCCATAGTTCGCCCGGCGGTGAAGCGCAACCTTTGCCAGGCCTCTTGCTGCAAGGTGCTCGTGATAAAAGGCGGGGCCGGCTGACGAGCTACCTGTTTAGTTACCACCGCCTTAACTGCATATTCAGCCTTTTCTAAGTCAGCGGTAACCCTTTCTGCTTCATCTTTATTGCCAATATCCAGCTTGGTGCCATCGGCTAGGGCGAACAGCCTGGCTTTAAAACTCGCTTCTTTTTCTTCATGCGGGGCCAGCTCAACTTCCATAATCCAGTACTCCTGGGAAATAAAGTCTTGAATCTCCCGCTCGCGGTCAACAATCATCCTCACGGCCACCGATTGAACCCTGCCTGCAGAAAGTCCCCTCTGCACCTTTCTCCACAGGAGCGGACTCAGCTTGTAGCCCACAAGTCTATCGAGGATACGCCGGGCTTGCTGGGCATTCACCAGGTTCATATCAATAGAGCGGGGACTTTGGAAGGCCTCTTGGACCGCGTCCTTGGTTATTTCCTGAAAAACTACGCGCTGAACGGGTATGTCATCCTTGTCCAGCCTGGCTGCTTGTACTAGGTGCCAGGAAATTGCCTCTCCCTCGCGGTCAGGGTCAGTAGCCAAATAGATAGAACCAGCCTTACTAGCCGCCTTTTTGATTTCGCCAACTATCTTTTTCTTCTCCGCTGGAATGACATACTTGGGGATGAATCCCCTGTCTATATCTACCCCGAGGCTTGCCCTGGGCAAATCGCGCACATGCCCCAGAGATGCTTTGACACTATAGCTGCGTCCGAGAATCTTATTTAGCGTCCTTGCTTTGGCTGGAGACTCGACGATAACTAGTTTACTTGCCATGATTTACCTGCCTAATTATAGTTGACCACAAAATTCTTGATAATTCCGTTCTCGCCATTTCGTATTTAGGCGGGGATGAAACCCGCCACTACATTTTTCATGTTTCATGGGGCACTAACTCCTCGAGCCAGCACATAATTCATACTTCCCACTTGCCTGGCTATACCCTTTAACTCCAACATCGCTAGGGTGCTGCTCACTTCCGGCATAGTCAAACCGCTGCGGCGGCAAATTTCATCTATATGGTTGGGCTCGGAGCTCAATTGTTTTAGTATAGCGGATTCAACTTCGTCAACCGGGGAAAATTCCTTAATTTCTGCTTGCTGTACTACGATGGTCAGGTTTAGTTCCTGGAGAATATCAGTGTAATTGCAAACTAACTTGGCTCCTTCTTGAATAAGACGGTTAGTTCCCTGGCTGGCTGGGGAGAGGATGCTACCTGGGATAGCGAAGACCTCTCGATTTTGTTCCACTGCCTGATGGGCCGTGATCAATGCCCCACTCCTTTCTCCAGCTTCCACCACCAACACCCCCAGGCTCAAGCCACTCATAATTCGATTGCGGAGAGGGAAGTTCTCAGCCCTAGGCTTGACGCCTAAAGGATATTCACTGACCAGAGCGCCGTGTTCCATAATAACCTGAGCCAGTTTGACATTTTCCCCGGGATAGACGATATCCAGACCAGAGCCAAACACAGCTACAGTTTTGCCCCCGGTATCTAGAGCAGCCCGATGAGCCACAGAGTCAATTCCTCGGGCTAATCCGCTGACAATAGTGATTTTACTTCGGGCTAAGTCAGCTACAATCTCCTCAGTTACCTGCCTCCCGTAGATGGTGGGACGACGGGTACCGACTATGGCCAGGCAAGGCTCATCCTCGGTTGGGAGGCTACCCCTCACATAAAGCACCGGGGGATAATCATAAATTTCTTTTAATCTCGAAGGATAAAGAGGGTCCTCATAGACAAGTACCTTTACCCTGTAGCGTTCCAGTTTTTCCATCTCGGCGTCCAGGGATATTCTCGGACGGAGGGTCACAAAGGCATCTATGCTTCGTGAATCTAGTCCTGCTTGCTTTAGCTTGCCTTCGGGAGCTTTCCAGGCATCCTGTAAACTGCCGAAATACTCTTTTAGCTGGGAAATCCGTACCCGACCAATCCCAGCTATCCCGGAAAAAGCCACCCAATATTTCAGTTCGTCAGCACTTACCATATGGATCCTTGCTGGATTTTACCACAGCTTCGCCAACTCTTCGAGCTATGTTGCTGTCCAGATCCGACGCCCCCCGATAAAATTGGGGGAAATAGCCATACCGTCGCGTTCTGTCAGCAGCCCCGACTTGCCGGCGTGAAGTGTTGAGTGTTGCAGCCAGCGTAGGTCACCCGCGCCAGTTCTAGCACTCTTCTCTTCACTCTATCATCTAAGGCATTGTGAGGTTCCTCCCGCGATTGCCATGCGCCAATGCAGCAGCGCCCTCCTTCCTGTACGCTGCTAGTATTCTTTTAACCTGGCGCAGGGAGAGGCCAGTATCTGGGCTGCCTCCCTGGCAGTCATCATACCCCGCTCTACCCGGTTTAACGCTATCAATCTATTCTGCTCCTTCTTGTTCAATGTCACCATCTCCTTCATGGGTGACATTTTCACAGAACATCCCAGGGTGACAAAATCATAGAACATTAACACCCACGCCACAAAACTTGACAAGGGAAGAGAGATTTCTATAGAATATTACCGTATTAGTACTTTAACAATTGAATAGTGGAAGGAAGGTTTTGAGTGGAGAGCTTGATCCTGGCTCAGAATAAACGTTGGCGGTGCGCCTTATGCATGCAAGTCGAACGGGGTTACGGTCTTCGGATTGTAACCTAGTGGCGAACGGCTGAGTAACGCGTAAGTAACCTGCCTTGGAGTAGGAAATAACTTGCCGAAAGGCGAGCTAATGTCCTATGTGGTAACGAAGCAAATACTTGGTTATTAAAGCCTCAGGGTGCTCCAAGAGGGGCTTGCGTCTGATTAGCTAGTTGGTAGGGTAATGGCCTACCAAGGCGATGATCAGTAGCTGGTCTGAGAGGATGGTCAGCCAGATGGGGACTGGGACACGGCCCCAACTCCTACGGGAGGCAGCAGCAAGGAATTTTGGGCAATGGGCGAAAGCCTGACCCAGCGACACCGCGTGAGGGAAGAAGGCCTTCGGGTTGTAAACCTCTTTTCCTGGGGAAGAATCTCGACGGTACCCAGGGAATAAGCCTCGGCCAACTACGTGCCAGCAGCCGCGGTAATACGTAGGAGGCGAACGTTATTCGGATTTACTGGGCGTAAAGGGAGCGTAGGCGGCTCCTTAAGTCAGATGTGAAATCTTCTGGCTCAATCAGAAGGGGTCATTTGATACTGAGGGGCTTGAGAGCAGCAGAGGGAAATGGAATCTCCAGTGTAGCGGTGAAATGCGTAGATATTGGGGAGAACACCAGTGGCGAAGGCGATTTCCCAGGCTGTTTCTGACGCTGAGGCTCGAAAGCGTGGGGAGCGAAGCGGATTAGATACCCGCGTAGTCCACGCCCTAAACGGTGGACACTAGATATAGGAGGTATCGACCCTTTCTGTGTCGAAGCTAACGCTTTAAGTGTCCCGCCTGGGGAGTACGACCGCAAGGTTGAAACTCAAAGGAATTGACGGGGGTCCGCACAAGCAGCGGAGCGTGTGGTTTAATTCGATGCTACACGAAGAACCTTACCAGGGCTTGACATGGCAGAAGTAGGAATCCGAAAGGAAGACGACCTGTATCCAGTCAGGAGCTGTCACAGGTGCTGCATGGCTGTCGTCAGCTCGTGCCGTGAGGTGTTGGGTTAAGTCCCGCAACGAGCGCAACCCTTGTCCTATGTTAAATTCTCATAGGAGACTGCCTTGTACAGCAAGGAGGAAGGAAAGGATGACGTCAAGTCAGCACGGCCTTTATGTCCTGGGCTACACACACGCTACAATGG
>Ga0315533_1002918_pt1 | contig 11585 bp, 7 predicted proteins | sample SalMarSW160130MG_FD_203081 | JGI IMG/M metagenome (GOLD analysis project Ga0315533, IMG submission 203081) | Salt marsh sediment microbial communities from the Plum Island Ecosystem LTER, Massachusetts, United States - Salt Marsh Sediment SW1601-30 ...
TCGGCGTGATAGCGGCCTATGGCATGAACAAAATCGAGATCAATGACAACCCGACCAAGTGGTTCAAGAAGTCACACCCGATCCGCGTGGCCGATTTCGTTCTCAACAAGCATTTCGGCGGCACGTATATGGCCTACATTGCGCTGTGGTCCGGCGAAGAAGGCGCGGCGCCTGTTCGTGAGCACGCCGAGCCGATCTCCACGCCGCCGGAACCCGATGTCGTGCCTTCGGAACCTGCGTTGCCGGCGGGTCTTGGTGGGGTGTCGGAGCCGGAGTTGCCGGCGGGTCTCGGCGGGGCGTCCACGGAGCCGGAGTTGCCCGCCGGTCTTGGCGGGGTGACCACCGAGCCAGCGCAGGCTACGGCCCCGCCGAAGCCGTCGCAGGCGCCCCCCGAGATCTTCAAAGAGCCGGAAGTACTCCGTTACATCAGCGGACTCCAGGAGCACTTGCTGGCCACGGGCGTGGTAGGCAAATCGAACTCCTTGTCTGACATCGTCAAGACCGTTCACCGCGAACTCATCGACGGGTCGGACGCTGCATTTCGGGTTCCGGACTCGCGCGCGGCCGTCGCCCAGTGCCTGATGCAATTCCAGAGCAGCCACCGTCCCGGCGACTTGTGGCACTTTGTCGCCCCGGATTTCGGCACGACCAGCCTCTGGGTGCAACTCAAGAGTGGCGACAACAAGGACATGTCCAGGGTGGTCGAGGCAGTCAACGAGTACGTCAAGACGCATCCGCCCACTTTCACAATTGCCGATCAGGAGAGCCCGATCAAGCTCGAACATCAATGGTTCGGCCTGACCTACATCAACGTTGTGTGGCAGGCGAAAATGATCACCGGCATGTTACAAGCCTTCATGGGCAGTTTCCTTGTGGTTCTGTTGATGATGATCATCCTGTTCCGATCCGGGCTGTGGGGCTTCCTTTCCATGATCCCGCTCACTGTCACCATCGGCTTGATCTACGGTGTCATCGGCATCATCGGTAAAGACTACGACATGCCCGTGGCTATTCTGTCCTCGATGACGCTGGGGCTGGCGGTGGACTTTGCCATCCACTTCCTGGTCCGCGGCCGCGTCCTGTACGATATTTACGGCACGTGGGAGAAGACGCGTAGCCACGTTTTTGGCGAGCCGGCCCGCGCCATCACGCGCAATATTATCGTGATCGCGGTGGGCTTCACGCCGCTCCTCTTTGCGCCGCTGGTGCCTTACATCACGGTGGGTGTTTTCCTGGCGGCGATCCTGTTTGTGTCGGGCGTGGCGACACTTGTGATCCTGCCGGCGCTGGTGCGATTGCTTGAGCCGCTACTGTATCCAGAGACCAAAGTATGCTGCGTGACATGCCAGGGCGGCACCTGTATCATCTCCACCCTAACCGCGGTATTGCTCGTGGCGCTGAACGTGCACCAGTTCCTGACCGTCGGCTGGACCACGTTGACCTGGATCTGCCTGGCCGTGCTGCCCGTGCTGGCTCTTTCCTGCGCGCTCATGTCGCGCCGCGAAAAATGCCGCGTAGAGAATGAATAGAAATGGTATGTGGCGTGCGCAAGCTCGCTACCGCACTCTACATAGGAAAGGAAGCAAGCAAATGGCAATTCGACTAAGTACATCGGTTCTTGTGCTGGCTGTTCTCGTGGCCATAGCCACAGGGGCATTAGCCCAGGACACCCTGTCTATCGACGAGATCGTGAAGAAGACGAACCACATCGCGTACTACCAGGGTAAGGACGGCATGGTGTTGGTCAAGATGACCATTACGGATAAACAGGGCCGCACCCGCGTAAAGGAATTCACGATCTTGCGCATGAACGAGGATGAGAAGGACGAGGAGGAAGCCTTCTACGTCTACTTCCATGCGCCCGCGGATGAGCGCGGCACCGCATTCATGGTGCACAAGCACGTGGGCAAGGACGATGATCGTTGGTTGTATTTGCCCGCCTTGGATGTGATCAAGCGGATCGCAGCGACCGACGAGCGCACCAGCTTCGTAGGCTCGCATTTCTTCTACGAGGACGTATCTGGCCGCGGCATCGACGAGGATACCCACGAACTGGTCAAGACTACCGACACCTACTACGTGCTCAAGAACACGCCCAAGAATCCCGGCGAGGCCGAGTTCGATTCCTTCACGATGTGGATCCACAAGGCTACCTTCATCCCTGTGAAGGTCACCTTCGAGAAAAAGGGAGAAGTCTATCGCACATCCGAAGTGCTCGCGGTCGACAATATCCAGGGATATAAAACCGTTACTAAGTCCCGAATGAGCGACAATAGCATCGGCGGCAACACCGTCATCGAGTACCCCAAAGTCAAGTACGATATCGGGCTGACCGAGGACATCTTCACCGAGCGCCGTCTGCGCAATCCGCCAAAGGAGTACCTGAAGTAGGGCCATTGCCAAGATGATTCGAAGCGCATGTATAGGCGTCTTCGTCTGTATGCTTGTCATGCCGACCCAGGCCGACGAGCCTCCGCCGTTGCCGCCGGGATTGGAGGAGAAGGCTCCGTCTGAAGAACCGGCGCTGCCCCCGGGACTGGAGTCAAATGACGAGAGCGGCGTACCCGCCCTCCCGCCCGGCCTGCAGCCTAAGAAGGAGCCCGCCTTGCCGCAGGGGCTCGAGGGCGAAACCACCGCCCAGGCACAGGCCGAAGCGGAAGAGAAGACGGGCCTGCGTGATAAGTTGCCTTTTCCGATCTACGGATTTTGGGAGACGCGCGCTGGCGTTCGCGTTCAAAGCGATTCAGCCCAACCCGCCGATGCCACGCTGGCAGAGACTCGTCTCCAACTCGAGACGGACAAGGCGTGGCGTCGCCTCAGCTTCGAGTTCACGGGCGATCTCTATCTTGACGGGGTGACGGAAGAACCCGACGCGGACTTGCGCCGGTTGAGGCTCACATGGTCGCCCATCGACTCCCTGGACATCCGCGTAGGCCGGCAGGTGCTCACGTGGGGCACGGGCGATATGCTGTTCATCAACGATCTGTTCCCAAAGGACTGGCAGTCGTTCTTCATCGGCCGCGACGTCGAGTACCTCAAGGCGCCATCAAACTCGATCAAAATCGGTCACTTCAACAAGATTATGAACGTTGAATTCGTTTACACGCCACGGTTCGAGCCCGATCGCTTCATCACCGGCGAACGCATCAGCTATTGGAACCCGCTGCGCCAGGGCCATTCCGGCGAACACGATCAAGTACATGACGATGAGCCGGACGCATGGTTCGAGGACGACGAACTTGCCGTGCGGCTCTACCGCAACATCGGGTCGTACGAACTTGCCCTGTACGGGTACGCGGGCTACTGGAAAAGCCCCGGGGGCCAGCGCTTCATCCCGATGGAGGCCACCTTCCCCAAGCTACGCGCATATGGCGCAAGCATGCGCGGCACAGCAGGCAAAGGCCTGGCCAACATCGAGGCCGGCTACTACGATTCATATCAGGACCGTACCGGATGCAACCCGCTTATCAACAACAGCGAGTTCCGCCTGCTTATCGGCTACGAACGAGAACTCGCCAAGGAGTTCACGGGCGCCTTCCAGTACTACCTGGAACACATGGTGGATTACGACGCGTACATGAACACCCGGATCTTTCTCATGCCCGCCCGGGATAAGGACCGCCACGTGTTCACCGTGCGTCTCACGAAGCTGCTCATGAACCAGAACTTGACGTTATCGCTCTTCACGTACTACAGCCCGTCGGACGGCGACGGCTACCTGCGTCCCAACATCAAGTACAAGGTCAACGACCGCTGGACGGTCGAGTGCGGCGGCAACATCTTCGCGGGCGAATCGGACACGTCCTTCTTCGGCCAGTTCAAGAACAACACTAATGTCTACGCCAGCGCCCGGTTTGCGTTCTAACTGACACCTTTCCCGCGTGGAGGCAGCCTTCATTGCCGTTTGAAGCTGATCCATTCGACCAGCACGCACCTGCCGAAATCCCAGTTGTCAAACCCAAAGAATGCCAAGGAGCCTTCGGCCTTTATTAATCGGATATGGGCAACGGTGGTCGGTAAGCGTGTCGGTGCGGAAAAGCGGGTGGCAAGGGTCAAAGATATTGCGCAGCGCATGGGCGTGAAAAGTTCCTCGGTGACTGGGGCGCTGCGTTCTTTGGCCAAGCGAAAACTGGTTAATTACACCCCCTATGATGTAATTACTTTGACTTCGAAAGGTGAGAGGTTTGCACGGGATGTGGTGCGTCGGCACGAGGCGATACGGACTTTTTTCGTGAACGTGTTGGGGGTTGATGAAAAGGAGGCCGATGAAGTCGCCTGCAAGATGGAGCATTCGATTTCACGCCCGATTCTGGAGCGGACCATAGGCTTTGCAGAGTTCGTTGAAATCTGCCCTCGAGCCGGGACCAAGTGGCTCAAAGAGATTAGTCGCGGTTGTGAGCGCGGTGAAAACGTTGAAGAGTGTGAACGATGTGTAGCCTCTGTCCTGAAGGAAATCCGGGCTGAGAAGCGGCGGGGGTTTTAGTCACCAAATCCTGACTGGGCAATCAGTTTTGTTCAAAACACACGACTTATGCATAGGTGATCTTTCACAAAAGGGTTAGTATTGTTAATAGTACCTATATTAAGCTAGCAACCTGGGCGAACCCGTTTAGTCCATTTGCGCTCTAACACGAACCCCAGTTCGTGGTGTTTGGTCAAGGATTCTGATAGCGTAGCGTGGGATTTGGGGCACTTGCCGTATACGTCGGATAGGTTGTTTTTTTTTGCTGCAAGTGTTAGGCTCCCCAAACAATGTGCGCGTAGACTAACATCCAAGAAAGGGATGACTCGATGGTGCAACGCGTTCCGATAACAGACGTCAGCGTGGGGGCGACCGTGCAGGTCGTTGAAATCCTCGGCGGCTGGGGTGTGAGAGCCCGTGTGCATTCGATAGGGATTCGACCGGGAGTCATGGTAACGAAGGTGGGCGGTATCGCGGGCTATGGCCCGGTGGTTCTCCAGGTGGGCGGCACGCAAGCCGCGCTGGGATATGGTGTTTGCTCAAAAATCGTGGTGGAGCAAGTGGGATGAAGAAACCAAAAAATATACTGTTAATGGGCAACCCTAACGTGGGTAAGAGCGTGGTTTTCTCGCGGCTTACAGGGATACATGCCATTGCGTCCAACTACCCCGGTACCACAGTCGATTTCTCCCAGGGTAGCATGGAAGTCGCCGGCGAAAGAGCAACCCTCATAGACGTTCCCGGCACGTATGGCCTGGAGTCAACGTCTAAAGCCGAAGAGATCGCCACAAAGATGCTCAGCGAAGGCGATCTCGTCATCAATGTTGTCGATGCGACCAACCTCGAGAGGAACCTCCATCTTACACTCCATTTACTCGAACAAGATGTCCCGGTCATCGTCGCGCTGAATATCTGGGATGAAACCAAACATAAAGGCATCGAAATCGACGTTGCAAAAATGGAAGAGCTTCTCGGGGCACCGGTGGTGCCCACAGTAGCCGTCACAGGCGAGGGGATAAAGACGCTCGTATCGCGCATTCCTGAGGCGCAGAATGGAACCGCGGCTAAACGGACCGAAGAAGAGCGATGGATGGAAACGGGACGCATTGTTGACGCGGTCCAGTCCCTTCACCATCGCCATCACACGCTGTTGGAAATCATCGGCGACGCTTCGGTCAGGCCGCTAAGCGGCATTCCCATTGCGGCGCTTGTTATGTGCGCCGCGTTTGTGGTGATCCGCTTCATTGGCGAAGCGCTTGTGGGCTACTTTGAGGGCGCTTTTGACGGGTTATGGACACCGCTGATGATGCGGCTCAGCGCCCTATTGCACCCGGGCAGTTTTCTGCACGATATCCTCATTGGCGAATTGATCGACGGTGAGATCGATTTCGTTCAGTCCTTCGGCGTATTGACCACAGGCCTGTTCGTGCCTATCGCGATGGTGTTGCCCTACGTGTTTTCGTTTTACCTGGTCTTGGGCCTCGTGGAAGACTTCGGGTATCTGCCGCGGCTGGCGGTACTCCTGGACAGGCTGATGCACCGCATGGGCCTTCATGGTTGGGCCATCATTCCCACGTTGCTGGGGCTGGGCTGCAACGTGCCCGGCATCATGGCCGTGCGTGTCCTCGAGAGCCGGCGCGAACGGTTCATCGCGGCCACGATCATCTCGATCGCGGTGCCTTGCGCTGCTCTACAGGCGATGATTGTAGGCCAATTGGGTGAGCACGGCGCCTTGTACGTTGGGATCGTGTATCTGACTCTGTTCGTGGTGTGGATGGTGCTGGGCCGGATACTGAACGCCACGCTAAGGGGCGAGAGTCCGGAATTAATCATGGAGATCCCACCGTATCGGATACCGTCGTTTCGCACCCTGATGCACAAACTATGGCGACGCATGCGGGGCTTTTTGCAAGAGGCCGTCCCGATCGTGTTACTGGGCGTGTTGGTGGTAAACATTCTGCATTATGCTCACCTGTTTGATTATGTTGCAGACGCCACTGCACCAGTCATGACCCGACTGTTCGGCCTGCCCAAAGAGGCCATCATCGCCGTTGTTTTGGGGTTTCTGCGCAAAGATGTGGGCGTGGGCATGCTGGGCACCCTCGGCTTGACTCCTAAGCAACTCGTCGTAAGCTGCACCATACTGGCAATGACGTTCCCGTGCGTTGCGACCTTCGTCATCTTGGCCAAGGAACTCGGGCTCAAAGATATGCTAAAGAGCGTGGCGATTATGTTAGCCACCGCCATAATTGTGGGGACATTACTCAATGTTGTGCTGTAACAGGTGCTTCGATATGACGTGACCAACGTCCTTATCAACAGAAAGGAAGGAGAATTATGAAAACAGACTACGGAATCGATAAAACGTTTCTGATTCTTTTTGTCGCTGTTCTGGTGGCGACCGTCTTGCCGGCATCTGCCGAACTACAGAACGTAGAAGTCGGCGGTCAAATCACTATTCTCGGCGAGTACTACCGCAATGTTGAAACCCCCGGCGACGGGCTTCGCTGGCCCGCCTCATGGCTCCTTGGGCGGCCTATCGGTACGGGTGTGGGCGACGGCAACGGTATCGTCAGCGCATTTGGCTGGGATGACCACGGTCACGGTCTGTCACTCGTTACCCAGTGGACCCGCCTGCATGTGAACGCGGACTTCACCGACGACGTAAGCGCGTTCATCGAGTTGGACAGCATTGAGGAATGGGGTGAGGATTTCCGCTCGCAGAGCTACGTTACGGGCGTGGATGATCGCGCCAATAGCCTCGACGACGTCGAGGTCTACCAGGCCTATATCGAGGCAAACGAGATGTTCGGGCATCCGCTGCGTCTGCGCCTCGGCCGGCAGGAACTGAGCTTCGGCAGCGAGTGGCTTGTCGGCCCGAATACCGATGGCCCAGCCCCGGCGTGGGGCTTGTCTTTTGACGCGGTCCGTCTGACCTACGCCACGGATGTCTTGAGCCTGGATGCCTGGTGGTCCAAGCTGGCCGAGAACAGCCCGGCCGAGGAAGACGGCGACGTCGATTTCTACGGGGTCTACGGCAGTTATTTGGGGTTCGAGAACATCGTGCTCGATGCCTACTGGCTGTGGCTGCGCGACGGGCGTGCCCTGAACGACGCGAGCTTTGTGCCGTGGGTTGAAGACATCATGGGCGTTGACGGCTATGACGTCAGCGGGATCCACACGGTTGGCTTGCGCGCTGCCGGCGAGACTGGCGCTTTCGATTTTGAAGCGGAAGCGGCCTACCAGTGGGGCGACGCCGGTCAGGTTGGATTCCTGTTTAAGCCGGTCGTCTATGGGGATGACGACGCCGACTACCGCGAGTGGGGCCTGAACCTTGAGGCCGGCTATACCTTCGATGTGCCTTGGGAGCCGCGCCTCTACCTGGGCTACGCCTATTTCGGCGGCGAAGATAACCGCGATATCAGCTTTGGGCAATGGCTAAGCGCGCTGTTTAACCCGTTTTATGCGCCGGGCGCCAGCGTAAGCTTCAACCGGTTGTTCTCGAACTGGGCGTACAGCCCCATCATGGACGGCACGGACCTATCGAACGTCCACGTATTTCGCGGCGGGGTGAGCGTCATGCCAACTGAGAAGGTCGAACTCGCACTGGACATTTACCACTGCATAGCGGATGAGGAATTTGACCGCCCGGTGGTTTCGCTGCTGAGCTTCTGGACCCGCACCAACGATGACGGTCTCGGCTGGGAAGTGGATATGTCGGCAAACTATCAATACAGTGAGGACCTCTACTTCACGGTGGGCTGGGACCATCTGTTCGTTGGCGAGGGGCTCGAGGATGGCAGTTTCACCAACTCGTACGGGCTCGATTTCAACGGCGGCACCAATGGTGACGACGCGGACTACTTCTACTTCGAGATGGGCATCAGCTTCTGAGCGCAAAAACGTGTGGCACAGCCCGCCGGGGCTGTGGAAAGCGCGGCATAGATATATAACGGAACAAGGAGAAAAACAATGCTTATCGTAAACCTGTGGGATACGATCATCATCGCGGTATTGGAGTTCTTTGTCGAGTACGTAAACGCGGTCATTATGGACCTGTTAGGATTCGGCGAAGACTGACGCATGGGCAAAGCCCGTTTCCTAGCGCAGAAAGCCCTCACGGTCTGGCGTGGAAACGGAAACCCACAGAGCCCTTCGAAAGGAACAGGACCACACGGCCACCCGCGACCGCATAGTGGTCTACGACGACCAGGCTCCGACTATTTGGGCCCGTTTTTACGAGATTGAAACCAACCGGCCCTTTTTCTGCGGACGCGACGGGAAGACGGTCTACACCCTTTATTGGACACCAAAGCTGCTTCAAGAAGACTATCCCGCCTGGCAACAGCAGCTTTCCCATGCACCGTAAGGGCACTGCCGCACGCACTTTCAGGTGGCGCTCATCACCAGAATTCAATGGGCCAGTTCGGGGATGCTGTCCGCGCAGTCTTCAGATAGGCCAGGATGGCCGCGACGACCTGCGGATGCTCGGCGGCAACGTCGTTTTCTTCGCCCAAATCCCGGGACAGGTCGTATAGTTGTATGTCAGGGCTCTTGGCCCGCCGGATGGCCTTCCAATTGCGCCAGCGCACGGCCTGCTTGGGGCCGCGCTCGTAGAACTCCCAATACAGGAACCGGTCCGCCGTGTCCTGCTCCTGGCCGAGTAGCGTCGGAAGGATACTGATGCCGTCAACGTTCTGGGGAACCTCTGCGCCGGCCAGCGCGGCCGCCGTGGGCAAGAAGTCGGCAAAATACCACGGCGCATCACCGGTCTCTCCCGTGGGAACCCGGCCCGGCCATCGCACGATCATCGGTACTCGGATGCCGCCTTCGAACATGTCGCGCTTGTACCCCTTGAGGGGGCCGCTGGAGTCAAAGAATTCCATCACGCGGGTCTGCTCCTGATAGGATTCGGAACGTGCGCCGTTGTCGGAACAGAAAAAGACGATCGTGTCTTGGTCGATATCGAGCGCTCGAAGCTGTTGCATGATCTTGCCGACACAACGGTCCAGCCGGGTGATCATGGCCGCGTACGTTTTCTCCGGTTCCGGCCAAGGCTCGTCTGTGTATGGTTCGAGGTCCGGCGCCTCGTACGGGCTGTGTGGTGTCTTGTAGGCCAGGTACAGGAAGAACCGCTGGTCTTTGTGGCGCGCGATGAAATCCATCGCCTCTTCCGTACACAGATCCGTGCTGAAGACTTCCCGCTTTCCGTCCTGGTTGCCGGGGATTTCCACCAGGTCCCGGTTCCTGTGCCGTTTTTTGGGGAAGTACCCTCCGGAATGGGTCTGCGTCAGCCGGCCGTAGAATTCGTCGAAACCGCGATTCAAGGGAGTGGCGTCCGGCTCGTATCCGCCGAGGTGCCATTTGCCCACCAAGCAAGTCCGGTAACCGGCGCCGCGCAACACGTGGCCTACCGTGGTGTCCTCGCGCGTGAGATACATACGCCGGACTTTGCGCTCCCCTTTGTATCCCTCGGAACCGCCCTTCATGCAGAAATTTCCGCGAACGCGTGTATGGCCCGTGTGCTGGCCCGTCATCAGCACACTGCGCGATGGGGAACAGACCGGCGACCCCGCGTAGCACTGGGTGAAGCGCAGGCCCTCCCGTGCAAGCTGGTCGATAGCGGGCGTCTTGATGCGCTGCTGGCCGTAACAGCCGAGGTCGCCGTAGCCGAGGTCATCGGCCATGATGTAAATGATATTCGGCGGCTTGGGCGCGTCGGCCGAGGCAAGTGACCCGAAAGGCGCTGACAGTGCCGCGAGCCCAAGCCCCGTTTGATTCAGAAATGTACGGCGGGAAACAGGTTTCATCCTCACTGCTCCTCTCTGTTGCGGCAGAACGTCACCGGTCGCGTGGATTCAGCTTCTTCATCGGGCCCAAACGAACGGCTCCCCGCGCCAACCATCGCGATCTTGATGCGGTCTATAGGTCTCCTCCTCAGTTGCGTACCATTGCTCGCCGAACACCATGACCGAGCATAGCCCATGGGCGCCTATTCAGGCGACAGCAGCACCCCGCACATCGCCGGCTACACCTGCGTGAAACGACACCTTCAGCATTCCCGAACCGAGCACTGCCGCCTCTCGCAAACCATGCATCGCGAAATATGAAGGCCCTGGATTGCGATTCCATAGGATACGCAGGATTGGCGCGACTCGCCGCCTTGGAGACCCGTTGTCCATCTTGCGCGATTCGAGTGCTTTTGAACCAAATCATTCCCCGATAGCTCAGTTGGTAGGGCGGGTGGCTGTTAACCACTAGGTCGCAAGCTCGAGTCTTGCCCGCAGACCGTCCCTGTTCCTGCGTTATCTGATTAGTCGCGTTCGAGGAAGAAGGGTTGGGTCCAGGCCATGTCCTGGCCCGCGCCCCAGCATTCGATACGGATATAGTGCTTGGGGATGTCTTCCGGCACCGTGAAGGTCATGCATTGTGACTGGGCGAAGGACTCGCGAGAGGCGTAATCTGAATATGCGATGATGCACTGCGCGTTGGCCGTTTCAATGTGAATCGTGCGGTCGCGTACGTGGATGCGCTCGATGATAACACCGGTGCTGGCGTAGAACCGGCCTTCACCAAGGGCATGTACAATGCCGGCGGCATTGCCTGGTTCCGCCTGAACCATGTTCCAGGCCACGGCGATGTCGCCTGCCCTGTGGCAATCGTCGTTAGCGTAGCCCCAGATACGCCGTCCTTGTCCCAAGAGCCGGTCCCAGCGGTCGGTCGCGAGGGGGGTGCCGGGCAGCCAACTGATGACGCCGTTGTAAATCTCGAGGCCTGCATACCCGCTCCATGTTTCCAGGCACTCCTGCGGGCAATGATTGAAGGAGGCCTCCCAATTCGGGTGGCACACGACAGCGAACCCCCCGTCGGCATTCATCGCGTCGATGAGGGCCTGGCGGTCCGCGTCGGGACCGAGGCGTCTGCGCGCGTTGACGTGTAGGAGGTGGGGTCCGCCGGCGGAGACCTCGTTGCCCGGGATGAGCACCATTCCACGAGGGTCCAAGCCGGAGATGTCCGTTACTTGGTCGTGGTCGCTCACCATCAGGAAGCCGTACCCCTGCGCCGCATATGCGTTGACCGTGTCCTGTGGGTTGTGGGGACCGTCGCTGTTCGTCGTGTGCGT
>Ga0315533_1002920_pt1 | contig 11577 bp, 8 predicted proteins | sample SalMarSW160130MG_FD_203081 | JGI IMG/M metagenome (GOLD analysis project Ga0315533, IMG submission 203081) | Salt marsh sediment microbial communities from the Plum Island Ecosystem LTER, Massachusetts, United States - Salt Marsh Sediment SW1601-30 ...
TGTCGATGGTATCGAGATTGTCGTCCCGTCCTCGCAGGCAAACTCATTATTGAGCGAATCCTTACCGGAGATAAACGGCGCCTCGAACGCCATCGCCCCGTCATAACACGCCTGCGCCGCCCGCACTAACGGCCCCAACGTCTCCGGCCTCGTGCAATCACCCCAGCAGAAGTTGTCTAACAGCGCAATCCTGTCGAATCGACCGCCGACGCAAACTATGTTCCGTATCGCCTCCTCTATCCCCGCCAGCGCCATCCAGTACGGGTCGATATCGCCGTACATCGGGTTCATCCCGCAGCTAATTGCAACACCTCTGTCCGAATCGAACTTAGGCCTTATCACCGCCCCGTCACCGGGCCCGTCATTATTTACACCCACCAACGGCTTGACAACCGACCCGCCCTGTACCTCATGGTCGTATTGACGGATTACCCACTCCTTGCTGGCAACGTTATAACAGGAGAGAATCCGCAAAAGCTCATCGTTGTAATTATCTTTCTCGGCTATGCTCGGCTCGCTAAGTTGTTGGTTTTGCCACACCGCCTTCCGCGAGTATCTCGGCAGCCCGTCGTGCAGAAACTCCATATCGAGCTTTGCCACCTCCTCGCCGTCGTATCGAAGCGTCAGCTTCTTATCACCGGTGAATCGCCCTATCACCGTTGATTCGACATTCTCGCCGTCGAAAATCCTCTTTATCGCCTCCAGATTTTCCGGCCTGACAGCCACCACCATTCTTTCCTGTGCCTCGCTAATCCAGATTTCCGTATAGTTAAGCCCCGCATATTTGAGCGGCACCTTCTCCAAGTCGATTTCCACGCCGAGTTCTTTACCCATCTCGCCCACCGCGCCGCTAAGCCCGCCTGCCCCGCAGTCGGCGATTGCCTCGTAAAGCCCCGCCTCGTTTGCCGCAACTAATACGTCGAGCGTCTTCTTTTCTGTTATCGGATTGCCGATTTGCACAGCGTGCGAGAAGATGGTCTCGTGCTCGTGCGTCATCTGCCCCGAGGAAAACGTTGCCCCGTGTATCCCGTCCCGGCCCGTCCTGCCGCCGACCACGATAACCAGATTCCCCACCTGCGGGTTATCGAAGCATTTATTGCTGTCTATCAGCCCGATATTGCCGCAATACACTAACGGATTACCCAGATACCTGTCATCGAAATAGATTGCACCGTTGACCGTTGGTATCCCCATCCTGTTGCCGTAGTCGCGAACGCCCGCCACAACGCCCTTCATAATCCTTCTCGGATGCAGAACACCTTTTGGAATATCTTCGAGTTTCTTGTCCGGCTCGCCGAAGCAGAATATGTCCGTGTTGGCGATGGGTCTTGCGCCTAATCCGGTCGCCATCGGGTCGCGAATCACACCTCCAATCCCCGTCGCAGACCCTCCGTAAGGGTCAAGTGCTGATGGATGGTTGTGCGTCTCGACCTTGAAGCAGACCGCCGTTTCCTCGTCGAATTCCACCACCCCCGAATTATCGACGAATACCGATATACACCAGCTCTTATTAAGTTCTTTGGTCGCCTTGAAAACGGTCTCTTTTAAAAGATTGTCGAAGTGCAACTGCTCGCCGTCGATTGTCATATCGACCGAGCTTTTAAGCGTTTTATGAACGCAGTGTTCGCTCCACGTCTGTGCAATTGCCTCGAGTTCGACGTCGGTCGGCTCTTTAGCCAACTGCTCGTAGTATTTTTGAATGGTCTGCATCTCGACCAAATTCAGGAACAGGTCCCTTTCTTTGCTCAATTTTTTAAGCCCCTCATCGTCGAGCACCCGTATAGGACAGTGTGCTATCTGAAGTTTGTATGGCTTCAGATGCGGGCTTGGCGGCTCGGCCTCGTTGCCGATAACGCAGTCCTCGATACAGTCGTTTGCCATGATTTTCTTTGCGATGGTTTCACTCTGGCCCGGCTTAATATCGCCCAATATAATATATTTTCGTGCCGTCCGGACATTGCTTACCTTCACACCCATATCAGCTATTGCAGCCGTTACCGACTCGGCCACAGGGTCGGTTACCCCGCTTTTCAAATGCACCTCGATTAGCGTCGCCTTCGCCAGACCCGCAGGCGCTCCGCTTCTGCCTGTATAGTATTCTTCGCACACAGGGTCGCTCAGAAGCTCTTTAGCCACTCGCTCGGCAAATTGCTTATCGAAATCGGCCTCAATCAAAAATACCTTGGCAAACTGTACCGCCTCCACCGAACCGATGCCAAGCTCTTTTATCTCTTCCAGCACGCTGTTGCCGTGAACGTCGGCAAACCCGGCCCGGTTAAAGACCTCGAATCGCCACTGCCTCACGATAACAATTCCTTCTTTCTGATTTTATGCCCTATTAACTTTGCCCGTTTGCTTCTTGCCTTCTCGAGCAGCCTTTCAATCTGCTTTTTGTCACCGCTTTTGATTGCCTTCTTGAGCTTCGCTAACTCAGTTGTAATTTTATCGATGCCTTTAGTGGCGTTGTCTGCATTTGTGACAAGTATGTCAGCCCAGACGTTAGCCGGCCCCGATGCTATTCTTGATGTGTCTATAAAACCCTTGCCGGCGAATTTTAGCTCTTCCGTCTCGCTGGCGTTTATCAACGCCGCCGCCGTTATATGCGGTAAGTGACTTACATTCGCAAAGACTCTATCGTGCTCGACCGGCCCCATTATCTTTACGGCACAGCCAAGCTTCGACCAGAATTTTTTGACCGTCCGCACCGCCTTGCGATTGCTCTTTTCTGTCGTTGTCAGGATGCACTCCGTCCCCTCGAACAAGTCGTCTCTCGCAAATTCAACACCCCTTTGTTCCGACCCTGCAATCGGATGAGAGCCGACATAATGCACCGTTTTGGGAAGTTGCTTGGCTGCCCAGCGGTGCGGCAGGACCTTCGTCGAGCCGACATCGCTAACAATACAGCCGACCGGCAGCGCATCAGCAATTTGGCTGAAGATTTCCTCGAACGTGCATATAGGCGTTGCCAGGATTACTAGGTCCGCGCAAGCTACGCTTGCCGTTAAACAGTCGGCGATTTCCTCTGCCACCGCCAATTGTCTCGCCTTTCGGCGGGTGCTGGCGCGGTGCGTGTAACCTACCGTTTTTACGCCGGAAAAAGCACGCGAAACCGCCAGAGTTATCGAGCCGCCCAAAAGACCCAGCCCTATGACCGTTATTTGCTTTAACTCTCTCAAAATCAAGACCTTACAGAAATACCCTCAAAACAGACGCCGCTAAAAAATATAGCAGAACCCGCCCGTTGTCAATTTTTTTCCTTGATTTATCCCGTTAAAATGTTAGCATTTCAACCTCAGAAAGAAATAGTCGTCGGAGACGGCAAAAAAACAGCGTCCCGTCCACTTTGGGTGGCGAGGATTTTTTTTATGAGTATTTCTGTTGTGTGCAAATTGTAGCGATTTGGGCACACGACAAAAATGGACACTATTGAGATGCCGAATAACAGAAATAAAATTGGTGATGGTGACTATCTGGACTTTGAGCAGAAGGTGGCCGACCTCGACCGTCAGATGGACGAGCTGCGCCGCCTGAGCTCCGTCAAAGGTATTGACTATTCTGCTGAGATTCGCCGCTTACAGAAAGAGCAGGTTACAGAGCTAAAACGAAGCTATTCGAAGCTCTCCGCCTGGCAGACCGTTCAGGTCGCTCGCCACCCACGCAGACCGCTGCTGCCTGATTATCTTGACCTAATGGTAAAGGATTTCCGCGAGCTGCACGGCGATAGGTGCTTCGGCGACGACAGGGCAATCGTAACCGGCTTCGGCCAGGTCGGAAGAGAAAAGGTGTTGATTGTCGGCCAGAACAAGGGAAGAACCACAAAGCAGAAGATTGCCTGTAATTTCGGCTGCCCCAATCCCGAGGGATATCGAAAGGCCCTCGCCAAGATGAAATTCGCCGAAAAGTATGGCATCCCCATCGTTACGCTCATTGATACCCCGGGCGCCTACCCCGGTATCGGTGCCGAAGAACGCGGACAGGCACAGGCGATAGCAGCCAATCTTATAGGCATGTCACGACTGGCCGTGCCCATAATTTGCATCTGTATCGGTGAGGGCGGTTCGGGTGGTGCTCTGGGCATCGGTGTGGGCGACCGCTTCGCTATGCTCGAATTCGCTTATTATTCCGTCATATCACCCGAGGGATGCGCCGCAATACTCTGGCGGGATGGCTCACAGGCACCCGAAGCCGCCGAGGCACTCAAATTAACCAGCGGCGATTTGTATAAGCTCGGACTGATTGATGCGATTATTCCGGAACCGCTCGGAGGAGCGCACCGAAACGTCCACGATACCGTTTATAACGTCGAGGCGTATATTGTTAAGACACTAAGAGACCTCAAACGCACAAAGATTGAAAATCTACTTGAGAACAGATACAAAAGGTTGCGCTCCATAGGAACCGTTTCTATAAACCATCGTGTCAGACCGAAAGCAAAACCGATAATAAAAACCGTCCCCGCTAAAGCAAGACCCGTCCCCGCAAAAGTCTGACAAAATCCTATTTAGCCGTCACCGCCACTATGCACTAACTCGTCCCTCGCCTGTTGTCTGTCTTTTGTTTTTCTTTACTTCGACATTCCTTGTTCGATATTCGACATTCGATATTCTCTTCACCCTATTCCTTAAATGCTACCCCCTATGTATTCTGGCATATTCTCAATGCGTATGCTCCTTTGCGTCTGTCCTGCGTGAGAAAGTTCTATCCGCATATAATCTATGCCGGCCAGAGCCGATTCGATTTTATCAGCCCACTCAATCATGACCGCCGACTGCCGATAGCAAAAATCGTCAAAGCCGAGCATCTCGAACTCCTCAATCGAATTTATCCGGTAAGCATCTATGTGGTAAACGTCGATTCGTCCCGCATATTCTTTCACTATAACGAACGTAGGACTGCTGACACTTCTGCTGTCCTCTGCCCCGCTACCGGCGGCAATCCCCTTGATAAGGTGTGTTTTCCCGCTGCCCAAAGGCCCGCAAACGGCTATAATTTCACCCCCTTTTAACTGCGAGCCAATCCTCTGACCAACTTCTATCGTCTCCTCCGCCGAATTTGAAACAACTTCCAGCTCCATAACCAGCTCAATAATCAATTATCATTCATCAATAATCATTTACCTCAGGTGGTTATATCCTTTCGGCTCCAAATCGCTAATCCGACCGTCCGCCGTCTTTATCTGCATCTTGCCGCTGTCGGTAATTGTGCCGATTTGCGTTATTGGTATTGCCCCGTCCCATTGTTGCGTAAGTGTCTTGCAGTCCTCTTTACAGAGCGTAAAAAGCAGCTCAAAATCCTCACCGTCGTTTAACGCCGCACTTAACGGCTCCTTGCCTCTTTTGGCTTCATCCGATATCGGTATCCGCTCCGCCTCTATAACAGCCCCCGCCTTGCTCTGGCTGCAGATTCGATTCAAATCGCTGCTCAACCCGTCGCTTATATCAATCATCGCATTCACATTCACCTTCGCAGCAATCTTTATCGCCTCTTTAACCCTCGGCTCAAATGCCAGATGTTTCCCCGAACCCGCACCGCCCAATGTGCCTGTAACGCAGATACAATCACCGACCTTCGCACCCGCTCGTTTTATGGGTTTACCGCCGGCACTCCTGCTGAGCATCGCAACGTTTATTGCAAGCCGTTCTTTTCCCCTCCACCTCGTAATATCGCCGCCCACGAGCTCACAGCCGAATTTCTCGCCCGCCGACGTAATCCCCCAATAAAGCTGCTTTAATTCTTCTTCACCGAAATGCTTTGGCAGCGCAACGGCCGCAACCGCAGCTACGGGCATCGTCGCCATCGCCGCACAATCGCTAAGCCCGACCGCCATCGCCTTGTATCCAACCTGTCTTAAAGTGGCCTTCTGCAAGTCGAAGTGCACACCCTCTAACAGCATATCCGTCGTAACCAGAACTTTTGTGCCGTCCCCTAATCGGATTTCAGCCATATCGTCCCCGATACCGATAGGAAAATCCCCCGCATCTAATTTACTCTGGCGTGCGAACCAGTCCGTTATCTCGTCTTCACTCACACTCATCGCTTCGCCAACTGCCTCTGCCAGTATGCGATTTGCTTTTTTGCCTCTTTTGTCCCGGCTGCCCCTTCGGTAACATATTTGCCCGCCACCTTTTCTGCTCCGAGTATTTTATACACATCTTTATCGATTGAAGCCGAAAACTTCTTGAACTCATCCGGACCAAGCTCACCGAGTTTCTTCTTTGTCTTCTCACAGTAAGCAACTATCAAGCCGACAATACCGTGCGCATCGCGAAAGGCCGCCTTTTTCCCGACCAGATACTCAGCTAAGGCGGTAGCATCCAAAAACCCTTCATCTAATCCTGCCGATATTCTCTTCGTATTGAAGTTACTGTGCGAAACGACCGCCCTCGCCATATCCAGCGATTGGCTGACGGTATCAGCCGCCGAAAAAACGTGAATCTTGTCCTCCTGCAAATCCCGGTTATACCCCGTCGGCTGGCCCTTTAGTATCGTCAGTATCCCCATCAACGAGCCATAGACCCCGCCCGACTTTGCTCGAATCAGCTCTAATACGTCCGGGTTGCGCTTCTGCGGCATCATACTCGATGACGTGCACAAGCTGTCGTCGATTGTCACAAACCCGAATTCACTGGATGAGTAAATTATCCAGTCCTCCGCCAGACGTGACAGATGCGCCGCAATCACCGCACAATCGAATATAAATTCCGCACAAAAGTCCCTGTCGCCTACCGCATCAATACTGTTTCTGCTGATACCGCTGAACCCTAACTGCCTCGCCGTGCTTCTTCTGTCTATCGGCAGCGTTGAGCCGGCCACCGCACCACTGCCTAATGGCGAAACATTAAGCAGTTCGCTGCAATTGCCGAGCCGGATAAAGTCACGCTCGAGCTGCTCCACAAAGCTTACCAAATATGCCGCGATAGAAACCGGCCACGCTCGCTGAAGATGCGTATAACCCGCCATCACATTTCCCACATATTTACCCGCCAGTTTCACAAACGCCTCTTGCAGCAGCGTTATCTTCGACCGCAAATCTTCTATCTCATCCCGCACCCACAGTCGAATATCGGTTGCAACCTGGTCGTTTCGGCTCCTGCCCGTATGCAGCTTCTTGCCCGCCTGACCAATCTTCGCCACCAGTGCCGCCTCAATCGCCATATGAATATCTTCGTATGTTTTATCAAACCTGAATTTACCTTCCGTTATTTCCCGCTCGATTTCCAATAGCCCCCTTTTTATCTGCTTAAATTCGGACTGGGTAATTAGCTTTTGTTCTGCTAACATCTGCGAATGAGCAATTGAGCCGGCGATATCGTATTTATAGAGTCGCTTGTCCACAGAAAGTGACTCTACGAATTCAACCATTTTACTGTCTGGCCGACCGGCCAATCGCTTCTCCCAGCTCTTCTTTACTTTGGCCATTGTATTCTCTCCAAAAACAAACCGTCTTTCCTCGAAATGATAAGCACTATAGAAATGTCTGTCAACCCCGTTAGAAACTTCCGGTTTTTGGATTATATTATACCTCATTCTGCAATTTCTAACGGGGTCAAGCACGCCTGTTGGTTGTTTTAAGCCAAACCGGTATTCGAAGATACTAAAATATGCCCCCCTTGGCATTTATCGCTGTGGCATCGACCTCACATAGCCGCCGCTCATCCCGTTGTACCGCGCCACCCACTGCTGCTTACCGTTCGGCCCGTACTTAATTGTGGCGTAATCGTAGTCTCCGCCGGCCCCTATGCTTGAACCTGTAACATAAACGTTGCCAGAGCCGTCCACCACTATGGCATTCGCATAATCATCCCCTTTACCCGGTTTATTATACCTCACCACCCATAGCTCATTGCCGTTCGAGTTGTATTTGATTGTAGCGTAATCTCGTCCTGTACCAAGCCCCGTCGTGTACCCCGTAACATACACATTGCCGTAGCCATCCACAGCTACAGCGTTTGCATAATCATCGCCGTTAGCCGACCCGTTGTACTTGGTCGTCCAAAGCTGATTGCCGTTCTGCCCGTACTTGACTGTGGCATAATCGTAGTCGCCGCCGGTAGCCTTGCTGTATCCTGTCACGTAAACGTCACCACGGCTGTCTATCGCTATTGTCCGGGCACCGTCCCAGCCGTCAGCCGGCCCGCTGTACTTTGATACCCACAGTTCGTTACCGTTCGAGTCATACTTGATTTTGCAGTACCCCTGCGATATGCCTCCGCCCGCGCTGGCGCCTGTAACGTAAACATTACCAACACTGTCCACACTTATGCTGTATGCATGGTCGGAACCGTTGGCCGGGTCGCTGTACCTCGCCACCCACACCTGCTTGCCGTCCGGCCCATACTTAATTGTGGCGTAATCATAATTGCCGTCGGAACCTACACTCGAACCCGTCACATAGACGTTACCGCTGTTATCCACCGCTATGGCGTTGGCGTTATCATCGCCATCACCGGGCCCATTGTACCTCGCCACCCACAGCTCGTTGCCGTTTCGGTCGTATTTGATTGTGGCGTAATCCCAGTACGTCCCCAGCCCCGTCGTATAGCCCGTTACGTACACATTGCCGTCGGCGTCCACTGCTATGTCGTGCGCATCATCGTTACTATTACCTGGCCAGACGGTTCCCGCAGACCATCCCTCGGTGATGGCACCGGCCCTTGGCTGCGGCTCGAACCGATATGGAGGCGTCATTAAAAAATCACCGAAATCTTTCTTGTAGCTGCCCCTGCCCTCGCCGGCAATTTCACCCGCCGCGTACAGCGTCTCTCCGTATGGCGATTTGCTTGCCTCAGCAGTGCCGCCGTACGTCCCCTGATTGACCCTGTCCCCGTTAGGTGCGGGTTCAGCCGCACTCGGACCGCAGCGGTCGCCGCCCGTATCGATGCTCGGGCTTGTAACGTCATCGATTACCCATCCCCTTAAATCTTCGTCCCACCGACCGCCTTTGGATTTGAGATGAAAGTCCTCAGGCCCCGCAAAAAGCGGGTCAGCGTGAATATCTCTCACACCGGCAACCGTGCCGCTTGCGTAATTGCCAAGAACGTTGCCCCAGACGTTGTTGTACTTAATGCTGCCCTGGCAGTTACTTAAACCGTATCTGACGTTGGAAGTGATTACGCAGTTTCTGATTTCACCGTGGCAGCTTTGCAGGCCGTTGCCCCCAGTGTTGTAAGAAATAGTGCAGTTCTTGACCTCCCCGTTGCAGCTCTGCAGCCCCTCGCCGTTACCGGTTACCAGGCAGTTGGCAACCGAGCCGTCACACCTGTATAACCCGATTCCGCTGTTATACGAGATTATACAGTTGACGATTGGGCCGTCGCAATCGTACAGACCGTACGCCCCGTTCTTTCTAATCGTGCAATTTGTTATTTCACCGTCGAGACCCTCTATGCCGCATCTGCTGTTGTCGCTGATACAGTTATTAACCAAAACCGGTGATGCGCCTTCCCCCTGAATCCCTGTCATATGATACCCTATCACCATATTACTAATCAAAGGCGAAGAATAGTGACAATATATCCCGAAACCCGTATTCTTGGCCGGGCCCGCCGCCTCGATGGTAAAGCCGCTCAATACCGACCTGCTGTCTTCGCCGCAATCGAATCTGACCGTATCATTTGGAAATCTTCCTTTGCGCCTGATTACAGTCCTTGCCACTATGGCGGGGTCATCGGGGTCGATGCTGCTTACGGTTATTGCCTTGCCGTAAAAGTTTATGCTTTCAACGTAAGCCCCGGGCCGCACCTTGACAATGTCACCATCTTCGGCCTTTTCAATTGCTTCTTGGATGGAGTCAAATGGATGGTCACTGCTCCCCTCTTCCAGCGCATCGCTTACCGCTGAGTCGTTTGGACCCGGGTCGCCACGGGCGTCGTCATCGACTACTATCGTCCGCGCTGCGCAGGTAGTTACCAGTAGCAGACAGACCAATAACACCCTCAAAACTTCCACTTCCCTCCTCCTTCTATGCTCAGAAGACGGGGAAAATATATATAATTATCCTACCACCCCCTTGTCCGATAATCAAGGACTTTTGCCTAAAATCACCGAAAATATTGCCTTTTAGCCCTTTTCACCTCAAAAAACGCCCTCTCACCAGCCACAAAACAGCCGCTTTTCAGCCGTTTTACAATCCACCGAACGCCGCTCAATCCCGGATTCTATTTTCTCGCTTTCTTATTGTCGCTGATATGGTTTTTCCCTGTAATCGTAATCCTTCATCTTCTTGGCGTAGTCGTCCATCGACTTCTTTGCCTGTTGCAGACGTTCCGACCTTTGTTTTGGCTTTTTTTTCTCTGTATAGCTGGTTACAACTCTCCACACCCCGTATGCTATCCATCCCGCTGCCACTATTATCGCCACCGTAATCATCACTATCTTAAACATACCACGCTCCTGTATAGTTTAGCCGTCGCCGCCTATCCCAAGCAAAGTCGAAGGCAGCAGAACTGAAAAGGGCACATCGACTTTGTACGCAATACGATACTTGTCCCCGTGAAACTTGTACCCGCGAAGGCGGGTAACGGGGATACGCACGATGCGATACAAACCTGTTTAGCCGGGGTTTCCTTATCTGAAGGTTACGCTGCTTTTGCCTTTTCTTCTATCCCGGTCAGTAAATTATACAACCACGAAAATATCGCTCCGCCAACCAGACCATCTAAAAGCCCCCAACCAAGACCGACAATACTTCCGACAGGGCTAATCGTGTATCCTCTATACACCCTGCCTATCATCGTAACCTCTCCCGTCGCTCCCTCGAACGCAATAATCCACCACGTCAGCAGAAAAAGCGCTGTCCCCCACACCAGACCACTTGTTAAAGCAAGCGTCTTCACATTCAATCTCATTTTACTATCCCCTTTCTCTCTTTCTAAACTTCACAATTCGACATTCCCTCTGTCATCCCCCAGGGGCTCATCCTTGGCCTCGCTGCCCGTACCTGCCTGCCCCAGCAATCTGTTGGCCGGGAACACGGAACCTCGATCGCCCATTGTAAATCGTAAATCGTCAATAGTAAATTGTAAATTAGTCTTCTGTCTTCGGTCTTCTGTCTTCTGACCTCTGACTTCTGACCTCTGACTTCTGACCTCTGTCTTCAGTCTTCCGTCCTCAGTCTCGCGTCTTTGGCTTGCGCTTGTTTCTTAGCTCTTCTATTCTGCTGTACCCGCATTCAGGGCATTTATCCGGGTAATCTTCGGAAACGGCGCTCATAAAGAAAATCTTCCCGCACTTCTTACACTCCATCGCCCTAAAAGCGCTTTGCTCGCCGCACTTCTCGCAAATCAACGGCGGCGGTGCTATTAACCCTCCCTCGTATTGCTGTACATACTCGAAGTAATCCTTCATATCCATCTGGTACGTCGCCCCGCAGTCGGGGTTGCTGCACATAATCCAGACCATTTTGCCGCTTGGAATACCGGCGGCGACATTATCATCGACCTTCTGCCCGGCTTCGCCTCTTTTCGGATTCGCCGCAAGGTACTTGTCGCAAAAGGCATCCACCATATTTTTAATGACCTGCCGGACACCTTCTTTGAGATTACCCACGCTAAGCAGCATCTCGTTCCGTACCCCCCA
>Ga0315533_1002921_pt1 | contig 11575 bp, 15 predicted proteins | sample SalMarSW160130MG_FD_203081 | JGI IMG/M metagenome (GOLD analysis project Ga0315533, IMG submission 203081) | Salt marsh sediment microbial communities from the Plum Island Ecosystem LTER, Massachusetts, United States - Salt Marsh Sediment SW1601-30 ...
GCTTATAGAATATAATTTCAATCGTCCACATCAATCACTTGGCTATCTTGCTCCCATAGAGTATATTGAAAGGGCACTTGCCAAAATTCATGGCTTAGTGTTACCTATGTGGTCAGCCAGCACACGTCCTGTTTGTACTGGGGTGGGGTGACAAGCTGGATAGTCACAATTTGATGTGGCTGGTGAACGTAACAATCGAGGCTGGCTTCAGGACGCACGCGCTGGAATTGCCTACTGCCATAAAGGACTTCGAAACAGAATACCTGTCTCCGGTCAGGGAGTACCAGAGAACTCTGGGTGAGCACGTCGTGTTGGCAAACTCCATGGGTGGACTGATTGCGGCTTACCTCAATGCTCAGCGGAAAACGGTATACTTGAGCCCATGGTGGGGTATGTTTGGGGACAAACTGAGAAGGACAACCCTAAGGCTGGTTAGCAAGATAGGGCTTGGCATACAGTTCCTTGCTATTGACTTCAGCCGAGAGGAAATCGGCGACCTGACAGCGGACTCCGACTGGGAATCAGTCCCTAAACGAGCCACGCCAGTGTGGCTGCGCGAAATAATGAAAGCACAGCGGAATATGCCGCCGCTACAGGAGAATAGCGTGGTTTTCTGTTCTTTGAAGGACACAGTCATCAGCCTGAAGGCAATTGGGGAGAGAACCAGCCATGTGATCCTCTACGACGGCTACCACGAGCTATTTTCGTCATCCAACAGGGAGGTCTACCGGGAAGAGCTTATAGATGCGTTGCTGCGGTAACTGTCTGCCTGTCCCACAGCTTCCCACCATAGTCTTGGTGATTCAGGTTGGTTAAGATGGAAGATTGCTGGTTTTAATAAGGACTTGGAACATCGATGACGAAAGTTATCTTGGTGAGACATGGAGAGACTGAGTGGAACGTGGAGGAAATATATAGAGGCAGGATTGACGTCGAACTAAGCGAGGTCGGTATCAAGCAGGCGCGATTGTTGGGCAGCTATCTTGACAATTTGAAATTAGACGCTATTTACTCCAGCCCACTAAAGCGGGCTGTGGATACAGCAAATATCTTGGCTCAATACCAGAATGTTGCTGTACAGGTTACCGACGGCCTTATGGATCTTAACTGTGGTGAGTGGCAAGGTTTGTCTGATGGGCAAGTGAAGAAGTCATATCCAGTTCTCCATGAGCAGTGGCGGGTCAATCCTCACCTGGTGGAAATGCCTGGAGGGGAGAGACTGGAGGACGTCAGGGAAAGAGCCCTGGCTGTTGTTGATGAGGTAGTCTCTGAACATAGCGGCAGCATAGCATTGGTGTCCCATCGGGTGGTGAACAAAGTTCTAATATGCGCTTTGTTGGGACTTGATAACTCACATTTCTGGAATGTTAAGCAGGATGTATGTGGAGTTACAACTTTTGACTATGTAAGAGGTCGCTTTATCCTGACTAAGCATAATGACACTTCATATTTGGGAGGGATGAGAAAGTCGCTTGACGACTTCTAGGGGGAGAGCGCTGGGAGTCCTTTTCTCAGGTGTCAAACCAATCTGAGTTGCTTTTGTCAACCGAGTGGCCGTCATTGATGACGTGGATCGTCAATCGAGTATGTTTGTCTGTGGGTATCTTCAGGCGCATGGTGACTGTTGCAGATTGGCCTTCCTTCAGCATAAAAGAGTCGCTTTTGGCGGGGTTCCAAAGGCGATTCTGGCCTGCATCGAAGCCAGCTAGTATATATGTATCGTGCACTGGAGCAGTGCCTAGATTCTCAACCACTGTTGTCAAATCATAAATTCTTTCCTCTGCTGTGGCTTTCCAGCTATGAGTCAGGACAGGTACTGGAACGATATGGTAAATATATGCTGGCTCGTTGGCATATTCGTGCGGCACAACGCCGATTCTTCCGGCTTCCCCTGTAGTTTCCAGATAGAAGTACCTCTTTCCGTTTTGTCGGTAGTATGTTCCGCAAAAGTACTGTGCTTCCAGTACCCCGACTGCTACATGGCTAGGCAAGCTAACCAGAACCACGTCATAGCCCATGGTATCCAGTAGTTCTGCCAAAAGTATTGAAGTGTCCTCACAATCTCCACCTTGGTCAACCAGGGTTTCGATAGGGTATCTTGCGTATTCGTCATAGCCAGTCGTAGTGAGATCAGAAGTATAGGCGAGGCTCTGGACGAAAGAAGCGGCAAAGTGTATGGTGTCGTATTCATCCAGGTTGAGCCTTTGGGTCTCTTCCTCCAATTTACTTGCCAGGTCGCCTGTATAGGCGTCATCCCTGGGGTCGGTGACGTAGACGGAATAGTTCTTGGTGGGTGGCCTGGGTTTTGCTCCATAATAATCGTATAGCGCTTGCGGAATTTGTATTTCCCAGGTCCACTGATAATCACCGTAGGGCCAGTAAGACCAGCTAAACTGCCTGGTGATTACTTCGCCTTTGTCATTGCGAGCCGAAGGCGTGGCAATCTCTGGGGACGAGTCAGAGAATTGCGTGGATGGTGGGAGGGGTGTTAACGATTGTGGCGTGAGACATCCCACTGTCATTGCTGCTGCAGCAAGCAGGGATGTCAGCGTTAGTATCTTCCTGACCGAGTTTGCTGCTGGGCCTTTTCTGAAGTTGAAGATCTTACCCCCCGCTCGGATTCTTGAGCTCAATGAGCTGTGGCGATATCCTTTTGCCCGTTTTGCTGTCAGAGGCATGGCGCGCCTAGAGGGATTTGAACCCACGACCCCCGGTTCCGAAGACCGGTGCTCTTGTCCGCTGAGCTATAGGCGCACTGATAATGAACCTACCCATCATTCCTCCCCGTGCCGCTTTAAACTTCACCCAGAAGGCGTAGACGAGGCAGATGATTCCTGCCAGGCTGATAACACCCCTAACGAGGCCAAACACTGAGAGTACGGAAGCCGCTTCAACGTTAGTCATTCCCTTGGCAACTGATAGCCACATGCTAAGCGCTGGCGTCGGAATATCGAGAGAGGCCCCCAAGAGCATCAGAGAGGCGCCGACGAGTAGGAAGCGTTCAGCCCTGGCTCCTCCATGCCTGAGCATTACCGCTGCCAGTACAACAGCGACAATCCATCCCACCAGGGCAGGAATTGAGAAGAGGAGCCCACCAATGATCACCTGGCTATACATTTCTACTTACCCTCTTTTCTTGTGCTTCTTGCCTGTATACTTATTAACGAGTGTCATAGCTCACACCCTTTCTTGACACCCCAATTGGCAGCACAGAGTCAAGCTGCTTGGCGGCAGCCTCTTGAAGTCCAGGTGTGACGTGCTTTACCATTCTACCAAAATTATGGGTCAAGGTGCTAGGGTCAATCGGCTTCCTCCTCTCATTGGTGGATACAAGGTCGTCAAGGGAGAGTAACTTTCCAAGATGTAAGGAAAGTGATTCCCTCTCAGCCTTGTATTCTCTTAAGAATAGAGCCAACTTTGGTGTCATAGCGACACGTCGGCGACTATAGTTTGTTTTCGGCTCTTTGAACTCAACTCTGCCTCTACCCTTATATAGAGTCTGGGAAACCGATATGGAGAGAAAGTCAAGGTCAATATCACGCCACCTAAGTCCGAGTAGCCCATTCCTTCGTAGGCCAGTGCTCACGGCTGTATAGATAACAGGATAGTACTAGCTATCCTGCTCACTGAACACGCATGGTGGGTGCGTAGCAAGGTAAGAGAGGAGTGTGGCTCCACGGCCACTCTCCTCTCTTTGGTTATATATACCTGGGCACTGGCGGCTACTTGATTGACTTCCTTAACGTCCTGCTAGTAGCTTTACCGGCTGCCAAAACAACGTCCTACCTTACTAACAGGACGTCGGAAAAGCCAATGTATGTTAGGTTGGCTGTTACTTCATATTGTTGTCTTTTGGTCTAAGTAGTTAGTTATCGTTTGGTTTTACGGTTATAGCCTTCGTAGAGATTACCGACCACTTCAAAACTATTGGAATCATAATTATAAGAGACTGGGAAATAATTACTGCGATTAATCAACCACGGCCATAAAGGATTTGTTCTGTTGTCTGTAGCATGTTGGTCGTAGAAAAAACCTATTATTTGTTCTGGTGAAGAACAAATATCAAATATATCTCCTTGAAAATAGGCCTTGTAAAACGAAGTGCTGTTGATCGCCTTTTGATGAATGATTTCATGGCGATACTTCTCAAGCTTCGAAAAGTGGGTCCAAAACTTATGTTTATCTATTCGGGTTGTTTTGTAAATATCCGTGAGAATATATGAAATTTTGTCTTTTAAGCTAATCCACCTTTCAATTGCATTCTTGTCGTAGAGTTCTTTAATGCCTTTACTCTTAATCTCTACTTGGTAAACATAATCTGGTGGAATACTTAAGTTTGAGAAGGTTTCCAAAGCAGTATATCCAAAGACAATACTAGTCTGGATAGCTTCGATGTAGTCACAAACATCCTTTGATTTAGCATCTAGAAAAGCACGTTTGTCTTCTTCGGTCTTCTGGAAATCTAACACAGTGCTAAGTAGGCAAAATTGTTCTCTAGAAATTGACTTGGCAATTGCTAACGATTTATTTAAAACTGATAGTAGGATAGCCACGTTATTTGGAGAAAAGTAAGTTAAACGGTTGCTTCCAATCATTACTTCGTCAATGTCCTGAACAAGCATAGATCCAGTTTCAATACCTTGACTCATCTGCTTGAAGCATACAGGCTTGTTAAGTCTAGAATCTGTGAGTTCATAGCTTTCAGGATGGATACCAACGACCAATTGCAGTTTACTATCGTTATTTGTTTTCTTCATTTGATAACCTCCTATGCTAGACAGTAACTAAATAATCACCAGAATTGTAGGTATTGCTTCTTTGGTGCATATAAAAGAGGTGTTGTGTTAATTCTAGCACTTGTGATAGTTGAGTAAAATGTAGTTTGCCAATCAGAATATAATAAGAGTCAATCTATGTGAATCTATTTGGTAGAATACTGATAGCCTCTTCCCCTGAAGGCGACTCGTAAGTACAAGAAATCAGACATCCCGATGTTTGTGCGTTGGTTTCACCTTGCGGGAACTAAGATATCAATAATAAAACTTCTTCTATATTTCCAATAGGCTCGCTAATTGTCTAGTGGATGGCAATTAATTTAGCGAGAAGTGATGGCTTGCCGAATGGCTTCCTCAAGCTCTTGCGGAACATCCGTACCGATTCTAAACTTCTTACCCGTTCTAAGCTTGAGCTCGACAGCGTCAAAGCCGGAAACATTGTATATTACGCCGTGAGGTGTCAAACGAATGCCCCATCCGTAATACCAATGATTCTTAACAACCCGACACGAGTCTATCTCATTCAACTTAAACCGTTTGCTGATTGGCCCAGGACCGAATCGCGCTTCTACTTCATCTTCCCCGATAACCACAGTTAGGCTGGAGAATAATACCAAAGCTATCGCAATGACAACTAATACTCCGATAGCAATCCAATTGATGCCAGCATTGGCTAAGACAACCCCAATCAACACCATCATGGCTGCCATCCCCGCGATGATCAGATAACCAACCTGCGTGTGTTTATAACGCTCAATCATGTTTTCTCTCACCAGTAATTGTACCTTCAGGCGTACTCGGTAACAAGCCCTTGAATAGGGTATGTTGAACTCATACGAATATTCTATGTCACGGCAATAACGTTTTGAGAACAAAGAATAAAAGAAGTAAAGAAGTTGTTTCTTTGCATAGTAGGTTGAGCGTGGTGGGCGGTGCAGGTCTTATACCTTTAACCTAAGCCTGATGATATGATACTGAAATGTACGCATGAGAAGGCGGACATTCCGATGTTTGTTCAGTAGTGATAAATTGATGATGGAATCAAAATGTTTAAGACCAGAGAGCGGAGTTAGGCTACTTGATCAACTTCCTTAACGTCCTGCCAGTATCTTTACCTGCTGCCTAAACAACGTCCTACCCTACTAACAGGACGTCAGAAAAGCCACAAATGATTATATGTCTCAACGACACGTGAGTTAAGGGAGGTACAATCAAAAGGTGTGGAAATAGTTAGCGGCAGCGAGTACCCTTTCTGTTAGTGGAAAAAATAACAGCAGAAGGAGGTACTCACCACCGCCATGGGAAAGCAAAGCATAACTGGGAATCAAGCGTCAAGGATTGTCTGGGGCAACCTGGAGGACTGGGTACGGAGGAAAGTGCAGGAGTTCATCCAGTCCCTTCTGGAGGAAGAAATCGCTGAGCTACTTGGGCGCCAGAAATCGGAACGGCGGAAGGCAGTGGATGGCTCTGCGGCCTACCGTAACGGCTACGGCAAAGAGCGGAAGCTGACGTTGGGCTGTGGCACCATCGCACTACGCCGGCCCAGGGTAAGGGGACTGGAGCAACGTTTTGAGAGCATGGTGCTGCCACTGTTTGCCCGAAGGACCAAGGGGGTGAGCAGGCTTATCCCGCGGCTCTACCTCCACGGTTTGGCTCTGGGAGACTTCGACCTTGCGCTTCGGGGGTTACTGGGTGAGAATGCTCCGGTGTCGGCTGGCACCGTCGCCCGGCTCAAGGAGGGGTGGCAAACTGAGTGGCGTGAGTGGAAACGGCGCAGTCTGGAAGGCCTTCAAGTGGTCTATATCTGGGTAGATGGTGTATATGTAAAGGCTGGCCTGGAGAAGCAAAAGGCAGCACTACTGGTGGCTATCGGTGGCCTCCTGGATGGCCGGAAGGTAGTCTTGGCGGTTGAGCCCGGTTATCGGGAGTCAACTGAGAGCTGGTCCGAGGTGCTGCGGGATCTCAAAGAGCGTGGCATGAACTGCCCCTGCCTGGTCATTGGAGATGGCAATCTTGGTATCTGGGGCGCCTTAGCGAGCATTTATCCGGGGGCTCTCGAACAGCGTTGCTGGAACCACAAAATGGTCAACGTGCTGGATAAGCTACCAAAGAAGCTCCAGAGTCAAGCCAAGAGGCACCTGCAGGACATTGTCTACGCAGAGACTCGGGAGGCGGCCGAGGCCGAGCGAGACGACTTTGTCCGCTGGTGCCGTGTGGAAGGCTACCGGGGGGCCGGAGAAACACTGCTCCGCGACTGGGGCCGCATGGTGACCTTCTATCGTTTTCCTCAGGAGCACTGGAGGCATCTGCGGACGACCAACGTGGTAGAATCACCATTTGCAGGCCTGCGACTGCGGACGGACGCAGCCAAACGTTATAGGAAGATCGAGAATGCCACGGCCGTAATCTGGAAGATGCTACACCTGGCTGAACGAAGGTTCCGCCGGTTGGATGCTCCAGAGAAGCTGATGCAGGTCTACCTGGAGTTTGGCTTCCAGGACAGGAATGGAGAAGGGGAAGCTAAGCAGGAAGAGGTGCTCGCCATTGCCTGACATTTACACACCTTTTGACAAGACCTCGCATGGATTCCTTCTTTGGCAATTTCCTTTATCAGCACAAGGTAGCCAAAGAGCACTTTTTAAGGAAGCTTGATGAGGTGATAGATTGGGGGAGATTCACCCGGAAGCTGCTTAAATACTACAAGGGCAAAGGAGAAATAGGCCAAGCTCCATATAACCCTACCCTTATCTTGAAAATGCTCCTCCTCTCCTATCTGTATGACATCTCAGAAAGGCAAGTAGAGATACTAGCTAATGACAGCTTATCCATTGGCTTCTTCCTGAGACTTGGTGCTGATGAAAATGCCCCTGACCACTCCACGTTAACTCTATTTAAGAATAGGCTGATCAACAACTCTGGCATGAAGGCTTATGAGGAACTATTTGATGAGATACTAAGAATAGCTCACACCAGGGGGGTTAAGTTTGGCAGGCTTCAACTGGTGGATAGCGTGCACCTGGTAGCCGATGTTAATGTCGGGAAGGACAGACAAAGACAAAATAATGGCAAAGGCCCCAGAGATAAGGATGCCAAATGGGGAAGCAAAGGAAACAAGATAGCGATGGGCGAGGATGGTAAAAGGCACAGGGAGAAGCAGTACTACTATGGGTACAAAGATCAAGTAAGCCTCAACGCTGAGAGTGAGATTGTAACTAGTGTTATCCCTGGGTGTGCTGATGACTATGATGGGCACAAGTTTAAAAAGCTGTTAGCTAAAGATTTAAGCAAGGGCATAGAGGTTGGCACAGTAGCCGCTGACAAAGGCTATGATGATGGGGAAAATCATTACTATTTGGCTCAGCAAGGGATAAACTCAGCTATAAGGCTTAACAGTTACCGTACCCAGAAGAAGGATAAGAATAAACAAGAGTGGGTAAAGCTAAAGGAAAGTGCTGAGTATCAGGAAGGTTTAAAGGAGCGATATAAGGTGGAGAGGAAATTTGGCGAAGCAAAGAAATGGCATGGCTTTGCTAGATGTCGTTATGTTGGATTTGTGAGGCATGCTATTCAGAGCTATCTTACCTTTATGGCGCTTAACCTCAAGAGACTGGTGAAGCTATTAACTGGGGTTAGCTTTAGAGGTGAGGCTAGAGGCTATGCCTTGGCTAGCTAAAGCAAGGGAGAACTATGCCTAAAAACAGGCGAAGGGGAAAGAGATAGCTACGCAACTAGCTAAGGAAATGGCAAATAAGCATAAGGCTAGCGAGGAAAGGCAAAATTTCGCCCTTCCACAGAGAAAAACAATCTGAAATCCTGTTGCTAAACGACCTCAATCAATAATACGACAACAAACGGCAAGAAAAACACTGAGCTGGTAACCAAATTCAAGATAGCTTGTTTCCTCAGAGACAACCGGCGGAAGAGCACATCCACCCTGACATGACCGTCATAGACAAGGGTATATCCCCCTCCTATTACAAAATAAACACCAAATATCAGTTTAGAAAGGTCATTGGCCCAGATCGTGGGCGCATTGAATCCGTACCTTACTACTACCTCGTACGTCATTATAGCACACATGGGGATAATCAGCCAGGCAAAAATCCCCGAATGCTTACTCACGGCGTCAATACTCCGCAATACCCGTTTCAGAATAATCATAGTACCTCCTAGTTCTCACAACTAGCATTAACGAACTGTGGCCACAATATCAGGATAATCCCTCATTCCCATCCTGACACTAGAGGCCACAGCTCCAGCGACTCAATAATAGCAAGCCTTAACCTGTCGCCCTCCTACCGTCTAAAGTCCGAGTACCTCGCCAACGATCCGGAGTGTTTTGCCGACCAGTTTACAGCATGTCTCGTATTTCTCGGGTGTCATGAGTTGCGCCCGCTCCTCCGGAATGCTTAGATCGTACCCTGATAATTCTTTGCAGTACCGGCTACCAAATTCAGCATCAAACCTCTTAGCAAACTCCTGAACCTTCGCTAGACCCCTCCTAAAAGCATCAACACTGGCTAGCTCGCTTCTATTGGGTCCATACTTAACCCCCACAACAAGCAGTCCACTTAGAAAGGCTCCACAATGGGGTACAACAAACCCTCCGGGGAGTGGTCCCGTCGCTTGCAACATCGCATCACATATGTCAAGGTCAAATAACTCCTGCGCAACAAAGATTACTGACTGTGCACATTGGTTAGTCGTGATGTCTGCTAGCCCGGGACGAACCCGATTGCACATATATCTATATCCTTTGTCCTCAGCCTCGTCAAGTAATCTGCTCATTTTATTTCCTCCACTTTCACAGATGCTTTTCCTCCACCGGGTAAATAGTTGTCTTCCGGCACCTGAGGCCTTATTAAAGGCCCTGCTTCATATAGGTTTACTACAGGTCCTGTCACGTATATGTATCGGAATGTCTTATCTCCAAGGTTCTTATGCCGACCGTGCGGTTCCCCAGATTTTACAAATACGCTATCTCCTGGCTCTGCCTCATAGTACTTACCATCAATTTCAAAAGCCCCCTTCCCCTCCAGAACATACATTGCCTCTTCACAGTCGTGACAATGCAGACCTGCTTTTTTACCCGGCTCAATTTCAAGAAGACCCATCCTGAACGTTCTGGCCCCTGTCTTTGCCTCGTCAATACAACTTATACCCACCCAACTTTCCCCAGGCATCCCCGTTAGCAGGAATTTACTGCATTCATCCTTTTTCACCAATACTTTCTTCTCTGCCATTTCTATACCTCCTACTTTATTTTATTTTCAGAACTGTAAGTACATTAACACAGATTTCTCAGGCTCACATACATCCCTCCCTAAATCGGTATAACGCAGCATCAATCCCTGACTGGCTAGCGATGTCTTCCTTCTCAGCCCAGCCCACCAATTTCTCAGTTTCGCGCATCTTACCTCGTCTGCTGCTATCTTTATCCTTGACCTCCTCTAATCAAAACCTCTAACACTCCTAACAAACACGCCGACACTTTCCAGGCATCCAGAATGCTTACTCAATTTCATACCCATAGAGTCTTAACATCCCTTTGTATACCTCGTAAAGCCTAGCACAGTCTTCGTTTTGTTGGGCAAACTCTTCCCATACCTCTTCTGCCTTTTCATATACCACAGCCATATCCTCCGGCGGTAGGCCACACATTTCGCATCCATAGTCTAGCATCTTTTGTTTTGCTTCCAAATCCGCTTTCTTCGATTGGATGTAGAAGTTCATGCAGGATGCGTCAGCTGCTGTTTTCAGCGCGGCTTGCAGCTCAGGAGTCAGACTATTCCAGGCATCCATATTCACAATATACTGCATACCTCCGCCTGGCGTATGCCAAACTGGCTCTAGCAAATAAGGAGCAATCTCATGGAAGCCAGCAGCATAATTCATCGCGTAGCCACCCATTTAGAAGGCATCAATGGTACCCAACTGTAAGGCGGTATATATTTCCGCAGAGGATATTCTGGTGACAGCACAACCTAACTTTACATGCAGCTTCTCTGACAGGCCCGCGGTTCTCACCTTTAGGCCTTCATAATCTTCGATACTATTTATCGGAACCGTGGACTGGAAGGCCTCACTGGGTATGCTATAACCGCCGAGATAGTAGATATTGTCCCTGTTCACCATTTCCTGCACGATTTTAGGATGGTCCGTCAAATATTTATGAATCAACTCGAAAGACATGTCATTCCCAAAGGGATTCCCAGTCCAGTAGGCAACTCCCAGATAGGCAGGGTTTTTACCAGCATCAACATCAATGGTATGTGCCACCATTTGGATCGCGCCCCTGCTCAAGTTGTCAAAGACCTCCGTAAGCGGAGCTAGCTCATTAACAGGATATAAGCGTAATTTTGAATCTACCACCACTAATATCATAAACCTGGTCACACAAATACTGGTGCAGATAGTGCCACGGGTTACCTGCAGGGGCAGGGGTTGTACATTTCCACTCTATCACCTCTTCCTCGGGCGCAGCCGGCGGGGCTTCCTCCTCTTCCTCCTCCTCTACTGATGGAGCTTCCTCCTCCTCCGGCGGCGGTGGTGCTGCCTCGGGCGCACAGCCACCAATCGCCAAACCGACAACGAGTCCTAGGATAGTACTAACATTACTATCCCTTTTCTCATTTTAAACCCCCTATCTTCATCTTTGAGATTGTGCTGGCTGACCACATAGGTAACACTTGGCCATGAGTTTTAGCAAGTTCCCTTTCAATATACTCTATGGGAGCAAGATAGCCAAGTGATTGATGTGGACGATTGAAATTATATTCTATAAGCCATTCAGTCAGCCT
>Ga0315533_1002922_pt1 | contig 11574 bp, 9 predicted proteins | sample SalMarSW160130MG_FD_203081 | JGI IMG/M metagenome (GOLD analysis project Ga0315533, IMG submission 203081) | Salt marsh sediment microbial communities from the Plum Island Ecosystem LTER, Massachusetts, United States - Salt Marsh Sediment SW1601-30 ...
ATCTAGGTTATCGATTATCTCAGAATCAACCAATATTTTGAAACATCATGAAAAGCAAAAAATACCAGTATAATTTCCTCAAGGATTCTTTTGTTATTCGAGCTGATAAATAAATGGATTGTTACGAAAAGAGTTCGTCAGAGAGGATGCTCATATAGAACCCAAATCTGAAAAATATTATGTTTAATTATTTGGATATATTTATAATTAGACATAAATGGAACATCCAAAATATTCAGATAAATTAATATAAATCTTTCTTCAGAAAAATTCAAGGAAATAAAATGACAGAAATTCTTTTCGCGTATTCCAATGGCAGTTCTTCGAACCGTTCATCTGGACCTAAGACTCTTATCCTTGATTTAGATGAAACACTAGTTCATTCGTGGGAAAATCCACAATTTTTGGAAACATATCAAATATATTCAAATCCAGAAATTTACCGTAAATTTCATCCAACTGGTTCGAGTCAGATTGCATATTCAATATTACTTGATCTCCCTCAAGGACAAAACCGAATATGGGGTCTTTTTCGACCTGATATGTATAAATTCCTAAACTTTAGTGGAGATTATTTTGACAATATTCTTGTATGGAGCGCAGGTATAGAGCCTTATGTCGAAGAAATCACCAAATTAATATTTCTTGAGTCTGGTATGAAACCACCCAAATTAATATGGTCGAGAAGCAAATGCTCTAATTATCAAGGATATTATCATAAACCCATATCTGAACTATTATCGGATATTTCAAGGCGCCCTTTTTCGCAACTAAAAATAGATCCCAAATCTACATTAATCCTTGATGACAAAACTTATACATTCATGCAAAATCCAGAGAACGGTATATTAATCCCGATTTATCATCCTGGACAGGATCGCCCTGGCAAAATTCCATATATGGAAGATTTACTCGATCGCTCTGACGATGCTCTAAGTAAATTAACCGATTGGCTCGATCAACCTGAAGTTAAGAATAGCACTGACGTTCGAAATCTAGATAAAAGTCAAATTTTTAATATGAATTAAGGAGTAATTTTGAGCAAAAAATGACTGATGATTTAAATAATGAGATACTTTATCTGAATTGGAAGGTAGTTCCACAAACGAAAAGATTAGCTTTAGATTTTTGAAACCCGGAATCTATCATATCAAGATAAATAAATTAGAATATTGAAAGGGTATTGTTAAAACATACAATATTCAGCTCACTTATGAAGAATAGAATTTTCAATGAAAATCTTAAGGTTTTTCATTGAAAGGTAAAGCATACCAATGTTTATCAATGAAATTGTAAATACACTTGCAATTAAGAATAATAAACTTACTCGATTTCTTCATGTTATTTATGAACTCTCTGGAGAAAACGAATTGATTGCTTGGCGGCTTCTTGATAAATTTCTCCAAGGTAATGTTGTATTTGTTCCAAATGAGGATATACAATTAACTAATGATATTGTACAATTACTTCGCCAAGAGTTTCGGTCAGTCTTTACACCCAAGCCAAATAATTCCCAACCTAGATTGATTTACGTAGATAGAAACCCAAACATAGAAGAATCTTTAGATCCGATCATCATGTGTCTAGGTCATAATTAGACAACGAAGTAATAAATTTGATCTCGAAAAGTATCACAGGGTTAGTATCTAAAGAAATGGAACCGGTCCTATTAACTCAAGAGCGGATTGATGAAATTCTCGACAGAATTTCAGCATTATCACACATAAATAGGGATGATATTGCTTCTAAGTTGACTCCAAAACTTCGTAAAATTAAGCTTATACCAGAAAAAGAAGTATTTGAAGAATTTGCCACTGAAGTAGCAATGAAATTTGCAGAGCCTTTGAGTGGACCTATCGGCTCAGCTACCCTGGATTCTTTTCATAGATCTGGTTTGCAGAATTCTCTGTCTCCAAATGTTTTGAAATCTACTTACGAATTTTTTTCAGGACAAAAGAATTGAAATAACACACATTGCATCTACAACTGTTTAGTTGTAGATAGATCGTATACACTCTAGGCAGATCAACTCTTGTATAATAAATATAGATAGAGAATTCGGATTTGATTTCAAATCTTTTTCTTCGAAAAAAATCAAGCTCCGAAAAAAATGGAAGCAGTCGCATTAACAGAAGCACAAATTAGTGGAATCCTTACCGAAATTCCAAGACCGCCAGGTGTTGGTAAGACTGCTATACAAATTGCTCATCGTCAACATTTATCAAGAATAAAAGATATTCTAGAGGATATTAAATTAGTTCCATTAGACGAAGCATACGAAAGATATAAGAATGAACTTATTCGGAGTTCGTATGAGAGTTTAATTGAGCCTGGAAGGTTTGTAGGTGTCGGTGCTGGTGTAGCTCTCGGCGGCCCTGTTACGCAACTTTCTTTGAATTCTTTTCATTTTGCTGGTGCTCAAAGTGGTGTTGCACAAGCTTTTCAAAAGGTCCGCGATTTCCTAACAGGCTCACGTATAAAACGAGATCCGCAAATGAATATCTTTTTCAAATTGCCCGGAACGGGCACAGATTTGTATGATGCGGTCCATAAAGGTGATTTTGATTCGATCATGTCTAAACGCGCCGAGTTTGAACAAACTACTGTTGAGGATGTAGTCATCGATACAGAAATTTTAACCCGAGAAGAGGCTGAAATAGAGGGTATCTCTGAAATAGTTGCCTTGCACTCACAATTACGTCCGGAAAGATTCACCGGAGGTCAGGCGCGATTTCCTCTTAATTATGTGGTTAAGCTTACTTTAAATACCTATCGAATGTATAGTCATCGTATCACTATGAGTATGTTGGCTGCTGCTATCGAAGGACCAGCTCCACCTGATTCCATAACAGTTGTATGGAAATCCCAATTCGAAGGTAGAGCATATATTATTGTAGATGAAACTAGAAGTTACGAACAACAGGGTATGAGCCAAGAATCAGCTATTTTGATGTTCCTTCATCTTAAAATTATTCGGGACTTTGGTAGCAAACAAATCAGCGGTATGAGTGGAATAGTTTCAATAGAACCTCAGCAAGTTGATGTGACAAGAGGTATCTATCAAGTAAAAACATCCAAAGGTCGACCAGATTTGCATCGTGTTTATAGTAATAATTTTCGAACGAGATGGGAAGGAGTCAGTTTGGCTGATATTCAACAACTTCTTCGTGCAGCCGGATTTAGGGTAGAAGATATTAAAGATGAAAATAAAGAGGGATTGTATCTCACGGTTCAGCATGAGGGAAATGTATGGGAAGATTTACAATCAAGGATTAAAGCCGCTCGCGAAAAAGCTATCCCTGAACGCTCAGAACAGGAACAAGAAATCGCTGAAGCTTCTTCATTTTATTATATGAAAACCCAGGGCATAAATATGAATGATGTTACATGGAGAGATGACATCGATGTTTATCGTTTATCATCGAATAATTCGCATGATGTGCAAGAAAATTTAGGTATCGATGCAGCCCGGGTTTTTCTAATCTTAAAATTTCGGCAGACTCTCCAAGACTTTGGGTCTTATATTAATGGACGTCATATTTCTCTTATCTTTGATTTACTGACTAATTTGGGAACTATCAATAGTTTGAGCTTTACTGGAGTAAATAGGCGGCGAATTGGTCCTTTGGCTATGGCTTCATATGAAAGAGCTATGGATGTATTTGCTAATAGTGCTGTTTATGGAGATAAAGAATCAATTGTAGGGGTTAGTCCGGCCCTCTATGTAGGACAACTATCAAAACGTGGTGGGACAGGTTCGATTTCCTTAGAGGAAGATTTAACAGCGATTCCACGAGATCAACCAACCTTTCCCTCAGTTGATGAAGATACTATCTTAGATGATATTGTACTTGATGAAGATGTACTCGAAGGCAGTGGATTTGCTGAAATTGTAACTGGAGAAGAAGTCAGAAGAACCCGTGCAATGCTTGGAAAAGTAGATAAAAATCGTATCAGGCGTCCTATTGAAATTAGCAGTATTCCGGTAGATATTCCTCCAAATATTTTACCTTCTGGTGCACAAGTAGTTATGGCATCTCAAACACTCATGTCTGCACTGCAGAAAGTAACAGCAGATACTAATCTAGAAGTAGAACCAATTTATGAAGTTCCTCAATTAGAAAATCCGACTGATGTTGTTCCAGATTTGGATGGAGAAATTCCGGATATTACTACTTTATCAGATATCAGTGATCTTTCACTTATTACTCCTCAGAAATTGGTTCCGTCTCCACCCGCCCCTACAGTTGATATTATGTCCCAGTTAAGGGCTATCCCGACGGAGGGAATTATAGTACCAGAGCAGCCGGTAACAGTATCTACTCTGCCTGAGCCAAGTTTGATTGAAGCTCCCGAAAGACCTATTTCGCCAACTCAAACAATTACTGTTGAAACTCCGTTACAATTTACTGTGGCGGGAGGACCAATTAGTCCTCGACAATTTACAGGAACTGTTTCAGAAATTCCTACACCTCTTCGAGGTCCACCACAAGAACTTCCCCAGCCTGAACCTGTAAGGAGAGTTAAAGGTATTATAACAGATGAGCCTGTCCCTCAGATTCCACCACCTCCTCCGGTAGGTGTTCCACATCCACCACGGCATGTAATAGAAGCTCCGGAAGAAGGACGACCACAACTGATAAGTTACAGTGGACCACCATCCCAAACCCAGCTGAGTGGTTTACCTGAAGATCCCATTCCCCCAAGTTCATTCCTTGATCAATTACCAAATCTCAGTGATGTGACTGTACGAGCTTCTACTCGAGGCAATGTTTCAAGAATATCTACCCAAGGTTTCTTGCAAATAGCGCGAAAAGAGTAGAACATTTTCATCCAGGAAATGAAAATGTTTGAATTACTCAACAGTAGCACGACCAGATTTATCAACAGTCATGTAATTATCTTTCTTTGATTTTGCACCTTTCTCAAGATCACTCATTGGTTTATTATCGGAAGAATTTGTTTCTTCTCGCTTCTTACCGTAATTAGACCACCATATCCAAACTGCTAACAATAATAATATTGCTATTATAATAACCCATACCCAATTTACTCCGGTCTCTTTGGGTGGATGATGTAGATGGTTGTGAGACCATTTTAGGGCTGAATCAAAATCTGAATCGTCCTGCTCAGGCATCTTTTAGGATATTTTTATTTTTTGTCTTGTTTTTAAGATAGGGATTTTCTTTTAGAGCTCGTTTTCAGCATTTCATTGTACAATTCTGAAAATCAATAAACATATGAGTTTTTAACAAACATAATATCCTGGAGAATCAAAAAATTCAGTCTATGAGCGATAGTAGTTGACACCACCCTCTTTACATAATTGTTCATCACAATATGCTTTTTGTTAATCTTTTCAAGTAAGGCTATTGTTTTTAGCATTAAATTAATCCAACAATGAGAATTTTTACTATATCATAACCAATCTACTAAGCAATAGATATTCATTTGTTTGAAAGAAGCAATTCTCGGATGGCTATCAAGTTTTAAAAAAGGATACAAAAATAATTTTCTGTATCCCCGGTTGAAAAGATAATTAAGTATTTTAAATGACTTCTCTTGCTGTGACAGATTACCAACGACTAAGTGAAATTGATCATGTTCTTCAAAGATCAGGAATGTATATTGGGCCTATTGATCGACAATCAAGAAAAGCAAATTGCTATTCAACACTAAATAGACGTATTGAAGAAAAGGATGTGTATCAGGCTGAAGGACAAGAACAAACGTTCCTTGAAATATTAGGTAATGCTGCTGATAATGTTCAAAGAAGTCGCGACAATAGTGTAGATCCCGGGCGAATCGAAGTAGTCATATCAGCTCAATGGGTAACTGTCAAGAATTATGGTATGAATATTCCAGTGGCTCAAAATGATGAAGGTATTTGGGTTCCAGATATGATTTTTGGACAGCTACGGACTTCAAGTGCTTATGATGATAGTAAAAAGAGGTTATACATTGGTATGAATGGGTTAGGCGCAAAAGCAACAAACATCTATTCTTTAATGTTCATGATTGAATGTGCTGATCCAGCGCGTGGACTTCTATATAAACAAACTTGGCAGCAAAATATGAAACAAAGGGGCGAACCTGAAATTCAAACATATAGTGGTATAGGCTATACTCAAATCAGTTATTCTTTGGATTTTGCTCGTTTTGGAGTTACAAATTTTGATTCAGAAGCTCTCGAAATTTATGCAGCCCATTGTGCCTCTGTTTCATTGACATGTCAAGTTCCTGTCATTTTTAATGGCGAAACATTTAATATCAAGGATGTGGTAAGTTATGCTAATTTATTCTTTCCGATTACTAAGCAATCTGCAGTATCCTACCATTCGCCAAATGGTGTATATGATTTATGTCTGGTAGATACTCCTGATGCAGCTGTTTGTGTATCTTTCGTTAATGGTATCATTACTAAGGCTCATGGTGTTCATGTAGATGCTGCTTATAAAGTCATAGTTGATGGTATGAAAGCTTATTTGGGAAAAGCTATTGAAGGAGTTAACCTAACTAAGCGCGATGTTATTAATCATGTTTCTTTATTTTTAATGTGTCGTGTACCTAATCCCACATTTAAATCACAAACAAAGGATTGTCTAGCTCGACCTAAACCTGAGATTACCTTACCTGAAGAGATATTAAAGGGAATCAAAAGATGGCAGTTAGTTGAGCGATTGTATATGGAAATTCAACGAAAACAGATCAATAAACTTAAGAAGTCTGATGGGAAAAAGAGAAAACGTGTTAAGAATGATAACTTACAAGATGCCAATTTTGCCAAGGAGTCCAGCCCTGATCGTAGACTTTCGGCTACACTAATTGCGGTAGAGGGAGAATCAGCTGCATCTTATCCAGTCAAATTCATTAGCCAAATTGAGAATGATTGCGGAAGAAATTATTTTGGTATTCTTCCTCTTCATGGCAAGTTACTAAATGTGTTAAACGCAAATTTTATTCAAATTTTAGAAAATCGTGATCTTGTGGCGCTCAAGGAAGCATTAGGACTCGAAGAAGAAGTTGATTATACTGATGATTACAATTATCGACGTTTGCGCTATGGTAATTTTCTATTTATTCCTGATGCAGATAATGACGGCAAACATATTCTTGGTTTGGTACTTGTCTTCTTCTTAGCTCGATTTCCATCCTTAGTTCAGCGTGGTTTCTTCAAGTTTTTGCGAACTCCTGTTATTCGTGTGACTGGTCACGGGCAACGCTTTATGTTCTACACTTATACGAAATATAACCAGTGGACAGCCACCGTCTCTGATATAAGCAACAAATCGGTCTGGCAACATGAGTATTTCAAGGGGTTAGGTTCTTCCGAAGATCACCACATTGTTGAAGATTTCCAACTTCGAAAGATTGTTACATTCAAGATTGACGAAAGCGCTGGCGAAAGAATTGTACTCGCTTTTCATAAAGAAGCAGCTCAAAATCGAAAACAATGGTTAGCAAATCTAGTCGATCGTGAATTATTAGATATTGAAACTTTTACTGAATTTCCAATCAGCATTTTTGTAAATTATGAATTGACTGATTATTCTGTTGAGAATATTATTCGTTCCATTCCTGAACCGATGGATGGTATGAAAGAATGTCAACGAAAAGCATTTTTCGCAGCTCTACGCAAACTTAGGAATAATAAGAGCAAAGGAAAGACCAAAGTAGATCAGATCGCAAGTTATGCTCAGGAACTCACTTCTTACAAACATGGGCCAAGCAGTCTGGCTGATGCAATCAAGTTGATGACCTATCATTTCGTCGGTTCTAACAATATGCCTTATTTTGTCCCCCGCGGACAGTTTGGAACACGCAATAAAGGAGGAAAGGATGCAGCCAACCCTAGGTACACGTATATTAGTTTACCCTGGTGGACTGATAAGATTTATCGTAGGGAGGATAAGCGTCTTGAGAAAAGAATTATTGATGAAGGAGATGAACAAGAATGTGAGAACTTTTTTCCGATTTTACCTATGCATATTATCAATGGGGTGGTTGGTATTGGAACAGCCTATTCAACTAATATTCCGGCCCATAATCCTCTTGACGTAGCATTTTGGTTACAGCAGCGTTTGCTCCAGGATATTCAATCTGATCAGGGTCATCAACTCCCAATTTTGCGGCCTTGGTATAAAGGTTTTACTGGACAAATTAATCATCGCCCTAACGGTTTTACAACAGAAGGTCGAATGTTGATCCAGCCTAACGGTGCTGTACTTATCGAAGAATTACCGATTGGTACATGGACAAAAGATTACGAGAACTTTCTGATAACTCTCGAAGAACACGGCACTATCGCTGACTTTGATAGTTACTCAACGAGTGAACGAGCTCGTTTTATTATCCATAAATATCTCGATGGTTCGGCTACTCCAAAGAAACTCAAATTGATCTCTAAGCACAGTTATAATAATATGACAGTATTGTACAGAACAGAAAGTAGAGGTATTCGTCCGCGAACTTATAACAATTTAGTTGATTTACTACAAGATTATTATCAAATCCGCTTGGCAAAATATGGTGAACGAAAAGCATTAATGATCCAAGATATTGATAAGGAAATCCATAATATGAGTGAGCGTGCTCGATTTATCCTAGCAGAGATTAATGGTGAACTTATCATTCGTAATCGTCCAAAGGTGGATGTCCTTAGCGATATGGATAGAATGAGATTTGATCATAAGCTCTTGAATGTAGTTAAGATTTATGAGTTTATCCAAGATAATGTTAATGCGCTCTATGCAAAAATAGAAGAAAAGCGTCGGGAAAAGGCTGTTTTGGAGCAAACTCGACCTGAACAGATCTGGTATAGTGAATTGGAAGAATTTATTGTTGAGTATTGTCAGAAAGAAAAATGTCAGAGAAGTACATTCGAAAGCTGTAATCCTACCACTATAATTGAGATTAATACAACCTCAGATGAATGAAGTTTTAGATCTCAAGATCTAAAATTTAAAGAGATTTTCTTAGATATCATGTGAATTCACAGATCTTCAGTAATGATGATTGCATAAGTATGCTTCTTCTTAGGGATGAATTCATCCGGGATTTGCCATAGATAACTTTAAAATTTATCGAACGCTAACTATAAAGGATTTAAGATTAAAAGAAATGAAAGATTCTTGGCTATTTTTCTTCATTGTTTTTTCATTAGTTGCACATAGTTCAGCAGAGAATATTCAAGGTTTAGATTATATGACTACATATATGCCGATTGGAAAATTATCAGAAATATCCCGGTTCAGTCCAGCTAATCGAATACTCAGATCAGATAAACTATCCTTTATAGATCCAAGAATTGGATTAAAATCAGCTCGAGTAGATCGACTTTCAGGCAATAATTTACCTCTTCATTTGAGTTATTTAGATTCAAATCAACGAAATAAATTAGCTTTCTTACTCCAAGAAGCTAGTTCAAATCTATCAATGGGTACAGGAGAAATTTTAGTAGTATCTGGAAATAATATTAATGGATGTGGACGAGATGTTCGTTTAGTAGTATTGTCTGATGGTATTTTCCGTCGACTAGCTCAAGGGCTTAAGAATTTTCAATCAAATCCAATAACATACCTTCATTCTAATGGTAGGATATCCTTAGAAGTGTCTATCGATGAATCAAAAATATGCCCATGCCAGAATTATGGTTTAGATGGATTATATGGAGCGAATATTTGCACAGATAAATCTCTCAAATTCGATACAATTGGTCAAAGTTTAGTAAATTTCTTCCGAGGTAGTGATAAAGAGTAAATTTTCATTAAGGGAATTCTCTCTCCTACAAAATGAATTTTCTCTTGATATTTTTACTTCTACAATCATTCTTCCTAATAGGTAGTTCCACTTCAAAACAACAATCCATAAAAAGATTATACGGATCTGCACAGTACTATCTGAATGTCTCTAAATTTTCGGATAATGTTGCCATAGATATAGCAGAGGTATTATCAAATCAAAACATTAGGTGTATAATATCAGCATCAGATTGTGATTCTCTACAAATGTCCGACTTCTTAGTATCAAAATTACCTGGGATAAGTTGGTTTGGAATCGACCCAAAAATATCAGATGAAGAAAGATCTTGTAATCCTGAGAAATATGCAACTTTTCGAGAAAAATATCCGGTTGATCCAAATCATCTTGAATTACCTGTACGAATACCGCTCGAATGTAATCGACCTTTAATTATCGCAACAGAGAAAAATCTTCGAAGAATGTTATATGATAAATTGCCATCAGGATTAATAACTTATGTTAATTCGGATAATCAAAATATAACGAAATATTTGTATAACATTACAAAACCATTACCACACAGTGCCTATGATTATTTAGCTAATATTATTTCATATTTTATATACGGATAAATGAAGTTATTCTTCCAGGCATTTTAGGTATTGAAATACCTAAAATACAAATTTTTTCAGTTCAATGAAATTCACATCATAAGACGGTTAAATTTATCTTCCCATTCTCTCAATAAGTCGTACGTATTACTTCTGTCGAATGTAAGGCCACCTACAGTAAGCGTAGCACCAGCAGGAAGAAGATCAACAGCACCTACTAATTTTTCTAGCATATGTCCTTGCTTGAATAATCTTCCCATCTCAGTATCTTCAACAACTCTTTCCTCAAGATCATTGAGATGCATTCCCAAATGATGTCTCATTTCATCAAGTGGTAATGCAAAGGATCGTCTGATCTCCTCGGGAGAGGGCATTACTACTTCTTCAGTGGTAACCTCAACAGCCATTGGAGTAAGCATGGGAAGTGCGGCCAGAGCCGGAGGAGCTGTAGATACTGTTGGAAGTGCACTAACAGGTTGAGCTCTTGAGAGGACCGGAAGACTAACAGGAGAAACGACCGGCGGGGAAACCATTGGAGATTGAGAGGTAGCAGTTGGAAGAGGGAAGGGCGTACCAGAAACTGGAGTCGCTAAAGGTAAAGTAGGTAGAGATAATCCGGGTCTTGGAAGTGAAGGGAGTTGAGCCGTGGGTGAAGGAAGACTCATTGAAGATCTTTTAACAAGAGCAAAATTTTAAAATAAATAAAATTATCTTTCTGTATTTCACACATATGAAAGATTTTCCTGAACTACTCTACCTCGAAAATTCATATTTTAAAATAATATGAATTTATACCTTTTAAGTATAAATTCATATATTTGAAAATAAAAATAGCAGAAGTGATTGTGTCATCTTTTATTCTCTTTCAGATTGAATCAAATTAACAGTACAATTGTTAAAATACCAAAGAGAAATTTAGCTCTGCTGACAGTAATGATACTCATACACCCAATTCAGCTATTATTCTTTCTAGTCAATTCAAACTTATATGGAAAATAAACCATCTTTTTCATCAATTTAAAATCTAATATATATATATATATTAGATTTTACTTAGATGCAAAATTAATTTTATGCAATAATGTTATCTTACCAATCCCTCTCGTTCTGCCCTCTCTAAAGATAAATCTTGCTCCACAGGTCAGATATTCGGGACGAAATTTAAACCGTAACTTTGCATAGGCCTTATCTCCAGTTCTTATACAATCTTTGTCTAAACCAA
>Ga0315533_1002928_pt1 | contig 11557 bp, 10 predicted proteins | sample SalMarSW160130MG_FD_203081 | JGI IMG/M metagenome (GOLD analysis project Ga0315533, IMG submission 203081) | Salt marsh sediment microbial communities from the Plum Island Ecosystem LTER, Massachusetts, United States - Salt Marsh Sediment SW1601-30 ...
CAGACTCACCCTCCGGAATATCGAACTTAGGGAAGCGAGGCTTCCTCAGTTCCAGCTCCAGGTTACACCTGGAAGCAATCTCCTCGGTATTCTTTATAGCTTCAGGCAGGTCTCTGAAGAGCTTCATTATTTCCTGCTGTGATTTCAGATATTGCTCTACAGTGCGATGACCCTCCAATTGAGAAGCCGGTATGATCCGGTCGATAGCATTAAGCAGCTCTTTGATCCTGTATTCTTTGATTTCAGCGTAATGGACATTGTTGGTAGCTACTACCGGTAGATTATTTTCCTCGGCAAATGAAGCAAGCCAGTAGCTGTCGGAACCCCCTTCTCTTGAAGGATAGCGGATAAGCTCTATGAAAAAGTCTTTATCGAAGACTTCTCTATAAAAGCGCGCTACTTCTTTAGCTTTATCATGCTTACCTGCAGCGACGAGGGCAGGTATTTCACCCTTACTACAACCACTCAGAGCTATCAGTCCGCTGCTATGATTCCGCAGCATCTCTCTGGTTGCTTCCGGTTTCCTATCTCGATTCGACAGGTGAGCCTGCGTTATTAATCGGCAGAGGTTTGAGTATCCGTCAGCATTCTTACAGAGCAGCGTTAAATGATACCCGCCATCCAGATCAACCTCAGCACCTATTATCGGTTTGATTCCTAGTGCTCTGGCTTTGCTATAGAAACGAATGACACCGGTCAATCGATTATGGTCCGTTAGAGCTAAGGCAGGCATTCTCAGGGAAACAGCTTTATCCAGTAGCTCATCCAGAGACGAAGCTCCATCAAGAAAGCTATATTGAGAGTGGACGTGAAGATGAATGAAACCCATGACCATCACCTCAATCGAGGACTCTTGAGAGAAACCACTGTCCCCCAAGCTTATAAAGCTCATAAGTTCCAGTGCTTGAGTTCTGTGCATTCACACGGATGAAAAGACGCATCGATTTACCATCCCACCATTCAGAAGGTTCTCTCCACCAACCAACGACATCGAGGACTCTATAGAGACGCTTCCTCCAGATGAAGGCAGTTATCCTTGAATCGTTGTTCTGATGGACTTTGACCGGTTCATCGATAAGCCTGGACATAGTATTGACTCCAAAATGGGAAAGGGAATAGAATTGTAACAGAACATCTGTGCTATTGTCAAGAGATTTCTTCAGAATTTTCGGTATATCTTAAAAATTAATCTGCCCGGAGCTATGCTGGTATAATGATGCTACAGGAATATAAAAGATGGGCGATCAGGCGAAGATATACATAGGGACATCAGGATGGTCCTACCCCAAAGGTGAAGGCACGTGGACCGGATACTTCTACCCTACGGGCAAGATAAACGAACTTGAATACTACAGCCAATTCTTCAACACGGTAGAGATAAATAGCTCATTCTATAGACCGCCAAATCCTGGCTATGTTTATAACTGGGTCCGGAGAGTTCCCAGGGACTTCCTGTTCACAGTTAAGCTCTGGCAGAAATTCACTCACCCGAAGATGTATAAGGAGGCTACGGGAGAGGAAGCGGCAATATCTTTGCAGGATGTCGATATATTTAAGCGGAGTATTGATCCCCTATTGAAAAGCGATAAACTAGGTGCTTTGTTGGCACAGTTCCCGCCCAGCTTCAGGAACGACAGCTTTGGGCAACGAGTCATAAATGCGGTGAGCAGGTTGTTTGGACAGTACAGGCTAGCTGTTGAGCTCAGGCATAGAAGCTGGAGTGACGACCCTAATATCGCAAAGCTGCTAAAGGAACATAATGTTGCCTGGGTTCAAATTGATGAGCCGAAGTTTAAATCCTCTATCGCTCAGGAGCTTCCTCTAACCTCTGATATGGCTTACTTCCGCTTTCACGGAAGAAATGCGGAAACATGGTGGACGGGAGATAGTGAAACCCGCTACAAATACCTATATTCGGCTGAAGAAATAGAAGAATTGGCAGATAGGGTAAAGACAACAGCAGGTCAAACTAAATTGCTCTTTGTTCTGTTTAATAACCATTGGCAAGGGTATTCTCCTCGTAATGCTGTTGATATGATTAAGTGTCTGCAGTTGCCTTTTAAAGAGCTTCCTATGCAAGTTCGACTGGAAGAGGACGAGGCATCCGAAGTAGTAGAATAAGGTCATGTTGGAGACCGATACGCAATAGATACAAAATAGTAGAAAGTTATCCAACAATCTAGCGTAGCGTTCAGCCGCAGAGAGTAGGTGCAGAGCGACGCCAGTATAAGTAGCGTTAACTCATCGGACTCGCTGGTTACCCTCAGGCATGACTCCTGTCTGTAGCGGCTGCTTTCCAAGTAAGCGATAACATCAGGTAACAATCTGATGGAATGTGCAGTCGCTTGTCTTGTTCAATGCAAAACGAGGAACTAAACAAAATGGCTTTATGTGCAATTTGCCTGGTATTATCCCTCGCCTGCTACAACCGACAGACTCTCTGCTTCCTGTAGCTTCGCCATTTTAATCAGCCATTCCACCCACTACTATCGTTCTAGTACTATTTTCTGCTCAAATTAGGCCATTCTGGTGATTTACATCTGGGCATGCCTAGGTATAATTAAAATATGTCATTTGTGTAATGTGTGATTAAATGGTTTAGGAAAGGTAGCATATGCGAATCACATTTAAAGGGGGAATTCGCCAAATGGCAAAAGGGAGGTAGCTATGTAATAGTTAATATCAGCAAATATTAAATCGAGCAAACCTAATTAAACGAAAAGGAGGTGAAACAAATGAGAAAGATATTAACAAGCCTGATAATAGTCGCTGTTCTGGCAGCCTCGATTACAGCCGGGGCAATGGCCGTATTTACTGACCAGCAGACCAACCCGGACAATGTTTTCACAACAGGCACAGTGATTCTCGGCATTGACCCAGCCACTGCCATGTTTACCGTGTCAGATATGGCGCCGGGTGACGTAGAGTACGGCGGTCTTGAGGTCAGTAACGACGGTAGCCTGGAGCTAAGGTACGCTATGACTACCACCGCAGATGACACTAGCACCCTTGATGAGCAGCTCGATTTGACCATTGATGTGGTGACAGACCCCGGTGCTGATAGCACATGGTATACAGATGATGATGTGGTCGGGGAAGCAGACATCTATGGGCCCGATGGCGTGCTGTCAGCGGCCTTCTTTGGTGATCCGGCGCAGGGTGAGGATGCTGGCGATAGAACAGTTGCTTCGTCAGCCAGCGAGAGGCTTCGCTTTGAGGCAACACTGCCTCTGGATACAGACAATGGCTACCAGGGCGCTACCTGCACCGTTGCCTTTGTCTTTGATGCCGAACAAACTGTCAGTAATCCATAGTTAGCATGCGAGATAGGACTAAGGGGAGGCACCAAGTCCCTCCCCTAGTCTGCTCCAGACAAGCGGAAGAAGAAATTTAGCGGAGCGAATGATGCACAGGCTATTAATGGTCCTGCTATTGGTTGGCTTAATTGCCTGCCAAGCTGGTATAGGCGCTACGGCATATTTCAGTGATGCCGAGCCGAATGCCAACAACACCTTCGAGGCTTGGGTCTTTAGCCAGTGGGTGCAAACCACCCAAGGAGACTTTCAAGCCGGTGTCTTAGATAATGTAGATACCTCCTCAAGCCCTGGGGATGTTAGATTAAGCCTGATCCTCAACCCTACGCTGGTGACCTCAGATAATGCTGAGCGATCGGTAACGGGGACAACCCCTACTCTGGTGAAGACGCTGACATTTACCAAGAGCGGCGACACCTACAACGAGCTCAGGATAGATAGCAATTTGAGAATAGACAAGGAAGCGGGTAATAAGATTGCCTACAGCGATATTCATGTTAATGATGTGTCCGTATTTACTCATAGCACCCAGAGCGCAACCTATGTCGCCTATCAGGATACTTTAGATTTCAGTGGCTATGCTGATGGGCCACATACCATAAAATTATATCTGTACACCAACAGCAACAGTAGAGCAGCTTATAATTCTATCTTTGAGCTTTACCGGACAAATACCTATGCCGACGCAGGCACTATCGCTTCTCAAGTCTTAGATACCGGAATTGCTGGAGCAAAATGGGACGCCTTATTCTGGGATGAAACGCTGCCAGCCAATACCGACATAACCTTTGAGGTCAGGGCATCCGATACTGCGTTCACCAAGGATGCTGCGACGCCTTCATGGACTTTTGTTGGAGGGACATCCCCAGTTACCTCGGGATTGCCTTCAGGGAGATACCTGCAGTGGCGGGCAACCTTGACTACTTCAGACACATCCGAAACTCCAACTTTACACGAGGTCACCGTAGATTATTACTAGCTGGGGGAAATGCTATGCGGAAAATAGTGAACTGGACAGGTAACCTGCTTTTAGCCTTGGTCATTTTGGCTATGGTATTCTTTTTCCTGGCGCCTCACTTCCTGGGGATGAATTTCTTCACTATCCACGGCGGCAGCATGATGCCCACGATTCCGATAGGCTCGGTAGTCGCGGTGAAATCGGTGGGACCATCTACTATCAAGGCCGGCGACATCATCACCTTCAGGACGGGCACGGAAGCGCATAAGGTGGTGACTCACCGGGTGGTTGAAGTGTCAAACGACAGCGGGGCACGCAGCTTTCACACCGCTGGCGACAGCAACACTAAGCCTGATGGAAATGTTGTTCTTGCCGAGAATGTCGTAGGGAAGGTGTGGTTCCACGTGCCTTTTCTGGGCTACCTCTCCTCTTTCGTCACCACCAAGTTAGGATTTATTTTGCTAATCGTAGTGCCAGGAATGTTCATCATCTCACTGGAGGTCAGGACCATCATAGCCGAACTCAGGTTGATGAGAAAGGTAGCTTGCGCTGCAGGTAAGGCTGGCCAATAACCCGGCTACCCGGTAGCCGGCGATAGCCGAGACTTCAAAGTCATGGTTGCCGGACCTTCATTCATGATCCCATTCCCTGGACAAAGTAAAGAAATGATGGTATGTACCCCGGCCTTCAGTCAACGCCGCTTGCCTTTCCGAAGTCCTGATTAGAAGCCGTATACCAGAAAAGGCAACGATGTCCTGCGACGGTGTGCTGCGCGCGTTGACAATTACACAGTGGGTGATTAGACTGAAGTTAGCGACTATTAAGTAAAAGTCGACGAGGTAGCTGAAGATGAAAGAGAAGGAAACTGCAGGTGAGAAGTGAAAGGAGGCGGCAATGATAAAAGGTGTCATAGGATACAAGGTGGTGAGTTATAAGGACGTAGAGCCCATATTGATGAAGCTCAGGTCGTATGCCATGCAATATCCGGGCTTCGTTGGCGCTGAGAATCTCGTCAGCGAGGAGGACTTCTCTGTCGTCATAATGATAAGCACATGGGAGACGATTGAACACTGGAGGACATGGGTGGATTCAAGGATAACGAAAGATTTGCTTAAACAAGCCAAAGAAGTTGTGGTGGGATCGGCCAGAATAACAACATACAGGACAATGCCCACGGTAGAGTGGCGCTAATAAGGCGTCAGTATTTGCCCCCACAGACCCGGGCGTTAGCGTTCCGAAAGTGATTATCGAGCCGCAGAGGTAGATAGCGGCTGCGTACAATTCCAGGTACACCATACCAATCAGGCCTACTACAAATCAGGTATTATCTCCCCGCAATACCTCTCATGTTTTCCGTACTTGGATGTGTTATGGGATACTTGGCGGTTCTCTGAATCTTGATTGTACAAAACTGCCTATTGCGTGGTTGCGGGGCCCTTGTTTAGATAAATGGGTAAGCAGTAAAAAGAAATACAAACAGGTTCCAGTAAACAATGATTGTGTAGAATCCCAGAGCTACCACCGTGATTGTATATACGGGTCTGGGCCTGGCATTATACTTAGTCCATAGAAGTAACGTGGCCAGAAACGCAGCTGATATCTTTATACCTAGAAACGACTCCCCGCCTACCCAAGATGTCAAAAAAGGGTTGATTTCTAACCCGTATCCACCTGTCACCAGAAACTGGGTTATCAGTCCGTCTGCAACTATAATGCCAAATAGGACGTAGAGAGTATATCTAACGGTTCGGCTTTCAATATTAAGAAACCCGGGAACTTTCAATGCCTTCATGTGCGGAAGTTATCACCCCCCTTCAAAACAAAAAACCGACCATTTCTAGGTCGGTTTCACTATTGGCTCCCCGCCACCCAAGTGACCATATACAGGTGGCAGTTCGGTGCCCTCTATGTCATCGGAACAATATTATGTTTTTAAGGGCTCACTGGTACTATTCACTAAGAGGTCCGAAAATCCTTGGCGAGCATTTCATTGTATATCTCTGCATATATGGCGGTCAAGATGCATTATCTTAACTTTTCTTATCAAATTCCACTTGTATATATGGAAATTCGTTGATATATGCGATGATTAAGCATCACTTTGATAGAAAACTATCCAACAAGATAGCGTAGTGTTCAGCGGCAGGAAGCGCGTGTAGAGTGATATGACCATCGTCTGTCCGCTCATCGGACTCGCTAGTTACCACAAGGCATGGCTCTTGGCGGGAGGAGTTAGAGAGGGAGGGGTATTATCTTTCCGTTAGCCAGCTTAAGACTTTCTTCATTACAGCAGTGCGGTTGTCTCTGGTTACCAGGAGTGTTTCGACTTCAGGATGGCGTTTGATTTCATCGGCGAAGGGATGGGGGTTGAGCATTATAGTGCCCAAAACTTTCTTGCCACTGTTTAGTGCCTGCGTCACGGCTTCCTTGAACTGGGGCGACAGAAGCTCCATCTTGCCAATCTCATCGATAACTATGAGGTCGCTTTCCTTCAGCGCCCGGTGCAGAACAGAAACTCCAACCCTGTTCAGGCTATCGGTGTCCACCCTGTATTTGCTTACCTGGTAGGGGCTGGAGATGCCGACATGGGCTAATATCGCCTCCTGACCATCAAGGGTAACAATCCTGAAGCCCTGCCTTATTCTCCCGGTCCGTATCTCCTCAGTATAGAAGCCGCCCCTCTTGACTTTTGTCCTGGCCAGGGCTTCTTTGATGAGAGCAGTTTTGCCTGTACCCGGCTTGCCAGTTAACAGGAGGGCTCTTTTCATTGCTCTTCCGCTGGAGCCGCTGGAGTCTGGGCCTTTCTCTTTTCCTCGAGCTTCTTTCGCCGCCGCCGATGCTTCAAGGCCGCCACTTTCTTCTTCTTGTACATCTCTCCCGCGCTAAATCTGTGTTGTTGAAATTATTCTACCATATTGCAGGGGAGATGCAGGGGAGCCCAGAAGGGGAAAATCCTAAACAAAATTCAAGAATCAAAGGCCAAAAATCAAAATGACAATTCAAAGCGAAAAAATGTAGCACGAGGCTTTAGCCTCGTGCTAGGGTGGGATGGCACGACCTTAAAAGGTCGCACTACAATTGTGTTTGGAATTTAGCCAATGGGATTGCCACGCTTCGCTCGCAATGACAAAAAAGTGAGGCGCTCAGAATGACAAAACGAAAGGGCTTGCAGTGACAAAAAAGGGGCGGGGACAAGCCCCGCCCTAAACGCCCTAAAAATGAATGTAGAAGAGAAAAATAGAGCCGACCCCTTTTATTCCCGCTCCAGAATGGTGGCAGCGCCCTGACCACCACCAACGCAGGCAGTGGCCAGACCGTATTTCCCTCCTTCGACGTTGAGTATTCTGGCGACGGTGCCAACCAGCCTGGTGCCACTGGCTCCCAACGGGTGCCCGATGGCAGTGGCGCCACCCTTGACGTTGACTTTTTCGGGGTCGATGCCCAGTTCTTTCATGGTATAGAGTGCCACGATGACGAAGGCCTCGTTGATCTCCCAGAAATCGATGTCCTTCGCTTCGAGGCCAGCATGTGCCAGAGCCATGCGGCTAGACGGGACCGGGCCTTTCCCCATTACTGTCGGGTCAACGCCAGCCCACCCCATGGATATGATTTTGGCCAGGGGCTTGAGGTTGTACTTCTGTGCCTTCTTCTTCGACATCAGCATCATGGCACAGGCACCGGCATTGAGCGGAGAAGAATTGCCTGCCGTTATCTGCCCATCCGGCTTGAAGGCAGGCTGTAACTGGGCGAGAGCCTCCATCGAAGTAGTGCCCCTGATGCTTAAGTCATTGTCAAAGACTCTCTTCGTCCCGTCCGCCTGCACCGCCTCAACCGGTAGTATCTCTCCCTTGAAATACCCTTCTTCGACGGCCTTGGCTGCCATCTGATGGCTTTTCAGCGCCCATCTGTCCATGTCCTCCCGGGTGAAGGTGGTCTCCGCGAATAGCTTCTCCGCCGTCAGGCCCATGTTCATGGTGGTCATCATGTCCCATTCTTTGAACTCTTCGGTGAACAATCTGGGATTAGGTTGCACCGGTACCTGACCTTGCCCACCCCCTCCCAGGGCCGGGATGTGGGTCATGTGCTCGATTCCGCAGGAGATGACGATATCGGAGTACCCCAGCATGATTTCCATGGCCCCCTGGTGTATCGTGGACATCGACGAGACGCACTGGCGGTCAATCCCCTGAGCCGGGACATTGAACGGCAACTTGGCCAGGAAGTTGATTGTCCTCCCTCCATAGAGCCACTGCTCGAGCACCGGCATTGCCGTCCCCGTGATTACATCGCCGATTTCCTCAGGGTTTATCTTGGTCCGCTGTATCATTTCTTGGACCAGCCTGCCAGCCATGTCGTCCATTCTCAGACTGTTGAACACATCCCTCTCTGGCTCCCTCGGCCTCGACCTGGAAAAGGGGGTTCTCAGATAGCTGACAATAACTGCTTCTTCCATGTAATTAGTCTCCTTTCTATATTTTGCTGTTGATTTTTTAGTTCTGTCTATCTTTTGGGAAGTTATAGCTTGACGCTACCGCTAATGTTATATCACTCTCCCCCCACTGTCAATGCGAGGTGCTGGCTTGAAATGAAAGGACACCATAACGTCAAAAAAAGTCACCTCGAGAAATCTGTTAGCATCTCCAGTTATGAGGTGGTAACCTGTATTCCAGGGCTCATTGCGTTCGCGAGAATTTATGTTATAATCTCTTCTTCATATTAGTTGGTATTTCCATTGATCCAGTCGGTCACAGCAGCTGGAGGGCCGGGTAATTATTAATTGCCCGACTCATCGCCTGACTGTGAAGAGCCTATTGAGCAGAAATAACGCAAGTAGATGAGTGAATTTAAAGATAAGGATACAACAAATAACGCGGGCGTGGGGGGTATAAGGAGAATCTTCCCCAGCAGGCAAACCTTCAAGTCCTTCAAGAACCCGGTCTACCGCCTCTACTTTGTGGCCATGGCAGGCTATTATGCTCCTTGGAGCATGCAGATGATAGGCCGCTCTCTACTCGTCTATCGCTATTTTGGCTCAGCCACTATTCTGGGGATAATGGCTCTGGCTTTTGCCGTACCCATGCTCTGCCTGTCCCTCTTCGGCGGGGTCATCGCCGACCGGATGTCGAAGAAGCATGTCATTGTTGCTGGCACTGCGGGTGCAGCTCTGGTCTCCTTAGGCATTGCTCTTGCCCTGACCTTGGGCTACATCAGTCCTGAACGCCCCGGGTCTTGGTGGATTCTAGCCGTGGCCGGTGCGCTCCAGGGGACCATCATGGCTCTCATGATACCGGCGCGACTGGCTATCGTCCCCGAGATTGTCGGTAGAGAGGAACTACTGAACGCCGTGTCGCTGAACACAATGCTGATGAACGGCCTTCGAATGCTGGCTCCGGCATTAGCTGGCTTCCTGGTTGAAAGCTTCGACTTCGACACCCTCTACTATGTCATGACCGGCTGCTACCTGATGGGAGCTATCACCTTCTCTTTTATGCCTCGCACTGGCACAGCGGCTACTCCTGGTCCTAATGCGCTGGCTCAGATAAAAGAAGGGCTTAATTATATCCGCCATAATACCGCCATTCTCCTCATCCTGTTCTTTACCGTTTTCGCTGTCATCCTCACAATGCCTTATTATGTGCTGTTGCCCATTTTTACTGAGGATATCCTGATGGTTGGTGCTACAGGCTTGGGGATACTGATGAGTGTCTCTGGCGCTGGTGCTATTATTGGCTCACTTTTTCTTGCCTCCCTGCCCAACAGGAAACGTGGTCTACTGTTCTTAACTGGCAGCCTCGTTCTGAGCCTGGCATTGGTAGGCTTCTCTTTCTCCGGTTCGTGGCCCCTCTCCTTAGCCCTGATTGCCATTGTTGGGCTGGCAGATACGGCACGAATGGCTCTGGGCAATACCCTGCTCCAGTATTATACGGAGGAGGAGTACCACGGCCGCGTAATGAGTATCTTCGTAATGCAGTTTGGTTTGATGGGCTTTGGTGCCTTTGGTGCGGGACTGCTGACTGAGGTTGTGGGAGTACAGTGGGCAGTTGGCGGGCTTGCTGCTGTTCTTGTCCCCGTGACTCTCCTGGTAATAGCCTTCGTCCCCCGTCTACGGAGGCTGGACTAGATACAAGTGCTCTGGCTTAGCAGGTCCGGCCACAAAGCTGCCTGACACCCGGCCACACCGTCCCTGGACACCCACAAACCCGAAGGAAAGTAGAGTTGACCTCCAGGCGTGACGCGAAGGAAGGAATTCCTTCACAGCTCGGAGGTTGAGAATTAGGCGGGGACCATCCCCGTCACTATATTTCGTGTTATAATCTCTACTCGGAAGAATCACGGTAGGGATGGTGTTCGCCTCCCCTCTCATGCTCGTCGTGAGGCAGGGGTGGACCCCGCCACTAAGGGTTACTTAGGGAGGGTTAGATGCGAAGGATATATCTTGACCATGCTGCCACCACGCCAACTCGTCCTGAGGTGGTGGAGGCCATGCTGCCTTTCTTTACCAACGCCTTTGGCAATCCTTCAAGCATCTATTCTTACGGACAAGAGGTGAAGGGAGCCGTAGAAGAGGCCAGAACTAAGGTGGCGGAACTTATCGGCGCCCGGAGCGAGGAGATTATTTTTACCAGCGGAGGAACGGAGGCGGATAACTATGCCCTGAAGGGCGGTGCCTATTCTAATGAACGTAAAGGGAATCACATCATCACCACCTCCATTGAGCACCATGCGGTGCTGGAGGTGTGCAAGTTTTTAGGAAGAAGAGGATTTAAGATAACTTACCTCCCAGTAGACGAGTACGGCCTGGTTGATCCCCAAGATGTCAGGAGAGCTATTACCGATAAGACCACCCTTATCTCAGTCATGCATGCCAACAATGAAGTGGGCACCATAGAACCTGTGGCAGAAATAGGTAAAATTGCCAGAGAGGCCGAGGTCTATTTTCACAGCGATGCTGTGCAGACGGTGGGGCATATCCCGGTGAACGTGGATGAACTTAAGGTGGACTTGCTCTCCATTTCAGGGCATAAGTTATACGGACCTAAAGGGGCAGGAGCGCTGTATGTCAGGAAGGGCACCAAGTTAGTTTCCCTTATGCATGGGGGGGAGCAAGAAAAGAGGCGCAGGGCCGGAACAGAAAATGTTCCTGCTATCATGGGGCTGGGCAAGGCGGTGGAGCTTGCCGGGCGGGAGATGGCCAAGGAAGCAGAACGGCTGGCTTATCTTCGGGATAAGCTAATTAAAAGTCTCGGGAAGAAGATTGACCACATCCGCTTAAATGGTCATCCCA
>Ga0315533_1002929_pt1 | contig 11557 bp, 4 predicted proteins | sample SalMarSW160130MG_FD_203081 | JGI IMG/M metagenome (GOLD analysis project Ga0315533, IMG submission 203081) | Salt marsh sediment microbial communities from the Plum Island Ecosystem LTER, Massachusetts, United States - Salt Marsh Sediment SW1601-30 ...
TCCATTGTAAATAACAGGCAGGAAGGGGAAACAGTAATACACTATAACGGCAGTTATCACTCCGACCGTTATATGGGAATAATCTGGTACCTGAATAAATACTCTCCCGGATTAAAGATCACGACCATTACCACAATTCTGCAGGATGATATTAAAAAAATAGATGAAGACAACCTGGGACTTGCTGATTTTGTAATTGTTGTTCCCTCATCAATGACCAGGACATATAAGTAACGGTAAAACGGTACAGCGGTATAACGATACAGCGGTGCAGCGGTGTGACGGCATAATAAATCCCCTCTCTACTGTGTAAAGAGGGGGATAAGATATTTCCAGAATGTGTCAGGATTAATAATAACCTGTTCACTCTCAGAGTATGATTCTTTAAACGTTTTTGGAAAAGAGGTCTTCTTCTTTATATTGTACTTACACTCAAATGCAGTAAGCTTACCTTCCGATTCTTCCAGAAAATCAATTTCTTCTCTCTGATACGTTCTCCAGAAGTAAGTATTTATCATCTTCCTGTGGTTATTGTTATATTTCACCCGTTCAAGAATAAAGAAATTTTCCCATAATCCACCTGTATCAATACGCAGATCCATTTGATTGAAATTCCGGATTATCGAGTTACGTATTCCAAGGTCATGAAAATAGATCTTCATCCCTTTTCCGATTTCATTACGAAGGTTTCGGCTGAAGGATGAAAGCCTGAAGATCACAAATGTTTTTTCAAGGAGCTCTATATATTTTTTAATTGTATGCACGTTTTCGCCGAGCATATTTGCCAGGTTATTGAGTGAGACCTCATTGCCGAGCTGGAGTGCAGTTGCCCTGACAAGATCCCTGATGAGATCTGACCTGCGAAGGTTTTCAAACATCAGAAGATCTTTATACAGGTAATTTACTGAGAGGTTATCAAGTTCCTCTATTGCCTCTTCATCAGATTTGTCAAAGACTTCCGGATATAGCCCGAACCGCATGATTGAGTCTGTCGATGACCTTAGTGTAAGTAGATCTTTTACATGGAGTAATTCTTCGAAAGAGAAAGGAAAAAGATGGAATAATCTCGACCTTCCCGTAAGAGGTTCAGCGATTTTGTTAATAAGATCAAACCCGGATGATCCGGTTACAATAAGCTGTAAATCAGGGAATGTATCTGCCAGTACCTTTAGTACAAATCCTATATTCATTATGTGCTGGGCTTCGTCAAGTACGGCAATTCTTGTTTTCTTCCCCAGGTATGAAATCAGAAGATCGGTATTTGTTGTTTCGAGTGCATCCTGGTTTTGACCAAGTTCGCAGTTGATATACTTAGAGTCCTTATATGAAGAGATTATCTGTTTAGCAAGCGTTGTTTTCCCGACCCTGCGTGCACCGTATATAACTATTACTTTCCCTTTGAACAGGGCTTTTTCTATCGGTTTCTGAAGTGTTCTTGTGATCATAATTCATGAACTTAATTTCACAAATTTAAATATATTTATGAAATATACTTCAATTATTTATTGAATTTTTACTATGATTAACATATATTGTATAGCGGTGCAACGTTGTGACGGCATAATAAATCCCCCCTTGAGGGGGGCAGGGGGGTATATTTTAAATGGTTGAAGAAGTTTAAGGGAGTTGAATCTTATAAAATCCCCTCCTGGCTTTGCTCACTGAAGTCCCGAGTCCTCGGGACGAAGGTGAGGAGGGGCTAGGGGTGGGTTATTCAAGCGAAGAGCTCAGGGCTCAGAGCAAATGGCTTTATGGAATAAACAGTGTGGCTCCGTGATAAACTCCGTGGTTAAATTTTTACACAGAGATCCACAAAGAAAAAGCACCTTTTACTTTTAACTTTATGAACTTTTAGGACTTTCAGACTTAATTAATCCTTTACACAACGAACAGAGTAACCACTCTTCTTATTGAAGTTATATCTACCTGTATGCCCGCTATCGTATCCCAGGAGCCGGTACCAGGCATTTGGTGCTGAGTATTCCGTCGAAGACCACCAGTAACCGTACTCACCAATGAGGTCGAATGTACCATTGCTGCTACGGTATCCGCCCGGAAGAGTTGTAAATCCAGTTTCATTGGTTGCTCCCGTATTTGGACTTGTCCAATGTGTAATTCCGGTTTCTTTCAGTTTACCGCCTGCAACACTTTCACCACCCAGATAAGTTGTCAGTGTTGTCCACTCTGCATCAGATGCCACATGCCATCCTGCAGGACATACATTTCGGACATCAACTGTGGTATACCAGTTATAAAGAGCTCCATAAATATTCTTATATGTTCCTTCATCATTATCATACCAGCAATAAGTTGCGGTTGTTAAAGCTTCCCACTCAGTATTATCAGTGATATTCGCAATAATATCACCATTATTATAATGGGTTGTTTTTAAATTCTCCTGTATCCAATCCTGGGTACCTATTGTAATAATATTATAATTATTTCCATCATAATCTGACACTGTTGGTAGTGTTGCATTTGTTGTAAATGATGCATCATCTCCATAGCTTGTCCCTCCCGTACTTACTGCCCTAACCCTGAAGTGATAAGTGGTTCCTTCACTTAACCCGGTAACACCTGCACTGACTGCAGTTGATGTACTACCTGTTACCGGACTTTCGTCAGCTGTGACCTCAGTACCATAAGATGTTGTTAATCCATATTCAAAAGTTACTGTTGTGGATAGATCATTGGCATTTACTGTTCCATTAAGAGTTGCCGATGTCGATGCCACTGCTGTTGCCGATTCAGTTGTTGCAACTGGCAATGAAAGAGTGGTAAATATTATATCTTCTCCATAAGTTGTTCCGCCTGAACTCATTGCCTTTATCCTGCAATGATATGTTGTCCCCGGAGTTAATGATGTTAGATCTGCACTTACATTAACCGGTATCGAGCCGGATACAGGACTTTGAATTGCATCAACAGATGATCCATAAGAGGTTGTTTTACCATATTCAAAACTAACTGTAGTACTTGTTCCATTTGGATTCACAATACCATTTAAAGTTGCTGTGGTCGATGAAACGGAAGTTTCTGTTTCAGTTTGCGTCAGAGGCAATTCTCCTTTAACACAACGCACAGAGAACCCATTCGTCTTATAGTTGTTGTAACTGTAAACACCGCTGAGATCGTAGTTCATGTACCGATACCAGGCATATGTAGATGAGTACTCTGTAGAAGACCACCAGTTACCGTCTTCCCCAATGACATAGAATTCACCAGTGCCAAAACGTGTGCCACCCGGAAGGGCCGTAAAACCTGTTTCATTGGTTGCGTCATTATTAGGGCTTACCCAATGAGATGTGCCGGTTTCTTTTAGTTTACCTCCTGCAACACTTTCTCCTCCAAGATAATTTGTTAAAGTGGTCCATTCAGAATCAGTCGGTACATGCCATCCAATGGGACAAATATTTCTGACATCAACTGTGGTATACCAGTTATAAAGTGCCCCATATGTATCTTTATATGTTGCAGGATCATTATTATACCAGCTGTATGCTCCTGAAGTTGATTCCCACCATGCAGTATTGTCGGTTATATTTGGTATTTCATCACCATTACTGTAATGCGTTGTTTTAAGATCCTCCTGTATCCAATCCTGTGTGCCTATTGTAATAATGTTATATTCATTGTCGTCATAATCCGAAACTGTCGGAAAAAGAGATAAGGTGATGAATTCCATATCATCACCATAAGTTGTTCCTCCTGTGCTTACTGCCTTAGTCCTGTAATGATATGTTGTTCCGGCATCTAACCCTGTTATCCCGGCGCTGACTGAAGTTGCTGTGGTACCTGTAACCGGACTCTGTTTAGCTGAAACTTCCGTTCCATAAGATGTCGTCAAGCCATATTCAAAAGTGACTGCTGTGGACAGATCATTAGCATTTACCGTACCTTCAAGTGTTGCTGAAGTTGCTGTTACAGATGTTGCCGCCCCTGTTATGACAGTAGGAGGTGGATAATCTTTTGTTTTAAAATTGCATATTTTATCGGCATAAGTGTCAACTCCTTCAATAGTGACATAAGATCGGAAATAATAGGTTGTGTTTGTTGTGAGCTCTGTCACATTTACTGAGAAGATGCCTTTGGTTGTACGTGAGCCGAGTGATTTGACTGTTGCATTTCCGACCCGGGGATTGGGATCCGATGATACCAGGATGCCATGATCTTCCATCGGTTTTGAACCTGCATCAGTTATCTCTCCCTTAAGTGTAGCAGTTGTATATGATATATCACCTGCCTGGGCTTCTATGGTAGTAAATTCGACAACCCTTTCAGGTTTTTCACAGGTAATTAATAGTGTCAGAATTAAGCCTGATAAAACCAGGCTCGTAAATACTTTAATGTTAAAATGTCTACTATTCATGAATTCTGACTTTCGACTTTACAGACCTTTGAACTTTATGAACTTTATATACTTTTAGACTTAATTAATCCTTTACACAACGAACAGAAAAACCACCTATTTTCGTGTATGTTTGTCTGGCCACATCGCTTCTATTGTACCCCATGTTATAGTACCATGCATTCGTCGAAGATTCAGTAGAGGACCACCAAGAACTGAAACCATGAATGCTGTTGAATGACCCATCGTCATAACGCATACCACTTGGCAGGGCAGTAAAATCTGTTTCATTTGTTGCTCCTGTATTAGGACTTGTCCAATGTATAGTCCCAGCTTCTTTTAATTTGCCGCCTGCTACACTTAAACCACCAAGATAATCGGTCAAGGTTGTCCATTCTGCATCTGTTGGCACATGCCAACCAGCAGGACAAAGAATTCCTGTATTTAACGTATACCATTTATATAATGCGCCGTATGTATCTCCATATGTTGTTTGGTCGTTATTGTACCAGCAATAGCTCGGTGTTGTTAAAGTTGCCCAATCGGTTTCATCCGTCACCAGAGGAATACTTGTTTCATCGTTATATTGTGTTGTCTTAAGATTCTCCTGCATCCAGATCTGTGTGCCGATTATAACGGTATTATAAACATTACCATCCGCATCCGTTACCTGTTCGGGTGTGGTAACTGTCATATCGCTTCCATAGTTTGTGCCGCCTGAATTCTCTGCTTTAACTCTGTAATGATATTCTGTTCCGGGTGTTAATGATGTCAGATCAGCACTGACATCAAAAGGTATTGAGCCGGAAAAAGGACTTTCAATTGCATCAACTGTTAATCCATATGTGGTTGTTTCACCATATTCAAAACTAACTGAAGTGCTTACTCCGTTTGGATTAACAACCCCCTTCAAATTTGCCGTAACTGATGTAACTGCTGTTGCAGTATTTGTCCGGGTAAGAGGCAACTCACCTTTTATACAACGGATAGATGAGCCATACTCTTTGGGGCCTTGAATAAAGAGAACATTTCCACTATTGTAATTTAATATCCTAAAATATGAATTCGTAGATGAGTACTCCGTTGAGGCCCAAAAATAACCTTCATCTCCAATGTGACTGAATATGTGGAGACGGTTTCCACCCGGAAGAGCGGTAAAACCTGTTTCGTTGGTAGCACTGGTGTTGGGACTTGTCCAATGATCCGTGCCTGATTCTTTCAACTTGCCTCCAGCAATAGTTCCTCCTCCAAGATAATCGGTCAATATTGTCCATTCGGCATCTGTTGGTACGTGCCAGCCAGCGGGACAAACATTTCGGACATCAACCGTTGTATACCAGTTATATAGTGCTCCATAAGTGCTTTTATACGTTGTTTCATCATTATCATACCAGCAATATGCTCCTGAAGTCATTGCTTCCCACTCGGTATTGTTAGTGATATTGGCAATAATATCACTATTTGTATAATGAGTTGTTTTCAGGTTTTCCTGGATCCATATCTGGGTCCCTATTATTACACTATTATAAGTATTCCCGTCAGCATCAGTTACTTGTTCTGGTGTATTAAATGTTATATCATCGCCATAGGTTGTACCTCCGGCACTTACAGCTTTTACCCTGTAATGATATGTTGTTGAAGCAGTCAATCCGCCCAGATCATAACTCACTGCAGTTGCTGTTGACCCGGTTACAGGACTCTCATCAGCAGTAACTTCTGTACCATATGCTGTTGTTAATCCATATTCAAAAGTAACTGTTGTGGAAAGGTCATTAGCATTAACTGTACCCTCAAGAGTTGCTGATGTGGATGTAACCGCTGAAGCTGATCCGGTTGTTGCAGAGGGCAGTGAAAGAGTGGTGAATTCCATATCATTTCCATAGGTCGTTCCACCGGCACTTATTGCCTTGACCCTGTAATGATATGTTGTTGATGCAGCCAGACTTTCTATTGCTGCAGTTACTGATTCGGATGTATTACCCGTAACAGGACTCTCTGCTGCTGTGACCTCTGAACCATAAGATGTGGTTAATCCATATTCGAAGGTCACTGTTGTGGAGAGGTCGTTGGCATTTACAGTTCCATCAAGTGTTGCAGTTGTGCCGGTTATTGAGGTGGCTGATCCGGTTGTTGCAGAGGGCAGTGAAAGAGTGGTAAAATCCATATCATCTCCATAGGTCGCTCCACCGGCACTTACTGCCTTGATCCTGTAATGATATGTAGTTGAGGCTGCCAGACTGCCTATCGCTGCAGTTACTGATGTGGATGTACTGCCCGTAACAGGACTCTCTGCTGCTGTGATCTCCGAACCATAGGATGTTGATAACCCGTACTCAAATGTTACTGTTGTCGACAGATTATTAGCATTTACTGTTCCGTTCAATGTGGCTGCTGTTGTTGTTACTGAAGATGCTGCATTTGTTGTGGCAGAAGGAGCTTGTGTTGTAGCTGAGGTAGTAAATTCCACATCTTCTCCATATGTGATGCCTCCTGTGCTTACTGCTTTAACCCTGTAATGATATGTTGTGGAAGCAGTCAGACTGCTTATTGAAGCACTTACAGAAGTAGCTGTGCTTCCTGTTACCGGACTCTCTGCTGCTGTAACCTCTGAACCATACGAAGTTGTCTCTCCATATTCAAATGTTACAGATGTGGATGCATTATTCGGATTAACCTGGCCGTTTAATGTAGCGGAACTTGCTGTAACCGCCGTAGCCTCTTCAGTTTGTGCAAGTGGTAATTCGCCTTTAATGCAGCGAATAGAAAATCCATACACTTTACCGCGTTCGCTTCTTTCTGCAGAACCGTTTGAGTAGTCCATTTTCCTCCTCCATGCATGTGCCGATGTGTAATATGAAGATGACCACCAAAAACCAGTTCCCATAAGGTTGTCAAATAATCCATCGTTATTACGTTTGCCACCACCAAGGGCAGTAAATCCTGTTTCATTTGTTGCGTCTGTATTTGGACTGTTCCAGTGTGAAGTACCAGTTTCTTTTAGTTTACCTCCTGCAACGCTTTCTCCTCCCAGATAGTCAGTTAAGATAGTCCACTCAGCATCTGTCGGTACATGCCATCCTGCAGGACAAACATTTCGGGCATCAACAGTAGTATACCAGTTATAAAGCGCTCCATAAGTATCTTTATATGTTCCTTCATCATTATCGTACCAGCAGTAAGCTCCTGTTGTTAATCCGTTCCATTCTGTATTGTCAGTAATGTTTGCAATTACGTCACCATTATTATAATGGGTTGTTTTCAAATTTTCCTGTATCCAATCCTGGGTGCCTATTGTAATAATATTATATTCATTCCCATCATAATCTGTAACTGTCGGAAGAAGAGATAAGGTGATGAATTCCATATCATCACCATAAGTTGTTCCTCCTGTGCTTACTGCCTTAGTCCTGTAATGATATGTTGTTGAGGCAGTCAGGCTGCCTATCGCTGCAGTTACTGATGTGGATGTACTGCCTGTAACAGGACTCTCTGCTGCTGCTGCCTCAGAACCATAAGATGTAGTTAATCCATATTCAAATGTTACTGTAGTTGAAAGATCATTAGGATTTACTGTTCCATTCAATGTGGCAGTTGTTGTTGTAACTGATGTTGCAGAACCGGTTGTGGCCGATGGTGCTTCTATAGTGGTGGTTGTTGTGAATGTCATATCAGCACTATATGTTGTCCCGCCTGTATTTACTGCCTTAACTCTGTAATGATACGTGATTGACTCACCTAATCCAGTAATACCGTAACTGACTGAAGCAGGAGTGGTTCCCTCAATCGGACTTTCAGATGCTGTGACTTCATAACCATAGGAGGTTGTCATTCCGTATTCAAATGTAACAGTTGTGGAAGCATAATTTGGATTTACCTGACCGTTTAAAGTTGCCGTGGCTGCTGTAACTGCTGTGGCATCGTCAGTTTGTGCAAGAGGCAATTCTCCTTTAACACAACGCACGGAATACCCATATTCCTGCCTGTTGTTATTGTTCCTATAGGCATCGGCGTTTTCGAAACTCATGTTCCATGACCAGGCAGATCCTGATGAGCTCTCTGTAGAAGACCAATAATAACCATAGTTTCCAATGTTGTTGAATGTTCCATCGTTGCTACGGGAACCACCCGGGAGGGCTGTAAAGCCTGTTTCATTTGTTGCTCCCGTATTTGGCGAAGTCCAGTGTGTAGTACCCGTTTCTTTTAATTTGCCGCCAGCCACACTCTCTCCCCCAAGGTAATCTGTTATTGTAGTCCACTCGGCATCCGTCGGAACATGCCATCCTGCAGGACAAATATTGCGGACATCAACTGTAGTCCACCAGGTATACAGAGCTCCATAAGGATCTTTATATGTTCCTTCATCATTATCGTACCAGCAGTAAGCTCCTGATCCTAATTCGCTCCATGCCGTATTGTCAGTGATATTTGCAATAATATCACCATTATTGTAATGAGTCGTTTTTAAATTCTCCTGAATCCATAGCTGAGTGCTAATTTGAACTGTATTGTAAATATTCCCGTCTCCGTCTGCTACCTGTTCAGTAGCTGCAAAAGTCATATCATTTCCGTAAGTTGTCCCTCCAAAACTTACTGCCTTTACCCTGTAATGATATGTTGTCCCGGAATTTAGTCCTGTAAGATTAGCACTTACATTAGTAATGATGGTCCCTGTAACCGGACTCTCTGCTGCTGTGACCTCTGAACCATAAGAGGTTGTCAATCCATATTCGAATGTTACTGTTGTGGAATATCCATTCGCATTTACTGTTCCTGCGAGTGTCGCTGACGTTGTTGTTACAGATGTAGCTGAGCCGGTTACGGCTGTTGGTGCCTGACCGGTAGTGAATGTCATATCATCACCATAGGATGTCTCTTCTGAATTTACCGCCTTTACCCGGAAATGATAGGTTGTGCCTGAAGTTAATCCTGTCAGATCAGCACTTACATTAGTTGTACTTGTACCTGTTACAGGACTCTCTGCTGCTGTGACCTCTGAACCATAGGATGTTGTCAACCCATATTCAAAGGTAACTGTAGTGGACAGATCATTAGCATTTACCGTACCTTCAAGTGTTGCTGAAGTTGCTGTTACTGATGTTGCCGCCCCTGTTATGACAGTAGGAGGTGCATAATCTTTTGTTTTGAAATTGCATATTTTATCGGCATAAGTGTCAACTCCTTCAATAGTGACATAAGACCGGAAATAATAGGTTGTGTTTGTTGTGAGCTCTGTCACATTTACTGAGAAGATGCCTTTGGTTGTACGTGAGCCGAGTGATTTGACTGTTGCATTTCCAACCCGGGGATTTGGATTCGATGATACCAGGATGCCATGATCTTCCATCGGTTTTGAACCTGCATCAGTTATCTCTCCCTTAAGTGTAGCAGTTGTATATGATATATTACTTGCCTGGGCTTCCAGAGTAGTAAATTCGACAACCCTTTCAGGTTTTTCACAGGTAATTAAAAGAGTCAGAATTAAGCCTGATAGAGCCGGGCCCGTTAATACTTTAATGTAAAAATTTCTATTATTCATGAATTCTGACTTTCGACTTTATGAACTTTCAGACTTTATGAACTTTCAGACTTTATGAACTTTCAGACTTTTAACTTTACAAACTTTTAACTTTACAAACTTTTAACTACTGTTTCAGTATAAATACAAAATCCCCGTTATCGTCACCAACATTATTTATCGGTCCCCATCGCGGAGAGGTCATGCTGTTGGCAAGGACCGGTCTCTGAAGCAGGTTATACAACTGTAATGAAGGCAGAAACTGGTCAGTATTTGTCCTGAGCTGCTCCACAAGTATCTCTGCAAACTTGCTTTCATCAGTCACTTCCGTGGTCCCTCCGCTTGTTATTGCTTTCCTGCTTTTCGATTTAATAAGATCCTTTATTGCCATTGAAGCATTATCCATCATACCTCTCGAGCTGTATATAGAGCCTGCATAACATGCATCTGCTATCAGAAGAACATGTCTGGCCTTACATACTTTGATAAAATCGGTTATTGTACTGTTGCTCAGCCAAGTATACCTCGACATTGTTGCATCGGATAGCAACCAGTAGCCGATATCTGCCTCCATATCCATCTTCCCGTGACCGGCATAAAAAATAAGAAGATTATCTTCAGGACGTATTCTTTTCTGGAGCTCTTCCAGAGAGACTTCAACATCCATTTTACTCCTGTCATAGAGTGTCATAATGTTGTTCCAGTCGAATGTATATCTTGTAGCAAGCACCTCTTTCAGTGCAGTAGCATCGGCGATGGGCCTTTTAAGGCTCATCATACCGGAATTATCGCTGTATGTGTTATTAGCAATAATGAGTGCATAATATTTCCCGTCGGGAGTGGCAAACGGTGAAAGATTTTTTACGGGCTCAGTATATAACAGAGTATAGGCAAGCTCCTTTAACTCTTTCCCATCCTTCATCAGGGAAATATAAAGAGAGTTTGAGCCTTCCACCAGATTATACGTATGGGTAAGAATATCTCCGTTTGCAGTTGGTTTAACTTCAACATTATTGACCATAACCTTCAGTCCTTCGGCTGGACTGGTAAGTTTTACCACTAAAGGTATGGATTGCAGGTTGGTCAGAAATGTCTCTCCAAGCTTCAGATCGCGTGGCTCAAGCAGCTGAATATCAGGAGCAGGCTCTTTATCCATAGTTTTTGTGTTAACATGGATCTTCACTTTCTCGCTCTTTATCTCCTGTGCATTCATAAGCGGCAATGAAAGTGCCAGGCTGAATGCCAGTATTGTTAATTTTACTGTTGACTTTTTCATCTCATACTGATTTAAAATGACCATTTTGCAGATAACATATAACCGTCACGTTGCGGTGCAGATATAAAACTTAAGTTCATTTTTCTTTTTGTATTCTCCTTTATGGGTATCACTGCCGACCAGATTAAATTACCAAGCCACGCCCCGGCTCCTCCATAAAGCAGGTATTGAGAAATATTAAAGGTATTTACCGATTTATCATATAATTCATCCCGCTCTGTACCGCTGGCAGCCAGGTAATCATCATAATATTTGTTCGACGTCATATTGAAATAAAGTGAGGTTCCGAGAAACCCGTAAACAAGTCCGGTGAAAATAAGATGTGCACCTTTTCCTGATGCTTTCATCTGTCCGAGTCCCGGAATAAATGCAGATGAAAGGATAACATTTCCCCTTGAAACAGTAGTTGAAACCGGGG
>Ga0315533_1002930_pt1 | contig 11556 bp, 14 predicted proteins | sample SalMarSW160130MG_FD_203081 | JGI IMG/M metagenome (GOLD analysis project Ga0315533, IMG submission 203081) | Salt marsh sediment microbial communities from the Plum Island Ecosystem LTER, Massachusetts, United States - Salt Marsh Sediment SW1601-30 ...
TTGATAGCCTGCTTCAGACCGTCATTACTTAATAGGCTGTTGGGGTCATCCACCCAGGCGAAGTAATGCGGAAATTGAGGTACCTGGAAGCTCCTTGCCTTGACCATCGGATGCGTGGGCAGCAGCTCTGCTATGATGCGCTTAACGGTTTTGTGGCGGTTAGCTCCCCGCGTCTTTGAAAATAAATCTGCAAAATCCTTACATTCCCGTACCGCCTGGGCTACCGGCTGCAAACCGAAATAACCAATCAGCCAGGGACAGAAACATTCCCGCTGCTTAATCCCCATTGTGTCAAACGCACAGCCATCCGAGTCAATACCAACAAAAAAGTCCTTTTCCGGTTTGAAATCCTTCAGGGATTTTGCCGGGTCAATATCAACCATTTTGTTCTCCTAATCCAATATAAATCATCGTTGATTTATTAAACGCCGCTAAAAGCTGAGAATCCGCCATCTATGGGGACAACTACGCCGGTGACAAATTTTGCTGCGTCGCTTAAGAACCACATAACTGTTCCAACCAGCTCTTCCGGCTGGCCGAATCTTCCCATCGGCGTATGGTCGATAATCGTCTTGCCGCGGTCGGTCAGCTTGCCGGTTTTTTCCTCGGTTAAAAGGAACCGGTTTTGCTCGGTCAGGAAAAATCCCGGCGCAATTGCATTGACGCGAATGTCCTTTGAATAGTTCTGGCAAACGTGCACCGCCAGCCATTGTGTGAAATTGCTCACGGCTGCTTTGGCTGCCGAATACGCAGGGATTTTCGTCAAGGGACGAAAGGCATTCATACTGGAAATATTGAGTATTATGCCAGCTTCTCTTTCAGCCATATCCTTGGCGAAGACCTGTGTCGGCAATAGCGTGCCGATAAAGTTCAGGTCAAAGACAAACCGGATGGCTTCGCTCGGCAAGTCAAAGAAAGAAAAGTCTGGCGACGTGGTGGCTTCCTTTTTGTTGCCGCCGGCTCCGTTAATAAGTATATCCACCGCCCCCAATTCATCGATAATTTTTTCTTTGGCGTCCTGCAGAGTTTTTTTGTCGAGCACGTTACACTTAACTGCAATAGCTTTGCCGTTATTGGCCTTGATTTCATCGGTAACTTTATTTGCGGCTGATTCAACCAAGTCCAACACAGCGATTTTTGCGCCAGCGTCACCAAGAGCTTTGGCCATCGTTCCGCACAAGACTCCGCCTGCGCCTGTAATAACGATAATTTTGTCCTCGATATTAAATAAATCGTTCATTTTGCTTGTTCCTTTGGGGGACAAAACCCCCCAATAAATTGGGGGGCTAAATACATTTTTTCCGCGATGTATTAAAGGTAATTCGGCAGTTTTTTCTCTAAAGGTTTTCGTTTGAATCGCATAAACACGGGAAGTCCGTCATCGCCGATTTTTATTGGCACCTGGCCCTGCACAAGAGGCTTTATATAGTCACGCATCGCCTTGGTGATATGATTACCCTTTTCGTTGATAAATTCACGGGGCACTTTCTTTTCACCATTTGCGACGTCTCTCAGCTCAGCCAAGCCCGTCGTGCACTTATATTGCCGAGCTTTCTGGCGAACCAATGTCACCATCTTGCCGTTGACACCCTGTAGCGCATACTTTACGGCCATTTTGCCGCACATATATGCTTCTTTTACGTCGGTCAGTGACGCAAAGTGCATTGCGCTACGCTGGTTAGTGCCGAGCTTATTGAAGCGGGCCTTTATTTTCACCTCTTTTTCAATTACAGCCTTGAGCATATCAGCAACTCCGCCGAGCTGAACGTGCCCGAAGCTGTCTTTGCTGAATGCACCCATGTCAGCAGTGACGTATTGGCCCTTGTCATCTTTGAGGCCTTCGCCTGCAACGATAAAGACCCTGCCGAATTCTTTGAGCACCTCCTGGACATCGTTAACAAACTTATCGAATGAAAAAGCCGCCTCCGGCATATAAACAAGATGCGGCGCATCCTCTGCGCTGCGGTGTGCAAGGCCTGTTGCCGCAGCTATCCAGCCGGCGTTTCTTCCCATCACCTCCAGAATTGTACACGTATCGGTCGTATAGAGCGCATCGGTATCTCGACCCGCCTCCATCGCACAGGTAGCGACATATTTAGCCACGCTCGGATAGCCCGGGCAATGATCGGTGAATGCAAGGTCATTATCCACTGTTTTGGGGATACCTATACAGGTTAGCTCGTAGCCGGCATTTGCTGCCAATTTGTTGACCTTGTCGGCTGTATCCATCGAGTCGTTACCGCCAGCATAGAAAAAATAATGGATATTGTGGGCCTTGAAAACATCGAGCACTCTATCGAAGTCTGCTCTAGAATCTTCGATTGATTTTAATTTGTATCTGCATGAGCCGAAGGCTGCTGCGGGTGTTTGCTTTAATGCTTCGATGGTCTCAGGCTTTTCAGCCGATAGGTTGAACAGCTCTTCCTTCAGGACGCCTAAGATGCCATTGACCGCGCCTATTACACGGCCGATTTTGCCGGATTTCTTTGCTTCCTGGATTACACCACAGGCACTCGAATTAATTACAGCGGTTGGACCACCGGATTGAGCCACAATCGCATTAGGTTTCGAACTCATCGCAAATACTCCCGTAAAAACTCTCCCGATAAATCGGGATTGATAAAATTGCAGTATTGGTGCAGAATATACAGGAAGATTATTGAGAATTCAATAGCCTTTTTTGACGGGTGGAATATGGTCAATTATATGATTGCACATTTCGATGAGATAGATGTCCAAGAATGTTCCTGCGGCTATACCCAGCGGGCCTTTGTCAGTCCCGATAATTCAACAGCGACGCTTCATTTAGTGGAAATTTCAGGAGAAGCCAAAACACATTATCACAAGAAGCTAACGGAGATTTACCTGGTTCTTGAAGGTCACGGTGCAGTTGAGCTTGACGGCAAATTGGTACCTGTAAAGCCGCTGACTGCTATTCTTATCAAGCCGCTCTGTCGTCATCGTGCTGTAGGAAGGATGCGAATCACCAATGTCGTTATCCCCGCTTTCGACCCCAAGGATGAGTACTTTGATTAAAATGGGAAATCCCGGGCTTTCCTGTGGTTGGCGATTCTGCGCTTTTAGCACAACTTTACTGTTGGAATATTATAACTGCCTTATTAACTTTACAATGGCATACAGCCTTGTTAAAATGCGATAGATTAATTTCGTCGCGCGTGATACGCATTGTTAAGAATAAATACAATATGAGAATGGCTGGCAAAATAATTATCGATATCGAACGTTGTAAAGGTTGTGGGCTGTGTATATCGGTATGCCCGAAAAACGGCATCGTTATCTCTAAATCCTCAAACAAAGCAGGTTATTTCCCGGCTCAGCCTGTTGATAACAGCGATTGTTCCGGTTGTGCAATGTGCGCAATTGTCTGCCCGGAAGCGGGAATCGAGGTATATCGTGAGGACGATGGCACAATCGAGATAAATACCACGCCGAACAAGGAAAAGTTGCAACTTCAATCCTGCAAAAGCGGAAGTCTTAAGTGATAAAGATACAATAGATTCCCGCTCCCTGCTTAAGCTGAGAGCGAGTATAACCGCCTCTGGTTTTAACAGGTGAAGAAAAATGGACCAAAAGATTAAAACTTTGATAAGTCGATTAAAAATGCATCTGATAAAGATGTACGGGGGAAAAATTAAAAAGGTTATATTATATGGCTCTTATGTAAGGGGCGAAGCTACGAGGGATTCAGATATCGATATACTTGTACTGATTGACCAACCACTAAATCCCTTTGAAGTCAGAGAAAGCTTGAGTGACCTCCTATTCGACATACTTCTTGAAGAAGGTGAGCTTGTTTCAGTTATCGCAGTTCCCGAACATCTCTATGAAAATTACAATTCTCCATTTATGCTGAATGTGAGGAAAGAAGGATTGGTAGCGTGAAGGAAGTAAGGGCTCAATCAGAAGACACAGTTTGGCTAAAAAGGGCGTTAAACGGTTGCGGTTGCGCGGCTCGTATCGGTTGCGTTGAACGTAAGACGGTTGACGAAACGAGTAGCGCAACCATTAAACGAAATACGCAACCTTCAGATTGGTTAGTGATTAAAGTATGAACGAACGAATTTTAATGTGTGGCAATGAGGCCCTTGCGGAAGCGGCTGTCATTGCCGGCTGCGATGCTTACTTCGGCTATCCAATTACGCCGCAAAACGAAGTCACCGCCTATATGTCCCGAAGAATGCCCGAAGAGGGCCGAGTCTTCGTACAATGCGAGAGTGAATTGGCGGCGATTAATATGGTATTTGGGGCCTCAGCCACGGGTAAAAGGGCTATGACCAGCTCATCGAGCCCCGGCATAAGCCTAATGCAGGAAGGTATAAGCTACATGGCGGGAGCAGAGCTTCCGGCTGTGGTGGTCAATGTTATGCGAGGTGGTCCCGGCCTGGGAAACATCGCACCATCCCAGGGCGATTACTTCCAGGCTACTCGCGGTGGTGGACATGGTGATTATCGAACCATCGTCTTAGGACCGTCGGGCGTACAGGAGCTGGTTGATTGTATGCCGTTGGCGTTTGACTTAGCCGACCAGTATCGTATACCTGTCGTCGTCCTGGCTGATGGCATCCTCGGCCAAATGATGGAGCCGGTAGGTTTTCAGAAACAACCGGGCCGAGACCTGCCGCCGAAAGATTGGGCTTTAACCGGAGCACAAGACCGAGAGCAAAATATCATCCGCTCATTATGGCTGAAGGAAGGAGCGCTGGAGGAGTTAAACTACAAGCTGCAGGCCAGATATGAGCAAATCCAGAAAAACGAAGTGCTCTGCGAGCAGTACGAGGTTGATGACGCCGAAATCGTAGTGGTTGCTTATGGCATCGCTGCGAGAATCGTCCGCAGCGCGGTGGATAAAGCAAGAGAAGAAGGAATCAAGGTCGGTTGGATACGTCCTATCACCCTGTGGCCGTTCCCCACCGAGCAAATCAGTAGAGCCGCTGCGGAGTCCATCGGGGCCAGACCTATACGGTTTCGGATATTCCTGACCGTTGAAATGAGTCTCGGTCAGATGGTCGAGGACGTGAGATTAGCTGTAGCCGGAAAAGCACCGGTACTTTTTTATGGCCGGCCCGGCGGCGGCATACCAACCGTCGAAGAAATCCTCGATAAAATTAAGGAACTTCAAATCAGACCTAAAACGCAATACGCAATACGAGATACGAAATACAAATAGTATGAAAGCTGTATTTACACGAACACCTACATTTAAGGATTGTCCGACGCATTATTGTCCCGGCTGCGGACATGGAATCGCTCATCGATTGATAGCTGAGACAATTGATGAGCTGGGCATACACGGCCGAACTATCGGCATAGCTCCTGTCGGCTGTGCGGTGCTGGCGTACAACTACCTTGACGTGGATATGATCGAGGTGGCGCACGGCAGAGCGCCGGCCGTGGCGACAGGGATGAAAAGGACCAATCCGGATAAAATAATATTCTCATACCAGGGCGACGGTGACCTCGCGGCAATAGGAACAGCGGAGATTATTCACGCCGCTCATCGAGCAGAACAAATAACGGTCATCTTTATCAATAACGCTGTCTTCGGAATGACGGGCGGCCAGATGGCGCCGACTACAACCATTGGACAGGTCACTGCTACCACACAAAAGGGCAGAAATACCAAAGGCGAAGGATATCCGCTGCAAGTATCTGAATTATTAGCTGTCTTGCCGGGTGCGATTTATGTCGAGCGATGTGCCTTAAGCGGCCCGGCTCAAATCCGCAAATCCAAGAAAGCTATCAGACATGCCTTTGAATTGCAGGTCAATAATGCCGAAGGTCTGTCACTTGTTGAGCTGCTTAGCCCCTGTCCGACATATTGGCGAATGAGTCCTGCAAGAGCAATGGAATGGATCGAAAAGGAAATGATAAAACCTTTTCCACTCGGACGGTTAAAGGGGTAACTGGCAACTGGTTATTGGTAATTTAAATAACAATTTAACCATTCACCATTTAACCAATTACCAATTTGTGAAAGATGCAAAATACAAGAAACGAATTGTATGAAGAGATTATCATCGCCGGCTTCGGCGGTCAGGGGATTATTTCAGCAAGCAAGTTGTTGGCGCAGATGGCAATGAATGCCGGCAAAGAGATAACGTTGATGCCTTCATACGGGGCAGAAGTTCGCGGCGGAACAGCCAATTGTATGATCACTATTGCTGAAAGAGAAATCGCTTGTCCTGTAATCGGCAAACCCGATTCGCTAATCGTGATGAACGAGGCCTCGCTGAATAAATTTGCCCCGCGTCTTAAAAAAGGCGGGCTATTGGTTCTGAACGGCTCTATGATCGATAATGTTCCGCAACTTGACGAAACCATCGAGGTAATAACGGTACCAGCCGATGAATTAGCCGTTCAGTTGGGTAACCCGAAGGTTGCGAATATGGTGGCCCTGGGCGCGTATTTACAAAAGCGAGGCCACCTCACCATCGACATTGCCGTACAAGCCCTGCCTGATGTCCTCGCTGAAAGGCATCACAAAACAATACCGGTCAACACCGAGGCCCTGCGCCGAGGCGCCGAATTTCGATATTGACGAATTTTGATTTCCGATTTTCGATTTCAAATCGACAATCGACAATTGGCAATTGGAAATCGAAAATAGTCCGAAAATACATTGTATTTTTGCCAACTCAGCAGACTACTCAAAGCATCCGCTCACTGAACCGAGAAAAGACTTGACTTTTGATGGGCGATTTGTTTTAATATAGGGGCGGAAAGATATTAAATTCGCTTAGCCACAAACCCTCCCTTGGTGTTCGTCTATTGCGGATTGAAAGCTGTTGTGTGAGGAGGTATCTTATGGGGGGACGTAGTCAAATATCTCTGGGACTACGTGCCATGATATTAGCCGTTGTGCTCATTTCCAGCGGTCTGGGCAGGGCTGGTCCACCAAAGGCAGATAAGACTGATGGGATTTCGCTCATTATTAAGCAATTCCCAGCACAAGGTGGCACTATAACTCCGGGTCTGGGTGTTCATCAATTTAATCCGGATGAGGAAATTACCTTGACCGCAGTTCCAAAATACGGCTATAAATTCGTGCGTTGGATAGGCGATGTAAGTGACCCACAGGCCAGCAGCACCTTTATGCAGATAAAAGGGCCGAAGATCATTATCGCCTTATTTGAGAGTTCCGAATATGACGGAGTGTTTCCAAGAGCGGGATCTCCTGGAGGTGGAGTTCGGTCTGGTGTTGGTAGAATTGCAGATGTAGGAAATTTCTCCTCGCTAATGTCCGGAGGCAGCGGAAAGGTCGTTTCGTCTTCTCTTGCATTTCCATCATCGTCTACAAAATCAGACCTGCCATTACCGGAACTTCCAATTGTGATTGTTCCTGTAACGGATGAACCGGTTGTGCCGGAACCGGCAACGGGGACGCTGTTAATTTTTGGTAGTCTGTTTGCCCTTAAATGGTTAAACGGTAACCGTTTAAATGGTAAATCCAAATACTAATCACCAATAACCATTTACCCCAGCCAATCTTATTCAAAGCTATAACCGCACGTATCAGCAGTGATAAGCTCAGATTCGGTTCTTGGATATTTTCTGCAATTCAGCGGACGGATGGTGTAAATAGCGCAATAAGATTTTCCATCCGGCCTGAATCTTAAAAAAGGACAGACATTAGGCAGCTTGCAGCACGCACCGCAGCTATCGCATCGGCCTTTGCGCCTTTTAGAGACGGGTAGTACCGCAGTAAAAGTCCTTTTTATTTTCGCCGACCAGGTGTTTCTTCTATCAACCACGAGTACATATTTCCTGAAAGATAACGGTAAAACGGTCATGCCAATCTGGCTACGGCTTGGCCTCCCCGCTCCGGCTCCGGCCTTCGCCGAGACGAGTCGCCAAGACGAGTTATCCAGAGAACTTGTTTAACTTTACAGCCTTCGGCTCTGAAGTCAAGTTTTGTGCCGGTTTTTACCGCCCCACTGACCTACAATACGTATACCTGCCAAATTGGCACAAGGACAAAGGTGGAAAACATCGTAAAAATACCTACTTTCCATGATTGTTTCAGCCCTAAGTATTTGATAACATACCTACTTTAAAAAGTGATCCATAGGATAGGAGGAGGCTGGTTTTGAAAAACTTAATGTTTCCAATCCCGTTAAGATGTACCTTCCGAAAAATGCTATATATAAGAGGGCTGGTATAGCCCCGCAAGTTGTCCATAGTGGAAAATAGCTGTTTAGATAGACTTAACATAGATTTTGAAAAGCAACATGTTGGAATTATTTATTCAGTAATTTAGAGTTGACCAAATAAGAAGGGACGAAGCATAAATGAGGGAAAATAGCACATTATTAGCATTAACAGCAATGACAATTTGTTTTAGTATGGCAGCCTTGTTTTTCTACAAAAACTTTATTTGCTCCAAAACTGGAAAACTCCTTGCGGTTGAAGAAAAAGTGGAGGTGGAAAAGGAAATTCCAGAAGAGGGGGTAGTTTTGCCCATCGGCAGAGAAACTGCCATAAAAGACGAAGAGGTTGTTCCAGAAAAAGAGGTGGTTTTACCCAAAGAAGAAGTTGAAGAAATACACACAGTTGCTAAAGAAGTAGAAGCAATACTTCAGCAGATAGGCGCAGAAATCAGAGAAATAGTGTTAAAACTCAAAAACATAACAAGACTTAAAGAAACTTCGATGTCAACAACTACGGAAACGACAGAAGGAAAACCAGTGGCAGATGAAATTAGTAGGAAACAAAAAGCTGCAAAGCCTGAGCAACCTTCAGCCGCAGAAGAAAAAATAAGAAATCTTATTGCTGAAATTAAAGAAGAACGAGCAGCAGCAGGAGCAGAAGAACAACTAATGCAGGAAATAAACGGCTTAATTATTGAAGAGACCATGACTAAGATTGGCTATGAGTTTTACGAATACTTCTTTCTTCTGTGGGAGCCCCCACAAGTAGCGCTTAAAAGTTACAACATCTTAATTACCGAAAGAGCCAGCCCAACGTGGGGAAGCTTAGTCGAGATTAAAATTAGAGAGAACACTGTTTGGAGCAGAGTGCTTAGGCCGAGGTCCGAAGAGATTGAGGAGGCAGTTAAACAGGCCGTCGAAGCAACGAAATACTATCTACAAAACTATGGGAAGCGCTAATTTCAGACTGTGAATATGATGGGAACCGGTATATAGAGGTATTAAAAATGTATTTTCCGGCATGCCGGATGCAGAAAAAGTAAAAGTTCTATTTGAGAAAAGGAGGAGAAGATGAAAACTACAGTAATTTATGTTGTGAGTTTTATTGTTTGCGCTTGCCTTTTAGTGTCGGCTGATATAGCCACAGCTACGGAGTTAGTTTGGGTGCCGATAAACCCATCTTTTGGCGGGCCATCATACAATGCAACATGGCTGATGGCTTCAGCACAAGCCCAGAACAAGCTGGTAGAAAAGACCAAGCCGTACACATACGAAAGACCAGATCCTTTCGAAGATTTTGAGTACACCTTAAAGCGGCAATATCTCTACGCACTATCAAGGAAGATACTAAATCAGGCATTTGGCGAAGAGGAGGACTTGCTGTTGCCAGAGGGTGAAACAGAGGCCCACTATACGGTTGGAGATTACAAGATTGATGTTACAACTAATGGACAGATAACCGTTGTGCTTACCGACATTACTACTCTGGATTTGACTACTGTAGAAATACCGTACTTTTGAATAAATTATCGGGGGATAGGGTGAAAATACTACTTTATACTGCGATAAACGCTGTATGGGTGATAGGTACCATTATTCTATCTGGATGCAGCTCTAAATTAGCTTATAAATTTACGGAGCGAGCGACTATAGGATATACTACTGCTATTCACGATGACTTGATTTCTCTGCCTCCACCGAGAGAAAGAATAGTGATAGCGGTTTATAAATTCAGGGACCAGACCGGCCAGTACAAGACTTCAGCTCAGACAACCACCTTTTCAACAGCGGTTACCCAGGGTGCTACCTCTATGTTAAATAAAGCCCTTGAGGATTCCGGCTGGTTCACCCCTATAGAAAGGGAGGGATTGCCGAACCTATTGAACGAGAGACAAATCATCCGTTCAACCAGGATGCAATATATGGCTGAAGGCGGCGAGAAATTGTCGACTTTGCCGCCCTTACTTTATGCAGGTGTACTTTTAGAGGGCGGCATAATTGGTTATGACACAAATATAATCACAGGCGGTCTGGGCGTCATGTACTTCGGTCTCGGTGGCTCAGGTCATGTAAGAAAGGACCAAGTGACTATTTATTTAAGGCTTGTATCCACCAAGAATGGACAGATACTAAAATCTGTCTCGGTCACTAAATCCATCCTTTCCAGACAAGTGGATTTCAGTATTTACAGATTTGTCAGAATCAAAAGGTTGCTGGAGGCAGAGACCGGTCTTTCTACCAATGAGCCACCATCTATGTGCGTGCTGGAAGCAATCGAAAAGGCGGCCTTCGACCTGATTATAGAAGGTATTCAGGACGGAATCTGGGATTTGAAAAATCCGAAAGATATTCATTCTCCCATTATTCAGAGGTATTTGGAAGAAGAACAGCAGACCGAAAAGATAGTAACCTTTGACAAAAAAGGCAAACTAATCAAAGTTGAAGATGTTAAAAGGCCCCCTGCCTTGCGGGAACCCAAACTTGAGCAAATAGAGAAACCTAAACTCGAGGAAGTCGAGAAACACGAACTTGAGGGCGCAGAGAAAGTTGAGGATGTTGAAAAACCTGAACAGATAAAGACACCTGAACCAAAGGGTAAGAGACCTGAACCAAGGAAAGTCGAAAAATCTGATACCACTGCTGCAAGTATACCTCCAGTGATTACCCTAAACGTAGTAGATGGCTACGACCAAAAAACCGAAACAAAACTAGAATTGAATGGCAAAATCCATGCTGTACAAGCTGCTAACGACGAGTCGTGGGAAACCGGGCCTGGCTTATATACATCGTATGATTTCTCAGATATATTTATTCCTGTAGGTGTTAAAGTAATATCGATTGATATTTACGTGAAACATTTCGAGGAAGGAATATTTCTTCCCGGAAAATTAGAATGGGCTGTCGGAACAGGCTGGCCAAATAATCCTGTAGTTTGGACATCATTATATGCTCCGGTGTATAAGGGACAGCAGAATAAGGCAGTAGATGTATGGAATATTACAAGTTTTGTAGATACACCCGAAAAGATAAATTCCCTTCAGTTACAAGTTAAAAATAATAGCAGCATCACTAAGACGTTTGTAGATTACATCTACGCCGTAGTTCAGTGGAAGTAGAAGCGCTTTTGCCAAGACCCATTTGCAATGGTGAAGGCCGGTTAGGATTAGCTGCTTAAGTATTATTTTTTCCATTTTGTTCCGCCTTTATTCCTTCTCAAAGCGTATTCGTAAAGCATCAGAATAGTACTATACTTTTTAACCGAGCCGAAGGACTGATCATTATTGATTCTGTGAAAATTATAACTATAAAAATAGAGGGCAACTCAACCGAAAAGCTGGATGAGTTGCCCTGTTGCATAGTAGGTTGTGGTTAAATCCAGCTCAAATTA
>Ga0315533_1002935_pt1 | contig 11548 bp, 6 predicted proteins | sample SalMarSW160130MG_FD_203081 | JGI IMG/M metagenome (GOLD analysis project Ga0315533, IMG submission 203081) | Salt marsh sediment microbial communities from the Plum Island Ecosystem LTER, Massachusetts, United States - Salt Marsh Sediment SW1601-30 ...
AAACGATGGAGTTCCGGGGACATGATACTTAATTATTCGCTGGTCCTATGTTTCCATCGTACTTGTTGGAAAGGGGGCAATTCAATGTCCACATAATTTAGTATTGTGTCCCCCGAATCTGTTTATTATCTTTATTGATTCTCTAAATTATAGTTCTACGCTAAAGTTGCCATATTGTCTTTCAGCGGTGCATCTTATGCAACTGCTTCTTCCGGGGTCGCCAAAAATTCTTTCCGAATATATTTCTTCAAATCTTCAACTGCAGTAAAATACAGGTACCCGTTTTGATTAACGCCCTTCTCAATATCCTTTCCTTCATTGATCAGAAGCGCCACAGGATGACTCAGGCCGGGCTGCAAACCATCAGGCCATGCCAGATCAAGAACAGCCAGGACTTTACCTGTATCCTCGTCGCATAGTTCGTATTCTATTTCGCCAGGCGGCAGGCCCATGCTTTCCACCCACAACGCACATTCCAAAATGAGTTCTTCCTCTTCATCACTGACAATCCGGCCTGGAACTGCCTCAATTTTTCTAAGGGTAATATCCTCTATGGGTGTCACTGTTTCAGGTACTTTTCCATGATAAAGGCTTTCCAGAAATTCATTTGCGGCTTTCGCGATTAGCTTCCTTCTTTCTGACAAGAAATTGAGATATCTGTCCGGTTTCCATAGTTCTTTATCCATAGGTATCCAGTGTGATGCAAGGGCACCTGGATGATTCTTTTCCACTTCTTCAAAGTATTCCCCAGGAGCCCGTTTACCGATCCAGAGATTTGTTTCCTGCGTTTGGAATGTAAAGTTGGCAATGGCATTAACATCGGATCGTTCATAATCCTTTTCGTACAAATAGGCTTTGGGAAAAATATGATGGACCTGAAGCGTGCTTAATTTACCAAGCATGTGAGAAGATAGATCGAGTCCGGTCCCCCAATCTTTGGAACCACAAACCCTTGTTAAGAAATAAATCAGGGGATAAAATCGCGCGCCTTTACTCCATCCGCTCACATCCTGTTCATGTACCGTTAGGTCACCCCTGTTTTTCCGAAGGTTTTCAATAAGTCTGTCTAGCGCACCCTCTTTTTCCTGTATAAGCGACAGGTCCTGTCTGAGCACACTTTCAGTCGAGCCTGCATATCGCCCCCACAGGAAGGTATGGGCATACCAGTAAAGCAGTTTATCCCGATCTTCATGGTCTAGTCGGGCTGTTCCATGTTCTGATAAATACTTGGACATCAGTGGCAAAGACCCCCGTCCGCCAAGCACCTTGTCATGGTCTAAGCCTAATCTCGAGGAAATAATGTTCAACAACCCGTCAATTTTTTTCTCGGCTTCTAAAAGTCCATCTTTGAAAGTCGTGGTATCTACATCTTTCAAGGCTGAAAAAAGAGCCTCTCCGGTCAATATTGCATTGATGTTCCTGAGAAACCATTCAAGGGTAAAATCAAATCCGGCGTCCCTCCATTTTTGCAGCCTGTTCTTCATTTCGTCACGGGCCTCCGGCCAGGAGGCGCATATCTTGGCAAGGGCCAAATCACCCTTTGAAAGCTTTGTGCCGCCACTGTTAACTTTATTGAAAATCTCAACAACAATATCGACGGTTTTGTCCTGTCCTGTTATTTTTTCATTATGGAGGTCAACCTCTTTGATTTGATCAATTGTGTTTAACCTTCCAAGATATTCGGCCATTTTAGATTGTACATCCACTTTGGCGCTGAGTTTCATGAAAGTTGATGCTGCGCCTTCCTGCATTACTTCAGTTACATTTATCCAGAAAGGGTCGTCTTTCATTTTTACTGGTTGATAGAATTCGAACACTTCATCATCCAAATGAAAGTATAAACCGGTAATAATCTTTTCATCTCCGTCAAAGAATATCGGCGGTTTCCCCCGGACAATTCCATAGAGAGAAGTTATCCGTTGCTGTCCGTCGAGCAAGAGATTTACTACACCTGGTGTTATCGGACCATCGCCACGTGTAAGAGCTTCTTCTGATTGTATCACCCAGACAAGAAGGCTTCCGATAGGAAACTTCCGGTATAAGGAATTCATCAACCCCCTCACCTGTTCACGATTCCAGACATATCCCCGTTGGAACTTGGGCAGTGCTATAGTCCCGAGATCAATTTGAGCAAGTATGGTCGATATTTTCATAATAAAATCCTTTCTCTAAATTTGACCCCTGACTTTACCAGTTAATAAATCATGCATGAGGCCCTTTTTCTGGAGTTTGAGTTTGTCGTGGTATTGTTCTTTTTTACCCATTAACATTAACCAATCAACCCGGCTTCCTGAAAACTGAAATACTCCTTTTTAGTCACTATGATATGGTCGAGAATGCGAAGGCCGAGGATTTTTCCTGCTTCGGTAAGTTGTTTGTGGGTTTTTGCGTCAACGCCGCTTGGCTTGGGGTCGCCTGATGGGTGGTTATGGGCAAAGATAACGGCTGCTGCTCGGTCTGCTATGACATCGGCAAATACTTCTCGTGGGTGGATCTGGCTGCTGTTCACCAAGCCAATGGTGACGATACGTTTTTCAATGACCTCGTTAGCTCCGTTGAGGGATATGCACACAAAATATTCCTGCTGCTTATTGACAATATCAGCAACCAGCGGCAAGATATCCTTTGCGTTGGTGATCTTTACCGTCTCTTTGAGCAGGTATCGCCTTGCTAATTCAAATGCCGAAAGGATTTGAGCGGCCTTGGCAAGCCCCATCCCTGGAACAGAGGTCAGGTGTTCAACAGAAAGATTTTCTTTGTGTTCGCGTATCAGTTTGGCCACGCTCTTTGACATGGCAACCACATCCAGTTCCTTGACTCCCCGGCCAAGAATTGCGGCTACCAGTTCTTCATCGGTCAGGGCTGATGCGCCTTTTTCCCGCAGTTTCTCGCGGGGGCGGCTGTGCTCCGGCATTTCTTTAATGGTCTTCATAATCAGACTTTCTCCGCAACACTGAAGGTCTCTTGAATTGCCGAACGTATTTCCTCGCGGGTCAAAACGTGCTCGGGCAACTTGGTCAAAGCGCCGTGGTGTGCCACATCCGAAAGTCTGCACAAGCGAAACAATTGATCCTTTATGGCGTCGATAACCAAACCTTTCTTATGAAGAGCACGTATAAGGTCACCCAGTCCGCTCTTGCTTTTGATTTCTGCGGTCAAGGCGCGGTAGTATTTTGTTTTCAGGATGATCTCGAAAACCTTTCGGATGTTGCTTTGCATATCTTCGGGTGTGGGACCAAAGTCCTCGTTGAGATACCGGCTCATGTCGTCGCACAGGCAGGCGATTTCTGCTTTGCGATCTTCCTCCACATCAAAAGGTTCGATCCAGCTCCCGTTCTTCTTGTCTGACTTTACTTGAAGTACGCCTTTGTCCAGAATGCCATCGAATAGCATCCGGAGAAAGTCCTTCTTGTGAGTGAACACACATAGCTGATTCAGCCGTGGGGATAGATCAGCGAGTATGGTTACGGTTCCCCAACGCCGATTCTCGTCCAGACTGGAGAGCGGATCATCAAAGATGACGATTTGCTTGTCGAGTTCTGGCAGCCTTTCAAGTGCCGCGATGAAGAATGCAAAAGCCAACGTGCTCTTGTCGCCCTCGCTGAGCGTGTTCTTGAAGCAGGGTGCATCATCCTGGCGTACAGAAATCGGGACTTTCTTCTCCAGAATGAGGAAGCCGAAATCGCTATAGCTCTCGTTCGCTCGCTCATCTGTCTTGCCGGTCAGGTCAGTAACCGCGAAGTCGGCTCCCAAAGACAAAAGAAGCTCGTTGATCCGCTTTTGGTATATGTCGAAAATACTCTTGGCGTAGTCCTCAAGCTCTTTTTGCTTGGCGTTTTTCTTGCTCCGCAGGTCGTCGGCTTCCTTCTTCGCCGTCGGGTAGTCAGTGGCCCATTTCTTCCATTCTGGGGCGAAACGCTTCGTGATCTCTTCTTCCTTCGCTATTACTGCCCGGATCGAGGCAACATCCGACTTCGGGAGATTCGCGACGTATTGCTTCGCCTTCTCGGTGAGTGCCGCGACTGCCTCATTATATACTGCGACAGCAGTTTTCAGTCCGGCGAGTTCCGTGGCGAGGGTGTCGAATTGCGGTAGGTCTGCATCGGCGTTCGGGTCCTTTTGCTTCTTCTCCAGTTCACCGTGCACTGCGGCTTTCAACCCGGTGAGCTTTGGCCGGAACGTCTCCACAGAACCGGCAATGTCGGGCAGTGCTTCCGCGCCGAGGTACGGCTCCCATTGCTTCGATGTGGCAAGGTTGGCGTTGTGGGCGGAAACAAGTGCAGTGAGGTCGTTGTCAAGGTTCCACTTCGCCAGAGTCGCGGCCTGTATGGCAAGATTCTGTTGGTACTTCCGAAAGGCATCGTCGAAGAACTCGCGGTATGCCTTCAGAAGATCGGCGGCATTCCTTAAATCCTGCCCGCAGAACGGGCAATCGGCCTGCGCAAGATCAAGACCTTGACGAATGAACTCCTTTGCCTGGGCCTTGTTCTTGAAGTTCCGATCAATGTGGGCCAGGACGCGCTTCTCAGCGGCCTCGTGCGCGGCGGCAAGTTTCTGAGCGGCAAGTGTCTTCGCTGACGAAAGATCAAATACTATCGCGGACAAGGCGCGCGGAAAACCCAGTCCTCGGACTTGAGTTTCGGTCCCCTTGGACTTTAGGTCCCGTTCGAGTTTCTGGATGCGAGTACCGATAGCTTCTTCTTCGGCGGTAGGAACGGCCAGAAACGCATCGAGCAATAGGGTGAAACCCGCGCTGTTGAACCGTGAGGCAAGGTTAGAGACCTCTTGGCTCTTGCCCTTCTCCTTCGCCTTCAGGCTCGCAAGCTCTTCGGCCAGTATGATCCCCTTGGCGCCAATGATGATCTTGTAACTATTCTTCCGGTGTTCATATTCAATCTCGTGGGCAAGAATGTTTGCGTGGATATAGGGTGCATCGAAAATCTGAATGTGGGGAAACGGCCTGTCCCATCTTGTGCGGTTGAAAATATAGGGTGCATCGTCAATGACGATGACCGCTTCCGGCGCGGCAACAGTACCCAAGGTTTTGCGGCCCCGGATTAACTTGGGATCGTTTTCACGAAGGGATCGGAGGACATTGACGAGCGTTGACTTTCCGTAAGCGTTTGGGGCGAAAAGGAATGTGTTATTGTGCCAGTCCAACCCGTCGCCCTTAGCGGCGTAGTTGTAGAACTTCCCCACATTCTTGATGAGTTTACACTTTGTAATCATTCCGCTCCCCAAATCTCTGCGAGTTTTGCCTGAATCTTCTTCTCGAAAATCTCCGCCAGCTTACGGCTCGCCTCCACCAATGCTCGCTCCGCCTCCAACTCCGCCACGACTTTCTGCTGAGTATTCTTGTCGGGTAGCGGAAGTCCGTGGGCCTCAACGTCGCTCTTCCGCATAGAAGGAGGTTGAGCTTGGCTTGCCCAGTCGGACAGGTTGATGCCTTGCATATACGACAATAGATACTCAGGAACAACCTGGCCGGTTGGAACAAGTCCCATCACGTTGTTGTCAATTGTCGCCTCACAACCAAGGATGCGCTTCTTGTTCGTCGCGATTGCCGCTCCGATTTTCGGGAATACCACCGTCCCAATCGGGAATATCTCAGCTTTCAGACGTTTAGCTGTGGTTCGGGAGATTGTGCTACGAGCACTCAGGATTGTGCGCTCGTTGCCGAGTAAATTCATGTCACCAACTTTGACGAACGGTATGTCCTCGTCAGTAAGTCCCTGCTCGTCAACAGGGAACCCAAAACCGCTTTCAACACGGCACATCTCGCCCAGCCTTACCATCGGCCAATCGGGATCGATTTTGATTGTGGGTTTGTAGTTTTCGACGATCTGTTTCGCGCCATCAATGATTTTCTGATAACCGTCCAGTTCCGCTACAATCTTCTCCTGAACTTCCAAGGGTGGGAGGGGGATTTTGATAGCACTTATTTGTTTTACGGAAATATGTTTTACAGTTACTGCATATGTATTATCTTCTATTTCTTTTAGTTTTCTTTGTATCAAACGATACACATACTCTTTTATACAACTCCGATAATTTAGGAAACGACATACTCGTTGATTCAGTAGTGCTTGACCGCCTTGCCATATAACAGCATTGAATTCATCGTCATAATCTCCATCATATTTTGTCTTTGTATGATTTGTTTTGATATCCCTAATCCGTATTACTGGAAATCCTTGTGTTTCATTAAAACGTTTAGATTCAAAGGCAAAGCCTGACTGGATATCTAATGCTTCCCCAATTGCTATTTCCGTGTAATCTCCAAAATAGGTAAACTTATTCTCCCTATACCTGTCCCCGTAAAGGTTATAATCACCGGATTCGGCGATTTTTTCTTTGCTTACGGTGTGGGCAATTGTCTTGTCGTCCTCGCTAAGTTCAAGTCCTTTGCCCTGGCTGATTGCCTGCTGCCAATTCTTGACGATTTGAAGGGCCTGCGGCAGGTCGTTTTTATCAATGGTCCTGCGCTGAGCCCCAAGATCGAAGCCGTCGTTTGACACCTTTACGAAAAGGATTTCATCAGTCTTTTTAGCCAGGGTTTTATCCATGAACAGGATGCTTGTCTTAACACCTGAATACGGCTGAAAAACCCCGGCAGGAAGGGAGATGACAGCATGCAAATAGCCTTCATCCACTAACATCTTGCGCAGATTTTTATAGGCATTCTGTGACTGGAAGATGATGCCTTCAGGGACAATCACACCGGCCCTGCCGTGAACATTGAGATGTTCCGCGATATAGTCCACAAAAAGAACTTCGCTCCGTTTGGCCTTTATAGTGAAACGGGAATGGGGCCGGATGCCGCCCTTTGGCGACATGAACGGGGGGTTAGCCAGGATTACGTCATAACGCTCGTCCCAGCGGTTTTCGCTGGTGAGCGTGTCGTATTCATAAATTGCCGGATTGGCAAAGCTGTGCAGATACATGTTGACCAGGGACAGGCGCACCATGTCTGGGGAGATGTCATAGCCGCAGAAATTGGTCATGAGCCGGCCTTTGTCGTCAGTGGTCAAAAGGTCGCCTATTCTGATTTTGGTGTTTTGGTTGAGAATGTGTTTGTAAGATGAAATCAGGAATCCAGCAGTGCCGCACGCGGGGTCAAGAACAGTGTCTTCTTTGGCGGGATTTACAATCCCCACGATGCAATCAATAATATGGCGCGGGGTGCGAAACTGCCCTGCATCGCCCTGGCTGCTCAGAACGGAAAGCAGGTATTCAAAAGCATCCCCCAGGCGTTCGCTGTGGTCATAGGCAAAACCGTTTATTTCCTTCAGAAAGAGATTGAGCGTTTCCGGGTCCCGATAAGGGAGAAACGCGCCCTTGAAAATATCCCTGAAAAGCTGGGGGACATTTTCATTCATATTCATCTTCTCTATGCCCTCGGCATAAAGGAGAAGCCGTTCGTGACCGCTGAATTTTCGGTCCAGCAGGCGGCTCCAGGCATACTGTTTAAATTCGCCTGCAAAAAAGGTGGCTTTACCACCGAGCTCTTCGGTTTGATTGTCCATGTCATCCATGAACTTGTAAATCATGGCGATGGTTATCTGCTCTACCTGTGATTTTGGGTCAGGGACCTTGCCCACGAGGATGTCACGTGCGGAATCGATGCGCTTTTTTGTTCCGTTATCAAGCATGGTTTAGCCTTACGCCTACTTGCTCAAAACTACATAAACGTGTTCAGTGATACATAGTCCTTTACATAATCAGGGATGACATCCCGCCATTCTTCAAGGGCCTTCAGGTCGGCAATGGTCACTTTTGGATTTGTAGCAAGACGATTGTATTCTTTATTTTCTATGATGTCCCGGATCTCATTGTCTGTGATATATGCATATAGAAAATCTCTGATCTGGGAAATATGAGAAGCATTCGGCTTGTGGATGGAAACGAATTTACCTAATTCTTCATCAAGGAGTTCATCTTTGGACTTGAATCGTTCAATATCTCCGAAGGCCTTCTCAAGAATCTCCCCCAACTTTAGCCGGCGGTCAAGATGTACCGATTTTCTAAGCTTCTCTAAATTAAAAAATTCTTTAGGTTTATCAAAGAGGTGCTCCCTAATATATTCTTCTGCAGCTTTCATATCACCGCGCTCATAGTGATCCCGAACCGTTTCATCGTTTTTGATGGTTTCCTCAAATTGATCATAGAATTTTCGGTCGATCTTCATTCCATTAAGATTTATGCGAGACTCTATATAAGATGATAAAGGGTCCGTCTTGATGCTCTCGTATTCGTCAATGTCGATACCACCGCCATCACCAATCCCCGTACCTGTTCCGGTGGGGGGCAGTTCCAACACTTCGTCGTAATTGAATTTCTCCTCAAAATACTCGCAGGTGGCAAAGAAGTCGAAGAGTTTGAATGTGCTTTTTTCGTCCTTGTACTCCTCTATATGGCCGTCTTCTTTAATTTTATGGAGGAACGTATATCTCCTTGTGCCTCTTCCCTTAATCTGTATGAAATCGGTGGGAGAAAATATGGGGCGCATCAAGCATAGGTTTAAGATGTCTTCGCAGTCATAACCGGTTGTCATCATGCCGACAGTGACACAGACACGGGTTTTCGAGCTAAGGTATCCTTCAAGCACCTTAGTGTGCCCGTTTAGGTTATTGTTTGCAAAACTTATTGAGAACTGCTGTGCATCTGGAATCATTGACGTTACCTGTACGGCAAAATCAGAGTTGTATTTTCCGGGAAACAGGCTGTCAGCATATATATTCAAGGCCTGCGTAATTTTTGTTGCATGGTTCTGGCTTACGCAGAAAATGATGCTTTTACCAATTTCATTGCTTAAGGGGTCCCTGATTGCGTTTTCAAGAAAGGTTTTGCACAGGATTCCGTTTGTTTTCTCAGAAAAAAACTTCTTCTCAAAATCCTTCTGATAAAAGATCTCTTCCTCTAATTCCCCCTCCTCGTTTTCCACAAGCACGGAGTACCCTAAGTCGGACAGAAGTTGTGTAGTAATTTCCGTTCTGGCATCGGCGACAACCGGGTTGACCAGAAACCCATCCTTTACTCCATCCATAAGGCTATATCTGAAAGTAGGGATTCCGCTGGCACAGCCAAAGGTTATATATGAATCAAGGAGTTGCCTGCGTTCCCATTCGCGGGGGTCTTTCTTGTTGATCTTATCGGGGTCAATCTTCTTTAGATAATCCTTTGGCGTGGCGGTAAGCCCCAATTTATAGCCTACAAAATACTCAAACACGGCCCGGCTGTTCCCGCTGATTGAGCGGTGGGCCTCATCGGATATGATCAGATCAAAATCAGTCGGGGAAAACAATTTTCTAAACTTATTATTGAACGAAAGGCTCTGCACTGTGGAAACAACAATCTCGGCCTTGCGCCAATCATCGCGGGATTCTTTGTATATGACGCATGTGTAGTCATTCTTCAGACAACGCACAAGATTCTTCCAGGCCTGGGTTTCAAGCTCGAGTCTATCGACCAGAAAGAGGACGCGGTTGGCATTGCCTGTTCTTAAAAAGAGCTTGATAACCGCAGCGGATGCAAGTGTTTTACCGGTGCCGGTGGCCATCTCAAACAAAAACCGATTGCTTCCATTTTTTACGGACTTCTGCAATGCGTAAATGGCCTTTAATTGATAAGGCCGCAGGAATTTCAGGTTGTTCTCTTTTATAAAGGCATCGCGTTCGTCAGGATTTTTCCAGCCGGGCGCTGACCTGTACATCGGGTTCTGGGTAACAGCAATATAATCGGTTTCAACACTTTCCTTAACAAGGTTCTCAGGGTTGGGTTTAAATGTGCGATATTGCCCCAATGACTCCTGAGAAGGAAACTCGGTAACGATGGAAGGATTACCGTGCTCCAAGTCCCAGAAATAATGAAGGTTTCCATTGGACAGAATTATAAAGCGAACATTTGTCGATTTGGCGTACTTGCGAGCCTGCTCTTTTCCGGCTAATGGGTCTATTCTTTCGGATTTCGCTTCAAGCACCGCGCAGGGAAATCCTTTGGCATCAAGCAGGAGGTAATCAACAAATCCGTTTGCAGTTTTTTCAAAATCATCACCGAATTGGTCAAGAACCTTCTTCTTTATTTTGACATTTGCTTCAAGCGCAATATTGGCCGGACCTTTTTCATCATCAAAAAACCGCCACCCTGCATTCTCAAGGAGGCCGTTGATTCTTATCCTTGCTTTTGCTTCTTTTTCCATAAGGCTATCTCAAAGATGAATTTTACTCAACAAATCCTCAGATGTTGTTTACACAAAACCATGAAGTCAACCAAGCTTGATATTATTGGAATTTTCTGTTTACACCCCCTCCAAAAGCCTTCCACTTTTATACTCTTTTCCACTCAACACCCAAAAAGAAAAACTCTACTCTCGTTTTGAGAAACAGGTTTTTTAGGCATTCTTTTCATGGTTATCCATCATAAATATCAAACCTATTCAGGTAAAAACTAATGAAATTTAGCCTAAAATCAGTTGATTGGTCAAGGAAAACATGCAATGCCTTTTAAGCATTGGTTATTAAAGGGAGAGGAGCGCCCCGGTTAAATGGTCTTTGAATTTAACGGGGTAAACATGGTGCAGAGGGCACAAGGCAAAACAGGAAAGTAGTCAAAATTCAGCAACCGGCGCATAAGGAGCTGCGCCCCGGAAGGAAGTCATTGAGCGACGATGGGAGGAGTGGGTTTGAAGCTCTCGCTTTCATTCTTAAGTGCTTACTTTCTCAGATAACCATTTATTGATTAGAATGTCTTCAGATTTATTTAATGTTTTTGCCTTGCTTTTAATTATGGTGTATAAATCCATATCGATCCCTACATATTTTTTCTTTTTCAACTTGATTGTATATGAATTTCCTTTTTGGACGCAGATTCACCCTGTTAAATCCCCATAGGGGGCCGCCGGAGGCGGCATTTAACAGGGTAAACTTAAATTATAAAGATTTTAATTATAAAGAGCTAATAGAATTATTATCTGCTGATATCGGCGAAAATCTGCGTCCTAATTTATATAACTGGATCAACCAATGAAAAAATTTATCTATTTAGATAATGCTGCTACTTCATTTCCCAAACCTCCACAAGTCATGGAAGCTATGATTCATTATATGAAAGAAGTAGGGGCTAATCCAGGTAGGTCAGGACATCAATTATCTCTCGATGCGTCCCGTATTGTACAGCACACCCGTGAGGGTCTCGCAACCCTATTCAATATTACCGACACGACGCGTATTGTGTTCACGATGAATGCAACCGAGTCACTCAATATCATCATTTATGGTTTCCTGAACCCTGGCGATAATGTCATTGTTTCATCAATGGAACACAACTCGGTCATGCGACCCTTAAAACATCTGGAGGAAAGCTCTGTTATCACCGTAACAATAGCCCCCTGTGATAATAAAGGGTTTTTAGACATTGATGCGTTGCCAAAGCTTATTCAAAAAAATACTGCTTTGATGGTTTTAAACCACGCATCAAATGTTTGTGGAACCATTCAGGATGTAAGGGCCGTAAAAAAGGCCATAGGTGACATTCCACTGTTGGGTGATGC
>Ga0315533_1002936_pt1 | contig 11544 bp, 9 predicted proteins | sample SalMarSW160130MG_FD_203081 | JGI IMG/M metagenome (GOLD analysis project Ga0315533, IMG submission 203081) | Salt marsh sediment microbial communities from the Plum Island Ecosystem LTER, Massachusetts, United States - Salt Marsh Sediment SW1601-30 ...
AATACCGGTTTGCGCATCCACTTTGTATCCGAGGTTCCCTTCTGAGATTTTCCTGGTTGCCTGCAGCATGTTAGTGACAGGCCTGGATATGGCTCCTGCCGGAATCGCGGAAAGCACACACGCCAGAAGTGTTGCAATTAAGACTATCATCAGAAAGACGAGAAAAGTGTTTCTTTCCATATCGGTAAATGGCTTTTCTAATGTGCCTACATACAATATCCCAATTGTCCTGCCGTTTATATCACGAATAGGCTCATAGGCGGTTTTATACCAGTCGGATACTACAAATGCCCTATCTACCCAGTCGAGCCCCTTTGTCAGTACCTGCTCATAAACCTCTTCGGACACGCGCGTCGCAATCGCACGGCTGCCGTCTTCCGTCCTGACGTTGGTGGATATGCGTACATCGCCCTGAAAGATAGTAGCGGTGCCGATGTCCCTGCCTTTATATTTTATTTTTTGATATACCGTTTGTTTTACCCTATCTACGATTTCATAGTTTCGATTAAGTAAAGTGCCGCCATATAGAACGCCGACCAGACTGCCGTCATATCCCAAAACAGGTGCAGCGGCTTTTATCATCATCCCGGTTGTTAATTCGGTTTCCGAGGTCGGTTTTGCCTTTGGAGTTGGGATAAGCTTCATAAAGGCTCGTTCAGCCAGGTCCTGACCTTCTTTTATAAGCTCATCCCTCGATACTATTATTGTCCCGGCAACGGCTTTTTTGTCTGATATAACGTGTCTGAGTAGTTCATCATGCGCCTGGTTATCACCATATAGTGAGGAGTTTCGGGATCTGACGAGAACTTTTCCATTTTCATCCGTGAGATTCAGCACATCGAGAGATTCAGCTTTTCTTATCTCCTCCAACTGCTTTTTGAGCGTATCTATATCATTACTTGAGATGGCATCCCTTATGAAAAATCTCAGAGCGGTAAACCGGATTACATCACGGATGATTTCGATTTCATCCTGATATATCAGCCGGGCGGTGTTCAGGTCATTCTTTACTTTGGCCTGAGCCCTTTCGATAATATTCTTTTTGATAACATAGAATCCCAGCACCGGCATTGAAAGCACAAAAATCGCTATAATGCCAAATAACGATATTAGTATTTTTCTGTTGAGTTTTTTGCTTTTCACTTATGTCGCACCGAAATAAAAAGGATTAAGCATACTACTTTATGTAAGGCGTAATTTCAAAGGTTTTGGTAGTCATTATTGAAGATTTTAATCACGCATGGAAGGTAGGTCTAAATATAGAAAAGAAAGATATTTTGCCCCCGGTTTTAGCAGGGGAGCCATAATACCAAGCTTAAAAAAGGAAGTACGCTGGGTTTTAAGTCTTTCGCGTTTACCTTCTAAGTGAGGGCAAATCAGGTTCGATGTGGATGGTGATATTAACCGGGCGAGCTAACTGTTCGTCTAAGGTTTTTTCAAGGCTTTCCGATATTTGGTGGGCCGCGGCCACGTTCAAATTCGGATCGACAAGAATATGAACATCGAGGAATACTTCTCTGCCTACCATACGTGTCCTGAGTTGATGCCACTGGCGTATCGCCGAGTTTGCGTTGATTATTTGCTTTACGTGCTCAATCGTGTCTTGATCAATAGCACCTTCCGTCAACTCTTTTAAGGCATCGCTGATTATTTTTACTCCTACCCAGATAATCATCACACCAACCGCAATAGCTGCAGCTTGGTCTCCATGTCCGAAGCCAAACAACAATGATATAAAACCTATGATTACTGCAACCGAGCTGAGAGCGTCGCTACGATGGTGCCAGGCGTTGGCATGAAGCGAGGGACTATGAGATTGAATGGCTGCTCGTCGTGTGGCTCTATAAAGCCACTCTTTGGAAGCGACGGAAACTATCGCAGCTACAAGAATAGCAACACGGGGAGTAGTAACTTCGTCTTTAGCTATTGCAATCGTGGCATAGTAAATCATTGCCCCGCCGACAAGAGTCAGAATGATTGCGATTGAACCACCGGCGAAAGTTTCAGCCCGGCCATGACCGTAAGGGTGACTTTGGTCGGCTTCCCTCGAGCCGAGCCACAAGCCAACCAGCACAACCGCGTCAGTGGTTAAATCCGAAAGCGAATGTATCCCGTCAGCGATCAGCGCAAGCGAACCGGCCAAGTAACCAATTACGACCTTGACGACAGAGAGAAGAAAATTTGTTATAGCGCCAATATACGTAATGGATCTGATCTGCCTATTCACCGTCTCTCGCTTGCGGTCATTCATTTCGGCTTAACCCAAAACTTGCTTACGGATTTTTGAAACGACGTCGATATACTTTTGAGCCGATTGCCGGTCTTTTACCTCGACTATAATCCTCATCACAGGCTCCGTATTGCTGGGTCGCAGGTGCAGCCAGCCATCTTCAAAATCAAACCGGCAGCCATCGGTTATGTTGAGCTTTGCTTCGGTGAAAGTCTTTTTTGCCAAGTCTATGATTTGCTGTGCCTGTGTCCGGTCTGCGGCGACCTTATCTTTGCTCATATAATAAGTGCCGATTTCATTGACCAGTTGTTTTATCGTTTTTTCTGTCTCTGCCATCAGTTGCAGGATCAGAACGATGCCGACAAGACTGTCGCGGACCGGGCTTACTCGCAAATCAATCACACCTCCGTTGCCTTCGCCTCCGATAATGCAGTTGTGTTCGAGCATGGCTTGAGCCACGTTGGCTTCACCGACAGCGGTACGGACGACTTGACCGTCAGCTTCTGATGCGATTTCGTCGATCATTCTTGAAGTAGATAGATTGGTTGCCGCTTTGCCGGTTTTGTGGCTGAACATATACTTTGCTGCCAAGGCTAACGTGTATTCTTCGCCAATGTATTTGCCGTTTTCGTCAACAATCGCCAATCTATCGGCATCGGGGTCTTGAGCAAAGCCGATGTTGGCTCTGCTTGCTTTTACTACTTCACAAAGCTCTTTCACGTTTTCAACAGTTGGCTCAGGGGTATGAGCGAACAGTCCGGTCGGCTCATCATTTATAGCGATAATTTCACAGCCAAGCTCAGCAAGCAACTTTTTAGCAATCGGTCCACCCGCTCCGTTAACACTATCCAAGGCAACTTTGAACTTCCTTTCTGCAATCTTCTGTTTTTCAACAATTGCAAGGACCTTCGATGTGTGGATACTATTTGCCTGCACGTTGGAAGTTACCTTACCACAATTAGGTGAATCTGCGGGAGCAAAGCGTTTATCGAGGAAATATTGTTTGATTTGCTCTGCGTCATCGACTGGCGGAGCGATACCGTTACTTAGCTGAAATTTTATGCCGTTGTATTGAATTGGATTGTGTGAGGCGGTGATGACCACTCCGCCGCTGCATCGAAGCTCTTTTATCATCACACCTACGCTGGGCGTAGTTACCAGCCCTAAATCGACCACATCGATACCAACTGAGCACAATCCTGCCGACACAGCGGATTTCAGCATTTGACCGCTGGTTCGCGAATCTTGACCGATGCAAACCGATGTCGTATTGCGCATTGCGTCGTGCGTATTGCGTCCATATTTGTCTTTTAAAAAAGTGCCGAAGGCGCAGCCGTACTCAGCGGCGATTGAGGAAGTGAGATTTTCACCGACAATACCTCTGACTCCGCTGATGCTGATTATTAGTTTCTCGGCCATGTCAAATACCGTATTGCGTATATCGTATTGCGTCAAATTTTGTTGAGCAGATTAAAAAATACTCAAAATAATCTAAGGTAATTCTTTTTTATTACGCAATACGCACGACGCAATACGCATCACGATAAATCAGTCCAGGTCGCAGACATAAATTTCATTCACGAAATCGAGATTGCCGATCTCTTCGATTGTCTCTGCATCAGGTTCCTTATCGAGACTAACAGCCAAAGCTGCTTTTTGCTCTGCCGGCTTTTGGCCCACGCCCATAGTGCAGATATTGATATTATGTCTGCCGCAGACTGTCCCCACGGCGCCGATGACACCGGGCTTGTCATCGTTAAAGATGATTAGTACCGGTCCCTGCGGAGTCATTTCTATGTTAAAGCCGTCGATTTCGATAATACGCAGGAGTTTCTCACCGAAGACCGAGCCGGTCACTGTGCCTGTGATTTTATCTGTAACAACCTTGGCGCTGAAGCTTGAGGCAACATTCTTGGCCTCGGCGTTTTTCGTCTCATCGATGCTGATGCCGCGTTCTTTGGCCAGGACAGGGACATTAACAATATTCAACGGCATATCAAAGTGCCTCTGGAGCAGGCCCATTGCAAAATAAAGCGTCACAGTTTCGATGGCCATTTCGGCGATTGAGCCGCGATATTGAACTTCAACACTCTTGATGTGGCCGGGTGTAATAGTGCTGAGAAGTGAACCGACCCGTTGAGCGAGTTTGGCATACTGGCTCAGAATTGGCGGCATAGCACCTGCCATAGATGGGGCGTTAACGGGGTTTCTGACGGGACCGCCCTTGATTGCATCAACAAGTATTTGTGCGGCTTCAACCGCCACTTCAATCTGGGCTTCTTCCGTGCTGGCGCCCAAATGAGGCGTTACTAAGCAATTATCAAGCTCGGTAAAGCGGGTATTTTCAGGCGGCTCCTTAGGATAGACATCCAGAGCCGCACCTGCAATGCGCTTCTCGGCAAGCGCATCGTAAAGCGCGTCTTCGTTGATAATCCCACCGCGAGCGCAGTTGACTAAGCGCACAGTCGGCTTCATCATCTTAATTTGTTCGGCATCAATCATATTCAGCGTCTGCGGATTCCTCGGCACGTGGACGCTGATGTAATCGGCTTCTTTAAAGATTCTTTCGAGGCTATCGGTTACTTCGACACCGATTTTTTCCGCCTCGGCAGGTGCAGCCAGCGGGTCATGGCCCAGGATTTTCATATTGAAGCCTTTTGCTATTTTTGCTACAGCCATACCGATTCTGCCCAGGCCTATTAAACCGAGGATTTTATTGTTCAACTGGTTACCCATATATTTTTTTCTGTCCCAGGCGCCGGCTTTTAGGCTGTTGCAGGCGGGTACTACGTTTCGGCTCATCGCAAGTATTAGGGCCATCGTATGTTCAGCGGCGCTGAGGGTATTACCGCCGGGCGTATTCATAACTAAGATTCCTTTTCTCGTTGCTTCGGGAACATCGACGTTATCAACACCGACGCCGGCCCGCGCGATACCCTTCAGTTTGCCGGGATTAGCTAAGACCTTAGCGGTTACTTTTGTACCGCTTCGGACGATTAAGCCGTCATGTTCGCCGATAATCCTGGCAAGTTCATTTTCACTGATACCGGTTTTAATAACGGCTTCGACCCCGTCCATTGAATTGAGCAAATCAATACCTTCCTGTGCAAGCTTGTCGGTGATAAGAACTTTAATCATTTTGAGACTCCAACATCTTTTCTTTATTCATTTGTTCAGTTATGTGTATTGACCGCCAATGCCCGAGCCAACGTTACCGCCCAGCCGGCTGCAATAATAACTATCAAGGCCAGAATTATGTGCCTTAATTTAACTTCTGTAAAAAAGCGTTTAACGAAGCGAAAATATACTCCAAAAACCGCCGTAAATAAAGCCAAAAATGCAATGACAACTAATACACAGCACAATAGACCTCCTGCCGGCTGAATATAAAACGACTCGAAAATCTTACCTTGCGAAAAGGCCAGCATCGCGGTCGTCATTCCACAGGTTGGACAGGGCAGGCCGGTTCTTTGCTTGAATCCGCAGGGGCCAAGCAGCCGTTCTATATCAAACTTGCCAGTTGCCGCCAGCCAGGCTGTTCCAAATGAGACGGCTACCACCAAAAAAACTACCGTGGCGGCAATCCGCTGATGAAATGATGCCCGGCAAAATAATTTCGGCTTATTTAGCTGTTGGCTTGCTTGCATAACTGCGTTAGAATAGGGCAGTCTAATAATTATGTCAAGGTAAAGGGCACTTTACAAAAATGGTATTAGAACAGAGTGATTTGAGCAGGATGTTGGAAACCGCCATTGTGGCGGCTCGGCTGGCCGGCCAACGGGCTATGGAAGAAATCAATTTCACCAAGGCCTCCGAGAAGAATGCTACGGAGTTGGTAACCCAGGCTGATACGCGATGTCAAAAGATAATCATCGACAGAATCAAGGAAAACTACCCGGACCACGGCTTCATCGCTGAAGAGGGTGAGCAAGGCAGGATATTCAAGCAGCCACCTCGCGGAGACCAGGCAATCTGGTGGGTAATAGACCCCATAGACGGAACGAACAATTACGCACACCAGGTACTCCTGTTTGCAGTCTGTGTTGCGGCTGTGTACAAAGGCGAGCCGATAGTCGGAGTAATTTTCGATCCCGCTACTGAATCGATGTACACCGCCGTTAAAGACGGTGAGGCGCAATTAAATGGCAGACGAATCATGGCCGGCGAAGAGGACATAAACCAATTCTCGAGCATCGGCCTGAACAGTCATTTCGAATGCAGTGGAGGTGTACCGGCTTGGGTCGGCGAGATTATTCAGCGAACAACGTTCCGCAATTTGGGCACGACCGCCCTTCAAATGGTGTACGTGGCAAAAGGCGGTCTTATTGCTACGATTGTTAATACTCCAAAGCTATGGGACATAGCAGCAGGTGTTGTTATTGCCGAAGCTGCCGGGGCTGTAGTTAGCAATTGGCAAGGTGAAAAAATCTTTCCCGTTGACTTGGATAACTATCAAGGTGCCGAGTTTCAGACGATAGCAGCTAATAAAAAGGTACATCCCCAAATCGTGGAGCTTCTAAAATGATTTGCGATTTTCAATTTCCAATTTCCAATTAACATTGTGATACCAGATGAACTGAAGAAAAGAACGCAGCAGTTCGCTTTGCGTGTAATTCGCTTAGTGGAGTCTCTTCCCAAAATCCGCACTGCAATTGTTATCGGTAATCAATTATTAAATTGTGCCACATCTGTAGGTGCCAATTACCGAGCTGCCTGCAGGGGCAGATCAAAAGCAGATTTTATTTCAAAATTGGGTATTGTTGAGGAAGAAACAGATGAATCAGCCTATTGGCTGGAAATGCTTGTTGCGGCCAAGGTTGTGGAACCCAACGCAGTAGCAGAATTGCTTAAAGAAGCTAATGAGTTGACCGCCATTATAGCTGCATCACGTAAGACTGCTAAAAATAATAGATGAATTGAAAAATTATAAATCGACAATCGACAATCGTAAATCCCTTTCCCTTATCTTGGATCAGAAATAGGCTGCAATGCGACGACTCGTACTTTGTCGGTGTTAGAATTGACGTTACTTCTATCGAGTAGAGCTAAGACTCTTTTCTGTGGGCCGTCAGTGCCGATGCGGACAAGTATGTAAGCTGTGAAGACATCGCTTCGTACGGTAACAAGGTTACTGATACGCGAGAAAATTACATCCTGCTCCTCAAAATCCTGTCCTGCACCGTCGCTCGGCGTCAGGTCGGGAAAAGTTGTTAAATCGGTCTGGTCGGTTGCGTAGTAATCCATCTGAACGACTTGCATCAGTTGGCCAATGCTCTTGAAACCTTTTTCAGTCATGTCTCGATATGCAACAATTGCCCGGGCGATATCAGGCCTCATCCAGGGTAGTTGTGCAGTCACGAACCAGGGAGCGGTATTAACATTTATCCGCCCTTTTATTCTCGTCTCATTCGTCCCCGGGTCAATGACCGTCAGATATTGGAAAATATTGCTAAAAGCCTGGTTCTTCAAATCAAGACGAATCAAATCTTCAGAAGGCTCTGTCGCGAGTTGCATGCCAATCATGTCATTTGGGTTGATGCTCGGCCCGATAGTAAGAACCTTGGTGATGTCACCCACTGTAGCAAAAGGTTCCCTAACACTTTCAAGATTGTAGTTCTTTCTGCTTGCCGTTATTCTATTAGGCACACCCAGCGTATTTGCAGTGGATTGTAATTCTTGATATATTACATTCCAGTTGATGTCGGACCTGCAATAAAACTGAGATGTGCCCTTAGCGCTATCCCATGCAAACCAGGCATCTACAGTTATCTGCTGGTCAAGATAAAGGTCTGTAGCCGCAACACTTCTGAGGAGGTAAATGTCGTACTTCTCACTTAATACGTATGTTGGTGGATCCGGGCTATCAAGGACGTATCTTGCCAGCTCCAAATTGGTGTCTTCTTTACCACCACCTGTTGATATTAAGTTCGCAACACCGAATACGTTAGAGGCGGTGGAGCTATTGGTTATTACAAATCGGCTTTTAGCTGCTATCGCACGGCCTGCGAGGTTTATTGTGCCGACGACGCCACTGCCCAGCCGAAGCTCCAGCCTGAAATCTCCCAGCGGAATGTCTATATTGAAAGGATTATAAAGCTCAATCGCAAAATAGTTGTTAGCCGGATTAGCAGGGTTGCTATCGCTGATACTAAATGCAATCCCACTTATAAACGGCTGTACCTCGAAACCATAATAGGTCCTGGAGGCGGTGGGAAGAAAGGTGGCAGCAGTATCTGAATCACGAAAGTCAATTATATTAACTGCCAACTGAGCTGCAATCTGCTCGGCCCGATCAAGTCGGGGGTTGGCAGAATCAATACTGCTGAGCAACGCCTCGTATATTTTGTCTAATGGGTCGGTATTTATATTGACTGATTTGACGCCATTCGGGTCAATAGTTCGATCCATATTGTAGGTGGTAGTAATGTGGCGATATGTATAGTTCGGGTCAATACCACCGGAGTCGTATGCTCTTTTGAACCAGTTGTCTAATTCCTGGCCACCGGTTGTAACGGGAGTTGATATAGCGTTCCTTCTGAACTCGACTCCCCATTCCTCAAGTCTTGTATCTATCGAGGTATTGTTCAGCAGGAATCTGTACCTAAGCTCAAGCTCATCGGAGATATCAAAGGGGGTGTATAATCCGTTTGGCTCACCATAACGCCAGATGACTTCTTTCTTATATTTATTCAAATCAAGATAGTCGATATCGTCGCCGTTATTTGCTCTTGCTTTAAGCAAGTCTGTTTCGTCGGCGGACGTAGAAGGATAGTCTGGCCTGCCGGCTAAAGCCATAAGATTTATTTGCAGTTGATTTGAGCCGTCCACCATTTCACGGCTGCCGTTGGGATCGAATTTAAAGGCTGTATTGGCATTGAGCATTCCACCGTTGTCAATAATCCTAATGGCGGCGTAAATGGGTTTACCCTTGTTTGATGTTATATCATCGAGTTTAATCCATTTTGAATCGCCTACGCCGTCACCATCGGCATCGGCATTAGCGACCGGCTGGTTGGAATCGGTTATTGTTATTGGAGCATATTCAGGCAAAACCTTCGCCTGGATGTCTGTGGTATGACCTGACAGATATCCTGTAACATTGCTTATCTGCCGCCAGTAGTAGTTACCGCTCGATTCATAAGGCTCAAGACTTGCAAGCCACCTGTCCTGCGAGCCCGGATAGTCATAGTATTCCGTCTCTTCTACTCCGGGAACGTCTAAAATCAATTCTTCTGATATCCTGGCGATGATTGTTTCGATCGCAAAGTTCGATTCTTTACTATCTGCGACGGCAGATGTTGCTATCTTATCCACACGGGACATCATAACAAACAGTACTCCGACAATAGCCAGCAGGCTGGTCAGAACCACCGTCAGAATAAGAGCTGAACCGATAGGTTTCTGTTTAACAGGAATTTTTTTACCTGATGTTTTCATTCTAAAGTGCCTAAAGTGAGCTAAAGTGCCTAAAATGAACTAAAATTGTAATTCATAACTTTAGGCACTTTAGTCACTCCAAATTTTAGTTACTTATCTTTTTCAGCCGCCTAAATAAACAATATGTGTAAAAGTTCTGCCTTTTCTAATAATGCCCATCGAGTCATATAATGTGAAGGTGAACTTGATAGCATTTGTGCTGATGTCGCCTGGTTCGTCTTCCCTGTTCCGGCTCCACACAATTTTGTCCGATTCGTCCTCCGTTTCCGCAAATTGTATGGTGAAATTATCTGCACCTTTCGCCAGATACATTACGAATTGTTCTTTCAGTTTATTGGGGTCGATAAAAGGCCTTCTTACCCAGTCTTTCCCATCAGTGAATGGAGGATCAGTCCTCCATTGCGATAAAGATTTTATGTAATATTCGCCGCGCGGGTCCGAGCCTTCCTGCGGCGCATCGAAGGTTAATATCGTTTGTCTTCGCAGAAGAATCTTATCTCGCGGCTTAGTTGATCTGCTGAAGGAATTGGGATCAGCCGGGCCGTAAAATATACATGCGACATTACCTGCAACTGTTTTGCCCGTATATTGACCGGTCGATTGAAAATCACCGGTTGCAAAAAATGCGATACAATCAGAGTTTATATTCGTGGTTTTGCTTTCAACGGTATATTTATCTGTGTTAAAACTAATGTAACCACCATAGCCATAAGCGACGCTTTTGAAGTCTGCATTTATCTGGTCGGTAATGGCCCGCAGTTTTTGCATAATTTCGGCATTTGCAATAGCCGTGCGATGAGAATCTATGCTGACCCTGAAGATAACGCTCGCAAAGGACAGGATCATAGCCAGTATCCCAACAGCTACCATAAGCTCAATTAAGGTAAAAGCCTTTCTCATCTTTTTACACGGTCAAAATCTAACTATCTTCTGATATATTGCTATATTTGGATTTTTTCCTCCAGCCAGAGGCGGCGGCACTACCCAGACCCAGCCGGTCTGATCGCCCTGCCAGGGACGGTCGAGCCTAAACCGGTCAGTTTGGTTAGCATCTCGTTCGATTACTCGATAAATCTGGCCGGTTTTATCATCTACCACAGTACAACCGTCGTTTATCCACGATATTTTGTCGGCCTCTGTTATTGTTAGCCGGCTTTGACCAATAATGCCGGAAATGTCAACCTTCATTGGAATAGGTCTTCCTTTCCCACCTTGATATGAAGCTGCGGCATTTACCTTCCTGCTGATAAAAACTGTTATTTGGACAAGCCTGCTATTCGAGGCTGAGCCTGCACGTCTGCAAAGGGCAGACCAGTAATATTGCTTTTGCGAGGCGTCTGTATCGGTCGAAGGATATGCAAATTCGTTCGGGTCGATGGTGCTCAGCTCTTCAAAGGATTTTAATTCGTCGGCTTCCAAATCTGTTGGATTTATGTTGTAGAGCATTATTTTTGCAAAAGCCTCGTCGGTAGCTATTGCTGCGGTTGTCCGTTCAGTAGCTATTGTCGAGAAATAGAGACCGGTCAGGAATGTACCGGCGATAAAAAGCAATCCGATACTAAGAGTGCCGACGGCCAGCAGTATTTCGATGAGAGAAAAACCTATATATCGTTGCTTTTTTTTCATAAGAATATCAATCAGGTGAAATTATCGTCCCTGTATAAGGATTGATATAAATCACCTGGTCAGCCAGCTTAGTCAAATAATCCGACCAGGCTCTGCGTTTTTTATAAGCTTGGATGAACTTTTTCTTATCATAAGCAACAAAGCTGCTTCGGCTTTGCTCCGGCCCCAATCCAAGGTCGGGATAAGAGCTTCCAGTCGGGCTGAAATAGTCATCCTGATAGAATGTTCCAATTCCGGCGTCAACTTGTGCT
>Ga0315533_1002941_pt1 | contig 11541 bp, 8 predicted proteins | sample SalMarSW160130MG_FD_203081 | JGI IMG/M metagenome (GOLD analysis project Ga0315533, IMG submission 203081) | Salt marsh sediment microbial communities from the Plum Island Ecosystem LTER, Massachusetts, United States - Salt Marsh Sediment SW1601-30 ...
GTGGATTTACCGATATGGTACATAATAGGCCTCCTTGTTCAATGAATAGGATAGATGGTTTACACCTATCTCATCGGCAAGGTAGGCCTTGCTTTATGAAAAGGAATTGCTTAACTTAGTGCCATTACCTATTGTACCCATATTTGAAAACAACAAAAGTCTATCGTTGTCCAGTTGCCAAAAAGGGTGAATTAAGTACATACAGTATGACCCATGCAATGAATGGTAATGACTATATCTATACTGTTGAGCCCAAAGATGTGAAAATTCTCAAGCGAATAACAGAAATTAAGCATCCCGCAACCAGAATTGTTTTTTTAGATGATTTTATTCGTGATCATGATGCATGCTGGATGGTTTTTTGGAGTAAGCCACAGTGGTGGAATGCAACTCCTATCAGGCATGGATATGGAAACGTCTTTGCTTTTGCAGATACTCGTGCAGAATATTGGAAGTGGAGAGACCAGCGTACGATTGACCTGGCCATAAAGTGTTATGACGATAATACTCCTGAGGCAAGAGACTATCCGGAATCCGATCAGCCAGGCAATCAGGATTTAATCAAGGTAACCAGAGCGGCATGGGGTTCAATAGGGTATAATCCCTGAAATTCAGAGCAGTGGTAGCTTAGCTGCTAACATGTCAGACATACCCGGATTAGCCTGCACTTTGCTACCGCACCTTCGCGTCTCACAAACCGCACAGATCGCAGGTTACGTATTTCGTTTAGCGGTTGCGCTGCTTGTTTCGTAATACGTTTAACGGTTACGTCTTAAAAAACGTTTTACGTTCAACGCAACCGTAACGAGCTTCGCAATGGCACGAGCCATGCTGTGCACCGCAACCGTTTAACGCAAACTCCCTGCCCATCATGCTGTCACAGATAACAACAGTCGCAAACAAGCGTAAGTTTTTATATATCAAGAAGCTCTGCAATTTCGGCGTTCTCCGCGGTGAGAAATACGGATTAGCGGGAATAGTGGTTAAAGTTTAAATAATCGCTGTTTTGTGTCGGTGACTGTGGCATTCGATGTTCACTGCCACCGGCAGTGATGCAATATGACAGGGGGCTGTTTCCACTAAAACCGCCAAAGCGGTAGTGTCGCCGCCGAGTCCCTGTGGACCCAGGCCGAGTGTGTTGATCCTGGACAGCAAGTCCATCTCAAGCTCAGCGTAAAACTTGTCAGCATTTCGTGAGGTCAGATTCCGCAGCAACGCCTTTTTGCTAAGCAAGCAGCATAATTCAAAATCGCCGCCTATACCTGCGCCCACAACGAAAGGCGGACACGCATCTGCCCCGGCTGTTCTTACAACGTCAACCACCCAGTCAATAATCTGATTTCTTTCTGCTGTGGGCCTGAACATTCTGAACTGGCTTTTGTTCTCACATCCGCCGCCTTTGGCGGAAACTATCAGTTTTAGTTTGTCGCCGGGGACTATTGTATGATGAATTACAACAGGCGTATTCGTGTTGGTGTTCACACGTTTATCCAACGGGTCAGCAACAACGCTTTTTCGCAGGTAGCCTTTCTCATAACCGGCCTTAACGCCCGTATTGATAGCATCAAACAGCGTAGATTGTCCCTCGCTTGCAGCAGGTCTGACGATGACCTCCGCACCCTGCTCTGCAAAGACAACCGCCAGGCCGGTATCCTGACAGAGTGGTATTTTCTGCTGCGCTGCAATGTGCGCGTTTTCGATGAGCTGATTCAGTATTTTCGCTGCGTTGGGATTTGATTCTTTTTGTGCGGCTTCTTTCAGAGCAGCTAAAACATCGTCGGGCAATTCATAATTAGCCGCGATGCAAAGAGATTCGACCGTCTCAACAACTTTTTCAAATTCGATATATCGCACAAGCTCGTATCCTTGGTTATTGGTAATTGGTTAAATGGTAATTACCAATTTCAAATTACCAGTCTTTGAAGTTCCTCATCCAATCCGGCCATTGCGGAGAACTTACATTCGTGTCGTACTCTTTGTGCCATTTAAGTTTCCATAGCTGCTTAAGGCCCACTTTCCGTACGGATGTATCCAGGAATGTCATATTCATGCTACCGGCATGTCGGTTAAGACAGAAAACGCTTATCCCGGAGCCTTCCAGTTGCTCACCCTCAGCTATCGGAGGATCATCAGTTTCTAATGGTTCGGTACCGTCCCACATGCAATCACCAAATGCAGGCACCTCGGAAGCACCCTTTACATTGATTGTTCGCCAGTAAAGCGCGTGGATTCCAGAGGGTATATCATACGTTCCTGTAACACCTCTATCAATGGGATTGTGAACCCAACCGTTGACACCGAAGCTGCCGTATTGGCCTTTATATCCCCAGGGAGGTATCCAGCCGTTGTAATAGCCTGGCTCACCGTATTTTCCCCATGCTGTAAAAGTCCCAGGGATATTACCAGGTATCTCATGCAGAAATTTTGTTGCGGTTGGACAAAGGCAAACGTCTCCTCCGCCTTGATAAAAGGGTAAAAGATCCACCATCCACATCGTCCCTCCATTCCAGCCGACTGGCAGGCTGCCATTATTTTCCTGTGCATACATTGTTAGCATTAGGCCCCAATGCCTGAGATTTGCTGTGCAGCCAACTGCCTTTGCTTGCTTTCTCGCACGCGAAAGGGCGGGGATCAAAATTGCCATAAGCAAGGCAATTATAGAAATAACAACCAACAGTTCTATAAGGGTGAAACCACTTCGCCTGCTCATCTTATACACTTTCAGCCCCGCTCCAATTGTCCTTCGATGAAAGACAAATCCTTGTCAGGTGCATAAGATTGTAAACGATTACAATTGGTACGGGGCTAATCCACATTGACCTCGAAGGTTTTATACGTTGTATTGTCAACGTCATCTTTGGCTCTGGTTGTGAGTATATGCTCACCGGCTTCTAATTTTTCTATTACAATCGTGAAGCTCTCATCCGTAGTATCATAGACCAGGTCGTCTGGAATAGCGCCTTTCCATTCTGCATTGCTGTCAACGGTATATTGCAGCTCGCCGATTACGCTCAGCTCATCGTGTGCCCGCAGCTTCAATGTCGCAGCGTTGTCTGTTTTTTCGATGGAGTATTCGCCGATTACCGGCCCGGTATTATCGACGGTTACCGGATCACTTATTCTACTGTTGGTCAGTTTGGTGTCACTGGTATTACTTCTTTCATCGCTTGCGGTTACTCTGAATTCATATCGGCCGTCTTCAACAGTCTTTCCGTCCCAATCGAAGCTGTCTGCTTCGTTCTCATCTTCCAGCTCAATCCAGTTTGCTCTTCCGATTTTCCTGAAATCTATTTTGTAAATCAGCTTATCGCTGTTATCGTCATTGGCTTTATAGCCGATTTTGAACAAGCCTGGGAGCACTTTGTTGGTCGGCTCGACGCGGCTGATATCGACGGACTCGACCTTCGGAGCCAGATTCGGCACAGTGCTGGCAACAGCAATTTCCCTTATAACGGGAGTCTTAATACCATCTTCGCTTTTTAAAAGAAGTTTATATTGACAGAATCTGCCGATGGGGCAGTGCAGTTGTACAGGCCCCGTCATTTCCACAGGCTCGGTCCAGTCCGAAAAAGTTGGGTCGTTTACATCTTCAACGTTACCGCTGCGAGAGGCCATCAAAACCTTACATCCCTTTGGAATGTCAGCTTCGATTTGCAGCTTGCCCCACTTGGCAGGCTGGTCGGCATCGATAAGGTCGGAAATATAGCTTCCCTCGGCAGCATAAGTTTTGTTTAGCTTTATCAGCTTTGGGGGATTCGCGGCCCCAAGATATACAACATCGTCGGCCACAGCTACCGATGTTATTTGTAAGGATAGCTCATCATTATAAACGACCGCCTGCTGTTCCGAGACCGGGTCAACGACAAAAAGCTGGGCGTTGTTTCCTGTCCCTACAAGCAGCTTTGAATCTTGTTCGGCTAAGCAGAAGAAAACCGCTGTCTCGCTGAATATATCGGATACAAAACCGTCTTTAGTTATCTTGTATATATGACTGGCTTTATCAGACTTGGCTGCCTGACGGGTTGGTACCTTTCTTTTGGCCGATTTATCATCAGCTCGTCTTTTCGTATTTGGGATTTTCAGTTTGCGAACATCGATTTTGATGGCGTTTTGTTCTTCTTGTGAGGGGACTTCAGGCCGACCCGCCATAGGCAATTCCGCCGCGAAGCTCGTTTCAGACTTGACTAACTGAGCTGATGTTGTTGTTGCGTATAAAATCCCGTCGTTAGAAGACAAGGTTAATGCAGGAAGCAGTGCTGTAATCTCAGGTTGTTCACTGTCATATAAAACCGTTGCCGTTTTCGTACGCGGATTTATCTTATATATCAATCCTCGGCCGTCACTTCCCGCATAGATGGAACCGTCTGCAGTGGCTATTGAAAGTATGTTCTTATCGCGACTGCTGTAGATAATCTGCGCCTCTTTACCCAGGGAGTTAAGCTGATATACTTTACCCTCCGGCCCCGTGCCCAGATAAATACTGCCTGCATTATCGGTAGCTATAGCGAAGATATATTTAGCTTCATTCGGCTCATAAATCGTTTCCAGCTTGTTCGCTTGAAGCCGGCATAGTTTGCATTTTTCACCGCTTATACCGACCAACAGCCTGCCGGACACATCGGTTGACATCGCAAAAATATGCTCATTTGTCAGAAACTGCTCTGCTTTAGCCTTATTCGCGTCGCTGATTTCTTCTGTATCGTTAGGCTCGCTATTTTGCTCTGTGTCTGGTTCTTCTTTTGGCGGGTCCTCTGTTGTGGGATTTTTCTGCGAGCCCGTCCTCCGTAGCACTGCGGAGGGTGGACTTTGGTCGCTCTCCAGAGGATATATCTTTGTCAATTCACCGAGGCTGTATTTGTAAATGCCTCCATTAGGACTGGTACCGATGTAAACTGTTCCGCCGCTTACAACAATACTGTTTATCGACCAGACATTCTCGAACTTCTCAACCACAACTTGCGAGGCACGTCCGAGCTGGATAGTCCCACGCAGGTCAATAACAACATTCTCGGATTGACCCTTTAGAAAATCAGCACCGCTTTCCTGACGTGTAATCTTGGTGCTGACCGCCCAGGCCCGATCCTCCGCTGGCAAAAAAGCCATAAAGACTGCGATAATAAGTACGCCAATCACAAACGCTTTTTTATCTCTCATAATAGCTCCCAGAAGTGCCTAAAGTTCGTGTAACGGTTGCGGTTGCGTGGCTCGTTACGGTTGCGTTGAACGTATGACGATAAACGAAACGAGTTGCGCAAACGATAAACGAATTACGCACGTTAGCTCATTTTAGGCACTCTTTCATTATTTCTCTACAATAATACGCATAGTTTTCTTGTCGGCTACTACTGTGCCGGTTCTCACACTTTTTTCAAGCCAATGTGGATATGGCTGGATTCTCAATGCTCTGTTGGCATTCTGCATGACCATTGTTTTTGTCCCCGGCAGATCAGGAAGCTCGGCTCTTTCTACCGCGATACCGCCGGGTGGTAAGGCCAAAAGGCAATACAATCTGTCCCTGTCGATGCTCAAAGCATCATTCAAAGCCTTAATCAGAGTCGGCATATCATACGCCATAAACCTGTATGGCACGTTTTTCCTGAGATGCTGCTCATATTCAGACGAGCCTGATACAGTCAATTCATATTTCCCGGGCTTCAGATCTTCGGGTATCTTAAGGCTGAACTGGTATTTTTTCTTCTCTGAAAAGTATGACTCGATGACTACGTCAACCTGGATTTGCTGACCGGCTTTAACGCTCGAATCAGATAAATCGACAGACCATATATGAGAGGCGATATTTTTCGGCAGGATGCGAATATCGAAATCGAACGATGTTATATCGATTTCCTCGAACGGATTGTTCATTAGCAGTAGAACCGAACCTTTGCTTTCGGCTATCATTTCAGCCATAGCCACTTCGGTGGACATATTTTCAAAGTTGATTGATTTGTTGCCCTCCAGGCCGATAGCCACCTTATATTCAATCGTGTGGTCCGGTGGAAAACTACCGAGGGAAAGGATTGCTCCATACACAGTTGAATGAAGCAGGTCGGCGGTGAGCAGCTGATTGTCGGCAAGCCGGCAATGAAAAACTCGCGGCTCCGTGTTAAAACGGTTTACTTTTATCGTCAGAGGTATCATCCGGGCCTTTGCGCCGATTTGACCAAAAATCGCCGCTGGCTCGTCAGTGGTCAAGGCGCCAACTATTTCCAGGGTGCTGCCGAGCTTAAAAGAACGGGACAGATTCGATATAACAGTATGCACCTGTCCGGTAGCTATTGGCAAATCAACCGCTCCATAACCAAGCAAGCTGTGGCCAAAGCCATAGACCTTATCATCCACAACCTCGGTTGCGGTCCCAAGCACAGACATTGTTATATCACCATCGACTAACGGTATTGTAAGAACCGCACCAGGAGCTAACTGCACCTTTTCAACCTCATTTACATCAGCACTGCCCCCGATACCGGAAACAGCCATAAATCCGTAAGGCTCAAGCAGAGCCTCGAATTGTTTACAGGCATCGGCCGGCAAACCGGAAATAATTAAGGGGCAAGGTAAGGCAGCGGCGCCCTGTAGACCGTGATTTCCGGATAGATGTTGAGAGGAAATTTGTCTGTCAATTTTAGTAAAGTCGATCGGCCTGGTAAAATCAAATGCAAAAGCCATTTTTTTAGATTTCGAATCTTGATTGTCGTCAGACAAGTTTTGAGCACGGCCTACTCTGAGCATTTCCTTAATCGGGGTGACACCATAAAGCGGGTCTTTGCTGAGTGTCCATGCGAAAGCCATCGCTCCTGCCAGCCGGCCGTCGATATAAACCGGTGAGCCACTGCATCCAGCTACCGGGCCGGTATGGATAAAACGCTCATCCGTACCCTGAACCAGAATTGCATCTCGATTAGGCTCGATGTTACGTACCACGCTTATAACATCCAAATCGAATTTCTCAATTTCGGTGCCGCTGTAACATGTAAGGCAATACGCTTTCATCCCAGGTTGAATCTCATCAATGCTTATATATTTAGCCGAATCCCAAAGGTCTTCTGCAGAACCGCTATCGGGTTGAGCTCCATAAACCTGGCCTGAGCCGGGTCGAAGGATAGAATTGTCCGGGACTAAACAACAGGAAAGACAAAGGAAGAAACAGAAAGTTCTGTATTTTAACATACTTCTGAACATCTACGCCCTTTCAATAAATTTTAGCTTAAGATTTTAACGGTTTATTATCTTTATTGCAAGGTAAAAGAATTTTTGCTACAATGCGTTTCGGCGTGCGTCCGCTCGACTTGGTTCGACTCTTTCGACTACGCTCAAGACAGGTTCGCTCACCACAGGTCGCTCGGGGCAGGCTTGCGTGATAAGTTTCGCGCAAAACAAGACGCGACTCGTCTTGGCGAAGCGCCAAGCCGTAGCCAGATAAGATATACGCAATAAAAGATAACGGAGAATGGAATGAAGTCTGAGCATCGTCACGAGCTGAAAACGAATGAATTAGCCGAGTGGTTGACACACCTGCCACAATGGGCCAAGGACAATCGTATAACAGTTATCGGTGTATTATTAGTTGTTGTCGTGGCTGGGGCTGTGTACATCTGGAAAATCCATAACAAAAACGTCACCGCGCAAAATCAAATCGAGCTTACAAATTATATGGCCCGATTGATGGGTGGCAAACCGCAGGTTATAAGCGCTCAATCCCAGGGCAAGGACCTTTCATATATACTTCTACAGCCTGCAAACAGTCTCAAGAGTTTTGCTCAGACTGTAAAGGATAACAGAATGTCTGCTTTTGCTTTTACCAAGCGGGCGGAAGCCTTGCGAACAGAGCTGCATTACCGTCTTGGACCCGTAAATCAGCAGGATTTCACAACGCAGATAAACCTGGCGAAAGACAGCTACAATGAAGCAATTAAAAAGGCCGCTTCTCTTCCTTCGTTGTTGGCAGAGGCAAAATTCGGCCTGGGACTATGCGAGGAAGAGCTGGGTAACTTTGAAGCTGCGCAGCAGATATATCAGGATGTTGCGGCAAATCCGGATTTTGAAGGCACTGTTGCCAAAGTCGCCGCTAAATGGCGTCTTGAAACAATGGCTGATTATAAAACAAAGGTTGTTTTTCAGCCGTCTGCCAAACCGAAGTTTCCAGACGCTGCTCAGCCGCAGATAGAAGTAAAACCCGTTGACATCAATAGTTTGCCAATCGATTTAAGGAAGAAGCTTCTGGGCCAAGATAGAACTCGTGACGTTCCCGTCACTAACCTCGAGCCAAACCTGCAGTGAAACCGCAAGCTAAATCCGCCAAAGGCGGATGAATATTTAACTCCGTGTTTTACACGGGATTCATCTGCACAACAAAATGTGCGAGTCGCCGGAGATCAGAAGACAGAAAACAGATGTCAGATGTCAAAAGTCGAAAATCGGACTCGTCCGACAAGTCGGAAAATGGATGTCAGATGTCAAAACAACTGTCTTCTGTTCCGACGCTTCATGTGGGACACTCAATCAAGGAACGCAGACTCGACAAATATCTTCATGGCCGATTTCAAAACTTCAGCAGACGCTTCATCCAGGATGCAATAAAAACCGGTAATGTCAGGGTCAACGATAAAAAAGTCAAAGCCAGTTTTAAAATAAGTCCCGGTGACAAGATTGACCTGACGTTTCCGGAGCCGCCGAGCAAAGACATTCTGCCTGAAGATATCCCTTTGGATATTATTTATGAAGATTCCGATATAATCGTTCTGAACAAACAGGCCGGCATGATTGTTCACCCCGCCCGCGGCAACACCCACGGCACACTCGTAAATGCGCTTGCATATTATTCAGACCAGCTTTCAACTGGCTTAGGTGAGTTTCGTCCCGGTATAGTTCATCGGCTCGATAGAGACACCACCGGCATTATGGTCGCTACTAAAAACGACATCGTCCAGTGGAAAATTGCCAAACAATTCGAACACCGCCAGGTTGAAAAAACCTATTTAGCTATCGTGCATGGCACGCCTGAGCTGGCCGCAGACCGTATAAATGCGCCTTTAGGCATTCATCCGAAAATGAGAGAGAAGTATGCAATCAGGCCGATTACCGGCAAAGAGGCAATCACTTTCTATGAAGTAGTAGAATCTTTTCGCGGCTTTTCATTGCTCAAGCTCACACCAAAGACAGGCCGAACCCATCAGATACGTGTTCATCTTTCGTATATAAAGCATCCAATCGTGGCTGATGATATGTATGGCGGAAAGCTCATCTATCGGTGGCAGTTAGCTGATGCCGAGCCTGCAGCGGAGGACCCTATCATCAGCCGGTGTGCTTTGCACGCCCACACGCTGCAGTTTAAACATCCAACGACTGGCAAAACAGTGAAATTTGAAGCACCTCTACCTGAAGATATGCAGAACCTGCTTGGTATGTTACGGAAGTACCGAAGAGTCTGATTAGCCGTCGGCGGTACGGCGACGTTTTATTGCAGGTTAGGTTCATTTTTTCCCGGCCTCCGCAGGCTCCAGCACAACTGATAAGCTACGCCAATGAGAGCCATCAGGATTCGGTTGGAAAAGATTATCATCGACATCAGAAGTGCAGAAGACGAATCCACGCCGTATAAGGCCAATGTTCCGATGAGTGTAGCTTCTCTTACACCAAGATCAGCGATAAATACCGGCAGCCTGCCCAAGAGAAAAATCACTGAGCACTGCCATACAAACACGCCGATGGGGACATCTATTCTGGCTGCTTTTGCCGCAAAGACATATATCGCGGTGCCGACAACTGTTACGCCCATAAAGTTCATCAGGATTATCTTGAGATGGAACGACCACGGCGTTGTCTGAAACAATGAAAGCTGCTCTAAAATTCTAAAGCCTCTTTCGCGAAACGGTGCCGGTAAAGGTTTCAGGATATGCGAAAGGCGAATGGTCAATTTTGGGCCGACCGTTGGTGTAAACAGCAATACACAGACGACGATTAAAAACGCCAGAATTGCCGAGCAGATCACAGGCAGATGCCAGTTGCCGGCGGGATTGGTTACAATTAAGGCAACCAAGGCAGAAACGCTTATATAAACAATCATTATTGACTGATTATAAACCATGCTGCTAAAGACATTACTACCCTTGCCGGTGTGTTGTCTCAAAATGTACCACTTCACGGGCGCATCGAGTACTCCGGGCAAAACCATGCTATATAATGCTGTGATTGCACTGGCACCGAAAAGCAAACCAGTACTGGCGGGACAATCCTGTTTCTTCATAATCAGGACCATTTTGACCGATAAAAGCCAGAACGATAAAATGGTCAATGCCCAAACAATCCAAAGAAAGCTCCACTGAGCGTTTTTTAAGGCCTTGCTAAACTCCGCATAGTCAATCTGCCTGAATACCCAGAACAATAAGACGGCTGTGACGGAGAGCGTCGCAATAAACTTCAGTATTTGTTTACATCGCTTGGCCATAATATAATTGGTTGAATGGTAACCGGTACCACAGATTGATATTAGGTCTTACGGTTGTCCCGGCTTCTGGAATAGCCAGTATAACTGGACAATTGCTCCTATGATGGCCATTAAAATTACGTTGGAAAAGATTATCATCGACATCAAAAGTGCTGAAGATGCATCCACTCCGTATAGTGCTAATGTTCCGATGAGAGTAGCTTCTCTAACGCCAAGATTGGCGATAGATATGGGCAATCGTCCCAACATAAAAACCACAGCGCTCTGCCATACCAGCACCAGGACAGGAACATCTATTCCGGCTGCTTCTGCAGCAAAGATATAAATTGTAGGGCTGACAACCGTTATGCAGGAAAACTCCAGTGCAAGAATTTTAAGATGGAACGACAACGGAGACGTCTGGAATACCGAAAGTTGTTCCAGGATTCTCCTTCCCATGTTACTGAGCGGCCTCGGCAAATAATTTAGGATATGCGAAAGTCGGCTGGTCAGTTTCGGCCCGACTGTGCGGTTCAATAGGGACAAATAGATAAATGCCAATAAAGCCAGTATTACGGAGCAAATTGCAGGTAGCTGCCAGGTGCCGGTCGGATTCGTTGCGATCAGAGCAACCAGAGCAGTTGTACTGACCAAAATAAGCATAATAAACTGGTTGTAAACCATACTGCTAAAGACGTTGCTGCCTTTGCCCGTGTGCCGCTTCAGAATATACCACTTAACGCCGGTGCTCAGAAGGCCCGGCATAATCAGACTATAAAGCGTTGTAACCGAGCTGACGCCGAATATCTTTATACTGCCAACTTCACAATTTTGCTTTTTCAAGATAAAAGCCATCTTCACAGAGCGTATCCAGAAAGCTAATATTGCTAACAGCCAAACAATTATCAGAAACTGACACCTGGCGGCTTTTATTGTTCGGCCCGCCTGCTGTAAATCAATTCGACTCAGTACCAGCCAGAGCAAGACCACTGTTACTGATAATCTCAGCACGAATTTTAATATCCGTTTTGTTCGATCTGCCATCACAATGCTGTGCTTTAACTCCACGCAAACTCGTTTAATAACTCCACAAGCCGTTCGCTGCTGGTCTGTAC
>Ga0315533_1002942_pt1 | contig 11541 bp, 6 predicted proteins | sample SalMarSW160130MG_FD_203081 | JGI IMG/M metagenome (GOLD analysis project Ga0315533, IMG submission 203081) | Salt marsh sediment microbial communities from the Plum Island Ecosystem LTER, Massachusetts, United States - Salt Marsh Sediment SW1601-30 ...
TATAACATTCTTTCCGGCTATTGCCTCCTCCAGGTCATCTACAATAAAAGCAATGTGAGCGACTTCCTTCACCAGTTCCGGCAAAGGGCAATCCTGCTCAAAACGCATCCACTCCACTCCATAAGGACTCGTCTCATACCCGCAGCCCCACATCTTGAACTCCTCAAGGTATTGCTCACCCTCTCTGGGGACCTGTGTTGGAATTCCAATGTGGTGGTATCTCATATTCTTATTAATTTCCGCCATCAATTAAATCTCCCAAGTAGAAAAAACCGAGTATATTTGGCACTCGGCCCTTGAAAAATTCTACTCGTGTTAAACAAAGAATATTATACACCGAAGAGCTCTTGGCGGAATACAAAGAATACAGCTCCTATAATAGACAGGCTGGCACCAACTCTAAACACAACCGATTACCGACTCCATTACAACCGACAATATACGCTATTGCTATCGGCCAGTCTCATGTGCGCGACGAAGAAACTTCAAAACATGAGCGCTTACAGCAGCAATTATCTAAAATCTATTTAATGTCAGCGATGTCACTCTGCGGCTGACCAACTAAATATATCCTATTTTTGCCGCTGCGCTTTGCTTCCAGCAGTGCTTTATCCGCCTCCTGGAAAAGCTCCTGTGGATCAGAACCATCACGCGGAAAACCTGCCAGGCCGCCACTTATTGTAAGAACTCCCTCGCCCTTCTGACCCAAGAAATTCAGCTCCGCCTTCTCCAATTCCCTTATAAATCTCTTTGCTATGAAAATTACTTCCTGAGGATGGTCCCGTCCTGAACGGGATGCAGAGCGTCTTTCAGTTTCCATATCGACCGCTTTGTGCCGACCATCCAAGTCTGGATCCCAGAAAACAACTGCAAATTCGTCACCGCCAATCCTGCCAACCACATCGTGTGCACGGCAGCAACGCTGCATTAAAACAGCAGCCTGCTTTAGAATCTTGTCCCCTACCGGATGGCCGTAAACGTCATTATAATGCTTAAAGTTATCGATATCAAAAGCAAGCAGCGTCACTTGCCCCTTTTCCTTTTTGGCATGCTCTAAAATCTGCCGGCAAAATTCCCATATATATCTTCTATTCCTCAGACCCGTCAAATCGTCCGTTGTAGCCAATATTTCAAGCTGTTTTATTCTCCTCTCTAACTTTTCATTAATAGTAATAATTGAAGCGGCATCAGCACGCCCATAATCTACAGCAGGCATTATTGATTCATAAAGTTTCTTTACCTGGACAGGACAAATCAGATAATCATCCGCCACACTTGTGCCGTTGGAAGAGGGATTGATGAACTGTCTGGCTATCGGCTCCTCATACATCTGCGCTAAAAGAATAATCTTTGCTTTCGAGTTGGCTTCTCTTAAGACCTTAAGGGCTGAACTCAACCTGGCCGACATTCCAGCCATCACGACACCAATTGCTGTAAAGTTATTTTTTGCAGCGGCATTAACCGCATCGGGTATATTGCTGGAGACTTCACAGAGTTCTGCCGTAATGGTGTCGGCATCAAAAAAGGCTTTGTTGATATCACCCACCAGCAGAATCTTACCACTCGCTCCATCGGAGGAAATTGGCACATTAGGAGTTTTCATCTCTCTGTCCAAGAAAAACAACCGAGCTATTTCCATGATAACAAACTAACCGGAAAAAATCAATCCTCCTCTCTGCAGAGGACAGAATGCAGAGAACAGAATAATCGAACAGGTTATTTCTGTCTTCTGCCTTCTGTTATCCGTTATTCTGCTGTCGGCAGGCCATTCAGATTATTTTGGACTTGTTCTATATAAATACTGTCAGGATATAAGCTTACAAAGCTCATTAGAGTTGCTCTGGCATCAGCCAAGTACTTTTTATTCTGCTCCAAGCTTGTTTTATTGTGCTGACGCCATAGCACGATTTTCAGCAATGCCAGCTCGTATAGAGCCTGCATTCCACCGTCGGTATTCTGAAATTCTTTATGGAGCCTACTTAATTGTTCAACCCGCCGCTGCTCATCAGCAATCATCTTGGCTTGTGCAAGCAAAACGTTGTCACGAAGTGGATCACCCTCACCCATTTGTTCCAACAGGTTGTTGATACGCCTCGAATAATCCTGGCTGTGCTGATTTAACATAACAAATTCCACCAGGCGTTTTCTTGAGTCAGCCTGCTGGGTTCGATTTTCCAGTCCTATGAGAACGCGGAGCTGAGCCAGCTTTCTTTGTAATTCGACCAGCTTGATTTCCGTCATTGCAGACTCTGCCGGTTTGGTGAAGGCGGAAAACTGACTAAAAAATCTGTTTTCATCCGCCTGTTTTTGTTTAAGCAGATTCAGACGCTCTACAAGAATGTTCTGTGCCTCAGCAAGAAGCTCATCAGCCTGCTCAAACAAACCCAGGCCCGCATAATGCCTCGCAATACGCCATCGTGCTTCAAGCGACTCAGAGCTCTGGGGAAAGTCGTCATAAAGACGATACCATATCAGCATAGACTCACGGTGTGGATAGTCATTGTAGAAATGCAACAGCTCTTTTTGCTCCAGCAGTTCGATATCAGGCTTGTATTCATTCAAAAGCGCTTTGTAGTATAGTGCTATGGGCATTCGGTCACTCACATAACGACTTTTTTGAAACTCAGTATAAAGTAATGACGGCATCCACCAGGGTTTGGGCGGATTGATAAACAAATCATATTGCCTGTCGAGCCACTGCCTTTTTATCTGATACTTTAACTCGTCGGGTACTATGAACCAGCTCGGCCAACGATCGTAGCTTAGTTGAACCTGTATTTCCTTTTTAAGCTCCTTTCGCAGCGGGATTGATTCATCAGGATAAAAGAAGCCTGTCAAATATTTTCTTACGGTCGGGTCTTTGATTGTTCTGTCCAATGCCTCCGTTATACTGTGGTCATGAAATTCGCTCACGTATTCCGGATTATTTTTGTCCACATAGAGCTGATAATCCAATTCATCAAGGCCCACTCTAATTTCAAAGGTCAGGACAGCTAATAAAAAGAAAACAGAGGTAAACATCCAAACAAGGCCCGGCTTATAACGTGTAAAGTGACCTATGCCAAGAACCAATCCCGCTATTGCCAAAGCAATAAACCAAGCGCAAACCCAAGGTGCAAAAGAAAATCCCCATTTAATAGGCTCTACGCCCCTGGCACCGCCGTAGCATCCCCAATAAAGAAGCTGAGGAGCTGCACACAAAGCTATTGCAGCAAAACGGGAGCGAAAACGAAGAGGACGGCAAGCTGCGGCTATACAGCTTATTAAAAGACACAACGCAAAGGCAGGTAAATTGGCTAAGAAAAATACCTCCAAGATAAAAATAAGACTGTATTGAAAGCTCAAAAGCTGTGATACCAGCACCGGTACAATCGCAAAAATACCCATTAGCAATCCCAATACAAGGATCTGCCACGGATACTCAAATATGCTCACACCGGCCATACTAAACCGGTCAAGACGCCAAAGTCTCGGAGAAATTACTGCTTTAAGACTAAACGACCATAAAGAACCACTTACTATCTCTGAGAAAAAAAGACAGACCAGGCCAAACGACACAACAGCAAGCAGCCAGCATCTCTGCACATTTTTATGGCTGTAATGAAGCGTAGGTCCAACCGCCATAAAAGACTTTGCCCGCCGTGACTCGACCGAGCTTGCCAAGGTCTCGTCACTTGTCGTTCGTCGCCCGTTTATTGTTCCTTGACCTTTGTACATAATTAGAAATGAGTCAGATGACAGAATTCAGAAGACAGAAGGGAGAAAACAGAATTTCTGTCATCTGTTGTCTGATTTCTGTATTCTGTACCTATGTCCCTTCGCTACTTGTGGCTAAATATTCAACCTGCTCAACAGTAAGCTTGTCTATGTCGATTGACATCGACTTCAGTTTAAGCCTGCTTACCTGCTGCTCTATCTGGACAGGAACATCGTGCACTGCGACAGCAAGCTTTCCTTTTCTTTTTGCTACGTATTCAGCCTCCAACGCTTGAGTCGCAAAGCTCATGTCCATCACGCTTGCAGGATGTCCCTCAGCCGCTGCGAGGTTGATTAATCTGCCGTCACCGAGAAGATAAATGCGCTTATTGTTTTTCAATACATACTCATCAACGTGCCTGCGCACCTGACGATTTATCCTTTTGGCCAGTTTCCTTAGAGCCGGTATGTCTATCTCTACATTGAAATGCCCACTGTTGGCAACGACTGCTCTATCCTTCATCAAGCGGAAGTGCTCCGAGCGAATAACATTTTTATTACCGGTTAGTGTTACAAACAACTCGCCGACCTTTGCCGCCTCTGCCATTGGACAAACTTGAAAACCATCCATAGCCGCCTCAAGCGCCTTGACAGGGTCAATTTCCGTGACGATGACAATAGCTCCCATACCTCTTGCCCGCATGGCAAAGCCTCGGCCGCACCAGCCGTACCCTGCAGCTACAATCTTCTTTCCGGCCATCAGCAAATCGGTTGCGCGAATGATACCATCAACCGTTGATTGGCCTGTGCCATAGCGATTGTCGAAGAGATGTTTAGTTGCAGCGTCGTTTACAGCGATAACCGGAAACCTTAAAAGTCCCGCTTTTTCCATCGCCCGCAGACGAATAACACCGGTAGTGGTCTCCTCCATACTGGCTAATATCCGGCCGGCATCTTTAGTCCTGCGGGTATGCAGCTCATTTACCAAATCCGCACCGTCATCAAATGTAATAACCGGCTGGTGATCTAAGGTCTGGTTTATGTGTTTGTAATAGGTACCGCGATTTTCTCCACAAATAGCAAACACCGGTATTTTAAAATCCTTCACTAATGATGCAGCCACATCGTCCTGGGTGCTCAACGGATTAGATGCACATAGGACTATATTCGCTCCCGCCGCCTTAAGGGTTCGAGCAAGATTAGCTGTTTCAGCGGTTATATGCAAACAAGCAGAAATATTCATGCCCTTTAGAGGCTTGCTTTGTGAAAACTTCTTACGTATCAATGCCAGAACCGGCATATCATTATCAGCCCAGAGAACACGTTTCTTGCCCCCTACCGCTAAAGACAAATCAGCTACATCATGTTTCATGTATAGATCCTTTCATAGACAGAAATCCTTCGACCCGGCTCAAGACGGGCAAACGACAAATCATAGGATAAAACCATAGATTTTGCAACTTATTATTTTCTGAAATTATATCCGCTTGTCCGGATCGTGTTTCGTTTAACGGTTGCGCTACTCGTTTCATTAAACGTAACCGTAACGAGCCGCGCAACCGCAACCAGTTGACGAAATCATTGCAAAAGCCGCTGGTAAAGCTGTTTTGTCTTTGCTGCCATAGCGATGTGGCAGAAATTACTCTCAGCCCATTTTCTTGCCTTCTGGCCGATTTGCCCGCGAATATCCGGCCGATCCATCCCAAAACAGGAATTCCTTTTGAGGGATTTCTACTGCCATTGTGGCCCCAGATATGCAGATTGGTAAAAGAAACATCGCTTAAGTTTTTGCCTATACGAACAATTGGATGGGACGTAGCTCTAACCCCCGACGGTCCTTTAATAGTCGAAGGGAACATCTGGTGGGATCCGCCTAATCAACACCAATGTATGGACATTGTTTTAAACGAATTAAGTTGAGGTTGTACCCCAGCAGTCAGGTAACGGCGTCTCAAATACTACTCTGCAAAGTTCTCTTTCGCAGCGACTTATATTACGTAGCATAAGTTCTTTGGAGAACGGACTAACGAAGTCTCCTTCCCCCCCCCATCATACCCTCATACATCATATCATCATACATACCATCAAGACCCTCATGTCCTTCCAAACCGCGTCCAGGTTGTCTGCTGCGGCGTCCGCCTGCTCCACCTGACCATGCGCGCAGCGGTTCTTTGGGTTCTCTTTGCAAAGTTTTAATATTGGTATAAGCACTCTGCAAATCCTGTGACCAATTCACGCTTGAAACTGCTGTTCGTTCAATAATTGTTCCATCGAAACTGTAAAGCATATCAAAATAACGTCTGGGACGTAAACTCTCTCGGCCCGACCAGTCATTTACAGGCACCGCATCAACTAAAACAGCTCCAGTACTATAATCGACACTTTCAGGCTCTGTTTGTGACTCGTAACCCATACCTCGTGGATCGTAAGGGGACCCCCGCGGAGTGGCTCTGCGAAGCGTCGCCCCAGGGGAAACCCTCGCGAAGGACCCCGCTCCACGGGGACCTACCCGTGATATGGACGACGAAGAGGACTCAGGCTCTAATTCCACGACCTTACCGATAGCTTCGCCCTGTCTGACCGCAAAGTCTTCGCTATACCAGTAACCCAATATATACTTAGAGACCTGAACCGTAACCATCTTTGCGGCTTCCTGTATATCCTTTGCAAAAAGGTACAGCTTCCGTGGAATGCTTACAGGCTCAGTGATGTCGGAAAACTCGCTCCATAAAATAACTGTATCTCTGTAAGATTTGCTTTGCTCTTTGAACTTATTAGTCCCAGCAATCGGATTAACAACGCCTAATCGAATCCTATATCGATAACTCTTGCTCGGCTCAACCGTATCATCAAATGCCCAGAACAACAAAGGCTCACGCATCTTGGACATGTCTGTCCATCCTGTAATCATCTTTTCCTCAAATTCAAGAAAGACATCATCCGACGTCGGTTTTGGTTTTATCCGAGTATCTACGCCTTCTATTCCCAATAAATAATCCCCCTCGAGGTTGCGATCATCTCGGCTTCTTGTTCTGGACCCGCCACGTGTGGACTGTCTTCCACCCGCCAGGCCTCTATCACCGCCAGTATCGCCGTAAAGACCATCAGTTTGACCACCACGACCTCTCTGCCTGGTCCCTCTTGTACGTCCCTCCGTAGTACTACCGCCCCGCGGAGTACCATATCCCTCAGTCATTCCACCAGCCCTGCCACCTGCCCTTGTTCCAAATGTACCTGTAGTACTGCCTCGTCTATCGTCGAGTCGCTGTTCGCGTTCACGCAGCTCTTCCTCTTTCTTCGCCTCTATTTCCTCGCGCCTTTGCTCTGCCTTTTCCTTTTTTTTCAGGTCCTGGTACTTTCTGTGTAATGATGGAGGAAACCATTCCTCATTCGTAGATGCAATCTGATAAGCCTGTGGCTGCATTAGCTCCATTCTCACATCCGGCTCTTTAAATTGCAGCAAGCGAACCGCTACTCCTCCTGGCGGCAAACCTTCAACATTTTCTACAATTTCAAACAGCCTTTTGCGATGGTCAATCTTGCTTCGAGGTACCGTCACCCAATCGCCCCAACCGCCGTTATCAAGCCGCTCCTGTCTTTGCAGCTGAACCGCTGCAAAAACCGGTAACGCCAGACACGGATCGCGCCATTCCTCTTTGACAAAGTCGCTGTTAAAACTGTCATGAAACCTTTTGTATAATTCCGCAACATCAAACTTCGCTTCAACCGATACCAGGTCGATGTCATCCGGCTGAGGCATCGCATTTTCATAAGTAACCTCCTCAGTAACCGGCCGCGTAGGAACATAAGCGGCAGCCCTGATGTGCTCAACCGCAACATCCTCGACCTCACCAATAACTCCATTAGTCACCGGAAGAGCGTATTTCTTGCCGTCGCTTATCTCACTCGAAATTAGTGGCGGCATTGGTATAGACATATTTGTATCAACGCCGTTTATGGCTGAGGCCAATAAGCCATCAAAACCGTTTTGCAGATCGCCCCATATCCCTTCTCTGACGGGGTCATTCGGGTCCAAAGCTCCAGTTAATCGCGACACATAAGCCGGTTTAGGCCCAGGCGGCTGATTCAGTTTGTACTCCAAATCCTTAGCCTGCTTTTCTATGCGCTTATCAACCTCGCTGGGGCTCAATTTCTCACCACTGTAGCCAACTGCGTTGGGACTTATAAGAACACGGAAAATCAAAAGCCAGATACAAACCAGCCCTACAGCAACAAACACTATCTTCTCGATATGCTCCTCCAAAAAGTATCCGAGCTTCTTAAATATCATCATTTCTCATACCTTTCGCCGTGTAACTGATTTTACACTTTTGTAAACCATCCCAAATAAACCGTCCAAAATGACGGCTGATAGAGCTAACTATATTTATTTTTTCTCTTCGCCCTGCAGCTCCTTCCTAATAGTTTTCGGTTTTATTTTATCATAACCGGCCTTATTAAAAATATATTCACAAATCAACTCCAGCTCCACTACAGCGCCCTCACCATAACGGTATAGATAGTGACTTGGATCATTCTGAGTGTCTATCGGCTTGATATTACTTTCTAAAATCGATATCTGGTTATGCGCGTAGATTTTCGGTTGATCAAGCTGACCATCCCAACCTTTAAATTTATGCTCCTTGGCACTGCAGAGTTTTTGCATAAAAGACAAAACAGAATCTGCACTAACCAGAACAGACAGATTGAAATGTACAACATCAATATCTTCATTGCAAAACCGTCCTGTACAGGATTCGGTAAGTCCATCTTGCGCTGAAAGAATATAGCTGGGTTTATCATCCGCTGATTTTTTTGCATTTCGCTGGATCATCCGAAACGCTCGAGCCCTCATTGCTCCTCCTTCACTAAGAGTGAAACTGGCCCTCATAAGCCGTTTAACCGGTGAAGTTAGAACACTTTTCGAGCCGGTATTCATAGCTGCTATGGTATCGATAACATCTTCAACAATCCAGTAGCCTAATTGCCAGTACCAACAATCCTTAACCGCCTCTTCTCTACCGGGATGCTGATATTCTCTCCAAAATTCGTACCCACTCATATCAGCAGGATTGGCATAAACAGAACCGGATTTCGCCTTCTCTAAGCAAATCTCATCCACTATCGTAGAATCAATATCGCTCATTATCCTCAACAAGCCTCCCCTTAAAGATCTGCCGGGATAGGGGCTCATTAAAGATGACCCTCTCCCCCCTCTGGGGCGGTTGCGTACAGATGAGCTCTGCATACTTTGTTGTAACTCGGCCTCACTGGGAGAATCACAGGCACTCATCCCGGTAAGCAATCCTTCCACAGCCTTGCGAAATCGGTCGCCAAATTCCTCGAAAATCAACGCTGATACATCTGTCGGATCAGGAAATATCTTGTAGCTCAGTAATTCTCTTTTGGAGCTTTGCTCTGCCAAATGCTTTATTTGTTTGGCATCATTCGCATAAGACTGCTGGTACTGCTCTTCCACCTTCCACTGCTCACGCGAAATGGCATCCATATTCTGAACTGACCTTCCTTTGCTAAGGCTTTCATCTTCTATCTGTCTCTTTAGCCTGCTGCTGATTAACTGCGTAGGGATAAAGAGAACGATAGCAACCACTGCTATGATAATCGCTACAAGTATCGACGAATTATTTTTGAGAATGCTTAGTTTTTGCAGAATACTTTTGAAATTTGGTATATTCATTTTGTCTCACCAATCTACTTTGTTACTTAATTTTCTTATTTCATACTCCTCTATTCCGATGCATAATCAGTCTGTATCGGTCTTTGCAATTGTGGCCTTAGAAATCAAATTGTCCCCCTTTACCTAAACCACCTGTTTTGCTTGATGAGGAAGTAGTAGGGGGCCGAACATAAGCAGATCCATAGGGTGACATAGCACCCGCAGCAGGCTCAGGTGGTTTGGGAGCATCTTCCCAGATTACTTTAAAGTTTAATATGAACCAATAGTCATTGTCTTCATACACAGGGCTACCTGCTTTGCGGTCGATTATCTCTCTTCCATACTCGTCTAGTACAGGAACTTTATTGATAATCTCTTTTGTCATTGGGTCCCTCAGAACATCTCTGCCGCCTATACTACCACCCATGCCGGGTGCAGCAGCCTGGCCGCCTATTCCGGGTATAACATCCATAATCCCTATACCCGCAGGTCGTTCACCAGATAAATCTACTGGACCTTTGTCCAGCTTGTAATGCTCAATGCTGGTTTTTTTATACAAATCGAACGGGCAATTGCCGTCAATGATTTCATCGAGGTGCTGCAGTCGAGTAACAAATCCCCATCTGTTACGCCTGTCTCCAACTCCGGAAGGATCAAGCAATTCACCTATGTCCTTATAAGGACTGTACCCGGCTATAGTTACAACAAATCCTTCATTCTTTTCAACTTGTTCCTGACCTTCTAAAGTTTGGCCCGGAGCATATCTGGATTGCATAAGTGGATCCATCATCCTCGCATCATACTCCATCGAACCAAAGTAGCCTTCCATTCCTCCCTCTCGTTGATCCATGCCCATTGCGCCTCTTCTCATCATAGCTGTGGCACCAAATTGTGCCTTGGAAAGATCATCCGAATAATAAACCGTCATGACGGTTATAAATAGCTGCCTTCGCTCCCTGCGAGGAGTGAGCTTAACCTTTTCTACATCGCCGTTTGCAAAAGCCTCGTAAAGCTCCTTTTGTGCCGGATTGTTTTCTGCATTCGGCAAAACTTCAAGTATGGTCTCATGCAGCAGGGGAATTAATTCACGATATTTAAAAGTTTCAAAATACTTTTTTATTTCATCTTGTGAATCGGAACCTCTTCGCTGTTGTTCCTGGAGATTGTTACGAGCCTGCATGGCGTCACCAAGGACATTACTGATCTCTCGTCGAACCTGTTCATTTCTTGCATAATTGATTTTGTCCATGCCGGTTCTTGCCAGTGCCATAAGTGAAACCAAAAGTAACAAGCAAGCCGCAACAGCAAAATATCTTCCCTTGCTTGCCCATGCCATGGACCTGGCGACACTCCTTGGGAGCAGGTTGCCTGATATTACTGCCAGACCTAAGCCCTGAATGGCAAGACCGTAAACAACACCGAAGTCACTGACGTTCTCATGGAATTTTGCTGCTGAAACACGTGGGCTCATCGCAAGTTTTCTAAATGAATCCGGCCGTTCAACTGGCAACTGCAGACTCTGCTGTAAATATTTCAGCAAGCCACGTAATTTGGTTCCGCCGCCCAGAGCAATAACCTTTACAAATTTAGCGTTGGGATTGGAGGTACTATAAAAACCTAACGAGCGCTGCGCCTCAGACACTAAATCGGTAAAAACTGGTTTCATCGCCTGCAGAATCTGTCGCGCATATTTGCTTACTGGTGCTGTACGTTTTAGCCTTTCCGCTTTTTCAAAACTTAGCTTGAACGCATCCGCTATCGCTTTGGTAAAGGTATTACCACCTATAAGGATACAGCGTTGCCAGACCACTGACTTTGTGCAGACAACCAAATCGGTATTTTCCGCCCCCACGTTAAGAACAACAACGGCTTGATTATCCGAATTGAGCAATTCAGCATGGTCATGTATTATATAGTTATATAGAGCCATTGGTGCCATCTGAATATAGCTGACACGCAGATCTTCTCTCTCAAAATGCTCCATTGATGAATTTACTACTTCCCTTTTAATAGCAAAAATACCGACCTTCTTTTCGGTACTGCCCGCTTCTGTCATCAATTGCCAGTCCCACTCTACTTCGTTAATATCAAAAGGAATCTGCTGAACAGCCTCGAATCTTACAATTTCCGGAATGCGTTTCGGCTCAACTGGGGGCAGGTTCACGAAC
>Ga0315533_1002947_pt1 | contig 11533 bp, 10 predicted proteins | sample SalMarSW160130MG_FD_203081 | JGI IMG/M metagenome (GOLD analysis project Ga0315533, IMG submission 203081) | Salt marsh sediment microbial communities from the Plum Island Ecosystem LTER, Massachusetts, United States - Salt Marsh Sediment SW1601-30 ...
GCAGTTAGAATTATTTGGTGTAAAATCAACGGGAGGTCACTTTGGGAATTGAAACAACGATGCCCTATTTATGGGCTATACAGAAAATAAATTACCGACTTAAGAATTTAGTCGGACAATAGTGATAGAATATCTAAAATCAAACGGCTTATATTGAATTCTGATAACTTTATTTTCATTTTTTAATAAATCAGCTCTTGCCATACTTAGTTTCCAATCTCGACCATCCCTCCTTTCATTATATATGCCTCTGAATATATCTGGTTCATATAATTTAATATCTTGAATTACTTTATTCAATTCTTCAGGGTTATAATGAATTGTTAATGAGTCTCTTTCTGTTTTGATACCACTTGCTCCTTTATTAAACCAATTATTAATTTCAATACCTCTTTCATATTTCTGCTTAGCTAAATCATCGCTTGGCACAAAATAAAAGTAAGGGGATGTAGGATTTGATTTGTTCCATTTCAAAGTATTTAATGTATTATCTTTCAAGAAGCTATATTTAAATGATCGATTACCGAATAAATCATAATGAAAAACACTACCTAATTCGTTATTTCTTTCCCCCCGGATCTTTATAAAAATATTAATTGAGACTCCTTGTTGTATGTCAAAAACATTTTGATCATGTGAGCCATCCGGACAGACTTCATGTTTCTTTGCACTACCATGTAAATCTAAAATATATACCTTATCAAAATCTCTTAGCAAAGTATTTCGCATTTGTCTATGAATAATACCATCAATAAAACTATTATTAGAGATATATGATAAAATACCTTCACCATTTTTTGTAATGTATTGTTGTCCATATCTTATGAACTTCAAATAATCATCTGACAATGGATTGATATTCCTTTCATTTAGATCCTTTTTGTAATCTTGCATTAATTGCTCAATCCAAACAGATTTATTAGTACTGCTAACAGAATATGGAGGATTGCCCAGCACAACCATTACAGGTGTATCACGCTTGATATGATTTGCTTCGTTTGCCTCAGTGCTAAGCCAATTAGCAAATAGTGTTCCGGTATCAGGATGATATTCTTCAAGACTATTCGTAAGGTATATTTTTAGTCGTTGTTCTTTTGAAGGTTTAAATCCTGTTTCCGCTAATAGAAGTTCAAGTTTCAAATGAGCCATCGAGTATGATGCCATTAAAATCTCAAATCCATTAAGCCTGGGAATTAAATCATTTTCAACATACTTGCTCCAGATTCCCTCTTGTCCTTCAAATCTTTCATATATAGATTTAACTACTTCAGCTAAGAATGTTCCTGTTCCTGCTGCCGGATCAAGTATTTGCACTTTATGAACTTCATTCTCAATTTGCTTATAGCCATTAGAATGTCTCCTGTCAACAGATTGTGTATTGACCTTGATTTTAACTTTAGAAGTGTCAGCTAAACCATCTTGTAAACCAAATTCAGTTTTAAGAATATCATCTACAGCTCTAACAATGAATTTAACAACTGGCTCTGGAGTATACCATACTCCCCTACTCTTTCTAAGTTTTGGATCATACTCTGCTAAAAAAGTTTCATAGAAGTGAATAATCGGATCATCTTTTTGAGTCATTCTACCGAAATTCTGCATAAACTGTGCAACATTAGTTGCCCGGAAAATATCAGCTAAATCATCTACAAGCCATTTTATCCTTTCATCAAGATCATAGCCAGCTATATATTGAAATAGCTTTCTCAAGAATGGATTAGATTTTGGTATAAGTTCTGCAGCCTCTTGTCTGGAGAATGTATCCAAGCTTGGATCGTGTAATCTTGCAGCAAACATTCCATAAGCTATTGTTTGAGCATAGATGTCGGCAAAATCTCTCTCAGTAATATCATGAATTAGAACATCCTTGAAAGCCTTAAATTGATCTTTGAGTGTACTATCCGTGCTATCGCTAGCATCAGAAGTAAGAGAGTTATTTATTATATCTGCTAACAATCTGGCTTTGCCAGCCATCATTTTCGATAACTTAATGGGGGAGGTTATTGTCTGGCCAACCTGAAGACAGAAATCTTTTATTATTCTCTCGAATGAATCAAAATTATCACTGAGAGGTTTTATTCTATTACCAATAATTTTTCCTATACTTAGTTCTTCAGTTAATACTCCTTCTCTGAATAACTGGAAGGTTATATAATCAGTAATAATTAGGTTTGATAAGGAAGCTTTGTATCTATCAAACTGCTCTTTGTAATCTTTACTATTTAATTCTGCCCCAATATCCTTAGCTTCAATATATCCAACGGGAATATTCTTCCTTGTAAGTATATAATCTGGAGCTCCGCATTTTACACGCTTTGGTTCATTTGTAGCTAGTATTCCTGGAACTAAGTCTTCGATAAGTGCCTGGAGATCGCCTCTAAAGGAATGTTCTGTAGTAATTCCGGATTGGAACCTGTTATTAATATTCTTAATATAATTAGTTATCATTTTATTAGTTTACCAACGCCTATAATCTATGTTTATTAGCGTGAGTTATTTATTAAAATAATAGTGCTTCTTCTAATGTAATTTTTCCATATGCATTTTCGTGTGCAAATTTCAAAGCCGATGCAAAAGACATTACGTCGGAAGCATACCTATGCCCATATCGCTCTTGTTCTTGTTTATTGTCAAAATATCCCAATGAAGTCATACATGTTGTAAGCTGCTTTTTGACCTCTTGATACATTGCTGATCCAACTAAGGTATGCGTTAACTTACCTCTGCCCGTTTTAAAAATTGGGTTAGGCATTGTTGCAATAGTCATCAGTATGTAAAAATCTATAAGATCTTGTTTTGAAAGAGAATATTTAAGGAAAAATGGTTGATATGCTTTTTCTCTCCAAACAATATCTATAAACTCCTTTATTCCCGATATCCAAGGTTCATCAAGATAAACATCACTTATTTTTAGATCGTAAATGTCTTTATTCTTATTTTCAGAATAGAATTTACTCTCTCTGAGTAAGCGTGTGATTTTTTTATCCCAATTAGCTAATTTCGATCTAGTAATAAATAACATAGTATTTAAATAAATTGGGTTTAAAACATATTCTAAAACGGTAAGGACATAATGGAAATCTAATTCTATATTAATTCATCCTCTTGAAATTCTATTACTTGGCCTTTTATATTATATATTGTTGGGCAAAGTTATGTTTTGTTAATTTTTGCTTTAGTCATGTATGGATAAATACCTAGGTATATTTCTTCCACTATTTTTTCGATGTCTGTAAATGTTTTAGAATCTAAGTATCGTTTTGGTATATCTTCTTTTATTTTTTGATGTAAACTATAAAAAAAATCAATATTATCCGCTTCAAGACTAACTTTATCATCATTTTCAATTTTTACAATTTCTCTTCTTAGTCTGTATGAAATTGAATTCATTTCTGGATATTTCATCAATACATCAAGGTAATATGGATTATCCAATAACATCGATAAATCTTTATCAATTTCCTTTAACTCATTTAGCTGATAAATACGATCAATAGAATCCATTTTTGTTCTAACACCATTTGGCCCTTGCTCAACGGAATTATACACATTAATAAAATATCTATTGGTAATATAAAACATTTGATATCTCCCTTTCTTATATTGATTGCTCAAGGTTTTTTTTGATATAAATAAGGCAATGATCGCAGATAGAAGTATCCCTATCGCAGGAATAATAATATCTTTCAGCAAGGTGTAATTGTTCATTTTTTATCCATTTTCTGGTGAATTTATATTTAATTTTGCCTAACGGTTAAGGTTATCGGTAGTGGCAGCGTTTCGGGCTGCCATTGTCCTTTTATTTTTAGGCTTGTTATGTACTATTATCTCATTTTGTTTTCAAAGCGACCTTGCTTATAACTAATGTTGAGACTAGTATTTCAAATAATCTTCCACTTTTTCTGAATCTTATTAATTGCTTCAAGTACACTTCTTCTTTCAAAATCAATTGCGGGATCATTTACATCTACAATCCAATGGTCTAAGGGTCGCTCAATCCTTTTGATGGTTTTCTCTGGAAAATATTTTCTAACCATTTGATATGATGATGAATTGATAAATTCAACTCGATCAAATTTTTCCTTTGAAACCATTTTATTTAGTTCGATTATTAATTCTTTTCTATTTTGATATCTTAGTTTTTTTTTCTCCAAACCCCACTTTACCCATGGAGCAACTAAGTATCCAATTATCCCCGATATTAGGCACAAAATACTTACAACAATTATTTGATCTATTTTCATTATTATATTGTTTTACGAATAATTGCACTACACTATCAAATTTAGGTAATAGTCTGATTTTAAGCAATTATTTTAAACCAAAATAGTCAAGGTGATATTTAAGCATGAGCCGACTGCGAGTAGCAGACAATTTTCATCAAGTGTATTGAGGATGTTGAATGTCTAAAGCAAGGCTTATTTTGGGAGTCCGTAGGGCATGGCCTTTATGTGTTATGAAATGTTGCACTTGACAACCTTATGAATGGCGAATAAAATTGGCTATTCCCTTAGAATAGTGTTAAAGCCAGTTATTATTATTAATCTTTCATATCGTCTTGGACTATTACAATTCTATTTATCATAGATAGGAGCTGCTTAACTATAGTTGGTACCTCATTTTCAACTGGGTAGTAAATTGAGCAAGAATCCCTAACGCTACAATAAGTATATTTTAAAAATGTTATCGGCAAATCTGTTGGTTTGCCAGGACCAAAGCCATAGTAATCTGCAAGATTAATTTTACTTAATTCATTCAAATACAAACTAATGGTATCAATCTCGCTCTTATTAATCAAGTATGTTGAAAGCTTTTCTTGAACACTTGGGGAAACTTCTCTTTCATAGATTACCAAGGTGTCAGGATATAAGATAGTAATATTATACTTCCAGCCAGTCCAGGAAGATTCTTGATTATAATATATACATAAGTCTGAACAGATTGTATTATCGTCTATTGATCTCTCGCAACCTAATAGAAATAGTATTATTAAAATGGCTATCGAAAATCCAGATTTCATTGTTGGCAGGAATTATTCAATTTTAATAATTACCTTCAAAAATAGTGCCGTACATAAATAATTGGCTCTAACGGTTAAAATAAAGACAGTGCGGCTTTCGGGTAGTCACTCCTCGCAGGAGATGATGTTGATTGAAAGACGAGTCTTATCGAACTTGGCGTGAAGTAAAGCATTGGCTTTATTTGGTGTTGGCAGCAGGCTTTTTTACCAGATTTTTTTGTCTTGTAGTCGTGCCAAGGTTTTATAAAATAATTGTTTTGTATTACCTTCCCGTATATCTTCAAATCTAAAGATACTTCCTTCCATTCCGGGATCTATACTATTCCTTAAAAAATCATATGTAAACAAAATCCAAGTAGAAATATTCCATGCATTGTTGTTTTCTTTGATATTGGTATGTTCCTCAAATCTCGTCATTATTTTTACTAACCTATCGTCAGGATACGGATGTGTGAAAGTAAATCTTTCCTTAAATGAGGAGGCAAATGTGAGTAGTCCCATGGCGCACAAAATGCCAATAGTTACTTCAGGTTCCGTTAAGTTAGTTGATTTAGCAAAAACCTCCAGTGCATATGAGTCGCTAGCAAATTCCATTTTATGATTTTCGTATCTTGAGCTTTTTGATTTAGAAACATCATCTCGAATAATATGTGAAAATTCATGAAAAATCATAAAATATAATCCGATTTTATATATTCTACTCACACCTTTAATTACGCCTTCTAGTTCTTTTTTGGGAAATTCTGGATTTGGAAGGCTTTCAATATTCCAGTCTTCATAATCAGTAAATAACTTGTTGCAAAATTCTAGAGATTTATATGGATTAGAATGTTTTAAACTATCCCCTTTATCCGTTTTACCTAATGGTGTGGAAAGTGTCAGTCCATAACAATAGTTCCAAAATGCTGACAGAAATGTTTCGTCAAGGTAAACTGTATATTTGGATGCTTTTGGTCCTCTAATTTTAAGTTTTCCAACTTGATAGTCTAGAGTAACCTCTTTAAGGCCTAATGCTGGATACCAAGAATCAATAGAATCTCTAATTCTCTCATACTCCCTAAATGTATCTATCTCAAATACTCTTATTGGTTGAATTCCTTTGTAGTTTTTAGATTTGTTCATAATCATCAATTATGTTTTCTGTATTGGAAGTGTATTATTTAAACAATAGACGGTTACATTAAGACTTTTAGTTCATTTTTGCTTGCTGCCAACACAACAGCAAGTGCCACTGTGGTTTTTATTTTTCTTATATCACTAATTTAAGTTGTTTATATACATCTGATTTGAGTGTGTATATACACCTTTGGCATTCTTTATCATCATAATGCAATATGCAATTTAGGTAATTGTCTATAATTAAGCAACTTTTTACACCTCATTATTCAAGCTTATAGTTAAACGCGTCTCGCCAATTTTATTATTAAACTCATAGTTTTATGAGTGATAAAGAATTTAGCCCCAAGAAGGCTGCTCTGTGGGCATTATTTGTCCTGTTGTTGGTTAGGCCGTTATTTCAGTTAATCCAGCATCTCAATGAACTTATGGAATATTTAGAATCTGTTAACAAAAAAGCAAAGTTAACTATAAAAATATTTGTTTATCAATATACGTATTCGTATATTAGTATTATGGTAATAACCTTTAAAAGCTACAATAATGAATAAATATTACCAAATGATCTTTAAAAGCATATTTTTCAAGGAAACTCCATTTCCTTTACAGGAATTGTATTTTCCTTGCAAGGAATTGCGTTTTCCTTTGCAGGATTTGATACAAAGTAAAGTAAAGTAAAGTAAAGTAAATATATTAGGCGTTTTTTGTAGAAAAAATTAGGCCAAAAAACAACCGAAAAAACAATCCAAAAAGATATTAATGGAACAGATAAAATTTCACAAACAGCAAGCCATAAAAATTAGTCGGATGACACCCGATGAAGTGAAAACTGAAGAGAATTATAAAAACTGGAATTATTGTATCGGTTATAAAGAACCAAAAAAACCTGGAACGTTAACCGTCGAGTTCGGAATGGAAGGCGAACCAAAGAGCAAAAAAATCATGTACTTCTCCGGAGATAAGATGGAGAAAATACTGCTCTTGAAAAATAGCTGGATAAATGAACCGGTACTTAATAAAACAGGACTGGCTTCCGAAATTTGGGATGATAGCAGTAATATTGACCACTTGCGTCGCCGGCTGGAACAAAAAGCAGAACGGTCAACCTTCACGGATGAAGAAAAAAACAAGATCATAGATGCGTTGGAGAATTTTATCAAGCTTGTGAAAAAAAGTTTGCGTTCTAATATTCTTTGATAACTTTGGAATTAATTGACACAACAAAGATGAACTTATTAGTGGTTTCAAATATTTCCAAAAACGTTAAAATTCGCACTTTTTGATACCTATTTGATACCGGAAACAAGACAGACAAGACAAATAATTCACTCACAGCCAGATACAAAGACGCATTCACGACCCTCCGGGTTCACAGCAAATAAAAGCTGAAGCAGTCAAGACAAAGCGAGCAACAAAAAGGAAAGCTCGCTTTTCTTTTTGGAGCGAGCTTTGGATTGTGGATGGCGCAGCCATCCCGGCTTTTATTTGCAGCTCTGATTCGGAGGATCCGCCGAACCCGGAGGGTGAGGCAATTCCTCCATTTTCACAGAATGAGAAAATGCTTCGGAGGATCCGCCGAACCCGGAGGGTGAGGCAATTCCTCCATTTTCACAGAATGAGAAAATGCTTCGGAGGATCCGCCGAACCCGGAGGGTGAGGCAATCCCTCCATTTTCACAGAATGAGAAAATGCTTCGGAGGATCCGCCGAACCCGGAGGGTGAGGCAATCCCTCCGGGTTCATAAGATAGTCAGGCAGTTACAAATAATATACTTGTAACTGCTTTTCTATTTGCATAATATTTACATAAAACTATATTGCAAAACAGGAAAATACTATTTGAATGACTCCTCTTAAAACAGATTATCTCTATTCCTGGCAGACCCATCAGGGCTACAAGCACGATAGAGTTGCAGCAGCCCCCGGCCAAGTATCGGGGGTTTTTCTGTAATATAATAAATTTACTTAGAACGGCTCTGTTAAGGTTGTTTTAAAAATAGTTAAAATATTATGACAAATAATAACTATATTTATTTGATATTTCTGCGATACCGTAATAATGAATAATCCCGCAAACATCCCGATTGTTGATATTACAGTCTTTGGTGATGCATCCAACATTGATAATTATGCTAGAAATGCATTTGAGTGGGCAAAACGAGAAATTGTTCCAAACTCTCCGATATATTGCCCATGTCTGAGAAAGGATATATATATCTCAAATAATAATATCATGCAGTTTTCCTTTGATAGATATTCCTTCAGGTTTCATAAGAACTGAATATTGGTTACTATGATAATTTATGAAATCTGAATAAGAGACGACGCTTCAGACATATTAAAATATGTAAATCCTATTATATTTTATGTGATTCAACATAATAATTGAAAAAGTTAACTGATTTCCCTGAACACTCTTCTGAAGTGATACCCATATATGCTATAGGTAACTGCCAATGGGAATGATTTCGGTTTGTTAAAAATGCTCCAGAACAAAAGGTTCCAGTAATATCTCCGGTTTTTCTCCAGAATCCCGATAATCAGGACAGATCTTATCAGTGCCATAAGTCTGTTTAATGAAATATGCTCCTTAAAAGGAGGGTTGTATTGTTTCAGAAACTTCATTACCCTGGCGTAATATAACTTGCTGGAATATATCTCATTAATGATCTTCTGATATCCTTTTAACAGCTTATCTTTATCCATTGCCGGTATAAAATTCATTGAGTAATCCGTATTGTCACCGGTTGATTTGCCGATTATCCTGCCTTCATCTTTCAATCGCCGGTATAGTTTTGATAATCTGGGCGCATTTAGAAGGCCCACCATTGCAGTTATAATACCGCTTTTCTGAATAAAATCAATCTGTCGCTGAAAGATATTCGGAGGATCGTGGTCGAAACCGACAATAAAACCGGCCATTACTTCCATACCATACTGCTGAATCGTATTTACAGAACCGATCAGATTACGATTTTTATTCATAAACTTGTTACATTCCATTAAACTTTCCTCATCAGGCGTTTCGATACCCACAAATACTTTTGTGAAACCCGCCCTGACCATCATATCCATTAATTCTTTATCGTCAGCCATATTAATAGAAGCCTCTGTAAGAAAGGTGAACGGATTGTTATTTGCTTCCATCCAACTGATAATAGCCGGCAGTAATTCGGTTTTCAGATTCTTTTTATGTCCGATAAAATTATCATCAACAAAGAAGACGCTGCCCTTCCATTTGATCCTTAACAATTGATCCAATTCAGCTATTATCTGTGCTGTCATTTTAGTACGCACATGATGTCCAAACAGAGCTGTTATGTCACAAAATTCGCAATCATAGGGGCATCCCCTTGAATACTGGATTCCTGCAGTTACATATTCATTGATTTTTAACAGTGAATAATCCGGGGGAGGTGTTTTTGTTATATCAGCAAACTGGTTAGTTTGATAAATTCTTTTTTGCTGGCCTTTCTTCAGGTCTTCAATAAAAAGAGGAAGTGTTATTTCTGCTTCATTCAGCACAAGGTAATCAATATCAGAATATTGTTCAAATTCTTCCGTAAATAATGGACCTCCTGCCACTATTTTGGCCTTGAGATGCTTACATTGCCCGATAATTTGTTTTACTGAAGCTGATTGTACAGCAATGGCACTGATAAATACTAAATCGGCCCATTTAATATCTTCATCCTTAAGCTTGCTGACATTGAGATCTATCAGTCTCCTGTTCCAGTCCCCAGGAAGTAATGAAGCAACTGTAAGTATCCCTAAAGGAACATTTGCTGACTTTTTCGAAATAAATTTCAAAGCATGTTTAAAACTCCAATATGTATCAGGATATTGAGGATAAATCAGTAAAATATTCATAGTTTAACTAGTTTGTTAATGATATCTTAAAGTGTACCACTTCAAAGTTAAAAAATTTAAAGTTCATTTTCTCTTTCTGCTTTTGGTTTCATATTGTTCAGATTTATTTGAGCATTTCTACCTTATTGCAAAATCCAGACCGTTTGAGCACCTCATTCCGGACTAAAGTGAGCATATGATTCCGAAAATGACTGAGCAACTGATACAAGAATGTAAATAAATCAATGTCTGGGCAATATGATTATACGGTTTGATTACAAACAGACTGCTCATCCATGACCGGACAAGGGTGCTCACAAGCAGCGGAATTTCCACTTAGGCTCATTAATTTTACAGAAAAAATGTTACCCAGCCAGACTTTTCTATCTTTAATTTGAATTAAACATTGCGAAGAACTAAATAATTACTTTAATTTAAGATCAAATAATCATACTATGCAAGTTACCGTATCCAGAAAGGCTACCAGGTTTCTCCCTGATCCCAGCAGGGTAATAGCCCGCTTCCTTTATACTTCCGATGAAAGAAGTGAAGATATTATTCGTAGCGTGATGGCTTTGTCCGATAATGAGGCAAATATAGTATTAAGCCAGGTGCTTCGAGGTTATGCCAAACGTCATAGGAATATTTCATTAATATTTGAAGCGCATTTTAATAAACTGGATAATCTATTTAAAAAGCTGAAAATAAATAAACGCAATATTAATCAAACGCGAAAAGCGCTTATAGGTTCATATTTCACAATGGAATATTCCATTGAAGCGGCAGCTTTTTTCAATCCATCCATAGTCGAGGATCCTGATCAGTCGGAATTAGGGCCGGATGAAAAAAGATTGATTCTTAGTTTCAGGGCAACCGGAGAAGGGCATATTTCGTCCATTGTTTTCCGCTCAGGTATTATTGATAAAAACAGTGATCTGATTATCGAACCTGTTGGCAAAATGCTGGCAGAAGCAGAGCGAATAAAAAAGCATGTTTACAATAAAAAATCATTTATAGGGAAGCTGGATGAAATGAGCACTTTTGATAATAAAATTTCCCCGATCTTTGTATTGGAAAAATTGGGCGACAATTTTACGTATGGCGAATTGAAGAGAGCAATAGAAGAGACAGAACTTGTATATCAACTTTCACCGGATAAAAAATTAATTATTAATGAGATGTTATGGCTGGCAAAATCTCACTACGAACTCCACTTTTCACTTGATTCGGCAATTTCAGAGAGAGTTATTTTTCCTACTTCCGAAATTGAAAAACGTGGCATTGAAGATGCACGTTTTGTTAAATTCACAGAGGATAACGGTGAAGAAACCTATTATGCTACATATACTGCTTATGATGGCATAACAATACTGCCAAACTTACTTGAGACCAAAGATTTCTATCATTTCAAAGCATTAGCCCTTCATGGTGAAATTGCCCAGAACAAAGGTATGGCATTGTTCCCCAGGAAGATTAAAGGTAAATATACTATGCTGTGCAGGATAGATGGAGTGAATAACTATATTGCATATTCAGATAATATAAATAT
>Ga0315533_1002948_pt1 | contig 11532 bp, 8 predicted proteins | sample SalMarSW160130MG_FD_203081 | JGI IMG/M metagenome (GOLD analysis project Ga0315533, IMG submission 203081) | Salt marsh sediment microbial communities from the Plum Island Ecosystem LTER, Massachusetts, United States - Salt Marsh Sediment SW1601-30 ...
AGTTTTTATCTTTAGGAAAGCCCAATGTTGCGACTACATCTACCCCTAATTTTTTCCACCTTTCGCGTGGAATATAACTTACTTCCATCTCTTTTGGTGCATTTCGTAATACATGAGCCATCAATCTCCGGCTAATGCCTCTATCTTGATAGCGACCGCCACCATGACTGGTTCCTAAACCAATATATATCAGATCTTCACCATTAAAGAGTGCGTATAAACCACCAAGAAGGTAATTTGGTACTGCGCCACACCAATTCCAAGAAAAATCCCAACGAGGCGCCTTACTATCAAACCCCCAATGAAGATTGAAAAAATCATTTGTATGTTGAACTAAGCCTTGCTTGTCATTCATGATTGCCCTCCGTTTAACCATTGATTATCATGTAAATTTGCCTTGATAATAGGGTTTATGGTCTAATCATTTAAAACCCATAACAATTAATATGCAGAAAACTGTCTGCATATTCCCATGTAATTAATATTTTACTATATCCTTAATAAATAGTAAATAAAAACCTTTATTCCAATTATTTCTTAGATATCTTCATATCTTAATGCTTGAATTAGTCTTAACGATAGGGCACCCACCGGGCCTGGTCGTGGCACTTTCATGCCTTTGCATGATAATTCAAGTGTATATCCCTTATCCCTGCCTAACATATTCAATGGTTGTGATTATCTTGGTGGTATTATCAGTGGTAGGATTTAAACAGAAAGTTCTGCTATGAATCGTGATGGTACGGTGATGGGTTGACCGGTTTGACGCCTGCGGTAACTGATAAAAAGGCACTCCATGGCCCGAGTGATAGCCACAAACATTAGCCTTCTTTCTTCCTCCAGGTTCACGAGCTGCTGTATTGAATTTATATGTGGCAAAATCCCCTCATTGAGACCGGGCACGAAGACACATTTGAACTCCAGACCTTTGGCTTGATGAATTGTCATGAGATTCAATTTTCCATTAGATGAGCTGGAATTGACCATTTGCGCCTCTTTGATAAGGTCAACTAAATCATCAAGATTTTGGAGGGGGGAAAGAAGATACTCAAAGGCATCCAGGTAGAGCCCTTTAAGTAATCTTTCTTCCTCATCTTCTAATTCACTATTTGGTTTTATCATCATATAGCAGGCTGCAATATCAAATGATTCGGAAAGAGATAATTTCTCATAATGATCAAAGATGTCTGTCCTTGTTCTCTCTAGCAAATCAGTATCTATTCCATCTGAAGGATCTCCACTTATCAGATACTTCATTATGGCAATTACTGTCTTTATGTCCCTGCGGTTCAATAAAAATCCCCCATATGAGCTGTACGGTATTTTCTCTTTGATAAGGGCTGCCTCAATAAGAGGCATTAACCTGTGAACCCTTACGAGTATTGCTATATCGTTAAATCCGTACCCTTCACTAATGAGTTCAACTATTCTGTTGGCGATTAACTCTGCCTCATTGATTTCATTTTCTGCCTCTAATATCTGTATGTCTTCCCCATCCTCGTTATCTGTAACAATGGATTTCTTGACCCTAATCCTGTTATGGGAGATAAGATTATTAGCCGCTTTTAAGATATTCCCTGTAGAGCGGTAATTGTAAGACATGGTAATGGTTTTGGTATTGGTCCAATATTCTTTATCAAGAGAGACAAAGATATCAGAACGGGCTCCCCTGAAACTATGAATTGATTGATCGTCATCCCCGGCCAACCACACATTATTATGGTTTTGAGACAGTAATTTGACCAGCTCCACCATTACCTTTGAGCTATCTTGAAATTCATCCACCAAGATATGTTGAAACCTGCTCTGGTAGTATTCCAGTATTCCCTTATCCTGTCTAAACAACTGATAGGGGAAATACAATAGGTCATCAAAATCGAGCAATCGTTTCCTTCTCTTTAAGAGTTCATAACAGTAATACACCTTAGATAATTTTTTATCCTCCGGCTCATTGGATTTTTCAAGATCAGATGGGGGGATCAAATCATTCTTCGCAAGGGATATGCGGCTAAGCAGTAATGATGGCTCTTCTTTAATATCTGCCTTATCCATTGCCTGGCGAAATAGGTTCATCTGATCACCATTATGAATCAGTTTAAATCCATTTATGGGATAACCTTCCACTCTCAATATTCGATACCCAAGAGAATGGAAGGTGCAAACAGTGGTCTTGTCCCCATTACCATTTAACCTCTTTTTAAGCCTTGATTGGATTTCCAGTACCGCCTTTTTTGCGAATGTGATTGCAAGTAGGTTATTGGGGTTAATGCCGTATTCTTCAATCAGATGAATAATACGCTCTGTCAACACCATTGTTTTACCGCTACCTGCAACTGATAGAACTATCATGGGACCATCTCTGTGAGAAATTGCCCCTAACTGTTGTGGATTTAATTGTATCTCTTTCAAGGTTACACCTCCTTTAAAGTAAAAGAGCGGCCTAAATGACCGCTCATCTGATGGTTTGTATTGATATGGGTTTATTTATGCCGGTATGACCTATGTTCTGAGAGTTTCACCTCCTTTCTGTTTAAGTTTCAGTTGATTTTGGACAGACCTATCCATGTGGAATTGATTCCACGGTTTTTGGTGTTTTGTTGATACTGGTAATTAATGGGATCAAGGATTGATAATGAGATTAGCGGTGGGAATGGTAGGGGTAGCGGCTATAATAATTGATGGGAATGGTTTAGGTCATACATGCTTAGGGACCCGGTGCCGATAAATTTGTTCAATTATACTTTTTCACCATGATGATCGCAATGGAATTGGTTATTGTGGAATACCTGTGAAATAATATTGGAGGGATTTGTAGGTGTGATGACCATTGTAGATAGTCAATCAAGAAAACAAATCACAATATGGGAGAAATTAAAAAGGGTGTCTTATCAAGGCAGGTAGGAAGCCTAACCACAAAGACCACAGTCTGCTTTGAAGTGCAGAGGAATAGCCGTCAAGTACAGTGCTTAGCCCCATTCTTCTCAGCGCGCTCCACTTACTACCAGGAACTGGACATAAGATGGGTTTTTCTAAGCTCAATAAGTCCAATTCTCATGACGCAAGGGACTTCTATTTAATTCTTCCTTGCAGAACCTCCATTTGGGAAAAAATTCATCCATATAAGCAATAAATAATTCATTGTGCTTTCTTTCTAATAAATGCACCATTTCATGAACAAGTATGTATTCTATGCAATATCGAGGCTTTTTGGTCAGTTCGAGGTTCAACCAAATTCTTCGTGCTTTACTGTTACAAGATCCCCATTTGGTTCTCATTTTTTTTACTGCCAATTCTTCTACCTTCACTTTTAATAGTTTTTCCCATTTTGCTATGTATGGGGGAACCAATTCTTTGAGTCTTATGCGATACCAGTTTTCTAAAACACCTTTTCTTTTTTCCGGAGATGTATTCTCACGCACATAAAGTTCAATCGTATTATGCTTTAAAACAGCTTTTGAAGGGGCACCATGCTCAATGACTTTTAATAGATATCTTTTCCCTAAATAGTAATGGCTTTCCCGATTGATATATTCCCGTGGCGCTTCTCTTTCTTGATTTTTCAGTTTGGCTTGTTGTTTTTTTATCCAGCTTTGTTTTGAAATGGCAAATACACGAATAGTATCCAAATCCATTCTTGTTGGTGCCGAAATACGAACCCTACCTGTTGGTGGATGGACACTCAAGTGAATATTCTTGATGTCTTTTTGCACCACATCAATGGTAATATCGCCCAATTTCAACTTTTCCATATTTAGTATTCACTCTGTTGTTTGATAATAGCAAAAATACGTTCCACGTCTTTAACGTCATTGAGGATTTTGTAAAGTTCGGATTTAATTTCTTTTTCTTTTGGAAGATTCCCTCTGAAATCGGCTTTTTTCACCCGTTTAACAGCTTCGTCTATTTGAATAGCCAAATTTTCATCTTTGCCCAAATTGTTGTAAAGTGCTCTCTGGGCTGGCGTTATTAAAACATCCGGGGTGGTTTCACTTTTCCCTTCGTTTACTGTTTTTGCCAGTTCCGCAATCTTCTTTAAATACTCTTCATAGATGATAGCATTGGCCTTGCGTTCTTTAATGATTTCGTCCAACAGCGTTGACATTTCTTCAAAAAAAGCAGGGTCGATCAAATGCTCTTTGATGATTTTACTACGAACGTTGTTTTCAATGGTTTCAGCGACTGCTTCATTATTATTTTTAATACCATCAGGTAAACTATTAATAGCATCAGCAATTCCTGTTTTAACAATAATATCTAACAAAGAGAGGTCGCCAAAAGGTGAAATCTTCTGTGATTCTTCGGCCTGAATATAGTTGTCAATCAAGTGTCGCATGTCGGCTTCATAGGTTTTCAGATCGAGTGTTTCGCCACTTGCCTTCCGTATTTCCTCACGAAGTTTCAGGTAAAAGTCGATTTGCTCTTTAATGCCTTCAATCTCTTTTTCGGTATAGCCTGCCGCTTCCATTTCATCTGCAATATTGGCATAGGCTCGCACCAATGCCACAGCTGCCTTGTACAAAGCCGTACGCTGTACTTCTCGGTCTTTCAGTTCTTCCGGGACCTCGGTATTGCCGCAGAAATAATGAATATACTGAATTGTGCCTTTAGGCGGCTCAACAGGTTCACAAAGCAGGGGGATTTCTTCAAGAGCAGAGTCTAATCGTTCACGCCCTTTTTCCAGACGGTCTTTCAATAGAACTTCGCAATCTTCCTGTTTAAACTCATCATAATCAAGCTCAGAAGTATAAACTGCAACCGCATTTTCCACCTTGCGGAACAGGTCTTTGTAATCAACAATGTAACCGAATTGTTTGTCGTCTGTATCCAAGCGATTCACTCGACAAATAGCCTGAAACAAGCCGTGATCCTGCATTGATTTATCAATATAGAGATAGGTGCAGCTTGGTGCATCAAACCCGACAAGGAGTTTGTCCACCACCACCAATAATTTCATATTGGCAGGCTCATCTCTGAACTTGTCCTTGGCTTCATCTTCATAGACTTCTGTTTTTGATTTATTTGCCTTTATAATTACCTCTTTTAATAACTCGGCATACGTTTTGTAGATGAACTCTTTTTCGGTTTCGGTATTGGCTCCGGTGTCCTCGGTGGTGATGTCCTGTGTGCTGGGGTTGTAGGATGTTACTACGGCACATTTGCCTTTTAACTCTGTTTGCTGGAATAGTTCAAAGTAGCGGCAGGCTTCATATATGCTGGAAGCGACCAAAATAGCGTTCCCTTTTTCCGAGCTCAATCTTGCCTTAACATTGAAATCGAAGATCACATCGCTGACAACTTTTTCCATGCGGGATCTGGAACTCAGCACCTTCTGCATGGTTCCCCATTTCCTTTTAAGTTCCGATTTTTGAAAGTCGTTCAGCCCCTTGGTCTTGGCATCAAACCAAGCGTCAATCTTTTCGGTGGAGGATAGTTTCTGGTCTATATCTCTCGCTTCATAAATCAAATCCAGAATAACTTTATCTTCAACTCCTTCATTGAATTTGTAGGTGTGGATGTATTTGCCGAACACTTCCAGACTGGTCTGTTTGTCTCTTTTAAGCAGAGGTGTACCTGTGAAACCAATGAAAATAGCGTTGGGAAGCATGGCCTTCATGACCCTGTGCATCTTACCGCTTTGGGTACGGTGACATTCATCGACAAATACAAACAACTCGCCAACTGCTTGGGTGGGTTGGCTTTCCAGTTCTTTGATGAACTCCTCAAAATTAGCCACATCTTTTTTGCCGAACTTATGAACCAGCGAACAAAGCAGCCTTGGTTTCGCTTGTGCCAATTGTGCCATTAGATCCCGACCACTGCTGGTGCGTTTTATCGCTTCTCCGGTATCTGTGAAAATCCGTTCAATCTGTTTGTCCAGCTCATCACGGTCGGTAATGATGGCGACACGGGCATTGGGGTTGTTTTCTAAAATCCACTTTGCCAACATCACCATGACAATACTCTTTCCGCTTCCCTGCGTGTGCCAGATGATACCGCCCTCACGCATGCGGACGTGTTCCTGTGCCTCTTTAATGGCAAAGTACTGGTGAACCCTTGGCAGTTTTTTAATATCGCCATCAAACAGCACAAAGTCGTAGATGAGTTCAATGAGTCGCTCCTTGTTGCACATCTTCAGCAGGTATTTATCCAATTGCAACAGGCTATCGTCCTGCTCATCTTCTTTCCATTTTAAAAAGTATTTTTCGGGTGTGCCAATGGTTCCGTATCGCAGACCTTCGGTGTCATTGCCTGCGAATACAAACTGAACTGTAGAGAAAAAGGAATGAATAAATTCTTTTTGCTGATTTACAATGCTCTGCCTGATGCCATCACCTATGGATACGGTGCTTCGTTTGAGTTCTAAAACACCTAAGGCAATGCCGTTGACATAAAGAACAATATCCGGGCGTTTTTCACGGTTGCCTAGTATGGTGACTTCTTCGGCAATGGCAAAATCGTTTTTGGTGGGGTTTTGCCAGTCGATGAGTTCCACAGGCTCGAAATTTTCGCCTGCCTCTGCTTTAATTTGAATGCCATAGCGAAGGAGTTTGTACACGTTTTTGTTGTTGGTGTACAGGCTTTCATTGTAGTTGTTGGCAGCACCCCCCAGTTCGTAGAGGGCTTTGGTAATGAGGGTTTGGTTGTACCCTTTTTTAATGAGGTAACGGATTAAGAGTTCTTCCTCGATGTTACTATTGTTGGGCCGGTCTTCCCAATTGTCCAGATAGGTGTAACCCAATTGCTCTTTGAACAATTTTACTACCCGGTTTTGGGTGAGTCTTTCTATTTGACCAACCTGAGTCATATCAACCTCGTTTTCCCCGTCAAAAGTTCCTGCATCATGCCTTGCTTTATCTGATTGTATTTCTCTAACTTGGTTTCAAGTGCGGTTATTTCTGTGTCCATATCACTGAGGATGGTGGCAATGCGGGTTTGTTCTTGAACTGTAGAAGGTAATGGAATCGGACAATCTAATACTTCATTCTTTATTAGATTGGTTTGCCCTGTACCACTATCGAATGCTAAAAAGTATTTATTTCTGTTTATTATGTATGCAAGGAAATTGTTATCAACTAATTCTGATCTTAATGAGCATATACGTTGATTTAAAGTGTATTTACCGGTTTTCGGTATAATAAAGCATTTAGCCAGTGCCTTACCGTTCGGAATATCGCTCATTACCATTGTTATATCACCCGCATTTAATGGACATAGACTTACGGATGCGTTTTTAAAAACTTTTCCTTCAGTAGAAATAAACTTTGAGTTTACAACAATGTAATTTCCATCTTCATCAATAAATTGTTCGTGTGCTTTACCATTTGAGAAAAATGCAACTCTCCCCAATTTCTTTACCTCCCACCCCTCTTTTGGTTTGAGCAACTCCTGCATGGCTCCCTGCTTGATGTTTCGTTTTTTGGCAATGAGTGTGGTCAGGGATTGAATAAGGGCATCGACATCACTCAGGGCGGTAGCAATGGAGGTTTGTTCCTCTTCTGGTGGAAGAATTGCTTTATATTCACCAACAGACTCTTGTGAAATTCCGAAAAAAGTTGTGCCTGATTTACTTATTTCTATATGTTCTTTAAATACTTTCGATGATAATTGATAATATAGATATTTGGGAACATAACATTTTTGAATAGGGCGAAAAACGAGCAAATGACTATTTAATGTTGCTTTATGCGGATATGGAATTTTATCAACAAACAATAGTTTTCCAATCGTTCCATCCTTAGTCATTAAAACATCATTTTGTTTTAATTGTATTTCTTTCGCAATCTGATATCTCTCATATGAAACATGATATACTTCATCCCAACTAATTTCCCCATCTTTAAAATTCATACCAGTAATAAGAAATGGCTCGTCTGCATTCATAGTAAATTCTGTTTGCTTTAAGCCTTGCCAGCCTATTCGTCCTTTCATAAATGAAATTTCACTGAATGGTCTTACTTTCCAATCATCAGGAATCACCCCCACCTCAGTCTGCTTGTATCCCTCTCTTAGTTCCATTCAAATCCCATCTTTTGCAGGTGAGCATAAACTTTACTTTCCAACTCAGCCACTTCACTGGTCTGCTTGGGTAAAGGCGTTTCATAGCGTTCGGCAAGTTCTTTTATCCTTTGGGTTAATCGTTGGCTAATGTGATCCATTTCTGTTTTCATGTCTTTCTCAATACTCGCCATCCATTTATCGTCCACCACCAGAGTCTTTATTTCAGTTTCGGTTAGTGTTGGATACTTAGAATAGAGCTTCCTATCCAAGTCTGCATGAGCTTCTTTTATCTTTTTGGTGATGTCCGCTTGATTGGTGACTAAAGCAAGGTACGATTTAAGCACTTTTACCTCTTCTTTGGCATCCGCTTCGGCTTTAATCTCTTTCAGCCGGCTTTGCACGTTGCCCTTATTGACCTTGTCCATCTCCGCAAAGTAACCGTCCTCTCCGCTGTGTTCTTCCTCAAGTTCGGTCAGTTGGGAAGTAATGTTTTCCTTTTCGGCCTCCAATGCGTCTATTGCTTTCTTTTCCGCTGAAAAGAACCGATCAATCACCAGTGCTTTCGGGATAAGGTCGCAAGTCCAGCCTTTATCCACCATCTTCTTTTGCTTATTCTCTACCAGTATGCGGTAGGTTTCGGCTTTCCAGCCATCAACAGCAATGATGTAACAATCATCCTGCATGGTTTCATCCCAGTAATTCATCAAGTGCTGGTACACGTCATATTTATCAATTAGTTTTTTTCCTGTGTAGCTTTGCAGGAGGTTTTCCGAGAGTTCAAATATCAACGCTTTGGGTTTATGGCCTGCTTTCAAGTTTTTCAGGATCTTTATGCTGGCTGTTTTCCACTCAGTAAATACGGCATCAATTTCTTTGGCGTAGCTGATAAACTCGGAATGTTCAAAAATACTTTTCTTAATATCTTCTTTGGCTACTTTCAGGTGAACGTAATTTGCCCTTTTGCTTTTGCCAAACAACGTGCTTCTTAACGCAGGATACACTTCCCAATAATTATTAAGTGCTTCAATATCCCTGTTGGGAATGTCGCCCAGTAGATGAGCTTCAATGTCCTGAATATCTTCCGGTTCCTGACTGTCGATGTATCTTGGGATATTGAGATTAAACTCATTAGATTCAATCTCTGCCGTTGACAGCATGCGGGCATACTTGGGCAGTTCTGTCTGTTTGTTGAACACATCAACAATGTTATGAATGTCCCTACTACGCAGGCGGTTTTTATTGCCGTCTTTCATAAAGCCCTTACCTGCATCAATCATAAAAATGCCCTTGCGGTTATAGGCGTTTTCTTTATCCACTACAACAATACAAGCTGGTATTCCTGTACCGTAAAACAAGTTACCAGGCAAACCGATGATACCTTTGATGTAACCCTTTCGGATAAGATTTTTTCGGATTTCCGCTTCAGCATTGCCCCTGAATAAAACGCCATGAGGAAGGATACAAGCACCCTTTCCTTTGCTTTTGAGTGAACGGACAATATGCAGCATATAGGCGTAATCACCTTTTTTTGCAGGTGGCACGCCATAGCCTGTAAATCTACCGTGAACATCATTCTCCGTATCTACGCCACTTCGCCAACTCTTGTCACTAAAAGGCGGATTTGCCACCACATAGTCGAAGGTTTTTAATGCTCCATTTTCATTCAGGAAAAGAGGATTTGCCAATGTGTTGCCTTGCTTAATTTCAGCGGTTGGGTTGTCGTGCAAAATCATGTTCATGCGAGCCAAACCAGAGGTCGCTGAGTCTTTTTCCTGTCCATAAAGGGTGATGCTTTTCTCAGCTTCGCTGGCAACCTTCAGCAATAATGAGCCTGAACCACACGTTGGATCATACGCTGTTGTTGATGCACTGGTATTTTCATTGTTAATGCCAATGATTTTCGCAATGATGCGACTTACTTCAGCAGGGGTGTAAAACTGCCCTTTGCTCTTACCGCTCTCGGTTGCAAAATGCCTCATCAGGTATTCATAGGCATCCCCCAGAATATCATCACCCTCAGCACGGTTCTTACTAAAATCTAAGGCTTTGTTCTCAAAAATGGCAATGAGGTTGGTGAGGCGGTCAATCTGATCTTTGCCACTGCCCAGTTTGGTAACATCATTAAAATCGGGCATATCCGACAATTGGTTGGCATCCGCAATAGGTGCAATGATTTTTTTATTAATATCATCACCAATGGTTGGTTTTCCTTTGAGTGCCACCATGTCGTTAAAGCTGGCCCCTTTCGGAACTGTGATAGGAGCATAAGGAACGCCAGCATATCTATCACTGATGTATTTAATAAATAATAATACAAGCACATAGTCCTTGTATTGTGAGGCGTCCATACCGCCACGAAGCTCATCACAACTCGCCCAAAGGGAACTGTAAAGTTCAGATTTTTTTATAGCCATGTTTCTCTTTCCTTATTAATCAATCCGCCTATAATCGTTCTCTTTCGCGCGGCAAGTATGCGGGGTATACAAAGAGTGGGTTACTGCATCTAATGGGTGCATATTTGCCAGAAGAGCTCTTCAGTAGTAGTTATCTCTTTTTGATCAAGATTTTCTGCCATAAAGTACTCTGTTTATAAGGATTTTCCATCAATTTGAATGCTCCGAAGCCCTGGATCTGGTAAAGTTTTTACACCCCGGCCATATCCAGGGTCAAGCGCTCGGAGCTATACGCTAACTTAAACCGGGGCAACCTTGGCGTGTGCTCATCAACGCACGCCATAAGAAAAGGCGGGCGCCTCTTCCAGGAAAACGGCTTTATTGACCCCTTTTTTCAACAAGGTCTCCTATAATTGAATCATCAATAGGCCACATCGTTGATTTCTTCACTTCTAAATATGGATCCATGATATCCTCTCGCCATTCAAGAAATTCAACCCTGCCTATGGAATCACCCCCTTGTTTTCATAATAGTTCGTATGGCATAGAATGGTTCCCATCGCCCACTTTCAGGATCAAGATCTTCACATAAGGTCATTTCAATATTGTTGTTTAATCTATCTTTAACGATCTCGGGCTCATATTTTCTAAAATCCTTGGTTTCGTGAATTACTTTCATTTTTTGCCTTCATCTAATTGAACCACACATTAACCAGGTGTCTTCGATACGACCACCATTTCCCTAACCTTTATGGGTTTTTGATAGACCATGTTTCAGCCATCATTAGTCCCCAGAGAAAATATTGTCTTTATCAGAGAGGTCATATCCAAGAGCCAGTATAATCTTTCTTTTGGTCTCCATCCGACAGCCGTTGCCTTTCTCAATTCTGTCAATGGTAAGTGGTGAAACCCCTGCTTTCCTTGCAAGCTCTGCCTTGCTCATAAGGAGTGCCTCTCTGATTTCTTTTATGGAATTGTGAGCCATTTTTTAGTTTTCCTCCTCTTCAAATCATCCCCTTTTATCTAACTAGTGCCTGAACGAAAACTATCCAAAGCTGTCATTTCGAGCGTAGCGAGAAATCTTAGCGTATTATTACTATTGAAATCAGAAATTTACAAACTGCAAAAATACTCCCTCTCC
>Ga0315533_1002951_pt1 | contig 11529 bp, 10 predicted proteins | sample SalMarSW160130MG_FD_203081 | JGI IMG/M metagenome (GOLD analysis project Ga0315533, IMG submission 203081) | Salt marsh sediment microbial communities from the Plum Island Ecosystem LTER, Massachusetts, United States - Salt Marsh Sediment SW1601-30 ...
CATCTAAAAGTCCACTTCAGTGTATATGTAGTCTAATTTGTCCGCATCCCTGTGAAACTGAGTGTACCCGGGGTGAGGTAGATGAGCCAATTTTAAACAGGGAAATTGAAAGGTTTATTCTTGAATATGGTAGGAGAAAAGGATGGAAGCCTGAAATTACCTTGGTCTCGAAAAAAAGGGAAAAAGTCGCTGTTATTGGCTCTGGTCCAGCTGGTCTCTCTGCTGCCTATGATCTTGCCAGAGCTGGCTATCGCGTTACTATTTTTGAGAGAGAGAAGGTAATCGGCGGTATGCCAAGACTTGCTATACCTGAGTTCAGATTGCCTCGGGGTTTGCTCAAGGAAGCGATTGAAACAATCAAAAGCTTGGGGGTAAATATCAGGATAGGGGTCACCTTTGGCAAAGATATTACCATAGATGGATTGAAGGGGGATGGTTTCAAAGCCATCTTTATTGGCATTGGAGCCCAAAAAGGGTTAAAACTGAGTATCTCTGGGGAAGAGGCTAAAGGTAGCTTAACCGCCCTTGGTTTTCTTAAATGTGTCTCTATGGGGGAAAGTCCTGAAATTGGCAAAAGGGTTGCTGTCATTGGAGGCGGATTTACTGCTGTTGATTCGGCCAGAGCGGCCATTCGGTTGGGGGCGAAAGAGGTGTTTATTCTTTATAGAAGAACGAAGGATGAGATGCCAGCTATAGCAGAAGATGTCATAGAAGCGGAGGAGGAAGGGATAAAGGTTATGTATCTTGTCTCACCCAAGAAGGTTATCACCAAGGAGGGCAAGGTAACCGGCATTAGAATGGTTAACTATGTTTTGGGCCAGAAGGATGTCTCCAACAGAAGAAGGCCAGTCGAGGTTGAGGGAACGGAGTTTATCGTAAAGGTTGATACCGTCATCTCCGCCATTGGAGAAAGTGTTCAGCTTAATTGTCAGGATATGAATATTAAGACTACGCCATTGGGAACAATTGAATTTAATGAGGATACAGGTGCTACAAATATTGAGGGTGTCTTTGTTGGAGGTGATGCAGCCATGGGTCCTAGTAGTGTTATTAGTGCTATTGCCGGGGGTAAAAGAGCTGCTGTATCCATCGATAAATTTATTAGTGGAGAAAATGTTTTTCTGGAATATGATTCAACTCCGACAATGGTAGATAAGGAGAAAGTGCTTGAGAGACAAGGTAATTCTCCTCGAGGAAGAAGACCTGAAATTCAATTGATATCCCCAAGTGAGCGTAAAAAAAACTTTAATGAGTACACTAAAGTACTTACAGAGAAGGAAGCCCTCAGAGAGGTCAAAAGGTGTCTTAACTGTGGTTGTGGTATTGGCTGTAGTGTTTGCGAGAAAATTTGCCCGGCTTTTGCCATTAGCTTTGAGGATAACAGAGTTAAAATAGACAAAGATAAGTGTATTGGTTGTAGTTTATGCGCACAGTGTTGTCCTAATTTCAATATTGAGATAGTTAGGGCAACTTAATAGAGTTTTTTCCTTAAAGGGGAGCAAAAAAAAAGAGAAGAGAGTGACCAACAAGAATTTTGTTTCAAAGGAGGTGATTTATAATAAGTAAAAAAAGTTAGTATTTTTCTAAATAAAAATAAGGAGAAAAAAAATGAATAAGTTAAAAGTAATAGTAATTTTAATGACAATGCTTTTTCTATCGGTTAGTTTATTTAGTTATTCGTGGGGAGCGGGTGAAGAAGAAATATTAGTAGGAAATATTCAGGATATGAGCGCTGGTACTGCTATTTGGGGTCAGAACGATACAAATGGTATTTTATTAGCAGCAGAAGAGATTAATGCTCGGGGAGGAATATTAGGTAAAAAGATTAAGGTAATTACTTATGATACAAAAGGTAATCCAACCGAGGCCATAAATGCATATAATAGATTAGTTGACTTAGATAAAGTTGTTGCTGTCCTAGGCCCACCAACTAGCAATGTCGGTATACCTTTAGCTCCGATTGCTGAAAGAAAAAAAGTTCCAGTGATTGGTGATTTTATGGATGAAAGGGCTACTACTCATAGTAGAGGGGTATGGAATTTTATGTTTCTGACTGAGCCCTCTTGTTCAGAACAGGCAGAAATTGCTGCCAGTTACGCCCTAAAAGAGCTAAAATTATCTAAATTTGCGGTGATCTATAATAAGGCAAATTCTTATTCAGTTAAAATGGCTATACCTTTTATGGCTTATGTAATAAAACATGGAGGGGAGATCCTGATTACGGAAACTTATCTATTTGGTGATACTGAATTTAGAGCGCAATGTACTAAGATTAAAAATGCGAGTCCTGAAGCGGTTTTTGTGCCTGGCTATGTTAAAGATAATGCGTTAATTGCTAAACAGCTGCGAGGTATAGGGGTTGATGTCCCTATAATCGGGAATAATAGCTGGTATGTACCTCTCATTGAGTTAGCCGGGCCAGCAGCAAACAATACTTATTTCCCCAATAATATGGCGACTGATATTCCAAGATTTCAGGAATTTATGAAGCTTTATGAAAAGAGGTTTGGTATGGAACCGCTAATCCACGCGTGCATGGGTTACGATAATATGAATATCTTAGCTGAGGCTATAAAGAAGGCTGGAAAGCTCGATCCAATAGCAATAAAGGACGCTATTGAACAAACAGATCATGTTGGAGTAACGGGAAGAATAAAATTTAATCCACAAACCCATCGACCCGATAGAATGCCCTTAGTTATGTTAAAGATTGAGAATGAGGAATTTGTGACACTGGAAGAATATTTACCACCTTTAGATTAGATGTGTAGAGAATCCTGTCTTTACCCCTTTATCCTTAGGAGAGGGGTGAAGGCAGGATTATTATTAAGGAATGTAAAAAAGGAGCTAGAAGTGTTTTTACAACAATTATTAAATGGTCTTTCTTGTGGGGGCGTATATGCCTTAATGGCGGTAGGTTTTGGATTAATTTATAATGTACTTAAATTTAGTAATTTCTCGCATGGGGGGGTTATGCTTATTGGTTGCTATACCGCCTATTTCGCCTTCAAGATCTTTCATAGCTCACTGTTTTTAACTTTATTATTTGGGGCAATTAGTGGAGGTCTTTGTGCGGTTATCTTTGAAAAATTAGCCATCATTCCTCTAAGAAAGAGGAATGCTCCTAAGATATATTTTTTTGTAAATTCTATAAATGGAGGATTGTTATCGGAATATTTAATTGTAGCTACGGTAGGAGTTTTTTTTCACACCTTTCCTGATTTTTTAGGAACTACTAACATAAATATTGGGCAAATCAGTTTTTCTAAACTAAATTTGACTATGTTGATAATTTCTTTAATCACTTTGTTCGGGTTGATGTGGTATTTATATAAAACAAAATATGGTAGAGCTATTAGAGCAGTAGCTTGTGATATTAATACTACCAGTCTTATGGGAGTAGATGTTAATCGAGTAATTTCACTAACTTTTTTTGTTTCCGGTTTATTGGGAGGATTGTGTGGGGTTTTTTTAGGAATAAACTATACTATATATCCTCAATTAGGCAAGTTGATTGTAAAGGGTTGGATGGCCTCAGTTATTGGAGGTTTAGGTAGCCTATTGGGTCCCGTATTAGGAGGAATCTTATTGGGAGTATTAGAAACATTTTTAACTGCCTATATAGGCTCTTCATTTACTCCTATTTTAGAGTTTATAATCCTGCTAATGTTCTTACTAATTAGACCTCAAGGGATTGCCGGTGTTATAGTTGAAGAAAAAGCTTAAGAGAAAATATAAATATTGAGAGGAGCAAGTATTGTCTTTTTATCAAGGGCTAATAATATTAGTAGTTATTAATGTTATTGCTGTAATTGGAAATTTTTTATTGACTGGAATGACAGGTTTGCTCTCTTTTGGACAAGCTTCTTTTATGGCATTAGGAGCCTACATTTCAGGTATGTTGGCAGTGAAATTTAATATACCATTCCTACTTGCTATATTACTAGCAATAATAGCGTCAGTATTTGTCGGCTTTATAATTGCACTTCCAGTTGTAAAATTAAGGAGAGATTATTTTGCTTTGACAACGTTTGCTTTTGGCGAGTTCCTTAAAGCTGTATTAAATCTATCAGTGACAATAACAGGAGGGGCAACAGGATTAGCTGGGATTCCTTTTAAGGTTAATATTTGGATAGTTTTAATATCCTTAATTATAGTAATACTCTTAGTGAGAAATTTTAGAAATTCTAAGTTTGGTAAAGAATGCCTTGCTATAAGAGATGATGAAGTAGCAGCGAGAAGCTGTGGTATAGATAGCTCTAGTAAAAAAATGACAGTATTTTTATTTAGCATTGCTATTACTTCTTTTGCAGGATGTTTATACGGATTTTACACTTGTTATATAGATCCAAGTATGTTTGGTTGGACCAAATCTTCTGAACTGGTAATAATGGTATTTTTTGGAGGGTTAAATAGTTTAACTGGTGTAATAATTGGAACTACTTTTCTTACTTTATCCTTAGAGATACTAAGATTTACTGGGGCGTGGAGGATGTTTGTATATGTTTTAATTATGATAATTCTTATTGACTTCAGACCACAAGGTGTTTTTGGTAATTGGGAACTGGACTGGAGAACTTTTGAAAAATTTTTACATATACCATCAAGTATTATTAAAAAAGGCAAATAATTTAGATTTATATGTTAAGGTGTATCATGAATCTATTAGAAGTTAGAAATGTATCGAAACATTTTGGAGGAATTATAGCTGTAGATAATTTTTCAATGAAAGTAAAAGAGAATCAATTAATTGGGATAATCGGTCCTAATGGAGCAGGAAAAACAACTATTTTTAATTTAATTTCAGGAATTAGTAAAACGACTTCAGGAAAAATTTTCTTCAAAGGGAAGGAAATAACATTTCTAAAGCCATCTCAAATTTCCAAACTTGGGATAGCGAGAACTTTCCAGAACTTAAGATTATTTAGAGGATTAGATGTGATTAGTAACGTAGAAATAGCTTATACTTATAGGATGAGATATAATTTTTTTCAGGCACTTTTTTGGCCACTGATTGTTTTAAGCGAGAATAAAAAATTTCGAAACCTTGCTAAAGAAAGTTTAAATTTGGTAAAAGTACCCACTAATTATTATTACGAAAAACCCACAAATTTACCTTATGGTTTGCAAAAAAGAGTTGACCTCGCTCGTGCACTTTCCCTTTTACCTCAGGTTTTATTATTAGATGAACCAGCTGCTGGGCTTAATCCTTATGAAGTAATAGAGTTAATTGATATTATTAGATTGATTCAGAAAGAATATCAAAAACAAAATTTATCTATAATTTTAGTAGAACATCGTATGGAAATGATTATGGAATTATGCGAAGAAATATATGTACTTGATTTTGGGGAAACTATTGCGAAGGGGAGTCCAGAATATATTCAAAGTAATAAAAATGTACTTTCTGCATACTTAGGGGAGGAATATTAAATATGCTGCAAGTTCTTGATTTAGAGGTAAAATATGGGAAAGTTCCAGTAATAAAGGGTATTTCCCTTAAATGTAGAAGAGGAACTATAGTTAGCATAATAGGGGCAAATGGAGCAGGTAAAACCACCATTTTAAATGCTATTTCTGGTATCGTGAAGTATACAAAAGGTAAAATTTTATTTGAGAATGAAAGTTTGCCCAAATTACCCCATAAAGTAGCTGAATTGGGAGTAGTACAAGTTCCTGAGGGAAGAAAAATTTTTTCTAATCTGACTGTAGAAGAAAATTTAATGATGGGGGGTTTTTTAATTAAAGATAGTAAGGCTCTTTACGATAATATAAAGAAAATATATACTTTATTCCCAGTACTTAAAGAAAGAAAAAAACAATTTGGCGCTACTTTAAGTGGTGGAGAACAACAAATGTTAGCTATTGGAAGAGCTTTAATGAGTAATGTTAAGATGATTTTATTAGATGAACCATCTCTTGGTCTTGCTCCATTATTAGTAAAACAATTGTTTGAAATAATTATAGAGATAAATAAACAAGGAATTACAGTACTTTTAGTAGAGCAAAATGCTAAAAAGGCATTAGCCATTAGTGATTATGCTTATGTTCTTGAAACAGGAAAAATAATTATTGAGGGGAAAGGGAAAGATTTACTAAACAATTCAGATGTAAAGAGGGCGCTTTTGGGGACTGGGAGTAGAGATAAAAGAGATATATCGAAATAGGAGGTGAGAATATGAGAGCTACTTTAAATGTATTGAGTAAGGAAGAAAAAAATAAAATTGATAGTACTAGTATAGAAATTTTGGAATCAGTAGGAGTTAAAGTAGATCATAAGGGAATTTCAAAATTATTACATGATGCTGGAGTTCAGGTGGAGAAAGATAAAGGAATAGTGAAATTTCCAGAAAAATTAGTACGGCAATATTTAAGTTATTGCCCCTCTTCGGTAAAGTTTAGTGATATTGAAGGCAATATAATAAATTTAGCCCCCAGAGGTAATACTATTTTTTGGACAGGAAATGCCTTAAATATTGTTAAAGATAAAACAGTAAAAGAAATAGATACCACTGAATTTATTAAATTAGTTAAAGTTGTCGATCAGTTAGAAAATGTGCAAGGCATAGTAGGCACTAGCTTAAGTAATATTTCTCCTCAAGCTCGAGATTTTGTTGGTTTTCGTTTAATGGCCGAAAATACAAATAAACATCTGCGCCCCTGCATATATACACCTCTGGGAGCAAAGATAATGTTAGAAATGGCTGGTGTAATTTTAAATGGTCGAAACCTCAAAGATTATCCAATATTTAGTATTGGATATACCAATGTTAGCCCTCTTCATTGGGAGCAAACAGCCTTAGAGTCTTTTTTAAAAACTTCAGGATATGGTGTTCCGGTTATGTTAAATTCTGAACCATTGGCTGGGGCTACTTCTCCTGTGACATTAGCTGGTGCTTTAGCTTTGGCTAATGCAGAGGTGTTAAGTGGAATTATTATTGTTCAGATTTTAGAGAAAAGTCGTCCTTGTATCCACAATATTGGTTTTGCTCATATGTTTGATATGCGAACAACCTTAGCTTTGACTGGAGTAGCTGAAAATGGTTTATTAGCGGCTGCTGGAGCTGAAATGGCTTCTTTTTACAATCTCCCTTCTGCTTCTTGGATGAGTACAGAATCAGTCGTAGCGGATTCCCAAAATGCATACGAAAAAATGAATACCGGCTTATTACATGCCTTAGGTAGTGTAAATATAATATGGGGAATAGGAAACTTGGAATCTACAAAGTCTATTTCAGCAGAACAAGCTGTGATAGATAATGAAATAGCAGGATCTATACTTAGAGCTAAAAGAGGAATAAGAGTAAATAAAGATACATTAGCTTTAAGTTTAATAAAAGAGATGAAGTTTAATTGCGGATATTTAGCTTCGGAACATACTGTGAGACATTACAAACAAGCACTAAATTATCCCAAAATGCCTAACAGAGATAGAAGAGCAAATTGGGTAGAAAAAGGATCAAAATTTCTTGAAGAAAAAGCAAAGGAGAAAGTTAAGGAAATATTAAAGAGAAGTAAGTCAAAAACATACTTAACTGGCAGTCAACGAGAAAAGCTAAAGAAAATAGAAAAAAAATGGTTAGAAAAAATAGAGTAAAAGAATTTGTTGGTAAAGCTTTTTTAAAATTTCTATCTTACTACTACCTTGATCAATACTTTCTAGTAAGTATATTTAATGCTTAATTCATTATAGATATTTTAAAGAATATATTTTTTATCTGTGAATCTTTATAAAATGTTAATATTCATTTAATTGTTTCCAAATATAAATATGATTAAAAACTTTAATAAATTTAGGTGAAGTTATAATTTTTTGTATGTTTGGGTATATCTAATTATGTTTTTCGAGAAACTATTTTATAAATTAAGGAATTTATAATTGCAAACAATTTATAATTATTTAGGAGGATAAATTGAGGAAAATTTTAAATATGTTTAGCCTTGAGGGAAAGAAAGCGGTAATTACTGGAGGCTCAGACATTTTGGACTCTGCCATTGCCAGAGTATTTGGGAAGGCGGGAGATGAGGTTTCCACGGGTTTGACAAATTTACAATTTCTTATATAATATAAATGAAGATATAAATAGAATTAGATTCTACAATATAGAAATAAATTAAAGGGGGAAAAGGTGAAAAAAACAAAATCCAACTACCCTATAAAAGTTCTAAATAAATCCCTTTCCATTCTCAAGACCATACTTCAACAGGGTTCCGAAAAATATTTGGTTCGTTTATCTATCTAATAGTCATAGTAGAAACTTAATTAAATTAATATTAAAACAAAAAGGAGGTCATTTAGGTGAATAAAATTCTTGAGAAAATCGGTGAGCTTGGGATTGTTCCGGTGGTTAAAATCGAAAAAGCTGAAGATGCTCTTCCTCTTGGGAAGGCACTTATTGATGGTGAACTTCCTATTGCTGAGATTACCTTTAGAACTTCTGCTGCAGAGGAGTCAATTAAGACCTTGACCAGAGAACTTACGAAACTTTTAGTTGGGGCAGGTACCGTATTAACAGTCGAGCAAACAAAAAAGGCAGTTTCTGCCGGTGCTAAATTTATTGTATCCCCAGGTTTTAATCCAAAAGTAGTAGATTATTGTATAGAAAATAGTATTCCAGTTACTCCTGGTATAAATAACCCAACCCAGATTGAGATGGCTCTGGAGAGAGGAATTGAGGTAGTAAAGTTTTTTCCTGCTGAAGCATCAGGGGGATTGTCACTTCTTAAATCTATGTCAGCACCTTATACTGGAATAAAATTTATTCCCACAGGGGGGATTAACCAGAATAACTTATGTTCTTACCTATCCGATAATAAAGTGCTTGCCTGTGGTGGTAGTTGGATGGTAAAGGCCGAACTTATCTCTTCGGGTAATTTTGCTGAGATTACCAGACTTACCAAGGAAGCGGTTTCTACCATGCTTGGTTTTGAGTTTACCCATCTGGGAATAAATGAGGAAACCAAAGATAAAGCCCTTAATTCTGCAAACCAACTTTCACATCTTTTTTATTTTCCTATAAAAGAGGGAACGACTTCTATTTTTGCTGGTCCGGATTTTGAAATTATGAAGAACCAATATTTGGGGAAGCATGGTCATATTGCCATAGCTACTAATGATATTCATAGAGCAATAACCTACTTAAAAATGAAAGATATTTCCGTTCTTCCCGAGACTGCTAAAGAAAAGGAGGGTAAACTTAAAGCAATCTATTTAGATCAAGAAGTATCAGGATTTGCCATTCATCTTTTGCAAAAATAATTTTTGAAATGGAGAAAACAATGAAAAAGTATATTACTTTTGGTGAGATAATGTTGAGGCTTAAACCACCCAATTGGGAGAGATTTTTTCAGAGCCCTCTTTTGGAAGCTACCTTTGGAGGAGGGGAGGCAAATGTAGCCGTTGGACTAGCCAGATTTGGTTTGAATGTAGCCTATGTTTCTGTAATTCCTAATAATGCAATGGGGGATGCTTGTGTCAGAGAACTAAGAAGACAAGGTATAGATACTTCACTTATTGTGAGAAAAGGAAACAGGTTGGGTATCTACTTTTTAGAAGCTGGGGCTAATCAGAGACCCTCTAAGGTTATCTACGACCGTTCTCATTCAGCTATTGCCGAGGCGAGTTCCGGTGACATTAGCTGGGACAAGGTATTTGACGGAGCGAGTTGGTTTCATATTACTGGAATTACTCCAGCTATTTCTCTTTCGGCTTCAGAAGTTGCCTTAGAGGCAGTGAAGAAAGCGAGGGAAAAGGGTGTTACTGTTTCCTGTGATCTTAACTTTAGAAAAAAGTTATGGAAATATGGGAAATCTGCCCCAGGGGCAATGGGTGAATTAGTTAAGTATACTGATATTGTTATAGGAAACGAAGAGGACTGTCAGAAGTCTCTTGGGATTAAAGTAGATGTAGATGTAGAATCAGGAAGACTTCAAACAGAAAAATATAAAGAATTAACTGATAAGATTCTTAGCTTATATCCAAATATCCAGAAAATTGCTATAACCTTAAGGGAGAGCCATTCTGCAAACAACAACGGATGGTCAGCAGTGCTTAATAATCGGGAGGAGTTTATTATCTCAAAAAAGTATGAAATTAATAATATTATAGATAGGGTAGGAGGAGGAGATACTTTTGCGGCAGGTTTAATCTATGGTTTTAATAATTTGCATAGTGATAGGGAAGCTCTTGAATTTGCAGTAGCAGCATCTTGTCTTATGCATTCTATTCCTGGTGATTTGCCTTTGCTTTCAGTTGAAGAGGTAAAAAGCTTAGCTGGAGGAGCAACATCAGGCAGAGTACAAAGGTAGTACTGTTACTAAAAACTAAACAGGTTAAGTTTTAGAATTTTTTTAAAATTAAGGTTAGGAGTATATATGTCTGAAAATAGACCAAAAGTAGTAATAACTGATTGCGACCACCCTTCTATAGAAATAGAAAAAGAAATATTAAGTGAGATTGATCTTGAATTTTTATTAGCTCATTGTAATACAGAGGATGAAGTAATAAAAGCAGTTCAGGATGCTGATGGAATAATTAATCAGTATGCTCCTATAACCAGAAGAGTGATTGAATCATTAAAGGGGTGCAAAGTTATCGCTCGTTATGGAGTAGGAGTGGATAATATTGATGTTGAAGCAGCTACTGAATATGGGATTATCGTAGCGAATGTTCCAGATTACTGTATTGATGAGGTCTCTACTCATGCTATGGCTTTAATCCTAGCCTGCGCACGAGGAATAACTTTACTTGATAGTAAAATAAGGGAGAAAAAATGGGATTTTACTCTGGCCAAGCCTCTTTTTCGAACTAAAGGAAAGACTCTCGGTCTCTTTGGTCTGGGGAAAATTGCCAGAGCGGTAGCTCAAAAAGCTTCAGGATTTAGTTTTAAAATTATAGCTTATGACCCCTATATTTCCAAAGTTAATGGGGAAATAAAGCTGGTTAAATTTCCTCAATTATTGTCTGATTCAGATTTTATTTCCATTCATACTCCGCTAACAGGTGAGACCAGACATTCCTTTGGAGAAAGTGAACTAAAGACTATGAAAAAAACTGCCTATTTAATAAATACTGCCCGAGGACCAATTGTTGATGAAAGAAATCTTTATGTAGCCCTTAAGGAAAGATGGATTGCTGGAGCGGCTTTGGATGTGATGGAAAAAGAGCCACCTGATTGGGAAAATCTCTTGCCAAAGTTAGATAATCTGATTATTACACCCCATATCTCTTTTTACTCAGAAGAATCCTATGTTGAGTTGAAGACCAAGACCGCCAAGGCAGTGCTTTCCGTTTTAAAAGGAGAGTTACCAAGGGCATTTGTTAATGCTTAAGTAGTTTTAAACAAGAGAGGTTTGTAATTATGGAAAAACTTATTCGTGTGGGAATTGTTGGTAGTCGTTTTGCTGCCGAATTTCATTATACCGCCTATCAGCGGGTAACTGGTATAGATGTAAAAGTAGTGGGAGTTACTTCGCTTACTAAAGAACATCGTGAAGATTTTGCACGAAGACGGAGAATGAAGGCTTTTA
>Ga0315533_1002953_pt1 | contig 11526 bp, 10 predicted proteins | sample SalMarSW160130MG_FD_203081 | JGI IMG/M metagenome (GOLD analysis project Ga0315533, IMG submission 203081) | Salt marsh sediment microbial communities from the Plum Island Ecosystem LTER, Massachusetts, United States - Salt Marsh Sediment SW1601-30 ...
AAATACACCGGCGCGGCTGGATATCCCATCACGTACAAAGCGCTGGACCCCGGCAACCCACCAATCATGGTAGGCACCGTCACGCTGGATGCGGGGGGATGGCAGCAGCACGACGCGAATATATATAAAACCGTGACAGGCTGGAAGCCGCAAGCCTTGTATTTTGGTGAAACCCCCTTATTTGTTGCCCAGGAACCGGATCAGCAGAATCCCGACGACCAGATGGAAACCGACTATTTCCTGAAAGTTCCGTATGACGAAAACAACGACTCAACCCATGAAAGCCACTACCAACTCGTTGATTCCGGTTTTTTCACTCAGACAGATTCCGGTTTTTGGAACGGGGCAAGTTTGTTGCTATATGATGGTTATATTAACGCAATCGGCAGCAGGGAAATATTGGATTATATTGCAAATGAACGTAAAATAATAGTCGGGTATAACAGATGGGCCAGAATAGGGGACCTTGAAAGGGACAGGGACAAATACGCGATAAGAAATCATCTGAGCATTCTTGACAAGCCGGGGGAATATTACATCGATAAAGGCAAAATGCTGGTTCAAAGCTGGAATGAAAACCCGGATAAGACGTTGGACGTTACCGTTCATCTTGGCTCAGCTGCGGGGAATGTGACAAGGATAAGATTCTTTTTGATTAATGAAACCAGCGGCACCGAAGTTACGGTAAATACGGATATGCGCGAATCAGATACGCAAAGCTTCAACATAGATTTGGCAGGCCGGCCCCAAGACCTGCTCAGAGTTTACGCATCCGTTGACATAACCGACGCCTATGAGCTGTACGTGTGGCCATATCCGGGCCAGGGCCTTTCCGACATTGAGATAAGCAAGGAAGGGCAGGCTTTTGATCTGGACGACACATACTCCTACCACGAATACACCGTGTTCGACGGGCTCGAGATGAAGCATTATCAGGGAAACGCTCTCAGCTTTTCTATCGGCTATGGAAGTAACAGAAACTGCATCGTAATGAACTGCGACATTCATCACAACACGGGCTCCGGGATCTATTGCAGGAATGGGTGTGACGGCCTCAGGGTGAAAAACTGCGAACTGCATAACAACTACGGCCAAGGCGTGAGTTTCGGTGGAGGCCGGGACTATGCCGTTGAAAGGTGCGAGATATACGAGAATCTGGATAATGGCGTATGGGCAGGGATGGGCGGATCTCAGCTCTATTACGTGTTCGACATCCTGATCAGGGGCAATTACATACATCATCAGGGCTCTGCCAGAACCCACCCTGACAATATACAGTTGTACCGAACTTCCAACGTAACCGTCGACGGTAACTATTTGCTGCAGGAATGGCATCAAAACACGTGGTTCAGCGAAAACGGCCCGATATGGTTTACAAACAACATCGTTGTGAACGGAACAGCCGGTATAAACAGTGCAAACGAAAGCTACATCTATAATAATGTTTTTTACAGGAGCGGAACGAGGCTCGATGCATGGCAAGGAAATGAAAATTACTGGACGAAACATTCAGAAATCAGGAATAACGCATTTATTTATTCAGATTTAAGCAGACCTCCCGAGCATTTATGGGACAATCTAATCATAGACCACAACTTCTACTCCGTTGATGGGTACACATACAGCACTTGGGTGAATATAGGTTTTGGGGAAGGTAGCATAATCGATCCTGACGCCGATTCTTCGGATGAGACAAGCCTGTACAACTATTTCAGCGAATTGACCGATTTCACCCCCAAAACAGGCAGCGAACTCATTGATGCGGGGTATTATCCGGTTCCTGTTGATGTCGACTACGATGGGAACAGAAGGTTCCAGGGGACAAGTCCCGATATGGGCGCTCACGAAACCACCGAAACCTATAGTTATGGCGATTGCTCAAACGGCGTACAGGACGGGAGTGAGGCCGGGATAGACTGCGGCGGAATCTGTGAGCAGGATTTCGATAATGATGGTTACAAGAGCGGGTTGTGCGATACTGCCAGCCCATTGTTTGACTGCAACGACTCCAGCCCCGAGATAAATCCGGCTGCAGTTGAAATTTGCGACGGGATAGATAACGATTGTGACGGTCAGTACCATCCAGATTACTACAAGGATTCAGACGGTGATGGGATAAACGATTGCCTGGATAACTGCCCCAATGATCATAATCCTGACCAATCCGATGTTGACGGTGATGGGATAGGAGACGCTTGTGATTTGTTTACCATGTATGTGGAAGATTTTGAAGAGAGGTTTACAGGCCACTACGATTTGTCAGAGCAGAAGAAGCCGAACGGACTTAGCTGGGAATTGATAAACGGAAACGCAAGTGTGGGGTTTTTTGACGGGAGTAAATCCCTCATAATCCCATCTCCCATTTCAGCCGCTGCGGCCTCACCAAATCTCGTTGTTTCAAAAGAGGGTAGAAACTCGTGGCAAAATATTAGTTTAAGTCTGGACGTTGGAAAATCCTGGAGCGTGGACCTTATAGGATTTGTAATGCTGTATAAAGATCCAGCCAACTTCTATATCTTTGATATAAGACATGGCAGGTTGATCAAAAGAGACGGTGGAACAGATTCTGTCATCGGGCAGAACGATACCATTCTTTTGGGACATCATGAGAATGAAAAACATCATTATGACGCAGAAATTTCGGTAAAGGAAAATCAGGTTGAATTTAAAATCAGGAAAGATGGAGCAGGAATAGTAACATTTTATGATAACTCTCCCCATTCAACAAAAGGGTCCGTCGGATTCATATGGGACGATGAAGCGGAGACAAGTTACGCCTCTCTAAAGGCGGATAACATTGCCATTACAGCCGGGGGTTCCATGCCCGAAACACCCCCCCAATGCAACACGGGGGCGGACGGTGACTGCGATGGGGCTGTCTCATTTGATGAGTTGATTGTACATATAAGTAAATGGTACATGTGCTCGGCCTGCATTCCCGACCTGTTCCAGGCCATTAAGGCTTTTTATCTGAGTGGCAAATAAAAGAAACAAAAAATGAATATTCAATATGATTTGATATGAAAATCTTTCACGCACTTTTTTCCATACTCATACTTGCATTTCTAATTTTTTCGGCCACAAGGGCCACAACAGCAGCCCAGACCTGCAACACCGGGGCAGACAAGCCTCCCTGCGACGGCAAAGTAAATATCACGGAACTGACCGATTACATAGACGCATGGTACAGCTGCTCCGCCTGCGTGCCCGATTTGTTCCAGGCCATTGAGGCCTATTACGGCATAACTCATGTTCCTGATCCCTGTGCAGGAATTACTGAATGTTCTGATTACACGGATTCAGAAAATTGCACGATCAATCCCTGCGGCGTTGGCGGGGGGTGCGAGTGGAATTCAACTCTGGGGGTTTGTGCTGAAGCCCCTCTCCCTGCGAATACATATTATGTCTCGCCAGCTGGCAATGGGAGTCATACTGGTTTAAATCCTGAGAATGCAATGAATCTAAGCCAGGCACAAACAGAAGCTAATTCAAAAACCGATGAACAAATTACTTTCTTGTTGCTGAACGGGGATTATGGGGATTTTGTTTGGGACGGGACTGAAAGAAGTAACTGGGTAAGATACGGGGCGGATAAAGATGATAACGGAAAGCCCGTATTTTCAAGAATAATTCTGTATTATTCAAGAACGGACAAAAAAGACGCTTATGTCAGCTTTGATGGAATCGCTGTCCGGGTTCCCATGCCGGATCCGCTGCCCGATCCCGATGACCCAGACACCTGGGAAGGTACGGGAAACGCTGTTCAGGTTACCGGAGCGAATCACGTTGAAATTCTGAATTGCAACATCACAGGGGCCCATAAGCATTTGACAGGATATGTTGCAGAATTCTACAATTCCAACGAAGTAAGGATTCATAATTGCGAGGGCACTGTCACAAGCGGAGGTATCCATTTCGTGAGCTGCAATGGCTTCGTATGCAGCGGTAATAAAGTGCATGATATGGCTCAGGGCTCAGGCATAAGGATCGAAGGGGACACAACGGGAGGCTTGATCGAAAATAACCACGTCCATCGCCAGTACGGCTCCCATGATGATGACTATTTTCCGTTGAAGCCGAGCCATTGGCACCCGGGCAGCGGTATTTCGATAAGAAGCAAAAACCTGATAATCAGGAACAACACGATTAATAGCGGATTCGCACAGGGGACGATGTTCTACGGAGACTTTGGTCCATTTTACAACATGACCGTGGAAAATAATTTATTTTACGATACCTGGCGCGTAGCTCTGGGGCAAATCAGCGAGGATGTTGTTATCAGAAACAACACCTTTATTGGAAGATTCAGGGACATCAAAGAAGGCAGCAGATATTATCCGTGGAGATATCAGGGGACGCTGGGAATTGGTTTTGCAGCGGGTTATGATGGTAGCGGAGTAAAAGTATATAATAATATAATTAGATCAGGAACGGGGTGGCCTGATTCTGGATATCAATATCAAGAAGACGATAACATCGCCTGGAGAATTTATGATACACAGGATATCAGGGGGCAAAATACGATCTATTTGTATGGTGGTGGGGGCGTTTTCCCAGCTATGAATTTTGAAAATGCATTTTTTGTCAATGCCCCCAAGTTCTGTGATTGGATAACAAGCGATTATGGAAATTACTCTGGTGCGGCCCTTGGAGAGGAATACGAGTTTGTTACAATTACTCATGCGGCAGCAAATTTCTCGGATCTCAGAATTATACCCGGCTATTCAATTGAGATTATTAATGGTGCGGACGCGCTGGGCTGTTATGATGGTGATTTTGATGATTGTGACTTGAGGGTTCGCCGGGTCGAGGGAAGCAAGCTGACCTTATTTGAAAGGGGAAGCGTGAACACGGGTTCGCAGGTGGATATCAGGGTTCATTATTCGCCGAGCACGAAAAGCAAGATTTACGTTAGTGATAATACCATTTACGGTGCCGGGGATGTTATAGACTACGACTATAAAGAAACGCCCCACAATGTTATTGGAAAGGGGAAAGATGATGAGGGGTACTATATAACTATTAGTCCTCCCTTGGATGAAAGGGCTAGGGCGCCTGGAAAGGGTGGCGGGTATCCCCCGTATATTTGCAATTGGGGCAAGGCACATTACGATGTTGCCAGAGACTTCAGGCCTTTAATGTCAAGCCCTGCTTGCAACGGCTCCGTGAATCCCCCGGGGGTTGCCGTGGGTGCGTTCCCCTGCGCCGATCCCGACTGCGAAGACAAGGACGGTGACGGTTATTACGCGGTATCAGAAGGATGCCCGCCGGGCAATGATTGCGATGACAGCAATCCTTCAGTTCATTACCGGGTCCCTGAAATATGCGGAGACGGATTGGACAATGATTGCTCAGGAGGGGACCTTCAATGCACCCCGGCCGGGCTTGTTCTCTATCTCAGGATGGATAATAACCTGAGTGACAGCTCAGGATACGAAAGCCATGGGGAATGGAGAGGGGCTGAAAAGTATAACTCTGCCGGTAAATCCGGCCAGGCATTAGGCCTTGATGGAGCAAACTGTGTTTACATACCCGATCTAAAGAATACACTAAGGACGCCCGATGATTATAATTTCACAATCTCTGTCTGGGTTAAAACGGATGATATTTCAAAGAGCGGTCAGCAAATATTTAACGCTTTTGACAGTTATCCGAGTATAAGAATTTCCGGCACCAACTTTAGAATTTGCCAGGATAGCGGGAATTGCAGGAACTTCGGCCCAATAAGCGAAGGTGAGTGGTATCACGTTGCGGTTTCCGTTGTATGGAGCAGCTGGTCTGTTTATCTCAACGGCAGCTTGAAGATTGATTCGTGGGACAGGGAAAACAGTCTTGATGAATATCCAGAAGATTATAAATTCTATACAGGTGGCGGGGAATACGGCTGCAGTTGGGATGGTCTGATTGACGAGTTAAGGATTTACAACAAGGCTTTGAACAAAACAGGGATTTTAGAGATTTATAATGGAGCATGAATAATGATTTATTCCGTTTAGGTGCTCTAATTGGTGCTTGGTCCTTATTTATAAATAATTGAAGGCAAATAATATCACATGGGATGCGGAAGACCGGTTTGCTCGATTTTATCTGCCGTTTTTCTTACTGTGTTTGTATTAAGTGTCCAGGCATCTCCGGGCACCATATCAAGGACGGTAACCCCGAGCGTCGTAAAACCTGGCGGGGAAGTGACCGTCACGCTCGACGTCAAGGTTGTACCAGGAGAAAGTATTACCTGATTGACGAGACGCCTCCTGCCGACTGGACTATCCAGGACACCGGCGAGCTGGTGCAAGACGCGAACAACCATCTCAAGATAGTGCATCTGCAGAACGCTGCCGACAAAACATACACCTATGTCCTCACGTCGCCGAGCTCGGATGGTCCTTACTCCTTTTCCGGCATCTATCAGATAGACGGCATGGACAAACCCGGGCAAATAGCAGGTCCAGCAACCGTGACCGTTTCCTCGGCCGCATTTGATTCGAACATTCTGATAGTAGTCGTTGCGTTAATCATCGCAGTTGCGATTGTTGTTTTGTACCTCGAAAAAACCAAGAGTGTGTAAAAAGCGTGCGTAAAATTCATTAATAAGAAGACTCAATATATTATTTATGAGACCCGGTAATGGAAGACGCCTCCTCGTCTTATCCGTCATTTGCTTGATTGTACTGATAACATCGGTATTGCTTTTTCAAATGGGGGTTGAAGTTAGCGGGCATTTTGTGATCCGTGGCACCGAAAGAATCGTTGCCAGGGAAATTGCACCAGACACCGTTAATCCGGGCGGCCTTGTCAATGTTACCTTGACCATCACCGTCATTTATGGCGAGCCCAGTGACAGGTTCTATGTTATAGACGAGATTATCCCGGGCGGCTGGACAATAGCCGATAAAGGCGATTTTGATGATAGCGAGAGCGGGCACCTGAAGGCGGTTGTTGTAAAGAATGCCCAGGATCGTAACTACACATACACTGTGGAGGCACCCTTAGCCGAAGATACGTACACATTCTCTGGAACCTATCAGATAGAGGGTATGGGCACAAGTGCGGCGATAACCGGGGACAGCGAGGTAACGGTTCAGCAGCCATGGCTGGAAGAGGAAATCTGCAACAACCTCGATGACACCGGTGATGAGCAGATAGACGAAGGCTGTGACGATGATGGCGATGACTACTGCGATGCCGACATGGAAATCGCGGTTGGTCCAACCATAACAGTATGCCCAAACACCGACACAGCAAGCCCAGGCACGATAGAAATCACCGACGACTGTGACGACGAGAACGGGTTAATCAACCCAGGTGCCACAGAGACGGAATGCAACGGCATAGACGAGGACTGCGACGGCATCGACTCATGCGACGAACCATTCAAAATAGACTCCACCTATTACGACGGAAGGACCACAGACTTCGCTGCCACCAACGCGAGCATGCCCTTCCGGATGGTCTTGGAAAAGACGGGCATGGGAATCGTAGAATTCAACCCTCTCGTCATTTTCACCAGAGGAAAGGGGACCCTACTTATAGACCAGTTAACCAACATCTCCCACAACCTCGTAAGAGTGGACTCGAACACCGTGCCCGAACTCAACGTCTCCGCCAACATAACCCTGTTCAACCTCGACTTCATAAGCAAAACGCCGAGAATACTCAGGAACGGCGACACCTGCCCCCAAGACACGTGCACGTTCATCGGCTATGCGGGAGGGAACCTCACCTTCAGCGCCGAATATTTCTCCACATACTCGGCCGAGGAAGGCCCCTACTGCGGGGACGGCCACGCCGACCCTGACGAGCTCTGCGACGGCTCCGACCTGAAGGGGAAGACCTGCCAGTCCTTCGGATACGACACCGGAACCGCGAGATGCACAGCCTCGTGCACATACGACCTCAGTGGCTGCTCCAAGAAGAAGGGAAGCAGCACCTCGTACAGCCCGAGCTACGGCGCCGCAGAATGCAGCGAAGGCGAGACCCGGTCATGCGGCTCAAGCACAGGGAGGTGCAGGGTTGGCTACCAGTTATGCGAGAACGGGGAGTGGTCGGAATGCATCGACGAAATAGAGCCGATCAGGGAAATCTGCAACGGTATAGATGACGACTGCAACGGCGAAATCGATGACGGAATATCCTGCGAGTGCTTGCTGGGCGAAACCAGAGAATGCGGCCTTGCGACGGGGGTATGCGTGCCCGGCTACAGGATGTGCATAGACGGCGAATGGTCGGCTGAGTGCATAAACGATACAGGGCCAACGGACGAGATATGCGACAACGGCCTTGACGATGACTGTGACGGCGATACAGACGAGCATGAGTGCATACTGGCCACCAGCATCACCTGCGCTGACGGCCCGATAACGGATAAATGTGTGTGCGAGGGGAAAGTCTATACAGAAGGCTACTGCTACAATGACCGCCACTCCTATGAAGACCCGAGGCCCCAGTTCCCATGGGAGGTAGCGAGTTACATTGGGGGACTGGTAATAACCACGTTGCTGATAATCCTTGTAATAAAAGAGGTCAAGAAATTCAGACGGATACAAAGGCAGGTCGGGCCGGAGGAGCAGCAGAAGGTGAAGATAAAGCCGTCCAAGGAGAAGGAGGTACACTGGGTGACAGACGTCGTCAGCGACCCGAGAAAATTCCTGGACAGGAAGATAAAGATGGGCGGTTACATCAGGCTGTCACACAAGGTCTCGGACAAGGAGTTTTGGTATTCATTCTACGATCAGTCATCGACTATTGCACTCCGCTCAAAGAAGCCGCTCAAGGAAGGCTACGCCGAAATCAAGGCCGTTGTAAAGGCAACTCCTTTGAATTATGTCTACGTTGAACCAAAATAGGCTAGGTCCTTAGCTTAAATCTATTATTCCAGAGGGGTGAAAAATCCCGTGAAAAGTGGTTTTAAGATTTTTGTCAATCGCAACCAAGACGGTTAAAGATATCATCCCCACTTGCCCAGAAAACTGAAAAGTGTAAAAATTGCAAATATGGCAACACCTGTGAAAAGCGCGATTCTTATTGTTATTATATCTCTAGTTTCATCCGCTTGTATAAAGTTTGCGAAAACTAGCAGAATGATGAGAAATGTCAGTATGAGAATGAGATAAAATCTTGACACGTGTTCATCTTTCATTCCCTCACCAGCTCCAATCTTCACTAGGTATTATTTTAAACATTTTTTAATTAACAGATCTCGATTCAAAATAAAAAAATCAAGTTTATCTCGAAGTTCATATGAATATCCTTTAGTTAAAAAAGCGCTATATATTTCCTTTCCATTATCTTTGATTATCCTTGCAACAGGGACGAAATCAGCATCGCCAGAAATTAAGATACAGACATCACATTTGTTTTGAATTACACTCAAATCGAGCATATCAACAGCCATCATTACATCTATTCCTTTTTCCCTCTTTTTGGTATTACCGATACAATCAGCACAATTACTTTCTACTAGGGGTTTGCATTTATGACATAGTCCTAAATCGTTTATTAATGCTTTTTTTTCAGCAAGAATTTCTAGTGTAGAACTCCTTTGCAGTTTTCTAGTTTTAACAACAAAATTTGGTAAAGCCCTAATACCACCTAAAAATTTCATATGAGCGTAATATATTCCTTTCCCATCAGCCAAACTTGGAATAGAATTATAGTAAAAACTTTTTACATAATTAAAGTTAAAATGGGAGCAAACAAGGTTGCTCATCTTTTGAAAATCTATGTGGCTTGGCTTTATAGCCATCAATTTTAAATTATGATAAACATTATTTCCATCTATAAAAACAAATGCGTCCTTCTTTCTTTTAGCGACTGACATACTAATCACTACCCTTAAAATAATAGAAATGAGATTATTAAATGTTGAACATAACCCGGCATTTCCTTGCCGAGCAAGGGCATACCGGGGACTTAATACTTAATTATAGTATCTATCTAATATAAAAACTTTTCGTTTATTCCTTCACCAGCTCCACAACACCCTTCTTGAGATTCACATTCCATAACACCTTATCCCCCCCTTTTCACGCCCAGAATCTCAGCTACTCCCTTAGGTATAGTTGTGACGAACTGCTTATTGCCCAATTGCCCAACTTTCTTCTTCAAATGATTTTTTGATTCAAATGGCTAACTTAAGCAAAGATTTATATACTATTGGTTCAATAATGATACACATGGTTCAAAAAAAAGACAATATGGAACTGGAAATTATTCTGATATTGCTGAAAGGTGAGAATCATCTGAGAGGTATTGCGAAGCAATTGGAAGAGTCTCACTCGACAATTTCAAGAAAACTGAGAAAACTGCCTGAGGAAAATGCCGTCGATTATAAGGTAGAAGGCAAGAACAAGGTTTTTTTCATAAAGAAGAACTTCCAAGCTAAGAACTACGTTTTCAGTGCGGAAAGGTACAAGTTGTCGAAACTGCTGAAAGAGTATCCCCGATTGAGTATGATTATAGACAATATCCTAAAAAAATGTAGCGAAAGGATGATTATACTTTTTGGAAGTTATGCAAATTTTAATGCGATGAAGGACAGTGACATAGACATTTTCATAGAAACAAAAGACAGAATGGTTAAACGTGAAATAGAGTTGATTAACTCCAAGATAAGTGTCAATATCGGGAGCTTCGATCAGAAATCACCGCTCGTGAAGGAGATAATAAAAAATCATGTGATTCTGAGAGGAGAAGAGGAATTTTATGATAAAATCAAGTTTTTTGAGTAAACTGAAGAGAAGCAAGAAGCTTAAGCTTGTAGAACCATCTGATGAGATTTGCAAATCCTACCTGAAAAAGGCAGACAAATGCTTGCTTTCCGCAAAAATCCTTTTTGAGAATAAACTGTATGAGAATTCGGTTTCCGAATCCTATTACGCCATGTATAATTCCCTCACCAGCTCCAGCTTATTTTTGCTTGCAACTTTGTTCATGCTTATCACAGTCTGATTTGTCCTCAAATTCTTTACCACAATATTCACAGTTCCAATAATATTCATCACTATCCTGCATTTCTTTAAAACAAGCATAACAGTAAATTTTTCCATCCTTCCCTTTATTTCCCATAAAAGGTAGTATTAGTTGATGGCACTGCGAACATTGATTGGAAAATAGTAAAGGCCAAAGAAATGAAACAGGACCCATATTAATCCTTCCTCACCAACTCCACAACTCCCTTCTTTAGGTTGATGTTGAAATCTATCTTGTCGCCCTTCTTGGCCTGTAATGTCCTAACGACTGCGATAGGGATGGTGAGCAAATACTGACCGTTTTGCTGTTGCATTAGTTTTGGCATAGTTAAACTTTTATTGATAGATTTATAAATACAGAGGGCAAATATATACCATCAACTACCCTAAAAACTGAACATTCTGTTTAGCGCCGAGGATGGGATTTGAACCCATAAGTGCCGAAGCACACCAGATTTCCAGTCTGGCGCGTTACCAGGTTCCGCCACCTCGGCTTAACACATGAAATTATAATCAAATTATATAGAGAAAAGAAGGTTTTATATAGATTTAAGAATTT
>Ga0315533_1002957_pt1 | contig 11508 bp, 12 predicted proteins | sample SalMarSW160130MG_FD_203081 | JGI IMG/M metagenome (GOLD analysis project Ga0315533, IMG submission 203081) | Salt marsh sediment microbial communities from the Plum Island Ecosystem LTER, Massachusetts, United States - Salt Marsh Sediment SW1601-30 ...
CATAAACACACGTGCCAATCAGGACCTTTTGGATGTCGAGCGGACCTTTGTCAATGACTTCAAACGGCGCCGCGAGGAAGTCTCCGGCGTGTCACTGGACGAAGAGGTGACCAACCTGATGCAGTTTCAACGCGCATTCGAAGCATCGGCGCGGGTGATCACCACCGTCGACCGCATGCTGGACGCACTGTTGACGATGGTCTGATAGCCGTCTGTCATGCAAGAAAAGGGGCAATCCCCGATCGCGGGCTCGCGGGGGCTGTCCCTTTTCTTTTAATTTCTGGCCATTGTTGTTGTAATCTTGTTTATGTCGGGCTGTACAAGCCAGGATGAGGGAAGGATTTGGTGATGGATCAAGGTGTTGAACGGCTTGCCATTGACGGCGGAACACCGATTACGACCGAAGCGTTTCCAACGACAATGCTGGGGCCTGCGGCGATGGGCGAAGAAGAGGTCGAAGCGGTGGCCGCGGTGATCCGCAGCGGGAAGCTGTTCCGTTTCCTCGATCCAGAGAACTCGCGGTGCACGGAGCTCGAGAACCATTTCCGTGCGATGACGGGTTGCCAACATGCGTTAGCCGTGGGTGGCGGTACGGGGGCGCTGATCTGCGGGCTTGTCGGCATTGGGGTCGGTGAGGGGGATGAAGTCATCGTTCCGGCCTACACGTATATTGCGTCGGCGTCGGCGGTGCTGATCTGCGGGGGCGTACCGGTCATTGGGGAGATCGACGAGTCGCTTACCTTGGACCCGAGGGATGTCGAGAACAAGATTACGCCCCGGACTAAGGCCATAATGCCGGTGCACATGCGCGGTATCCCCTGCGATATGGAGCCGATTCTCGAGGTCGCACGCCGCCATGACCTCCTCGTTATCGAGGACGTGTCCCAGGCCTGCGGCGGCATGTACAAGGGCCGCAGGCTTGGGGCCTTGGGCGATGTGGGCTGCTTCAGTCTGCAGCAGTTCAAGGTGATGACCGCCGGGGAGGGCGGCATGATCGTCACGGACCAGCGCGAGGTCTTCGAACGGGCGGCGCTCCGGCACGATTCGGCCATGTGCTTTTGGAATCCGGAAGACACAGTCGTGCAACCGTTCCCCGGGGAGAACTTCCGGATGAACGAAATGGAAGGGGCGCTGGGCTGCGTGCAGTTCGGTCGAATAGAAGGCATCCTGACACGGACCCGCGCCATCCAGAAACAAATACGCGATGGTATCGCCGGCCTGCCGAACATCACGTTGCATGAACCGCCGGACCCGGAAGGCGATTGCGGCATATCCCTGGCATTCTTTCTCGATTCGGCGGACAGTGCCAAGCACTTTGTTAAGGCCCTACGGGCCGAGGGCGTTCCCGCAGGCAGTATGTACGACCAAGGGATTCCCGACCGGCACATCTACTGTTATTGGGAATACGTGATGAAGCAAACGTCCGGAGACGCACATGGGTGGCCGTGGACCTCGACGCGCCACGACGCGTCGCGCACGTACCACCCCGACATGTGCCCGCGCACGCTCGACATCCTGGGCCGCGCCGTAGTGCTGCCCATATCGCAAACCTTCGAGGACCGCCACGTTGCTCTGATGATCGGAGGGGTCCGGAAGGTGGCCGCGGCGTTGGCTTCCTGATAGCTATTTCTGCCGCTGGCGCTTAGCCCTCGTAGCGTGTGGCAGCCGAAAGACCACCTCGGCGCGAAGCGTAGCCCGGGGCAAACTGCGTTCGGCCACCAAGCCCCGCCCTTTAGTGCGTCACGCGACATGCTGGGGTTGCCTTGGGCATTGGGATATGTAGGCCGTTTTCCATATAATCGATAGCGGTCTGTGTATTGCAGAAGGGGAGCAGAGACGACAAAATGCGAGATTGTGTCCCACGGTTGCGGTCAGTCGGCGTGTACCACAGAACGCACTTGCAGAGCCGGAACTTGTAGTGTGTCATAGGCACATTCGCCGGCTCGAGGGATGAGGGAAGGGTGAGGCCATGTCAATTGCCGGATATGTGGATTACGAGCGCAGGGAATACTGTAAGGACGTTAAGTGTCCGGTGCAGACGCTTCTGGACAGACAGGCGCCAGGTTCGGCGGAATATGACGAAGTCAGGCGAATCTGTCAGACGAATTGCATACACACGACATACCAGTTCCATCATTGGTTGACAGAGAAGGGATATTTGATCGTCAGGCCTGAAGCATAGGCTGGGAAAGGAGGTATTGCGAATGGATTGGGGGATGGAAAACCGACTTGCGCAGGTTATCAAGGGAGACGGACGCTGCTTCTTCTTGCCGATAGACCACGGCTATTTCCAGGGGCCGACGACGTGTCTGGAAAAGCCGGGCGAGACCATCAAGCCACTTCTGCCATATGCCGATGCGCTGTTCGTTACACGGGGCGTCCTGCGCCACTGTGTTGACCCTAAGAACAGCATACCCATCATACTCAGGGTCTCTGGGTGCACCAGTGTAATTGGCAAGGACCTGGCAAACGAGGCCCTCACGACTTCCATAGAGGAGATCATCCGACTCAACGCGTCCGCCGTCGGGGTTTCGGTCTTTGTCGGCAGCGACTATGAGCACGAATCGCTACAGAACCTGGCAGAGCTTGTCAACGAGTGTGAAAACTTCGGTATCCCCGTTATGGCGGTCACCGCGGTCGGGAAAGAACTCGAGAAGCGCGATGCGCGGTATCTGGGCTTGTGTTCACGCATCTGCGCCGAGTTGGGCGCCCGTGTGGTGAAGACGTATTGGTGCGAGGATTTTGACAAGGTCGTTGAGGGGTGTCCCGTTCCGGTGGTAATAGCCGGCGGACCGATCTGCGAGACGGAGCTCGAGGTCATGGAATTCGTCCATGACGGTATGCAAAAAGGCGCCATAGGTATCAACCTCGGCAGGAACGTCTGGAAGCACGCGCACCCGGTGGCCATGATACGGGCACTGCGCGCGATCATCCACGACAACGCCACGCCCAAGGATGCCATCGAGATGTTTGAGGAACTGAGGTCCACCGCTGGCTAGAGGTCTCTTCTTTCTTTTTAGAGAGAAAGAAGTAAAGAAAAACCAGCAGATGCGAGACGGATCATGCGAGTAGCGATGTATTACAACAACAGCGATGTGCGGCTCGAGGAAATGCCCAGGCCGCAGATCGGGCCGGGTGAGCTCTTGGCCAAGGTGATCGCCAGCGGCATTTGTGGCAGCGACGTCCTCGAATGGTACCGCATCAAGAAAGCCCCCGTAGTCCTTGGTCATGAGATCACAGGCGAAATTGTCGAGGTGGGAGCGGGCGTCGAGCGCTTCAAGACCGGCGACCGGGTCTTTGTGTCGCATCATGTCCCATGCAATACGTGCTGGTATTGTTTGCATGGGAATCACACCGTGTGCGAGACCCTGCACACGACGAATTTCGATCCCGGCGGGTTCGCCGAGTACCTGCGCGTGCCTCCAATCAATGTGGACCGCGGCACGTTCATACTGCCAGACGAAGTGTCATTCGAGGAGGGCGCCTTCATCGAGCCGCTGGCCTGTGTGATTCGCGGCCAGCGGGAGGCACAATTCCGGCCGGGTCAAACTGTGCTCATCCTCGGTAGCGGCATTTCGGGGCTGCTTCATCTGCTCCTTGCCCGCGCTTTGGGCGCCGGCCGCGTGATCACAACCGATATCAGTGGCTACCGCCTGAAAATGGCGCAGGAATTGGGCGCGGATGCCGTGCTTAATGCCAAAGAAGACGTGCCCGCACGCGTGCGGGCGCTCAATGACGATCGGCCGGCCGACCTGGTTATTGTGTGCACCGGCGCGTTCCCCGCCTTCCTCCAGGCATTGCAGTCCGTCGATAGGGGAGGGACCGTGTTGTGTTTCGCTACAACAGACCCGGGGGTCGAGCTACCGATCCCGATTAACGATTTCTGGCGGAACGGCATCACCGTGATGCCCTCGTACGCGAACAGTCCTTACGATGCTGGAGTGGCCATCAAGCTACTCCGCACGGGACGCATTCCGGTTGGCAAGATGATCACACACCGTCTGGGTCTAGCGGAGACTGGTCTTGGCTTCAAGCTTGTCGCCCAGGCCAAAGAGTCCATGAAAGTGATCGTCGAGCCGCAGCGGTAGGACTCTTCCGGGAACGCTGTCGGCGCCGCACGGGCGTGCCCCACGAGAAGCGCCAGCGGCAGTATCCGGTGATGACCCGCAGTTGCGGATCGAGGCGCTTGAATCACTGGCCCTCAGTGTGGTACCCCATAAGGTGGAAATTGAGGGCGCAACTGGGATTGCGGAGCTAAAGTTTCAGCCGTTCTTGCCGATAAAGTGAGAGGTGGAAACGAGATCGGCTCCCTCGGCTGAGTGATGAGGAGAGGACAAATGGTTGGTATCAAAGGACTTGGCGAAATTCCTGAGCCAAAGCCGGAACGCCTGGCCAGGCTCCGCGAGGGGAAGGCCAAAGACGTTGCCAAAACTGAAAAAGCCACGGATGACGTCCTCATCAGCAGCGAAGCGCAGGCGGCCGCCACCCTTGCCCGTACAATCCAAAATGTCCAGAACACCCAGGATGTCCGGGTGGACCGGGTTGCCGCGGCACGCGAAAGCATCGAGCGGGGCGATTACAAACTGCCCGAGATCGTCGCTAAAGTCGCCGAGCGCATCAGCAAATACCTGCCATGAGGGTCCATATTGAGTGCCGTAGGAAATCACAGGGCCGGCGTGCAGTGTAAGCGGCCCTTTTCTATAGAGACGTGGGGCACGGCAGCAGTCGTGCTCCTTGTTCTTTTGTGCGCGACGGGCTGTAGTTTGCGGCCGTGGCGCATGGGCAAATACACCCAGAAGGGCCAGGCCACCTGGTACGGCAACGAATTTCACGGCCGCCGCACTGCCTCGGGCCAGGTCTTCAACCAAAACGCGCTCACCGCTGCACACAGGGAGTATCCATTCGGCACCATCGTCAAGGTCAAGAACCTCAAGAACGGCAAGACCGTCAAGGTCCGCATCAACGACCGCGGTCCTTTCACGGGAGGCCGTATCATCGACCTATCCAAAGGTGCGGCGCGCAAGATCGATATGCTCCGCGACGGCGTCGTGCCGGTCCGGATCGAAGTGGTTAAGTGGGGCAAGGGCAGGTAGCCTGTTCCAGCGCCCGCACGCCGACCCGCCCGAACTACCGGAGAGATTGCGTGAGGTAGGGTCGAGCTCCTGCTCGACCTGATAACCCACGGGCCGGGCCTTTTTCGGTCACGCAGGAGCGTGACCCTACCGTAACAGGAGTTTCTTGAATTCGTCCGGTGTAAGGTCCGCGTCACGCGCGATGCCCCCACTCTTCGGTGATGCTGAAGATAGATTTCTCCGCGCCTTCCGCCTCAAGCCACTCCCGAATGGCGTTCCGAATGTTCTCGAGTGCCTCTGCCTTGGTCCGCCCCTGGGAATGGCAACCTTTCAACGCCGGGCAGCTCACGGCAAATCCCTCTTCGCTTTCAATCATGACAACGCGGTAGTTCATCATGCCATCTCCTTGGAGAGCAACCATTTACGGCTATCCAGACAGGACAATGCCCTTACTGCGAATGCAACTTGAGCGCGTTATCTTACGCAACCGTGGACGTCTCTGGCCCCATGATTGTACTTCTCGCGTGCCGCTGCCGTCAACGGGGCAGGCTAAGACAGTGAGCGTAGCACAGGCTGTCAGCCTGTGCCACTGGGCTGGGCTGGTTCGTGCGGGCCGTGTATGGTAGGATATGCGGGTTCGCGAAAGTCGGTTTTTAGCAGGCACAGCTACAGCGGAGAGATACGAAACCATGCATAAGACGTTCTTACTCACCTTGATCTTGGCCTTATGCCTTACGGCACAGGCGGCCGGGGTACGGATGGAAAAGGTTGCCTATGGCGGGTGGCCAAACTGTGTGCGCCTGAGCAATGGCGAGACCGAGCTGGTGGTCACGACCGACGTCGGGCCGCGGATCATCCGGTTCGGCTTCGTTGGCGGTCAGAATCTCTTGAAGGAATATGCGGACCAGTTGGGCCGGACCGGCGGGGAAGAATGGCGTATCTACGGCGGGCACCGCGTGTGGCACGCGCCCGAAGCGAAACCCCGGACCTACTCCCTGGATAACGGGCCCGTCGACTGCCAATGGGACGGCACAACGCTCAAACTGACCCAGCCCATCGAGCCGGACAATCGCATCCAGAAGGCCATCGATGTTACGCTGGCCGCCGACGGCAGCCATGTCCGCATTCTGCACCGGCTGATCAATCGGAATCCGTGGGCGGTCGAGTTGGCGCCGTGGGCGTTGACAGTTATGGCGCAGAACGGACGGGCCATCTTCCCCCAGGAATCCTATCGCCCGCATACGGAGTTCCTGCTGGCGGCGCGCCCTCTGGTACTGTGGCACTACACCGATATGGCGGACCCACGCTTCACCTGGGGCACGAAGTACATCCAGTTCCGGCAGGACCCAAATGCGACCAGCCCGCAAAAGCTCGGTTTCCGGAACACCCGAGGCTGGCTGGCGTATACTCTGAACGGCGACCTTTTCATGAAGCGATACAGCCTCGACCCCGAAGCCGCATATCCGGATTTTGGGTGCAATACGGAGAGTTTCACCAACGAGGAGATGTTGGAGTTAGAAACCCTCGGGCCAATGACGAAGCTTGCGCCCAACGGCGGCGAGGTCGAACACATCGAGCACTGGTTCCTGTTCAAGGCCGACGTGGGCGAAGCCGAGGCCGACATCGACGCCAACCTCCTGCCGCTCGTGCGACAGACCGACGCGGTCGCAACACCGTAACCCCTTGCCGGCCATTTTCGGGCGTATTCTGGGGACAGTATACTTAATTCAGGAGGAAGCGAAAACCAGGACCAAAGACCAAGAACTACTGAATTAAGTATACTGTCCCCAGAATACTGGCAGCCGCCCCCTATGGCCGGTCAGTCAGCCTCTTGAGTGCCTACGCAAACGCAAATCCTGAAACGTCGGCGACAAGCTTCTTCCGGAACGGTACACAGAGGGGCTCCGCCGAACAGGGGCGTTGGCCAGCCAACTCTTTGTACAACGCAAGGAATTCTCTGGGGGACTTCTCAAGCATATTGAGGATGAAGAGGCGCACGTCCTTTTCCGTGGACCACGCCATCCCGGTCGGACGCACGCCTTTCTTTTCCCACTTAATGACGGCAGCGTGACTTACGCCGAACCACGCGCCAAAATCGGCGAGGGTCAGGTCGAAATGCAGCCGGATGAAGCGAAGCTCCGCACCGGTGAGCCGAGTCGGTTTGTCAGCGAGCATTTCCAGAACGACTTCTTCCAGGGCCTTGAAATCGATCAGCGGCACCGACTCGTTGCCCACGCGGGCAATCTTGACGCGGCTGATAATCACGGGAAAGCCGAGCCCGTAATCAACGTAGTCTCGCTCTTCAGTAATCTTCACGACGCCGTCCCTTCCGATGCGGCAAGGTCAACCACCGTGACTATCAACACGTGATCCTCCAGCAGGAGCGCACACACGCGCAGTTCCCGATCTTTGTCGAGCGTTTGCCCCCGCATAACGTAGCTCCATTGCTGGAAATCGTCGTTAAACCGGTCCCTTCTCTTGCCGACCCGTGGCGAGGATGTATCGCGCCTCCATACGCGTGATGCCTCGTTCCCACATCCGCTGCATCGCATGCTGGGTCCAAGAGCACGCTCCCAATCGTGCGAGGCGTTGAATCTCTTGCCGTGCGCTGGGGTGTTTCCGGGGCCTCTTGCTCCCCATCTCCTCTCCACCGGATATTGTAACCCAGTTACATCAAAAAGCAAGAGCTTTTGAAGGCCTTTCCGCCCTACGGTCGGTCCCCCTCTTCGCCCCGCGCCGGCAAGACCCTGTGGGCCACGAGGTTCTCTTCGGCGTGCAAGAGCTTTACTTGCAAAGGGTTGGCGCCCATGAGTGTTCCCGTCTGAGGTGTTATCATAGATAATACCGCTCCTTGGCGCGCATTTTCTCCCATTCCTTGCGGGCTTCCTGTAGGGCTTCCATCTGGCTGACTTCGGCGGTGTGGACATCCCACCAACTGTCGTAGCCGGGCACGCCGACGTACCGGTCGTTCTCGGTGTAGATCAGCGTGGTGCGGTCCGTTTCCTTCGCCGCCTCGAGCGCCTTGACGAAGTCGTCATAGGTCTTGCATTCGATGACGTGCGCGCCGAGGCTGCGCGCGTTCGCAGCCAGGTCGACCGGCAGGGGCTCGACATCTTCGCCGTCAGGGTCACCGGGCAGCACGCCGTCCTTGGGATAGGCGTAGCGCGTACCGAAGCCCTCCTGGCCCATCGACCGACTGAGTCCGCCGATACTCTTGTAACCCTTGTTGTCGAACATGATGAGGATGAGTTTGCAGCCCTCCTGAATTGAGGTGATGATCTCGTTGCAGAGCATGAGGTAGCTGCCGTCGCCCACCATGACGTATACCTCGCGGTCCGGGGCGGCCATTTTCGCCCCGAGCCCGCCGGCGATCTCGTAGCCCATGCAGCTATAGCCGTATTCGAGGTGGTAGTTCTTGGGATGCCGCGCGCGCCACAACTTGTGCAGGTCGCCCGGCAGGCTGCCGGCCGCACAGACCATGATGCCCTCGGGGTCGCCGAGCTCATTTACCGCACCGAGAATCTCACCCTGGCTAGTCAGCGGTTTGTTGCGAATGCCGTAGATGCGGTCCACCTCGGCTTCCCACTGGTCGTGCAGGCTTTTTGCTTCGGCTTGGTACGCGATATTCGTCTTGTAATCGCCTAGCCCTTCGGCCAATTCCTCGAGCGTCATCTTGGCGTCGCCGATGACCGGTACGGCGTAATGTTTGTGTGCGTCGAACTCGGCCACGTTGATGTTGACGAACCGGACCAGTGGATTCTGGAACGCCGTTTTGCTGGCTGTGGTGAAATCGGTGTAGCGTGTGCCGATGCCGATGACCAGGTCGGCGTCCCTGGCGATACGGTTGGCCCCGAGCGTGCCGGTGACGCCGATTGCGCCGAGATTGAGCGGGAAGTCGAACCGCAGGCTGCCCTTGCCGGCCATCGTCTCCCCCACGGGGATGCCCGTCTGCTGGACGAATGCGCCGAGCGTGTCGGTGGCCTCGCTGTAAATGACCCCGCCGCCCGCCACGATCAGCGGTCGTTTGGCGGCGCGAATCCACGCGCCGGCCCGTTCGAGTGCGGCCGGATCGGGACGATTCCGGGGCACATGCCACACGCGTTTGGCGAAGAACGCCTCGGGGTAATCGTGTGCCTCGGCCTGTACGTCCTGGGGCATGGCCAAGGTCACCGCGCCGGTATTCACCGGGCTGGTCAGGACACGCATCACTTCGGGCAGCGCGGTCAAAAGCTGGTCGGGCCGGTTGATGCGGTCCCAATAGCGGCTGACCGGTTTGAAGCAATCGTTCACGGAAATGTCCTGGCTTGTTTCAGACTCGAGTTGCTGGAGCACGGGGGCGACGTTGCGCCGTGCGAAGATGTCGCCCGGCAGCAGCAGCACCGGAAGCCGGTTGACGGTGGCCGTGGCGGCGCCTGTGACCATGTTGGTCGCCCCGGGGCCGATGGACGACGTGCAGACGAAGGTCTGCAGGCGATTCTTGACCTTGGCGTACGCCGAGGCGACGTGCACCATGGCCTGCTCGTTGCGAGTCTGATAGTAGCGGAAATCCTTGTTCTGTTGCAGCGCCTGGCCGATGCCGCCGAGGTTGCCGTGCCCGAAAATACCGAAGCACCCGGCAAAAAACCGCTGCTCGACCCCGTCGCGTTCAACGTACTGATTTTTGAGAAAGGCGATCAGCGCCTGCGCCGTAGTCATCCGTTTCGTCGGTCCCTCACTCATGGCTCTCCTCCCACTCGTTATTCCCTACCACGACTTTTGGCTGCAACCAAACTGTCTATGCCGTTGCTCGTGCTCGATCAAAAAACGGAAACACAGATTGCACGGAGATTTAATCCGCAGATGACGCAGATGAACGCAGATTTGTGGGGGGTTTAGACCACAGAATCCGCAGATGACGCCCCTCCCCCCTTCAAACATCTCCTCATCTCCCCTTGATGTCTGGATCGGGGATCATGATGTCCCGAACGATGGAAGCCAAGGTGTCAAACCCGCCGATGAATTGGCGCAGCGTGCGGACCTGTGGGCCAAATGTGTCGAATTCGTTCACCGTCAACCCCTTTTCGTCATAGGCCCTGCGAAAATCCTCGAACTTCGCGGACAACTCGTCAATGATCTTCGGCGCCACGGGATTATCGATGCGTGGGACACAGGCGATGTCCGAGTTGTTGAACCGCAGTTGCCATTTGTACGGGATGGTCACGACGACATCGCCGCCGATGAACTCGGACCAATGCATGTGACAGCGGTAGGCGGCGGACAGCAACCGCGCGCGGTAGCCCCGTTCCTGATAGATGCGGTATGCCTTTTTCAGGACGGCCACGCCTGCCCAATTCAGGTAGCCGGGGTCCGTGATGATGTGCTCATTATCGGCAACGATGCGGAGCCAGTCATCGAGCCTGCCGCACATAAGCGTGGTAACCGGACTCATGGTGGCGGTGTCTTTTCCCTCGGCCTCCCGCCGTTTCAGGCCCCGTTCCACGGCCTTCCCCACCGCGATGGCTTGTGGCACGCTGAAACAGACCGTCGCGTTGACGCTGATGCCCTGATAGGTAGCTTCCTCGATGGCGGGTATGCCGGCTTTCGTGACGGGGATTTTGACCTGCATATTGGGCGCCAGGCCGTGGAATTTCTTGGCCTGCTTGACGATGAGCTCGGTATTTCGATAGGACTTTGCGCCGGTTTGAATGGAAATGCGGCCTTTTTTGCCCTTTTCCCGGTCAAATATTGGCTTGAGCAACTCGGCGCCCTTCACCGCCATTTCCTCGTTCAGTTGCCAGGCGATGTCGTCTTCACTCGCCGTGGGATTCTCCTCGATCATTTCGGGGATGCGGTCTTTCCACAGGTGCATCTCCTTGTTCAGCACATAGACCACAATGACCGGGTTTGTGGTGGCCCCGACGGCGCCGCGTTGGTTGATAGCCTCGGTCAGTTCTTGAATCGAGCACGAGTCATTCCACAGGTCGGTGACGGTCGTCATGGCCATTTCGTGCAGCGGCCCTGTGAAGGCCTGAGGGTTAGCCGTTTCTGCTGACGCTCGTTTAGTCATGACACCTGCCTCCGCTATCGTCTATCTGGATCGCCCAAGCCTCGCTACAATACCCCATGGGCAAATCAAATGCCAAACGCTATTCCCCCAGCAGTAGACCGACGGCGTTGGCTTCCCAGAGAGTCACGGCGAGGTCGCGTGCGCCGTCGCGATTGAAATCCGCCGCACACAGGCCCCGGGGTCTGGCGTCTTTGTACGGGTAGGTCTCTTCGCGGAAGGTCTGAGGCAGCGCGGCGTCGGGCGAATTGTTGATAAACACGACGACTTGCGCCGAGCCATAGCACGCCGCGGCGATATCCGGTTTGTCGTCGCCATTGAGGTCGGTAACGATGATGTCGCGTATCTCATGTTCCAGCACCTTACGGTCCTCGCCCAGCATGAGTTCCTGGG
>Ga0315533_1002958_pt1 | contig 11505 bp, 9 predicted proteins | sample SalMarSW160130MG_FD_203081 | JGI IMG/M metagenome (GOLD analysis project Ga0315533, IMG submission 203081) | Salt marsh sediment microbial communities from the Plum Island Ecosystem LTER, Massachusetts, United States - Salt Marsh Sediment SW1601-30 ...
CTGTGTTACCAACGGATTGGGAGCGTTATATACATCTGTGACAGTAACTGCTGAGACTGCGACGGCACCGACTAAGACCCACAATATCGCTGCCGCTATTGTGATTGCCTTGCGCATTTTGTTTCACCTCCCTCTCAGAATTTATGAGAGCGAACGTAATAATTGTATTATACGTATTGCCTCGGGAATGTCAATCCTTTGAATGACAGAAGTTAAATGTAGTATTTATATATATGTAGGCCTATGGGACTAGTGATACGCCTTGTTCCTGCATTCTTAGCCTTTTTCCTCGCGGGCGTTGAAAAACTCTTCTTCTGGTTCCTTCTCGTTTCGAGTGGGTAGTGGCTTCTAATTTCGGTTCGCACGGGACGGATGCCGGTTGCGAAGCAAGACCGGAGGTCGAAGAGGATTCACCACGAAGAGCACGAAGGACACGAAGAATGGAATTCGACGAGCTGCCGAATCGGGTAATTGGCTAGGCAATGTCACCTCGGGGGGTGTAGTAAACAGGACCGGCTACTACACCCTCCAGGCTTAAGAACGGGATCAAGCGCTTCGTCCTTTGGCTCCTTCGTGAATAATTCAGGCGTGTACCTCAAACAAGCTCCTCACAGCACGTGCTGGCGTTCTTACAGCCCCTCCTGGAGCAGAACGACCGTGTAGATGATCGCGGTCACGATGAGCGTCAGTCCGATCGCGACGAGCACTGCGAAACCGCTTGGGACGGGTTCCGATCTCTCCTCGATGGTGTAGGCTGCGATGTCGGAGACGATGGGTAATCCAAGCCGAGATGGGTCTTCCAGCCACACCTCCCACGTCCAGGCCCCCGGCTTAGCATGGTCTAGGCGCGTTCGGTTCCATGTAACCTTGTCGTTATCAAATCTGCGAGGCGTTGGGTAGAGGCTGCGCTTGGTAACGGAGTAGGAGAGGGAAGCATCCGGCGATCGGGTCTCGTTCAGATAGTAGGCGTAGCGGATCTCTCCATTGGGATCGATCGCGCGGGCATAGAGAAGATAGGATCTTCTTTCGTCGATCCCGCTCAATCGAAACAAGCGAGTCTGTCTGTCGCCGGGATGGAAGACCACACCCGATCGCTCAAACGAGATCTCAAGGCGCGGCGCATTGGAAGGGACAATCCCTGAGACGACGACGAACCGATCGATGGTGTAGTTCCCAAACACCCCATTATCGAGAGTCGTTTCGATTCCGCGAGGATCAGATGAATCCTGGTTGTAAGGGTCGATGATGGTGTAGTTGTCACCGCTTCTTCCGGTGATTACCACCCAGTGGCAGTCCTCCGATTGCGTGGTCAAACCGTGGCAGTAGTTCCCCCAATGCACCCCGCAGACGATTGGGTATCCTGTTGACAGGGCCTGATCGATCCTCTGGCGAGACAGGGCATCGATTCCGCTGCTGAATTGATTGGAGTAGGTCGTGATGGAGATCTGCGCGGGGAGGCGGGTCCACTCCAAACAGCAGTTTCCGATCGGGTCCTGCCCGCAACGGCCGTACCCACCGTGCATTTTTAACCAATCGTTTAGTATGCCCGGATCCATCCCCACTCGCGCCTTTCCCGTGCAGGAGGAGGCCGCAGGGATCGATAGTTCCACCTCGTAGTAATCTAGGACCATGGCGAACGCGGTGATCAGGCACCCAGTCTTGGCGATCAGGTCGGGACAACCACCTGTTCCCATCGTGCAGTCTCCCCAGTAATCAAAGGCGTCTGCATAGGCCTGGTTGAACAAAGGAATCGGAAGGTGAACCTCCCCTTGTGCGATGGCAAGGAGAGAAGGTAGGAGAAGAAGCACGACAAGAGCGAGTATGAACGCTCGCTTCGTACCCGATCTGAGTCTCTCTCTCACCATGGAGATGCGTGCAATGTCAGGCCCCTGCCTCCACTCGGAGAGCCTGGGCCGCGATCAGGCCGCTCACAGCGGAGTAGACGATCCCACGGCAGTGTCCGGAGGCGTCACCAGCGACATAGAACCCGGGAATCACGGTCTCCATCGACGGGCTCACTGGGTAACGGGTATCGTAGAACTTGATCTCCGGGGCGTAGAGGAAGGTGTTGTCTGCGGTGAGGCCGGGAATGATATGGTCAAGCTGATCGAGCCCTTCGAGGAGGTTCACCACCACCCGGTCGGGGAGGGCCATGGAGATGTCTCCCGGGGTAGCATCGGTAAGGGTGGGCGAGATCGTCACCCGTCGCAGGCGATCGACGGTGGAGCGGCGGCCGTTCTTCAGGTCCTTCAGCCGCTGGATGATCGGGCGTCCGCCGCCGATCGTCGTTGCCAGTTTCGCGATCGCCCGGCCGTACTCGGTAGTATCCTCCACGGGATCGGTCAGTTCGATGTGCGAGAGGAGCGCGAAGTTGGTGTTCTCAGTCTTCTCCTCGTTCTCCGCGTGGCCGTTCACTAAGGCGAACTCGTCGTAAGCCTCCTTTACCACGAACCCGCGGGGATTGGTACAGAAGGTGCGTACCATGTCGTCGTAGGTGGCGGTGCGCACCCGCAACTTGGCGTCGTACATCACTGCTTCGATAGGCGCGTAAATCTCCGCTGGGAATTCGACCCGCACGCCGACATCGATCGGACCGTACTCGGTTCTAATCCCCAATCGTCCTGCTTCCTCGCGCAACCAGTAGGCCCCGGCTCGTCCCGGGGCGACGATCAGGTAGCGTGCCTCGATATCTTCCGTGCCGGTGAGGAGGAAGGATTCTCCCTTTCTCTCGATACGCTCGATCCTGTTTTCGATAGAGACGAGGATTCCCTCATCAAGGAGATGGTGGTAGAAGCTATCGATGATCTGCCGAACGTGTGAGGTTCCCATGTGGCGCTGCCTTCCGCTGATGAACTCGATCCCGAATCGGCTCGCCTCCTTCTTCAGTTCGACCAGGGATGCTTCGTTCTCGCCGGAGTACTTTTCCGGAGCGCCGAAGTCAGTGAAAGTGGCGTCCACTAGATCAATGTAGTCCTGAATCTCCGCTCCATCACGCCCGAAGCTCCCTGGATCCCCACCTATCTTGGGAGTGAGATTGAGTTTTCCGTCGGAGAAGGCACCGGCACCCCCGATACCGAAACAGAGGTGCGTACGCTCGGTGGGCTCCTTACCGCGGTCGATGAGGACCGTCACGAGACCGCTCTGTGCAAGTTCCTTCGCGGCGAAGAGCCCTGCCGGCCCCGCCCCGAGTATGGCAACATCGACCTTCTTCACAGGAGTACCTCCCTTAATGCGTCTATACTAGGCACCATTAGATCCGGCGCGACTCCGTCCGTCTCACTGTTGTTGCCGTTTTTCACCCATACCGACTGCATCCCTGCTCCCTTTGCCCCGACGACATCCATCCGGTAGGAGTCACCTACGTAGAGTGCCTCAGCGGGTTTCACGTTCAATCGGTCGAGAAGAACGTGGAAGATGCGGGCGTCCGGTTTGTAGATTCCAACGTCACCGGCGACGACGATTGCATCGAATAGCGACGCGATTTCGAGCTGCTCGATCTTCGACCACTGTATGTCGGTCGGCCCGTTCGTCAGCAAACCCAATCGGTAAGTCCGCTTGAGATCAGCGAGAAGGTCGCACACTCCACTGTACAATTGGATCGAGGCGACGCGAATCTGCGTGTACTCCACAGCTATTTCTCGCGCTAGATCGGAACTAAATATCTCCTGTTCCTCAAGGAGGCGAGTCCATATCTGCTCCCGCATCGCTAGCGCCGGGTTGCTTCCGGGCTCGAACCTACCCTCAGATTCGATCTCATCCCACAGCTCGTCATAGCGCACTGTTGCGGCTGATGGATCTCCTACTAGATTCGCTGGCTGTCCGGTGCGGCGGAGCGATTCGACGATCGCTTCCCTGATACTTACCTTGTAAGTGCATAGCGTTCCATCGAGGTCAAAGATGACGGTTGTGATTCCCGGTGGACTCATCGGTTGAAGGGCTCCTTGTAGTGGCTTATCCTATGTGGTTAATCCGTTTGCCATGCGGTCAATCGAATCATAGGGAGAGGGGTTCCCAAAGTCAAGGGAGGAGCGATGCGGATCATCGGAGGAAACAGGCGGAGTAGGCGGCTCGTTCCGTGGGAGGAGACGGGGATCCGTCCGATGCGGGACTTCGTTCGGACCGCCCTGTTCAATATTCTTGCCGAACTCGTGTCGGAGGCGCGTTTCTTGGACCTCTTCTGCGGGACGGGGAGCGTGGGTTTGGAGGCTCTCTCACGTGGGGCGCGCGAAGCGGTCTTTGTCGATTGCTCTCCTGGGGCGTGTGGGATCGTGCGCCGTAACCTGGATCTGTTGGAGTTTCTCGACGTGGGACAAGTGGTGCAGGCCGACTTTGCCAAGGGGATCGACCACCTGCAGCGACGGGGAAGAAAATTTGATCTCGCTTTTGTCGGTCCTCCATACGGGAAAGGGCTTGCCGACCTTGCTCTGCACCTTCTGGGGGAAGGGCGACTCCTCGCGGAGGAGGCGGTCGTAGTCAGCGAGGTGCGTACCGGCATGGAGTTGGCCAGTTCCTACGGCGCGCTGCAAGAGATCGATCGGCGAACCTACGGGGATAATACCCTCTTTTTCTATCGCCTCTCAGGGGATTGAGCATTGACATAGCATGAGACGTATGGTATAGTGAATAGAATGTTCTGACTTTGGAGGCATTGCGTGAATAGAGAACGAAGGCCTTAGTTATGCTTTGGTATGCACAATTTAGGAATTGGGCAGATGCAAACTTCGCAAATATAGGCCAGTGGTTGAAAGCCCTTGAGAGCAAGAACGATGGCCGATATCACTTGTTCTACGATGCTTTGGTTCGCGAGTACGCTTTTGGAAACATCCGCCTCCCCATACTGAAAGATGTTTTTGATGCATTCGACAACTTCCTTTCCACTAACAAGAACCCAGATCCAATCGGTTGCTTTACGGATTTCATTTGTGGCAATCAGAAGCAGCCGCAGAGATTCCATATGTTGGGACACCTTATAGGAACCCACAATGGGACAGACGATGGAGTACGCCTCATGAGGTTAACTACGTTTCTCATCATGTTGAGACAACAGATCGAGGGCGATTCCGTGTCGGATGCGGCGTCGCGGTTTAGAGTCAAGGAACTCAAAGAGCATGTGAGGCAGAATCGCCACAATTATGCCCAGCTTGCACGTACAGATCAGCTCGTGCGCAAACTCATTACTGACGAAGTGACCGCGGACGAGTTTCAGGGATTGAAGATCCGGGGCCCAGGCGCGGGGTTTTACTGGATCAGTACATGTGGCCACATAGGTTTGCGCTACAAGGAACGAGTATTGTCCGCCGGCAAGATGGCTTCGGTAATCCGCAAACTAGGATTAAACTGGTGCGATGATGATGTTTTGGCAGTCTGCGTCCCGACCCATCACACTGAAAGCTTATGCCCTCACGTACCTAGCGTTTTTGACGCACAAGGAAAGCACAACTTCTTCCGCCCTGCGTATCGAGAGGACTGCTGGGGCGAATCAGTCAATTTGGTGCGTTTGGATGAAGAAGGTGCAATTGAGGGCATCAAACCGGCCACACCATGGGAACCACATTTTCGTGATCCGTGGAACGTCGGCGCTTTACCCAAGAAGAAGACCGGCCTAAGTAGAAAAGGGTGGCATGATCTCGTTGAGGTATCAAAGGGGTACTTGGACGGATTCACGCGCGGGGTACGGAACTGCTGAAAAAGGGGGCATCACCTGATGCAGGAAGAAGTCACTTTTGTCGATGCTAAGTCAAACTTCAGCAAGCTCACTGCGATGACTCAACAAGAACTAGATGATTGGGTTAAGGGTCTACTCCAATACGGGTACGATAGCGTCCTCGGAGTGAACGATCGAGACCGCTACTCCAGCCAGTTACTGATAGAGGATATTTGGGATAATATCGATAGCTCCGACATCCTTCCTCCTGAGCAAGAGATCTTGAGGAGGCAAATCCGAAAGGCAGTAGAGTGCTTGCTGGAGAGATGGACGCCGCCTTCCGAGTCGCTAGATTACTTTGTTGAGCTGGTTACTGTAGCAAGCGCTCTGAATTGCCAGTCCTGCGGCAGTATACTCCTTGATTACGCGTACAAAGAGACTTTGAAGGACATGAATGCCGGGTTCGACGCCCATAGAGAGATACTGAAAGCTCTCTATGTCTTACATCGCGGCATCAAGCCTCGACAGCAAGCGAAGCTCAGGCGAGTCATGGAGCGAGGTATTCACGACTCGCGATATGCAGCCATATGCTTCCGCTATCTTTGGGCCAGCCAACCGGAAGATGATCTTCGCTTTCTGCGGCAGTTTGTTGCAGGCAGTCTCAGCAGTCATCCTCTTGCTGTGAGTCAAGCCCTGGCACGATTTCATGTTACAAATGGAGTCGACTACCTCCAAGAAAACCTCCTAAGAATTCGTGACACCCTGTTGCGAAAGGATAGCTATGGAGGAGCTCCGGATCCATCTGTACTGTATCAAGCGTACATCAAGGGAATTAGTGAGTTCTGCACTGTAATGCATCGATCGCCGCCGTCTTCGGATGTTCCCCAGAAAATAGAAGAGCTACTAGCGCCTCTCGACACCTCCTTGGATGAAACAGAAGGGTATCTGATTGACTGGTACCCAGCCGGCGCCGACCTTCCCCACGAGTTCCTTTTCGTGGAAGCAAACACTCTCGAATTGGATCGCCAACTGCTGTCTGCCGTGCCACCGGAGCTACAAGTGGCACAAGCGTTGGCTAAGTATCATTCCCTCCAAGGTCCTGACTCCGTCAAAGAGCACTTCCTCCAGATTCGCGACGCACTCGCTAGAGAAGACGAGAAGGATCGTGGACCGATCACTCGCGGCTACTACCGGGCGTACATTCGCAGAATGGCGCCGTTCTGCACACTTGAGTACACGATACCAGTTAAGGAGCACTTGGGAGAGAAGTTTCTCTCCATCTTTACGGGCATGGGCTTTGAAAACCTACCGCCTTCGGGGTATGTCGTCAGATGGCATCCACCCGACGAACCTGCAGAATGGACCGAGTACGTCATCCCAGCTCAGATCGATGCCGTGGACAGAGAAGTGCTGCCACTGACAAACGACGCTAGGGATCTTCCGCCAACGAGATCGGAAGAAGAGAGACGTACACCGTACAAAGTGGCGCTCGTCCGCAAGCTCGAGTTTGCGTTGGAAGTATCATGAGCAATGTAGGGTGTGCTGCCCCCGAAATACTGAGAAGCTACCTGGACATTAGAGACTGGTACGGGAAGTACAACCGTGCGCTCGACTTCTGGGAGGAGCTACTTGGAGTTCTCGATGGTCGGACGAAAGGTGCCTACCAGAGCGTGCAGTTCGTGATAGACTCCCACGATGTCATTCACTTCTGCTTCCCCCTTTACGAGGCATTCAAGACGCGGTCAAATGATCTCACCGACAAAGGATACCGGGAGAAGCTGTTCCGTTTATTCGTCGCTCGAGCTTGTCTGCTCTACGGGGTGCCGTTTGGCCGGCCCGTGCTTATGCTTCAGCCCCACTACGAAGAAACGCTCCGTTTTGTCGACGTGGTACAGCAATCCGCCAGCATAGCGGCAGCCCAGAAAGATCTCATCGGCTGGGCCGGGCCAGAATTGGATCTGCCCGCCATTCTTAAGGTGTTGGAGGTTCTAGATACAACAACCCCAGGAACGCAGCTGGATCCAGCTAAGATGGATGCGCTAAAGAGGCTATGTAGGGATTTTCCCGATGTGGCCCTCCTCCTAGCAGGAGCATATAAGAACGGTGTCCGTATGCTCAGGCAGCTTGTTAGGGACGGGGCTTTCATGGAAGAACCGCACTGGCTTCCGCGTCAGACGTTTTTCGGCAACTGCGCCAAGGAGCTGGAAGCTAAGATAACACAGAGAGCAGACTTGGAGAGCAAGGGTGAACTGCCACCTATTCTGGAGGACTACATAGGGTGGCTTGAGATACTCGACAAGAAGAGGAAATGGGGCGAGGGCTGGCCCAATGAGAGCGATGCCAAAGTACTCGCGATGGTCCGTGAGGCAAACCGTCAGTTTGAGGAGGAGAAGGTTCTCTTCCTATTTGTGTCGGGTACCCCGAATGTATCGCTCTTGTGCACCAAGTATGCGAAGGAGCTAGAACAAGCAGATCGCGCGAGTGCCAGTTTCAATCATTTATTGGTGCCTATGAATTACTTCTACACCTATCTGCAATTTGGGTCGACCGTGGCTTCTCCGCCCGACTTGTCAAATGTGCGTGCCAGGGAAACCCTAGCTGCAGAGGCGCGTAACGCCTTGCAAGACGAGAAAACAACTCTTGGTTCGTTTTCCGAATTGGACAAGACCATGAGCAGTGTATTGACGCATTGCAGGGCTGCAGAGCCCAAGGAGGAGCTCGCTTGCATCGACACATGCCCGTTGCGAAGGGATGAGAAGAGACCCCAAATCCGTGCGGCCCTCGACCAGATAGCCAGAATCAGAGAGAGGACGGAAGACGCACGCATTCTGGAGGATCGCCATCCCATACTGAAGCCATTTCTTGATGGGATTGACAAAGGTAGCAAGCCGGAAGTCGCCGAGATCCTCGAGCATCTGAAAGGTGGTGATCCTTGGAGCGCGCTTCTTCAGATACACATCCAAGAGCTGAAGGATGACTTCTCAGGCGTAGTTAGCGGGCTGCACGGGGATATCATACCTTTTTTGGAAAAGCTCTCTGCTACATACGCAGCTACGTTTTTCTACTTTCCTTATCGAGTAAAGTTCCAGGCCCCAGGCCTACAAAAGATTGCCGCTCAGCTAACAAAGCGCGCTAGGAAAGGCGAAACCTCTAAGATCCAGAGCACACTTAAGGAATTCAGTATTGCAGCTGCCGACCCAAAAGCGAAGAAGGAAGTTGATCTCGTACGGGCCGTGTGCTTGTACGCCTTCTCGAAGTGGCAGGACATAGTGGCTCTTGCAAACAGCTACATGGGCGGCGAGGACCCGGACCCTGGGATCGCCCACGAACTACGCTACATGCGAGCTCGTGCTCGTATCGAAATGTATCTCTCTGTCCCACGAAAGAGAAGAGAACCAGAACTTCTTATCCAAGCCAGAGACGACTGCAATGATGGACTGCAATATGATCCTGAAGATGCCAGATACTGGATAGCCCTTGGAGTTGTTCTTCGGCGTTTTTACGACAATACGAGCGTCTGCAAAGAGAAGCGGCGTACGTTGACCGCAATACAGAAGGCATATGAGAGGGCTTTGAAAATTGAAGACAGGGAGTGCAGAAAGGACACCGGGAGAGACCGAGACATGTTGTGGATGACAAGAAGCAACCTTGCGGACACACTGGTATTGCAGGGGGCCACGTTCCTTGATCAAGCCGAGGAGCACATGGCGGGGATCACGCTATCACGAGAGCAATGGATCGCACCTTGGATAGATACACTTGGTGAGATTGCCTTCGGAAAGGCCAAAGCTAGCAGTACCTTTGAGGAGCAATTGGCCTTTGCGAAAAAAGCGGAAATACTGTTCAGTGAAGCCCTGCGAAAGGCATCTACCAAAAACGTCAAACAGGATATTGGGAGAAATCTGAATCGTGCTAAGCGCTTTTTGAAGCGACTCGAGAAAGGCCAAAAATGACATTAGTAGCAATCGTTTGTCATACTTCCTTGGCCTCCTCCTCTTCTTCGTCCGTTGGTCCTCGACCAGGGTGATCGTGCGCCCACCTTCCCTTACCCTCCCTACTACCTTGGGCTTAGCTCGTTCCCTCAGCACCCGGGCAGCGTAAGAACGGTTGTAGTCTGCCAGTTCGATCACCGTGTCGAGGATCTTCTCCTTCTTCCTCGCTCGTTTGTAGTTGAGCGCCAATTGCTTCGTTACTGCCTGTTTCCCCTCCATCATTGGTTCCATCAGTATCTCCTCGCTCAATTCATCCTTGCGTGAAGAAATACCGTAGTTTCAACTCCTGTTTCGAGTACATTTTCTTACGTGAGGCAACGATACGATTTGGAGTACTTTTTTAGTGAGGCAATGCGGGCGGTTGGCAAAAAGGATGGTCAGAGATAGAATGCAGAAAATCCTTGAGGAGGGAATAGGTGAGAGATCGAGTGATTTTGGTGACGAATGACGATGGAGTGAATGCGCGCGGGCTGATGGCCCTCAAGGAGGAGCTCGACCAGGTAGCGCGAGTGGAGGTCTACGCTCCGGACCGGAACTGGTCAGCGGCCAGTCGGACAATGACCTTTCATAAACCACTGCGAGTGGACCAGGTCCGTCTCCTCAACGGGACGGTCGGGCACATGACGAGTGGTACACCCTCGGATTGCGTCTCGCTCGCCCTCCTCGGTCTGCTCAAGGAGCGGCCCGACCTCGTTGTCTCCGGGATCAACGCCGGTCTTAACGCAGGGCAGGATATCACCTACTCGGGGACCGTCGCCGCGGCGATGGAAGGTGTACGGGGAGGGATTCCAGCGATTGCCATCTCACTCGATATCGGAACGGAAGAAGCCGAGGTGCCGGACTACTCCCGCGCGGCTCGTTTTGCCGCACGGCTTGCCACCTTTCTCCTCGGGAACAACTCTCTCCCGCCGGGGATACTCCTCAACGTGAATATCCCCAACCTCCCCCCTGGTCGGCCTGCCGAGGTAAGAGTGACCCGGCTGGGTGGGCTTGCTTACAAGAACTACCTGGTAACGGGGGAAGACCCACGTGGACGAAGCTATTATTGGATTACCGGCGATCCGCTGACCGAGGTTCCAGCGGAGGAGGAAGGGACCGACATCTGGGCGATTGCCAACGGGTTCATCTCCATCACCCCGATCCACCTCGATATGACCGAACACGCCCTTCTGAGAGAGTTGAAATCCTGGGAAGAAAGGAGCTGGTCGGATTAGGCACGGCTGACTACGCCTTCCAAATGGTCCACACGCCAACGAGGATAAAGAGAGCTCCAGCCGCGTAGTGGAGCAATCGGGTGAATCCGGGAGGGATGACGCGGACGGCGATGGTGCCCAGCACGACGGCGATCGCTGTAGAGAGGAAGAGCGCGCTCCCCGCTCCGAGAAAGACCGCCCACGGCGAATGGGATTCGATCGCTAGGTTGAACACGGCAAGCTGCGTCTTATCCCCCAGTTCCGCCAGGAAGACGAGCACAAACGTTGAGAGCGCGATCTTGAGCATCTTTCCCCCTTTCTTGAGTGAAGAGGATTGTAGCGCGAGGAAAGAGAGGGCACAATAGAGCGGTTCGGGACACTTGCCAGTTTGGGCCTGTTGAGCATAGACTCTCACGAGTGAAGGAGAAGATGATGCTGCACCGGACCTACTACCAGTACTTCACGAACATCACGTACAGTACCTGCCCGGAGTGTCTGGCCTGGCACGGAAAGATTACCCGACACCCGATGAGCTTCCCGCCATGTGAACAAGGGTGCGAGCGGAGAGTCCTTCCCTTCAAACACAAGGAACTCTCCTACCGTCGGGAACAGAGGCGAAAGATGCAGGCAGCGGCGCAGGGCGAGCTCGCCCGACGAGAGCTGTTCGAGGAGGGGA
>Ga0315533_1002959_pt1 | contig 11505 bp, 12 predicted proteins | sample SalMarSW160130MG_FD_203081 | JGI IMG/M metagenome (GOLD analysis project Ga0315533, IMG submission 203081) | Salt marsh sediment microbial communities from the Plum Island Ecosystem LTER, Massachusetts, United States - Salt Marsh Sediment SW1601-30 ...
CTGTAGTAACCTCGAAAGTGAATCCTTCCCATATTTTCTGCATTTCGAGTTGCAATCTGGTTTCACCTATAGAGGCATCTTTTTCATATTTGTTGTTTCGTAAGCGGTAGCCGCTGCGCATTTCCCAGAAGCCTGTTATGTCCAACCATGGTTCTTTAGTCAACTTCGTTTCAGCTTCCGTTGGGCCAAAAGACGACGCTACTTCTAAGCCCCTTGGTAGTGATGGCTCTATGCCAGGTTCATTGGGAGCCGCAGGCTCATCCCCTAAGCCACCCGGAAGAGCTGGTTGATTATCATCGCTTTGGCTACTCGACAATCCTGCCGGAAGAACTGGTTCCTGCTGAGCATAAACCACTGCCCCTAACAGCAGCAATATCACTGATATACCTATTAGTCTTGCATGTTGCAGTTTCGTAAAGAACATTATTTTAGATACCTCCGTGCTGGTTTCCTTAAGTATCTTTCTGTAAAAATCGACTCTGGAATACCTATGTCATATTTGATATTGCTGTATTCCGCTATGGTATTACCGTTTGTTCGCAAATCCGTCATTTTTGCTTTTGTTACCGTCGGGTATCCCTGTATCTGCTTGATCTCTAAAGCTTCGTAGGTGCGATATTTCTTGTTCTGATTGTCGTAGTAGTCGGTCTTGACAACTATGAAACTCTTACGATGTATCCACATTTCGAAAGATGCAAATTCGACAAGTTTAGGGTCTCTGGGGGTGTTTTTTAATATGTAATAGTCCTTTGTTGTCTTTACCAGCTCATGGACGTCATCATTGATATTTCGTCCTGAGACATCCTCGTAGAAAAAGTGAGCACCGACGAAACTGGTTCGCTTGTCAGTTGCTGAAATGCGTTTGACTAAATCCAAGGCCGGCAGATACATCCAGCGGTCGTCATCTTTACCCAGATGTTTCCACACCATAAAAACGGTCTTGTAAACATCCGCGGGCCTATCGAAAAAGGCATAAATCTTCTGCTCACCGCAGAAACTGCTATCCTTGCGCTGCCCTTTTTTGGGCTGATTTGGATCAGGTTGATCCCAGCGAAGAATAGTCAACTCACGATTGCGCTGCCTGCCCTGGCTGTCCGTAATCGTCATCTTTACCCTGGCTCTGCCGTCAAAGCCTTGATAATACGCCACATGGTTGGTCTTATTTACAATTTCATCAACAGAGAGAATCTTTTCTTCCGGCGCTTTAACATCAGCAGTCTTTGCGGTATCAGACTCAGCTATATTGTAGCTGCCAAGAGACAACAGCCACATTAAGATTGTCAAAGATATTCGTTTAGTCATTTTTGATTTCCTCCTGAACATTTTGTAGTTTACATTTTTCGCGGCGGGATAACAATCCGCACCCTATTGCCATAACTGGTATCGCTATCACACTAATCCATGTGAGGGTTGTCCAGCCAACCGTAGCGTATTGCTGCAAACTAATCGTTACTAATAAAACTAATGTAACCGACGAAAGCACACAAGCAGCACAATTGCAGGTTGGCCCCATAAGCTTCCTTGGAGCAAATAGATATTTTTCCAGAATCTTTACCAGTGGCGGCAATATCAATAAAGTTCCAATACCAGCTGTCAGCAACAGAAAAGCTAATAGTGTACCGACTGTTTTATACGGCGTCAACGGGGCAAGAAGCAATGGCAAAAAGCCCACTGCTATAACAATTATGTTTCGAGTGATAGCCCTGGCCGGCTCAGCAAAAACCGCAGGTGATGTCTTCTCCCATGAACCCAGCGATAAATACATCCTTCTACCTCGCACCAGAAAGTGAATTGCAAAATCAACCGCCAATCCCAGCGTCATCGAACTCAGTATCGCAACAGGCATATCGTAATCTTTGCCAACCAAGCCCACGGCTCCATATATAAAACCAATTGTTATGGTCAGCGGGACCATAGACAGCAGTGCCCATAATGACGAGCGGAATAAAATTATCATCATCAAAAGAACAACCAGAAAACTGCCTGAAAATGCTCGCAACATGCCAATTACCATTTTGCTCTGCCACACCACATTGATGTAGGTCAGTCCGAACCATTCGTGTTTCAGAGGCAGTGGGGGCGGATTTTCGGCAATAAATTTATCGATTGCTTTGACCACTTTTGTCATATCTTTGTTGTCGCCGCTTTTTAGCTGAACCCAGATGCTGCTCTTGTGATAATCGGGCGTGACAAAGTGCCACAAATCGCCGGGCCGATGACTGGATTGGAAAGTAATCATACATTGAGCGACAGCATTAGAAGTATCTGGGATACGAAACTGCTCGTCTTTGCCCTCGAGCAATTCCCGGTGGACGGTTTTAATGATATCTGCCAGCGAGTTAGATTTGCCCACAATTTTGGTTTTCAATAAGGCCTGCTGGAGACCGCTTTCATATCGAAGCACCACTGGATTTTTGAAGACCTGGCCTCGCTGCCTCTGCTGGTCGATGAACAGACTTGCTTCGTCCCAGGCATCGGCTGTGCTGCCTTCCGCCTGGTTTAATTTTTCGGCAGCTACCTCGCCAAGTTTCTTTAATACCTCAGTACTGCTTTTTGCTAACGGGGCTGATTTTCTGGCAATATCCTGCAACTGTTTGAAGACAGGCAGTGCTTGAGGTAAATCAGATTTTAGCTCATCGGCTTTGGCTTCGACTTGGCGGCAGAAATCATCGACAAACTCTTTCGGGCTGAATTTCTTATCTTCAGCAGTAAGCGCCAGATATGCCATATAGGTTCCGCCGAAATGCTTGTTAAGTACCCTGTCAGCTATTCGAATAGGATGGCTTTTTGTGAACCATTTTATAGGATTGTCGTTGATTGTGATTTTGCTAATGCCATAAATTGCAATTACGACAACAATTACGGTAAGAATCAATACATATTTGGCCCAGCGGTAAGTTGCCATGCCCAACCATTGCAGAAACCGGCCCATCGCCGAAATATGGCTGCCTTCACCTTTAGTATGAACGACGCCAAACTTTTCCAGGGTTTCAGGTCTTATGAACATTACATAAGCCGGTATAAACATAATCGTTAGTGCCCAAGCGAACAGAACACCTATTGCGACGAAGACGCCGAAGACCTGTACAGGCGGAATAGGTGTCAAAGCCATTGAGGCAAAACCTGCCATGGTCGTTAAGGAAGTGTACAACATCGGCAAAAACAACGCATCCATCACGCTTAGAATTGTTTTCCGTCTGTCTTTGGTCTGTTGATATCGCTCAAAGAATTCGCTGATAATGTGAACTGAGTTAAGCACGGCAATAGGCATAATGAATATAGGAATCATACTGCTCATTATATGTACGGGGAAGCCTGCGATTATAAGTATTCCCATAGTCAAAATAACCGACACCAGAGCTATAATCATTGGCGCTATAATAAGCACCAGTTTGCGGAAAAAAATAAGCATCAGTACAAAGATAACAGCCATTGCCGCCGGAGCTGAAATCGCCATCTGCTTGAACATCTCTACACCGAAGGTATCTTCAGCTACAGGCAGGCCGGTGATGTGATATTGCTCGTTGCCAGAAAAAGTGCTTATTTTCTTTTTTAGCGCCGAGTAAACTCGATAACTTAAATCTTTGTCAGTCAGGGGCAGATAGATACAGATTGCCTTGCCGTCTTCGGAAAGCAGCGTACCATTGAGAAACGGTATTCGCTGGGCTTTTTGGCGTATGGCTATAGCATCTTCCTTTGTCTTGGGCGGCTGTGACATAAGCCATTCGAATTTTACTACCCCAAGGCCGCCCTGTTCTATATTATCTACAGTTGATGGTGCAATCAGGTCAACCTCAACGACACCTTTTTGCCGGCCGTCTTCTTCCCATCGAAGCGTTTTAGCATATTCTGTTAGTTCATAAATATTAGCGAGGGTTTCAGGATTAAACACACCATCAGGGTTTTTGTCATTGACTATGCCGACCACAACCATATCATAAAGCGAGAACTCCTTTTTCATCTGGTTGTGAAACATGCGTACCGGCTCATCAGCAGGCAGCATATTCTCCGGGTCGGTATCAATTACAATAGGATTAAAAACAGCAAAAGCTTTTGGCCAAATGGACGGCACCGCCGCCAAAAGTCCTACAACTACCGTTAGCAGCACAAGCACAACCGCGACAGCTTTATATCGCCTGGTCGAAAAATCCGTTATTGCCTGTTTAAAATTCATTAATCGCTCCTTATTGTATTTCTCAAGTTATGATTATTCGAAAGCACAACTAATTCAAAATTTTGTGCAGCATTTCTCTTTCTTCCCGGCCGACGGCACCAAACGCTTCCTTGATGATACCCTTGAATGGCAATGCCATCATAGGAATATTCATTGTACCAATATGTGTCTCGCCGTTGTGCTCATATAAGGCCCATCCGCATTGCATAATAGATGCCATTTCAGGTTTTGCATTGACTATATTGTGAGCGTGGTCTGCCCTGCATATGAAGAATAAAATAAGCCTGTCAACGCCTTTGAAAGGTTTTTCATGTTTGACCATAACATCTGAAAAATGCCATTCCGGAGCAGGAAAGGCCCATCCGTCAGTTTCTTCAACAACCTTTTTTATACGTTTAACAATTTCATCAAAGCTATGCTTGCTCTTATGCTTTACAACCATTATGTGGCGCATACCGAGTACAACAAGCCATGCTGTCAGCCCTGCTCCAACCACAAACGTAGCAATTACTATAAGAATCTCTACTGATGTCATTTTTCTTCTTTCCACTTATTCGTGAGTAAAAAAAATTATTTATTTCTATTGAGCAACCTGTGAAGTCCTATAATGCGGAATTCCAGTTTTCGCGACCCGCACTCTCTAAAAACTTATTCCACTCAGATTAGCTATCTAACCAACGTTATTCCATAGATGCAAAAAGCAAGGTAGAATGCTACCAACAGCAAAAGGAACAATACCAACAACCCGATTGCCACCATCGAACCCTGCGGATGGCCGCAATGACGGCAAAATAAACTATAGCGGCTTATTTGCTTCCCACATGCTTTGCAATTTCGAAGCATTTTGTTCTTTCCTTCCATTATATTAATATCGTAACACTACACTAACCCATATTGAGCAAGGATACAATTCACCTATTCGCTTTCTTCAAGCACTTTGTGAATCAACGCCATCTACTTTTCCGAAGCTTTGTTATCAAATAGATAGTAAGTACTTGATTCCAATTCTCATACCGACCTTTCATTTTGATATAAGCGTGAAGTAATATAACTGCCAGCCTATTCTGATTACAAACTTACAACTGTCTTTAATCGAAAACAGATGTAATTTTAAAACCCGATTTATATTACTCCATCTAAAATTTTATCTAAACCCTTCGGGACCTCCTTTACCATAATCTCTTTGATTACACCAGAGAAACAAGAACCCATTAAACGGGTATTTTTTCTGTAAACAACGACTTCCCCGGTTTCATATTCGACAACAGCAATTGCTGCAGGCATAAAAGTTGAAATCGCTGGAAATGCAAGATTAACCCTGGAGGAATGGTCTGGGTTACCTATCTTATATTCACGCAGGCGAAACGGAAGATTACCCTTCCCTATCTGTTTATAAGTCTCATTGTAATCCTTTTCGCCTCTTAGAATCCACTCTTCACTTATTTTAATATTTTCTTTGATAACCTTGTCCGTCTCTTCAAAATCCAGTTTACTAATATTCTTCACAAAAAAATATTTTCCTAATTTAGGCAGTGAAATTATACCAATCGTTAATAAGGATACAACTGCAGCACCTACTCCTAAAATAAAATTTACCATTTGCAAAACCTCCTCTATTTCTATCAGTTAAGGAAGAAAATGTCTTGCAACTTCTGAAGCAAGTTCATAGTAATACATATAGCTGCAGTACTCATAACTGCAGCACCCCATTCAGGACCAAAGTTTTTTACTATCTTCTTAAACATGGCCATTATTACTCCTTCCTTAAACTTCGTGATTCCAATCAAATCCTTTGGTCTTAAACCAACCGTCTTCCGGTAATGCATCAAAATCAACCGGTTCTGGACTGTGCCATTTGCCGTCATGAGATATTTTCCACCTGGTGTACAAATTCATCGGCGAAGCGGTTTTATCTATCCTGTAACCATCCGGATGAAATCCAATCTCAATTTCTGCTGCACTGAATGTCTGTTCCATTATTCCTTAGTGTTACGAACCAACCACAAAAAGAAACTCATTCGAATCTTCATATTCTTTCCAGCATAACGCAGAGATTAAAAACAACTTTAAGATTATTCTTCCTGCAAAATTCTATAATGCTTTCACTTTCAGCCCCAGGCTGAAGCCATATCCTGGTAATCCCTTTGTCCCTGCATTCTCCGACAACCTTCGCAGTTACTACTGGCGGAGTAACTATGTCAGCAACGTCACAGACTATGGGAATATCCTTAACGCTCGGATAACAGGTTAAACCCTCAACTTCTTTGAGGCGAGGGTTGACTGGATAAACCTCATATCCTCTATCCTTCAAGGCCTTTAAAATCTGGTAGGCGTACTTGCTCTTATGCCTGAATGAACCTACTACTGCGAACCGCTTCTGTTTTAAAAAATCCTTGACCAAGCTCTGCATTCCTATCTCACCAAGGAGCAAACTGCTTCTCTAATCTACGCTCTTTTATGGACATTTTCTAAAATATTAGAATCTTTATATACAACAATCTTCATTTTTGTATTATAAGTAGCAGCAAAGTGATAAAAAGGTATAGACGTCACAGAACCAGAAAGAAAGCTACGCGGAAAAACCTAACTATGGATTTTGCTTACCCGTCTAACCTCGCCTTTCTAAACCAAATTTTCCCATAGATGCTTATCGCATTATTCACCTTTACTATAGAATCTCCCTTCGGGAGTTTTGCTGAAGCCCCGCCGAATATACCGACTGTAAATAGCTCCCGCTGGGTTGTGGGCCAGCACACGGTCTTTAGCGATAAGCGTTGTCACGGGAGCATCTGAGACCCTTGTAAATATCGCATCGTGGCCAACACAAAGCCCGCATAGAACGTTGAGCTGCGTTTTTTCCTCGTTTAGCAACTGGGCCTGACCTGCCGGGTTACACATAACCTCGTGGTTCCCCGGTGAAATCTGCGGCAAATCAAAATCCTTCTTGTCAATTCCGCAAACCTTGCAGCACACAGACACTACCTCGAAATGCCTCGAAAGAATCTCATCGATAACCTTTGCTTCCTCGCTCAAGCCGATACAAAAGGCCAGGCCCATCTTTTTATATCCCAATTCCTTTGCAAACAATATTATCTCACCCAATCGTGTTTCTTTACCATAATACCGGCCCTCAATTGCGGAAGCGGCCTTGTGTAATTCTGCTATATCGCTGTCTTGATATAATTGTTTATGATTACTATCCTTCGAAAAGCAATCCTTGCCATCACGACATTCTTTACTCTCACATCGCCCGCATTGTGGGGACATACTTTTTTCCACTTATCTGCTCCTTTGGTCTGTTTTCATCATCAACAGACACTATTTTTGCCTGCAAATCTTTTGCCCTAATGGAATTTATTTACCCTGTTAGATAATGAACTCACCTGAGTCGTTCAGCAATCTCTCGTATCTATCTAACGGGGTTTACCAACTTTTTGCTGTGTAAGTATAATGGCATTCTGAGGGCACTGAGCGACGCAAACTGCGCAGCCGGTACACATATCAGGGTTCACTATGGCGTGGCCTTCAACCTTGATAGCACTTACGGGGCACATATCTTCGCAGATGCCACATCCTGTACATTTTTCGAAGTCAACGACCGCAACGGCCTTACGGCCACTTTCAAGTTCGCCAATTCTCTTGTTTAACTGGAGCTTTTGCTGTTCAAGCAGTTCCCCCTGCTGCTTTAGAAAAGCCAATTCCTGCTCAGGGTTTTGCAGTCCGGCATCTTCCGGAAAACCTGTTGCCGGGCCGGTCGAAGGCATACCAGCCGGCACACCCATCGGGGCTGCCATACCCATACCACGACCCATTCCGCCGCCGCGACCCATACCGCGTCCCATTCCACCACCGCGGCCCATACCGCGTCCGCCGCCCATACCGCGGCCCATACCACCTCCACCGCCCATACCTGAGCCCATTCCACCACCTTGACCGATTGGACCAATCTCCGGCTGTCCCGTTTGCGTCGGGCCTGCCGGTGCAGTGTTCGCACCAAAGTGACTGGCTACACTTGGCCCCGAAGCAGAAGAGAGAACTCCTGTTTTGAATTGCTCAACGGCGTTACGTACAGGTCCGCTGACACCAACGATAACCTGTATTCCCGCCTGACCGAAGACGTTAAATGCGTTAGGGCCGCAATTGCCTGTTAGTACAGTCGTCACACCTTTTTCTGACATTAACTGAGCGGACTGAATCCCAGCACCGCCGCCGATAGCAATATTGGGATTCTCAATCGTCTCTAATTGCATTGTGTCAGTGTCAATAATCAGAAAATAGGGGCACCGACCAAACCGGGCCTCCACATTGTCATCAAGCGTAGGCCCTGTTGACGTTACTGCAATTTTCATAAAATATCCTTTCTAAGAAAGAGGACATGTTCCGGTTGGGCAGGAATCGCTTCCTTGACTGCTTTGCCCGACGGAAAAACCTGAAAACAGTTTCTGCATATCCGAACTTCCACATTTTTCGCAGACGTGCTTGTTTCTGCCGTCGCTTTTTTCCAGAAATTCGGTCTTATGCTCGCATTTATTACACTTATATTCAAATATTGGCATAATTTTCCCCTTTCTAATATCAGCTTATCCGATAACTCTAAGGCAAAGTAAAATCTACAAATTCTGTCTCAGCAATAGGCGCACTAATTTTCCCTTGGCTTGTCATATGACAAGCAGCCTAAGTAAAGTTGTCTTGCCTTCATAGTTTCTTACTCTTTGCTGCTTTTCTGGTTCTCGAGCTCTTCTATGCGCTTTTTGATTCCGTCAAGGCTATCCTCAAGATACTCTGCCTGACCTTTCAGACCGTCGAGCTCTTGCTGAGGCGCAACTGTTGGGGTAAACGGCGCACCACCATAAGCGTATGAACCCGCAGCACCACCATAAGCGTATGGATTCACAGCACCACCATAAGCGTATGGATTCACAGCACTACCATAAGCAGGCATGCCGTATCCAGCTCCGGCCCAACCAAAACCTCGACCTCGGCCAAAACCGCCGCCTCGGAAACCTCGGCCCCAGCCACCGTAGCCGCGGCCACCAACAGGATTCATATAACCTGGCACCGGATAGCCGGCACAAAAACCCCCAGCTCTACCTGTCATTGGCCCCATACCTCCAGGACCTGTTCCATCTCCACCTGGCATGATAATTCTCCTTTCGAAAAAATGCTAACTTCTTGTCATTTTCGTACCACACTTCGGACAACTCATTGCATTACAGGGCTGTCCGGCAGCATGAGCAACCGTTGCTCCGCAGTTCGGGCACACGCAATTCCCGCCCGGCCCTGCTGCAAATGGCCCGCCCATTCTGCCTCTACCCTGGCCTTTGCTTTGACCCATACCCCGGCCTGTGCCGGGACCCTGGCCACCAGGCCCTGTACCGTCTCCTCTTGGCATAATATCCATCCTTTCTGCAATTAACTCCCAAGGAGTTAAGTGCCTAACTTAAATCTACTACCAATAACCGAATCTGCCTCTGCCGCGACCCCAACCTCGGCCCCGACCGAAGCCTCGGCCAAAACCAAAGCCAAAGCCTCTGCGACCCAAGCCGCCATAAGGCATTCCATAGCCGGCACCATAACCGTACACACCGCCGCCGTATGGCCCGACTGCCGGCGCACCGGCACCGTAGAAACCAACTCTACCGACCGCAGGGTTCATATACCCCGGCACAGGATAGCCTGCATAGAAGCCGGCGGCTCTTCCTGTCATTGGTCCGGCACCTGCTGGACCTGTTCCGTCTCCAAGTGGCATATTAATTACCTCCTTTCCAGGAAATCTAAAACTTTCATTCATTTTTCCAAAGGGCCTGCCGTTAATTCCAACAAAACCCTCAGTTTGACCAATGCTTTCTTTTGAAGTTGTCAAAACGCAAAACCCCTGGCCTCGCCCTGTCATCGGCCCCTGACCTAATGGTCCTGTACCATCAAATCCTGGCATCTATTCGGCCTCCTCAACTAAATCAACCGTATCTCTAAACGCTTCATTTCTTCCCAAAATCATCTCACCAACTTCGCAATCAAGGTCCCTTGCGATAACAGGGCATTTAACTTTCAGTATGAAGAATATATTCTTGTTTGCATCGCTTAGCGTTTCATAGTTGCCCTGTCCCTTGGCTATAATCAAATCCGCCTCTGCAAAACGGCCGCGAAAAGCTTCTGAGCAGCTTTCCAGAATTGTACCAGGTGCATCGGAACCATTATCAATTACTTCCACCAATTTAGTTAAACCAGCAAACTCAGCATCTTCCATCGTTGCGTCATTTATGACCGGCCTGCCCTTGACAACCACAGTTACTTTCTCACAGGGTAACTGCTCAATCAACAAACGGTCAAAGACTATCTCGCCGGCGTTATCCGCCAAATACAGGATTTTCCCCGCTCGGCTCACCGCATTTCTAAATCCTTCTATCTGCTGACCGTCAAAATCCGCCGTCAGGCAGTCTCGGATTATCTTCTCAATATCAGATTCCTTTATCGACGTTTTAACACCCAAATCAATGATGTTTCCCGCAATAGCCAGCCGAACGGCTGTTTCCAATGGGTCTTCAGATGCCCTGACACGTTCTTCCAATTCAGCACACAGTCTTAAAGCCAAGCGGTTAAACCGCTGCTTCAACTCGCGATATGGGTCACTGTTACCAATCAGCTCTCGAATCAATCGATGTATCTGTTGCCCAATCACCGGCGGACTTTGACTCATATCTAAATCAGCCGCCAGACTAAGAACCTCTCGCACCACCTTTTCGTGAATTTGCTCATCATCGGTGGCCAATCTTGCTGAATCAAGCGCCTGACGAACAAAACAACCAATACAATCTAAATAAATCCGCATAATTCCACTCACCTAACTGAAAACCTAAATTCTAAATCCAGTGTCCTTCAACATTGGCTGGTTCTATTATTTTCGTTTCGGACAACACAAAAACTCTCAGTCCCATAGGTTGAAAATTCACTTGAAATTGCTTCAACTTCACTTTTATCTCATATAAAATGTTTGGGCCAGCATTCAATCGCATTGTTTCTAACAGCTTGTTTAACCCAATAGCAGCTTCAGTCCCATTAAGACCATTCCAACTCCGAGTAGTTGCCTTAAAATCTCTTTTGACATTCTGATACCTAAGTAGGCGCCGAGGTAACTAAAGCCAACGAAAAACAGCATCGTTATCAAACCCACTTTGAGATTTACATATCCTTGCTGGTAGTATGTAAATGCCGCTAATAAACTAATCGGAGCGGCAACGACAAAAAGGGTAGTTCCCTGTGCGAGCTTCTGTGGAAAATGTAAAACATAGAGTAATGAAAATATTATTATCGCACCGCCTCCTACCCCAATT
>Ga0315533_1002961_pt1 | contig 11497 bp, 15 predicted proteins | sample SalMarSW160130MG_FD_203081 | JGI IMG/M metagenome (GOLD analysis project Ga0315533, IMG submission 203081) | Salt marsh sediment microbial communities from the Plum Island Ecosystem LTER, Massachusetts, United States - Salt Marsh Sediment SW1601-30 ...
CCATCCAAACCATCATACCCATCTTACCCAAGCAAACCATCACAACCTTCATACCCCAGCAAAGTAAGTTACCCCAGTTATCCCAGCAAACCATCTTACCCAAGCTACCCCAGTAAACCATCCAAACCTTCTTATCCTTCATATCCTTCTTATCCATCTAAACCATCAGCCCCATCAAAGGTATATCCAATTTATGCACCATCTTCTTCTAAAACCAAAAGTAAAAGAAAACAAGAATCATATAACACACACATCAAAATAAACAACAAATGGAATCAAATAACAACACAACCATTAACACTAACTCAAGCAAAAGGTTTAGGAGCAGACACAGTAGACAAATCAACAGCAATCTATTTCAAAGTTACAAAATCAACACGACCACCATCCAACCAACCAAGGTATGAAAAAACATGGAAGAGATTAAAACATAAGTTTATACAAACATCAACTAACACTTACAAAGAAAAAACCACTTACCAAAAAGACTTTGACATAGAGAAACAAGAATATAGTCCTTACAAGCCCCAACCTTTCAAAATGAACAGGGTAAAGAGCAAAGGTAAGGCAAAACAAAAAAAATATAATAATATGTATAAGGGAATGAGATAAATGGAGATAAGAAAGGTATGAATCTATTTGTAGCAATAATATCATTTGTGTTGGCAGTCTTTGCTTTTGGTGGAGTTCTGTTTATGTATAACTTTGGACTAAATCAATTCTTTAGTTATATTGGAGACTACTTCCCTGCACTAACTTTACTATGTGTATTTGTATGGCATGCCCTGCCACCAATGCTGGTGTTCTTATTGGGAATAAAATATATTGGTAAAAAGGAGGAAGCATACTATGATTAATATGTTTAGAACAATAACCGCAATATTTATAACTATAATAATAGTTTTAGGCCCAGGTGCTATGGTAATTCATTATGTCAATCAATCAGTTAGTGATGGAGCTTCCCAAACTGGTGTTAGTGCAGATGTTGACCCAATATTAGATATGATAGAAAGAGTATTTATTATTTGTTCTGCTATAGCTATCCTTGGATTAGTTTTAATGTTATTTGTTTATGCTCTTGTAAAACCCAAGCAACAAGAAATGGAGTGGCGCGGATGAGAAAAACTTTATTGATTCTATGTGGCTTTCTTTTAATTTTTGGATTAGCTACAGTAGTAGAGGCAGCAACTTATGAAGTTAGTTTTGAACCAGAATTAGATGGATTTATTAAAGTGGCATCAGGAGCATACTCATCTCATAGTTGGACTGATAGTGTATTGTGGTTGAGAGCATCTACTAATGATTGGCGTTCCTTTGTTGAATGGAACATCTCAGCAATTCCAACCAATGCAAACATACTTGATGTATCATTTACTGTTATTGGAAATGCTTGGAACCCTGATAGTGGAACTGGTAAGACTGCCCTTTATGGAATGGACTTAATGCCTTCAGCACAAGCAGATGATTCAACAGGTGCTATGGCAATCTTTAATGCTATTGATGATGGAACATCTTTTACTTCTGGTGGAGTTACATTTCCTGGCAATTATGTTGGAGATGTTTGTATGATGAATGATACTGACCCTGGTGGTGGGGTTCATCCTTGGGCTTGGGTTCTTAATCCAGCGGCTTCATTAGAAGAAAACTTATCCCGCGGTTGGTATGCATTGGGAATCAAAAGAGTAGTAGTAGATACCTTAAGCTTTAGGTCTAGTGAATATGTTGGTGTTACTTATAAACCAATGCTTTGGGTTAAGTATGAAATGACAGCTCCAATAGTTAATTGGACAGACCCAGCAGACTATGATGAAGATGTAAACCTTACTCCAAGGATTTGTGCTAACATAACTCATCCACTTGGCAACTCATTTAATGTATCATGGTATTGGTGGGATGGAGCAGATTGGCAACCTTTTGGGAAAAATGGTTCTCTTGAATCAGATTTAACATTTACAAACTATTCTCATTATAAAAACATAACTCTTCATTATGAATATATAGAAGAAGCTCAAGCAGATTTTCCAATTTGGATTTACAATAAGTCAGATGATTTAAAAGACACTGCACATGGTGGTTGTATACAACCTGATGGTGATGATATTATGTTTTATCTTACAGACAATACAACTAAACTTGACCATGAGATAGAATTCTATAATGGAACTACAGGTGAGTTGGGTTGTTGGGTTTCAATGCCCAACATATATGCAACAACTGATTCTTATCTTTTAATGTATTATGGCAATCCTTCAGCAACATACCAACAAGACCCTGCAGCAGTATGGTGGGAATATGTAGCTGTCTACCATTGTAATGATACAGCATTACTTTGGGATTCAACTCTCAATGGTCATACAGGAGTCAAGAATGGTTATGTAAATGCATCATGGTGGCTTGGACCAGCCATCTCATTAAACAGGGGTGGTTATTTTGTTGTACCAGACCATCCAGACTTAAGATTAAGTGGAACATTAGAAAATTATGCAATCTTGAGTTGGTTTAATTTAAATAGTTTAGATGACTATGGTTGTGTTGTAGGCAAGGTAGATACAACTGCAAACAATAAAGGTTATAAACATATGTTTAGTTTATTGGAATCAGGAGCAGTAGATATGTTATCAAGATTTAGAAAAGATGGACTTAACTATTGTACAGCAGAAACTGCAGATGGAACACACATGGAGAATTTGTCATGGCTATTTGGTGTATCAAGAAAACAAGTAAACAAATTAGAAATAGATATATCAAGAGCTTTTTATGGAACACAAACAAATGCACTTGCAGTTGGAATCAATAATGATGTTGATTTATACATTGGTGGACAATCAGCTTTACCAGCTCAACTATATCCATGGAATGGAACCATAGATGAAGTAAGAATAGTAAATGGTACTCTTGTAACTTGGGGCTGGTGTAATGTAACTTTTAATAATACAAACATGACCGATGTATTTGAATCATGGTCTGCTGAGATGGGAAGTGTCCTTGGATTAACAAATGGAACATATTGTCAAGAGTTTGCTAATGCCACAGACCCCTGCACAACTTACTATTGGTGGATTCATGTAGTTGATTCATTTGGTAATTACACTGATGAAGTAGGGCAGTTCACAACCCATTGTGTCAATCCTCCAACTGACCTTACTTGTAATAGATGGAATACAACAACTCTTAATATTACCTTTACCCCAGATAGTGATGCAGGTGGAGAATCATGGACAGAAGGTTACTACACCGAAGGAACTACACCACCAGCATGGGGCAGTGGAACTTATTTTAATACAACCAATGAATCAATAAACATAACTGATTTAGATGAAGGAACTTGTTATGCATTTAGTTTTTGGACAAATTGGAATGAGTCTGGCAATTGGACAAGGTCATCTGCAAGAGCTACAACTATATGTTGTACCACGGGAGGCAATTGGAGATTCTGTCTAAGATATGAAGAAAGGAATCAAATACCAATTAACCTTTCAGACTATCCTTGCTCTACTCATGTTCTAACAATTCATATGGTTGATGGTTCAAGAATTCTATATGCCTTAGATGAAGATTGGTATATTGAAAATGGGAATAGTTCTTGTCTTGATGTAGCCCTTGATTCAGAACCACTATTTTTTGAGCTATGGTGGAATCAATCAACATCATCTAACTTATCAACTTGTAATAATTATAGTTCAACATCTTATGTTAGAACCTTATTGCCAGAAGCAGCAGCAAATGAAAGTGGAACAGATGTTATTACTTTTTACATAATGACAGAGAGAAGAGTTTATGGTGATGAATATTACTTAAATGGTTCTGCAGAATTTGAATATGATATGCCTGGCAAAATGGTAAGATATACATTTCAATTTGATGATAGAACACATATATTTGATACTAAATTAGAATTTGATTCTTATGCAACTTTCTATTTCTATAATACTACAGATAAAATAATAGTTCATCAACAATATTGGGATGCTGCACAAAAAGTATATCCAGTTCTGTTTTATGAAAAACCATATTGGACAGGAGTTAATTGTAGTGCAGTTAATGATGAATATGAAAACATTGGATTAGCACCAAACCATGATATAGAACAAGAAACAATTATTATATATTTAATAACAGAAGAATCAATTGGTTGGAATGAAGCTATAGATTTAACTTATGATTGGATGGATGCTGCTGCAGGCCTTTGGATTTTATATGAAGATAATGAATTCAATACTGAATGGGTTAATGTTTCTATATATTTGAAAGATGGCAACACTCTCCAATGGTCATCAAATCAATCAGCAAATGAATGGAACTTTACTTGGGCAGCTGCAAACCAATCAAGAGAATATGTTATTGTAGTTACAATCAAACATGGTAATGCTGGTTTTGGTAGATTTGAATTTCCAATAGCCCCAGGAACTAATGCTTTAACTAATGCAGCATGGATTGATTCTTTATTCTATAATGTGTTGGGAGCGGCTCCACTATATAATGTTGATACTGGAATGACTATGGTTTGGAGTCATGTGCTTGTCTTAAGTGTTGGAATAATACTTGGGTGTCTTATTGTATATAATGCAACCCTTGGAATTCTAGCCCCAGGAATTTGGTTAGTTGTATCAGCAATTTTTATAAGTGGATTACCAATTGGTTGGATAGCTGTGGGATTCTTAATTATTACTATGGGAATTGCTTATGCTCTCTATGGAGGTGGTAAATAATGAAGGCACACCATTTTATGATGGGACTATTCTTATTCAATATTTCTGTTATAGTTTTTAATATGATGAGTATTTGGACTATTGGATATGGTGGTTCTGACTTAACAACTATAATAGGAATGGTATCTTTATCAGTTATAGTTGGATTAGTATCTGCCTTTACTGCAGCAGCTGCAATATCAAGGTTTGCCCCTGGTGCACAGAATGTTGCCCTTTATGCTTCATTCAGTGGTCTCTATTTGGGACTGTGGGCATACACATCTTTGCTATTAAATTCAATAAGTGAATCGGTTGGAGGACTTGCTATGATATCTATATTTACAGCAATTTTTATAGTTGCACTTGTTATTGGAATGTATCAAATGGTCACAGGGGGGTGGCAGTCTTATGAATAGTTTTCTATTTGCATTAGCCATAAGCATATATAACTTCACTGACAATCCAATCCAATCTTTAATTGAACCATATGTTGCAGTCCTTGGTGGTTGGTTTTATGGAATGTTCTTTGGAATGATAGGAGCAATCATATACACTAATGCTGGTAGAAACAAAGTCCCAGCAACTGCAGTATATCTAATCCTTGTGGGCACTATTGGTCAATTCATATTTCCATTCCATATTGGGTCATTCTTTGGTCTCATTGGAGCGTTCTTATTTACAATAGTCCTATACAAAGGCTTCATAGTTAAAAGACAGGAGTTCTAATGAAACGCATCTTGACTCTCATCTTAGTCTCTTTATTCTTTATTACTATTCCACCAACTAATGTTGAATCTCAAACCTGGGAGAATGAATACGGCAAATTAGAAGTATGGCCAGACACATCAACAAACATCATAAGGCAAACACAGTATTGTAATTTGACAAGCTATGTTGATGATACAGATATTGATGTTACCTTCCGCTTTCCTTTTGAAATAGGTAATCCAGACATATGGTTGTGGAAGAATATGTCCCATGATGTCTCTGTTCCTGATTATGGAATGATATCAGCAAACTATACTTTATTCAACATAACTGACTATCTTGTATTAGACTACACACCAGAAGCAGTTGACTATGGAGATATCCCAAGTCTTCATTATGCTAATGGAACAATTGATTCAATCATATACACTATTGGCTTTGATAGTTTTGTATGGGACAATCCAGAGCATACAGGGGCTACCTTTACATTTGAATATAATGGTATTAGTGGATATCATAATGAAGTACAATGGTGGGACGATTGGTTTAACATTAAACATTTATTCTCTCATTTAGAACACAACGACCAACACTATTATTATGTTACAGAATGGCTCATCAAGAATCAAGAATATAAATTCAAATGGCAATATGATGTCCCGTTGGGCAGCAATGGCAAGTGGGATTTGATGGCAAAGAAATCATCAGACCCAATAGGCACATGGCGAGTTCAACTTGACCCTTGGTGGGATTCTGATTGGGATTGCTATATTAACTTAACAATTGACCATAACTATGTTGAAGCAGATTTAACTAACTACCCTGTAATGGTTTTTATAAATGAAACATTAGCTGCAAGTTGCAATGGTGGCAATTCAATTAGATTCATTGGATTGGATAATGTAACAGAATATTATTATGAATTGGAACAATGGCCTTCATCTAATAATATTACTGCATGGGTAAATATAACATCTGTGAGTTCAACAGTAAATACTTCTTTTTTAATGTATTATGATAATGCAGCAGCCACAGACAATCAACATGATAATGATGTGTGGGATAATTATATGCTTGTGTTGCACATGAATGATTCATCTTATCTTTATGATTCATCTGGTAATGATAATCATCAAACAGCCACTGGTGGAACTCCCGCAAGTGTTGATGGTAAGTTTAGTCCTGCTATTGAATTTGATGGGGTTGATGAATACTTTAAAATAGATAACTCTGCATCATTAACAGTAGCAACAGAAGACTACACTGTTGAAACATGGTTTAGAACACCAGCTCTTGACACAGCATATAGAATCTCATGGAGTAAAACAGCTGCTGCCACTGGTGCAGGATATAAACATTTCTTTTTCTATAAAGAGGCTGATGCAAATACCCTAAATACAAGAATGAGAAAGGATGCAGGTAATTGGGTTACAGTAACTCCAGGGGATAACATTGGTGTTGATAATGATTTATGGCATTATTCATTTACTAAAAGAGATGGAACAACATTAGATTTAGATATTGAAAAGGGTGCAATAACAGCAACAGATACAAATGTTAATATAGATACCATAACATCAGCAGCAGATTTATATATTGGTAGACATGATGATGTTAATACTTATTGGTATAAAGGAGCATTAGATGAAATTAGAATATCTAAATTTCAAAGGTCTTATTCTTATCTAAATGCATCATACAATAATACAAATTATTCATCTTTGTTCTTGCTATGGGGAGAACCAGTATGTCAACCACCACCAGCAGATATCAGTGTTAATTTTTCAGGAACATATCCAACAAATCAATCAATCAACATCTGCCCTTGCTGTGATGCTATTGGATTAAACATAACCCAAGCAGAAGGATTAAGTATAAATGTAACATTTTGGTATAATTTTTCAGGACATAATGAATATCAAGAGCTACAAGAAAATTTTACTAATGGTGCCAATGGTTCTTACTATCTGTGCACTTGTAACTTTTTTTATAATACAACATATCATTGGTATGTTAATGTATCATCAGCAACAGATTCTTCATTATACAATTACAATACCAGTGGAATATATGAATTGACAACTGCATCTTCACCATTGAATTGTACTTGCTTGAACTCTACAGCTTATGATGCTATGGGTGGTGGCATATCTTATGCATGGATTGTAGGAATCATAATAGTATTTAGTATTTTTGGAATAATAGCTTTTTTAAGAAAGGAGAATGAAAAATGATAGAATCAGTATTTATTTGGATGGCAAGTGTAGCCCTAGTACTTTTCATATTAGGCATAGAAAAAGAATCAATAATATATGCAGGAACTTCCTTGCTTATGTGGGCAATAACAATGGTTGGAGCCATCTATGTGCAAGTCCCAGGTGATACCAATTATATGGAACTTCCCTTTAATGCAACTGCCTTAGTGTTTATCTTTATCAATATAATATGGATGATAATGTTATACATGGATGTTCAATGGCTGAAAAGAAACAAAACATAAGGAGAAAGAGAATGCAATTTACTTACCATCCTTATGGCAAACCCTATGTCAAAAAGGATAAAGAATTGCAAACATCTTTTAAATCTATCTTTAATGATTTAGAATTATATGGTAGAGCATTCACTACTGATTCAAGAGCTCCAAAGAAGTTATCATTTGCTATGAAGAGAGCTCGGGATGAAGGCTACATAAGATTTGCAAGAGAGCAAAGAAGACATGAATCAAGAAGTATGATTGTATTAAAACCAGGGGTTAAATTAAAGCAAATCAAAAAGAAGACCATAAGAATCTACTATGCCCCCAAGTAAATATATATTCTTTTAATATTTTTTTACCCCAACACTATATAATCTTTTAGACTAATTAGTGTTTATATAAGATGACAAGTATTAAGGTATTTATAAGTTACACACAAAAGTGTAGCCGAACAAAACAGGAGAAAAAGAAGCTATGAAAAAATTTAACTTCATGGACCCTCAGATGATTTTAGCTGTGGTTGTATCATTAATTATATTAGCTGTCGGTGTGTTTGCTTTCTTTGTTACAATAGATAGTATACCAACATCAACAGATAATGCAGTTAATAGTGCAGTTAATAACACATCAGTCACTGGTAACAGTGTCTTCAATATAGTTGGAGTTGTGTTAATAATTGGTGCAATCATGACAATCGTCGGATTAGTATATTCTTATACTAGAGGCTTCTAATAGGCAGGTGAACACCATGAGAAAATTCAAATTCATGGACCCACAGATGATAATGACAGTTGTTGTGTCATTAATAATATTGGCCGTTGGTGTATTTGCATTCTTCACAGTTGTGGAGCAAGCTGATACTGTACTAACTGCAGGTGCAGATGGTGCAGGCGAAACCAGTGCTGTTAATAACACATCAAAAAACATATCCAACACAGGTAATTCAGTGTTCAATATTGTTGGAGTAGTCCTTATCATAGGAGCAATTATGACAATAGTAGGACTAGTGTACAGCTACACAAAGGGATTTTAATGAGAAAGTTCAAGTTTATGGACCCCCAAATGATTATGACTGTAGTTGTATCTCTAATAATCTTAGCAATTGGAGTGTTTGCATTTTTTACAGTTGTAGATAATACAAGAACTCAGCTAAGAGGATTAGGGAATACAGCAACCCCATCAGCAACAACATCGAATGCAAGTAATGAAACATGGTATGAGATAATTAACTTATCCACTAACACATCAAGCACAGGGAATAGTGTATTCAACATCATAGGAGTGGTTCTCATTATAGGAGCCATAATGACAATTGTTGGATTAGTATACAGCTATACTAAGGGATTCTGATGAAAGGTAAATACAGGAAGCTTAAAATCAAAAAGGTTAAGCGGAAAAGGTTCAAAAAACCGAGGTTCTAAAATGGGTTCCCGCAGAATTAGAGCAAGGACAGGAAGAGCAGCTCGAAACAAAGCCAAAGGCAAGAACACTACAGTTACCAAAGTCAACTACATAAAAGGTTCAAGAAGAAAAGGCCAAGGTAATTATAGAGTTCACACAAAAAGGAAGAAGTAACTTCCTCTCTTTTTTTATTTTTTGATTCAAACAATTTATGGAGATATAATATGAGAAGACAAAACTTAAATAAAAAAGATGGTTCACAGATTGGAAGACAGCAAGGTGGTTGGGGAAGAAACCAAACTTCAGTCTGTAGACATCCAACTATAAGAAAAAACAGAAAGTGATTCAAACAATTATTGTGTTTGTCTAATTAAATATAATATATTTAATAGGCTTTGCCAAATACAAAATATAATATATTTTAAATTGAAAATCCCAAATAGTTGTGTGTTTTATATATATATAAATCACTTCAATCTTTAAACAATCCATCCAAAATTTTTTTTAGATGCTTCAAACAATCCCATAGGAATTCCTAGGTGATTTCCCAAAGTATATATAGTAGAAGTTTTCAATCTTTAAACAATCCATTCTATGCTTGTATGAATATGTTATAGAGGCATCAAGAATCAATAATCCCTTGAACCTATGTTTCTCCCATCAAAAGTATACACTATTTGGAGTTCTTTCTTTTATCTATACCTTTTTGGACGCCTTCCCAAAACTTCTTCTTCCAAAAATCAATTATCCAGCTCATGGCTCCCAACCAGCTACTATAGATTTCATTTCTTTCTTATCCTTATCATCAAATGGTAAATTAACATAATACTTTAATGCCGTTAACTCTGTGTGTCCCTGACTAATAAAGATTCGGGATTCCCAATGAGGATATGATGATATCAAATAACTTTCCCAAGTCTTTCTTAAAGTTTTAGAAGACATATAGTCTGGACTTACTTCAGCAAGTGTAGCCCATTTCCCTAAAAGCTTTCTCCATTGCTTATAATCAGGTAATCCTTTTTCCAAATTTAAGTAGTCTTCCATAACTCTTTTGCCATAAGGACTCAGCACCACATATCTATCTCTGTGTTTTGATTTAACTTTTCTTGATATCAATGGTGTTAAATGAATCCACTTATCATTATAGATTTCTATCTGTCCATGTATATCATTAAGTTCCACATATCTCATACCTGAGTAGAGCAAAGCTTCAAATCTTATTCTATTATCTTTTTTTGATATTACTTTAACTATGGCTTTCAATTCCCATGGTCTCAGAATCCTTACAGCATTTCTACCACCAGCAGTATACTTTACAATTAATCTTTGTTTTTGGGAAAAATCCCCACTATTATGGGGACTAACATCCCCACTATTCCTTTTAGGCTCTTCTTGATTCATTCATTACCCCTTATGACTATTCATTATACCATTCCCACTAATAAATATAAGTGGGATTATATCTTTGGAATTATCCCATCCATAAAATTAGTTAAAGCCTCTGGATTAGATAAAACTATAAATCCTAAAGCTAAAGCGCCCATTGCACCAGCTATGATGAGAATCAAAGTCCAACTAAACTTTACCTTTGGTCTTTTACTAAAACCTTTGATGTCTTCAATAGTCATTGCCTTTTGATATCTCATATAATTTCTCATCTTCCTCGGAGTGTTTACATATATTTGGTATTTCTCCAAAGCACTAAAGTCTAAAGTATGTCCTCTACCTACTGTCTCCTCAAGTATCCCTTGTGGTGTGGGATTTGTTTGTATGTCTTGATATAATGTATGGGGATTGTCTGGTTGATATTGTTCTTGAGAGCTTATCCCGTCTTCAGGGATATCCTCTGCCTGTCTATTAACTGCCTGATTAATTCTATCTTGTAGTCTACTCATTTTGTCCAACTCCTAATTTTTCAAATATCTTTTGTCTTGCATCCCTTAATCCCTGGAAGGATTGTTTGCTATCCATTAGTTGTGCATACTCAACAACTGCCAAATCTACAGCATGAGCGGCACCTTCTGGTACAAATCTAATCTTATGGTCTGCCCAAGAATAAGTCTTAATGTCAGGTATGAGAGAATCAAGGTCTGAACTAAACAAATAACCTTCTCCCTGTCTTATTGAATCAAATAGTCTTACTTCTCCATCATCATAAATATATACCCATAATGGATGCCCAGGTCTTGCTGGACTAATTAACTTATCCGCACCAGTCTTATGT
>Ga0315533_1002965_pt1 | contig 11486 bp, 6 predicted proteins | sample SalMarSW160130MG_FD_203081 | JGI IMG/M metagenome (GOLD analysis project Ga0315533, IMG submission 203081) | Salt marsh sediment microbial communities from the Plum Island Ecosystem LTER, Massachusetts, United States - Salt Marsh Sediment SW1601-30 ...
ACCAGGATATCATAGATGAATACCGCGAAATCAGTGGAAATAAAGGAAAAAGCATTTCCGAAGTTTACGATACCCTTGATGGGGTGAAGGATGCACTTCAAAAGGTAGATGCAGAGCTTTTCAATTCCATCGCAAGGCTATTTAAAAACTATGGGCCAATCCTTACTAAACTGCAAATCACAAACAAAAAGCTGAGCACTCTCGCCCGGCTCAACAACCTTACGGGCACTGAAGCCGATACCTGGAAATGGATTCGCCTGCACTATATGCTTTCCAAAACAGCAGTCCTTGATACAATTAACAAGGAAAACCTCGATGCCTTTTTTACACTTAGACAGAAACAGGTTGAATATCAGAACGACCTTCGGTTGAAGAATCTCAATAACTTTCTGGCGGATGTTGCCAGAATCAAGGTCTCTTTTAACGGCGGAAAAAGGCTCACGAGTAAACAGATCCGGGTGATGCTGGAAAACCTATCCGGGATTATTGCTGAACCCGATATGATATCCAGGTACTTCCCTATGGATGAAGACCTGATTGATATTCTTGTTATTGATGAGGCGTCGCAGGTCTCTATTGCAGAGTCAATCTCCCTTATTCTGCGTGCAAAGCAGGTCGTTGTTTTTGGAGATGAATACCAGTATGGCGCGGTTGGCGCTGTTAATGTAAACTCGAAATACTCGCATGGCTATTTCAAAGATATCATAAATGCTTATCAGGATGATTACAATGTATCGGCTACAGACCAGGAGAAAAATGAGCTGATTCAAGAGGTTTCCAAAGAGATAAAAGAGGATGAACAGGAAGTTGAACAGGTTTTGCAACCTATGGAGGACAACGCCAGCGAGATCCTATGGCTCAAAACCTTCAATATTCGTACATCAACTTTAAGTTTTGCCAAAGCCATTGCAAATTACACCACTTCCCTCCGTGAGCATTACCGGAGTTTTTCTGAAATCATCGATTATTCAAATGAGTTTTTTTACAAGCCTGCTCAACTGGATCTCAGCATCAACCGCATCCGCACCAAACCGATAGGCGAGGTGTTGCAGTTTATTCCGGTGGAAACAAAAGGCAATTCCGGCAGCAATGTAAACCTTGATGAAATCGATGCCATTATCCATGATTTGAAATCAAGGATGAAAAGCGGTTTTAAAGGGAGTGTCGGCATTATAACCTCTTTCCGTGAACAGCAGGCAAGAATGGAGCAGGCATTGAACGAAAAGCTCAATATGCCCGAGCTGAAAAAGAACCATGATCTAGCCATATGGTTTGTAGGAGATGTGCAGGGTGAAGAACGCGACATTGTGTACTACTCCCTTGTAGAAGACAGCAAATACGGCAACGCCGAGTTAAGGAACATTTACCCGGTCATCGGTGGCACGGCGGACAATATCAGGAGTTTAAAGATGCAGCGGCTCAATGTGGGATTCAGCCGCGCAAAGGACACGATGATTTTTGTCCACAGCATGCCTATTAATAAGTACGGTAAAACCCGGCTTGGTGATGCCATAAGGCATTATGATAAGGTCCTTGATGAAAACAAAAAGAGTGATTTTTTTATCGAAGACACTACAATTTTCGAATCGCCCGCTGAAAAAGACCTGTACAACCTTTTCATCAGCACTAATTTTGTGAAAACGCACCGGGAGCATGTCAAAATCATTCCCCAGTTCAAGATCGGAGAATACATCAGGGCCGAATATGCCAGGCAGATACCCAAATACCGGGTAGATTTTCTTATGACATTTTCAAAAGGCGGTAAAGAGCAAACCCTGATCCTTGAATATGACGGGGTGGAATACCATACAAAAAACCCCGGTATCGTGACCAAACACAATTTTTCCCAGGAGTATCTTGATTATGACATCAGCCGACAGATAGAGCTTGAAAGCTACGGCTACAGCTTTTTGCGATTTAATAAGTTTAACCTGCAACCGGAGCAGGATGGCGAGACAAAGACGGATGTGCTGGACAGACTTTTAAGAAATGTGTTTATAGCAGATGAATGATAGTAACTCAGGTTATTAGTCTGAAGGCTGTAGACTGAAGGATACCGATCGCCCCCCAACGGCAAAAGCAGTATTTGGGAGAGTATACTTGAACGGTTAGGCCATTATTGAGTTTAAAGTGGCCTTCGAAATTAAATGAATCAAAATACTAAATTTAGCTTGAAAATGTTTTACCTATCTGGTAAAGGATATTTTAACGAGTGGATATAGCTTTCAGAAATAAAATTCTTAAAAAGGCCTTTAATTCTCAAAAAGAGCTGAAAAAACAATTCGGATCAGAGAAAGCGCGTTTGATAATGCGCCGCATGGCAGTACTCAGAGCATCACCGGTATTGGCTGAAGTGCCGCATAAAAAACCTGAACGAAGACATGAACTCAGCGGAAAACGGAGTGGTCAATTCGCAGTTGATTTAAAACATCCTTTTCGTCTCATCTTCAAACCAGATCATGAGCCATTGCCAAGAAAGGACGATGGCGGACTTGACTTAACCCAAATAACAGCAATCAAAATCCTTGGAGTGGAGGACTATCATTAATGACTACGACAACCCTAAATCAATATACTCCCGACTATGCCATTCATCCTGGGGAGATTTTAGAAGAGACTCTTGAAGCCCGAGGGATAACAAGGACTGCGTTTGCCGAGCGTAGCGGCCTATCCTTAAAGACAGTTAGCCAAATCATCCATGGGAAAGCTCCGGTTACCCCTGAAACAGCTATTCACTTTGAGCGGGTTTTGGGTGTATCTGCAAATATATGGAATAATCTTGGCGCATATTATCGGTTGCATGTTGCTAAAATTGCTGACCGGCGAATGCTTGAGAACAAAAAAGAATGGGCGAAGAAATTTCCCCTGACAGAACTTGCGAAAAGAGGCTTTATTCGCAGGCGACAAACCCTTGCCGAAACAGTTGAAGAACTTCTGGATTTCTTTGGCGTTGCGAGCGTGGAGGCATGGAAGGCCCAGTTTAAGCGCATTACTGTTTCATACAGAAAATCACCAACCTTCACAAGCTCGAAAGAATCAGTATCGGCATGGCTCCGGATCGGTGACATTGAAGCGGAAAATATCAAAACATCTCCGTTCGACAAGAATACATTTAAAAATGCATTGCAGGAAATTCGATTCCTTACACGGGAAGACCCGGAGGTTTTTGAGCCACGTATGAAAGAGCTCTGTCGAAATTCCGGCGTTGCACTTGTATTAATTCCCGAACTTCCAAAGACCAGTCTGAGCGGCGCAACGCGATGGCTCGGCCCGGATAAAGCGCTAATCATGCTCAGCCTCCGTTATAAGAGAGATGACCATTTCTGGTTCACATTTTTCCATGAAGCAGGCCATATAATCCTTCACGGAAAAACCAGTGTATTTATCGATGAAGTAGATATGGGCACAAACAAGGCTGAGGAAGCAGCAAATAAATTTGCAGCAAACACATTAATACCTGAAAGTAAATACAAGGCTTTCGTGGCAAAGAGGCAATTTTATAAAGACGACATTCTTGCCTTTGCACAATCCATTGACATCTGTCCGGGCATTGTTGTCGGCAGGCTGCAACGCAACGGACACATTCAACACAAATGGCACAATGATTTAACGCGCAAGTTTCATCTCAAGGAAATAGCCGATTAGTCTATGCAGTCTCCGAAAGCCCTCGTGGAAGTGCTATGGATATTTCAAATCTGTTAAGAGAACTCAAAGAAGAGGGGAAAATTATGCATGTTGGGTCAAAGAGGTTCGGACACTGGCAGTTGGCTTAAATTACATTTAAAAAGGGCTTTTTTAGATTGTAAAGATTGCAACTTCCTGAAATTCCAAATTTAATTACGATTTAAAATACATTTAGAATACATTTAGAAAGATGCGGATTACAAAAAAACACAACAAGTCCCTTTCCAACGATCTTATCGGTGATATCCGTTCGCTCATTGAAACTGCCAGGCATAATGTCTCCGCTACGGTTAACGCAGGCTTGACTATCCTTTACTGGCAGATCGGCAGCCGTATCCGCCAGGATATTTTGAAGGAAAAACGGGCGGACTACGGACAGGGAATTGTCGTGACGCTGTCGCGACAGTTAGCCGATGATTATGGAACTAATTTTGATGAAAAAAATCTCCGCAGGATGATTCAATTCGCCGAAGTCTTCTCAGATATGGAGATTGTCGTTACACTGTCACGACAATTGAGCTGGAGCCATTTTGTCGCGATTCTACCGCTCAAAGATGGTCTTCAGCGTGATTTCTATGTCGAAATGTGTAGGGTGGAAAGGTGGAGTATTCGGACATTGCGGAAAAAGATTGATGGAATGCTTTATGAGCGCACCGCCATATCAAAGAAGCCTGAAGAATTGATAGAGAAAGATCTTGCTGCCTTGCGGGAGGAGGATAGGTTAACACCGGACTTGGTCTTTAGAGATCCATACTTCCTCGACTTTTTGGGATTAAAAGATACTTTTAGTGAAAAAGACCTTGAAACGGCCATCCTCCGGGAAATGGAGAGTTTTATACTGGAGCTTGGGGCTGGATTTTCGTTTATCGCCCGCCAAAAAAGGATCACCGTCGATAATGAGGATTATTATCTTGATCTGCTCTTTTTTCACCGCAAACTCAAACGGCTCATTGCCATTGAATTAAAGCTCGGCAAGTTTAAGGCAGCTTACAAGGGCCAGATGGAACTCTATCTGCGCTGGCTGGAGAAATATGAAAATGAACCCGGCGAAGAAACACCCTTGGGATTAATCCTCTGCGCCGGAAAAACAAGCGAACAGATAGAGTTGTTACAATTGGATAAGAGCGGCATCAAAGTGGCCGAATACATGACAGAACTACCGAAACGCGAACTGCTGGAACAGAAGCTTCACAAAGCGGTTGAATTGGCACGGAAACGGCTGGAGGAAAAACCTGCCTAGTACAACACAGAATACAAATGATGTCAGCGGGAATCGGGGAACAGTATACATATTATTATCTTTTTCCTTCGGGGAATAGGCATACTGACCATGGAATTCTATTATATAGAAACCGGCTACCTGGTGCTCAGGAATAATGAAAAATGAAAATAGCTAAACTGAAGGTTAAAAATTTTAGAGGCATTAAACGATGCGAAATAATTTTCCAAGGCCATACCGTTCTTGTTGGAGATAACAACACTGGAAAATCAACGATACTGGAGGCCATTGACCTTGTTCTTGGTCCAGAACGGTTATCACGTTACCCTGTTATTGATGAGCATGATTTTTATGCAGGTCAGTATATCGGAGACGAAGAAAATCCCATCAGTATCAACGTAGAGGTTGTGGTTATTGGTCTCAGTGGCGAGCAACAAAGACATTTCAGAAATCATATCGAATGGTGGAATAAAAACAACAATTCACTGATTGAAGAACCACCTGCGGAATTGACAGACGCGGATGGGGTGGTTCCAGCTTTAAGGTTTGGATTTAGCGGTTATTACGATGCAGAGGAAGATGATTTTGCTGGAAAGACATTTTTTCTTTCTCCTAAAAAAGAAGATGACACTTATGATTCCTTTGGATCAAGGGACAAACGGCTTTGTGGTTTTCTTTTCCTTAGAACACTTCGAACCGGCTCAAGAGCTCTAAGCCTTGAAAGGGGTTCTCTTCTGGACATCATTTTAAGATTACGTGAATTGCGCCCCCAAATGTGGGAAAATATTTTAAATCAACTTCGACATCTCTCCGTTGCTGATAATTCAGATCTAGGAATAAATGAAATCCTGACTTCTGTTCAAAATGCTGTTCGTTCCTTTGTTCCATCAGACTGGGCCAAAAACCCGCATATGCGTGTATCTGATTTGACGAGGGCGCATCTAAGACGGGTGCTTACCGTCTTCATGGGGACTGGCGCTATTTGCGATGGCGGAACAGAGTATGCGGCCCCTTTTCAGCATCAAGGAACCGGCACGATCAACACACTGGTTCTGGCTTTATTGTCCATGATTGCTGAACTGCGACAGAATGTAATCTTCGCAATGGAAGAACCGGAGATCGCTATCCCCCCGCATACTCAAAAGCGCATAATCAACAGTGTAACTTCTAAGTCTGCTCAAGGAATTTTTACGTCTCACTCTCCATACGTTCTGGAAGAATTTAAACCATCGCAAATTATGGTGATTAAGCGGGAAAATGGCGAACTCTCTGGTATCCCTGCTGAATATCCCCCGGCAGTGAAACCAAAAAAATACCGAGAGGAATTTCGTAGGCGGTTTTGTGAAGCATTGTTGGCACGTCGCGTTTTAATAACGGAAGGCAGAACAGAGTATGATGCTTTTCCTGCTGCGTCCAGAAGGCTCAATGAACTTCATCCCGAAGAATTCAAATCACTTGAAGCTCTCGGCATTGCCATTGTTAATGCGGAAACCGATACCCAAATCGATCCACTTGGTAGCTTTTACCGTGCTTTAGGAAAGATTATATTTGCCGTTTTTGATAAAAAAACACCTACCAGTAAATCAAAGATTGTAGCGGCTGTAAATCATCCATACGAAGCACCTGAAAAGGGCTTTGAAGATGTTCTTCTTAATGGCACAGATGAATCTGCATTACGACGTTACGCCGATTCAGTCGTTACAGACGGTGAATGGCCGCGTCATTTAACTGAAAAAACGCCATCAGATACAATGTCACTTGAAGATCTTAAAAATGCTCTAAGAGATTACCTTAGATGGGCTAAGGGTGCAGGAAATTCTGCTGACCTATTAGGCCAATGCACTAAGGATGAAATGCCTGAATTCATAGTCGGCACATTAAAATCTATTCAAAGCATAGTAGAAGCCGAATGTGTCTTTGAGGATGATGGAGAATCTAAAGATGGATACAGAGATTCATCAGAAGACTCGGAGGAACCTAAAGTAAATACAGAACAAGAAGAAGAATACAGAAATGTTTGAATTGTCCGAACAAAAACAAGAATTGCTGAAAACTGATGGTCATATCTTGGTCTTAGGTGGTCCTGGTTCTGGAAAGACTACAATTGCATTGCTGAAAGCAAAACGAGCAATAGAAGAAGGAATAAAAAATGGACAACATGTTTTATTTTTAAGTTTTGCCAGAGCAACGATCGCTCGTGTCGAGCAGAAAGCTACTGATCTTAGAACCTCAAAATCAGAACGCCAACATTTGGAAATCAATACATATCACGGATTCACATGGAATATCTTAAAGAGTCACGGCTACCTCCTAAACACAAAATCGCCGTTGCGCTTGTTACCCCCTCCAGAAGCAGCATCACGTCTTGCCGATGTTAATGGCGGTACAGCACGAGAAGCTGAAAAGCGCAGATTATTCGAGGAGGAAGGCTTAATCCATTTTGATCTTTTTGCAAGTCTTAGCGCATATCTCCTATCAAAAAGCAAGTCACTTACTGCGATTTTATGCGATGCCTATCCAGTCATTATCCTTGATGAATTTCAGGATACGAATATAGATGAATGGAATCTAATTCGCATACTTGGCAAAAGAAGTAGGCTTATAGCTCTTGCTGATGCAGAGCAGCGGATTTATGAATTTCGCGGAGCAGATCCTGCAAGAATAGGTGAATTCATTTCTGAGTTTGATCCAACGGATTTTGATTTTGGTTCTGAGAACAATCGCAGCAACGGAACGGATATAGTTCAATTCGGTAATGATCTTCTGACCGGTACAAACAAAAGGAAAAAATATGAAGATGTTCAGTGCCATTTCTACCCGTTTCGCAAAGGAGTTGGAATACACCTAAATCTAAAAGCTGCAGCTTTAGGCGCATGCCAACGATTAAGGGATGCGGAGCAAGGCAATTGGTCATTGGCTGTGTTAGTACCAACAAAAAAGCTCATGCTTGATATTTCTGATTATTTAGGATCGAAACAAACATTAACAAATGGCAGGGTGCTCCCAGCCATAAATCATGAGGTTGCACTGGAAACAGCAGGTCCTTCACTATCTGCTGTTTTAATTGCAGGATTGCTGGAAAGTGGTGAGACAGATCATCAAGTTGCCAATAGATTTATCCATGATCTTTGTGAACATATTCGTGGGCGTAAAGGTAATGATCCTCCAAGCAAAGCGCATCTGGAACTATCGCATGCACTAATAAAATATGTAGAGACAGGAAAGGTTCAAGGAAAAAACCGCAAGTTGGTGGTAGATGAAAGCTTAAGAATTGCAAATGAATGTAAAGGAATCGATCTTTCCGGTGATCCTGCTGATGATTGGCTATCTGTTCGAAAAATCGTTACTAATACTAAATGTGAAGTAATAAAGCAAGTTGCAATAGACGCACATTACCTTAGATTACTACACAAAGGTTCTCTGCTAAGATCAAGTCTTGCCAATTTGTGGCGAAATAATGGAAATTATACTGGTGCATCAGATGCCGTGAGAAATGCGCTTCTAAAAGAGCACTTTGCTACATCAACCAAAGTTTGGTCAGGTATTCACGTTATGACAATGCATAAAGCTAAGGGAAAAGAATTCGATGAAGTAATTATCTATGAAGGATATTACCAAGGGAAGATTATCCACAATAATGCAAGTAAGAGGGAAGTGGACCAAGCCCGTTTAAATTTACGAGTTTCGGTAACACGAGCTATAAAGAGAACTACGATTTTAACACCAAGCAATGATGCCTGCAAGTTTTTGCATTGATCTACAAGGATAAAAAAGAAAGATGTTTGGAACATGAATCGCCTAAGAATCGGCTGAAGTTAGATTGCAATTCCGTTGTGCTCCACTGCAATAGCTTAGCCGAAACGTTGCCACTACAGCAGAGTTCTTCATTAGATGAAAGCCTATGATCGCTTATAATCCAGGAGTATTTCATGGCAAAGACTAACCTTACAGATGAAGAAAAGGTAGCAATCATTGAGGCCCTGAATAGTGATTCCGAACCTTCGCCAGAACTGGTGACAAAACTCTTTCCCGGCTTGGCGGAAAAATTCGATGTGGCGAAACTGGACAGGGCAAAGATCGCAACCCTTGAATATGCCGGGAAAAGAAGCGAAGCCGCTATCCTGAACCAAGCATCTCCGACAGATGCCGGATCACCTCTTCAGGTTGAAAGATGTTTTAAAGGCGGCAGTCTGACAGGTGAAACCCAACTTGACCTGTTTGAAAAAGCAAGAGATGAGCCTGATGATGGATGGCAGAACCTGATCGTACAGGGCGATAATCTACAATTCTTAAAGACCTGTTACCAGAATGCGGACCCGCTGATTAAGGACAAGGTCAAGGGCAAGGTGAAGCTGATTTATATTGATCCACCGTTTGCAACGAGGAGTGATTTTGTATCAAAAGAGGGGGAGGACAGTTATTCTGATCGGTTAACTCGTGCAGAATTCATCGAGACATTAAGAGAAAGATTGATATATCTCCGAGATTTGATGACATATGATGGGGCTATATATCTTCATCTTGACTCAAAGATGCACCATTATATGAGATTAGTAATGGATGAAATTTTCGGCAAAGAAAATTTTAGAAACGAGATTTATGTTAGAAGAATAAAGAAAAACATCAAAGAAAGAGACCAAGTTCCTCGGCTTAATGATGCCATCGATGTCATACTATTTTATGCACGAAGTGCTTTACACCTAATTAAACCAGCTGCGAAATACGCACCCAAACCGGAGCGATGGCACGCTTTCGATGCACCAGAATACCGTAAAGGGATGGATTACAAACTATTCGGAACAAAGCCGGAAATAAACCGGCATTGGATGTGGGATAAGAAAAAGGCACAAATTGCTATAAGTGAAAGGAGATTGCGGCCTAATAAGAATACTGGAAAACCAGAATATTTAATTGAAAGCACTGACTATGATTTACGAGACTCGTTATGGGATGACATCACTGCATCTGCTTTTACTACTGGATACCCAACGGAAAAAAAGGAAGAACTTGTTGAACAAATAATGGGCCAGTCTTCTAAACGTGATGACCTCGTTATGGACGTATTTGCTGGTTCAGGCACCACCGCAGCAGTTGCGGAAAAACTTGGCAGGCGTTGGATTGTATGCGATTTCGGCAAGCACGCCATCTATACCATGCAAAAGAGGATGCTCAGGATTGGCGAGTCAAAAGCGCTCGGTAAGGATGTGAAGAAAAATCAGAAGTACGGCAAGCCGCCAAAACCATTATGTGTGGTTTCTACGGGGGCTTATGATTTTTCTCGAATTATGAAGCTCCGGGAAAACAGGGATGCCTATATCGATTTTGTGCTGGGGCTTTTTCAGCTAAGCCGGGATGAAAAGGATTTATCGGGCAAATATAGGCTTACTAATATCTTTGGCGAAAAAGAGGGAGACCCGGTGGAGGTCTATCCTGTGTGGGATAATGAGTATTTAAAAAACATCAGGATTGATGAGGACTATCTCAAGGGAATCATCTTGCAATCCGGCGGCAGATTAAAGGGCACCTTCTATATCATCACACCGGAGACCTGCGCCCTGATCGGTGATACCGTCATGAAAAACAGCACCGGTGATGAGGTGCATTTTAAACTGCTCAAGTTTCCTTACAAAATATTGGAAGACGTATCCCGCAGTTTTCAAATCCATGAACAGCCAAGCTCTCAGGAAAATGTCAATAACCTTATCAATTCCACGGGCTTCTATTTTAATGACAATGTGGAAATCAAAGTTGAAAAAACAAAAGAGGGTTTGAAGATCACCCGGTTTGAGACAAGGATACTGGATAAACAGGGAGATAGTCTAAAAGGATTTGATGGGCTTGCCATGCTTCTCGTGGATGTTGATTATGACGGTGAGATTTTTGATATGGACAGGACCGTATTTGCCAGTGACATTAGCGAAAATGGGGAGATTAAATTGGCCGGTTTGACTGATAGCGTTGCAGTTATTGCCATTGATAAACATGGGAATGAGAGTAAGGTTTATAGGATAGGTTGAAGGTGGAAGGTAGAAGGCTGACAGGGACGGATAATGCGTGATCATAAAAAACTTCGGGCATTTGAATTGGTTGACGAGGTCGAAGTATTGGTTTATCGAAGCGTTTGGGCTTTTTGGCTAACGAGGATTTATCTCTGATTGAACCAAAGATAGTTGAGACTGAGAAGGTCTTGAATGGCTTGATTCGAGCGTTGCGAGATGGTTGAAATACTTCAGTCTTCAACCTTCAGACTAAACACCTGAATAGTTAGTTCGTTTTTTGAAAGGAGTTATTATGAAATCATTTGAAAGCGCCTCATTGATGAAAAATGAAAGTGAGGCCATCGAGGCAGCTATCAGGATGCTCAAAAGCGAATTCTCCGTATCCAAAGTTATTCTCTTTGGATCAAAGGCCCGTGGAGACCATGACGAGCATTCAGATATCGATTTGTTTGTGGTCGCTTCCAAATTGCTGCATTGGAAAGAAGAGAAGGCCATTGTTGGGGCTTTATTCGATATCGGTATGGAATATGATGTTATTTTCAGTCCTTTGTTCACATCCGTTGATGAGTGGGAGAATGGTATAT
>Ga0315533_1002975_pt1 | contig 11458 bp, 9 predicted proteins | sample SalMarSW160130MG_FD_203081 | JGI IMG/M metagenome (GOLD analysis project Ga0315533, IMG submission 203081) | Salt marsh sediment microbial communities from the Plum Island Ecosystem LTER, Massachusetts, United States - Salt Marsh Sediment SW1601-30 ...
CGTGGTATCGCGAGGACCGGCTGCACCAGGCTCTGGCTTACCAGAGTCCGCTCGACTATGCAAAAAGGGCAGAAAGGAGTATCTTATTAGTGGCCTGATTTACTCCAGTTTCATGGGGTTCACGTCACTCAGCAATTCAGGTAGAGTACCTCTGAGATTCCAGTTAACATCCTTAGCGGCTGATAACTCTTCCTTTAAGTAAGTGAATCCAGGATCCTCTGCTATGGACAGTAGTGCCTCTTCGCTTATGGGGTACTCTTCAATTTCGAGATGATCTTTTAGGTCGGACAAAACACTCTCAACAGTTTCACGAAGTGGCTTGCTTTCAGCATCTTCGCTATACAAATCGAAAAACACCCACCAAGTGGACCAATTGCTGATGAGGGTATACACGGGCATGAAGATTGCCAGACTATATGATATTGGAGTATGGTGCTCTTTATGTAACAAGCGGATGATTCTAACCTTTTCATTATGTTCCCGTGCAGCCAATACCGAACCGCGAAGCAGCCTAGCAAAATTGTGGGGGGCACTAAGAGTATCACCTTCTACGACTTTAAGTGGGCACCCCATAATGCCAAGTAATTGACTCGCCTTGAACCCGTGCCTAACTGGGAGCATAAGTGTTCTTAATATTGACTTCGGGTAAGGTCGTACTTTACGTATGTTCACATCTGAGGGTGTCATAAAGGGAAGTGGGATGGCCCTTCCCAGTTTGTTAAGATCCGTCCAACTCGATATATTTTTCAACTTCGAAGTAAGCTTGAGAAGGTCGGTAGAGGGATCCTCTGGAGCCAATTGTTTGATCAACAATTCTAACGAAAACACGTAGCCGACAACCCAGGAAGCAGGTGGTCGCTTGGGAAAAGTAAGGTCGTCTGGTTCATCGAACCTTGTGGTGGGACGAGATTCAAACTGCACCCAATCATCGGGCAGAAGGTCACCGTAGAAAGACCTAGAGCTTCGCAGATAAACATCAGAATAGATGCGAGAAAGAACGCCAATGGTTACCATATGCGGCCACAGGTAATCAAGAGCATGAAGACGCAATATACTTTCTAGATTCATACGCAATTCACGGTGGGAGGTACTACCCTTAAAGGAGAAGCGAAACCCGCGTCCAACAGCTTGCATCAAGTCTGCTAGCTTTACTTTTATCGGGTCTAGTTGCTCCCAAGATGATGCTTTGAGAATATCATTCCAATACACAGTTATTAGATTTAGTACACAAGACACGGGGCTGTCCTTCTTAATAAGTCTGGCAAGTGAATCACGTCCCCTATTTCTAGAACTTGCCCATGCGTCTTTTAATCCTTCATCGAATGTAAGGTCTAAGACGTCAGGTGACCGGATAACACTGTCAACAAACTGATGTAGACAGGCTATAAGGATGAATCCGTACCCTCTAACTATGCTCAACTCATCTTCATCTTTTAGGTGTGAATCAGAGAATTTCTTGACAGAATCATAAACAGATACATCAGTGAGAATATCTAGCCACAAATACGGAGAAAATGTCATTTGAATTTGGAAAGTATCTACATCTGCCATATATTTTCCCTCATCTTATTAATAAGAGACTTAATACCGTTGTCCTGCTGTTAGTCGACACGTCCATAAATATCTTCACGATGCTCTCTATCTAGAGCTCGATCCCTTTGTGCCAATGCTCGAACCTTTCCGATCTGCCCAACCATTCGAATTCGAGGGTCAGCGTGTGCAAGCAGAGGTTCAAAGGACTCGGCCCATTGACTCCAATATATAGATTCACTGCCCATCCAAGACCGGGACCTGCCGTAGACAGCCTGGGATATATCCGAAGGAGCATAACCAGCATCTAGAGCCAGTAAAGCTTTTTCAATCCAAATATCGGTTGGATTTCCCGCAAGTGGTGAGAGATGGAATCGCTTTAGCCGATCGTTCTGTAACAAGGCATGATAGATCTCCAATTCATCATCTACAATGCCATGTATTACTTCATCATGCCATAGGCCATCGCCGATGTCTTTAAGCAAAGCCTTCCTTTGTTCCAGATTAATGACTTGAAGTGCAATGTTTAGCAGTTTCTCACCATAAAATGAGAAAATACGGGTTTCTTTTATTCGCAATTGTAACCACTCAAAAGCTATAGAGGGATCCTTACGAAATATCTCCTCACCACAATATTCTCTTTCAAGACAATTGATAATGGCTTTCCTCCAGAAATCTTTAAGAAATTCACGAACTTCGCCTCTAGGAGTTGCTTGCCATTCACCAGTAGCAGCAGCTGCAGATATTGAGCAGTCGGGGTGAATCAATAATGCAACAAGACGGTCTTCAGGAATCTCTAGCCGCATGCATGAAATTTCAATCCAGTTACTGAATCTATCATTTAAGATAGACATAATTTCTGGCAGGACATCTTCAGAGGGAAATGGCGCTGTAAGCCCCACAGCGATGCAAGCGGAATGTAGACGTGGTTCCTCCAAACACATCTTCAGTAATTCTAAGTACTCTGGGTCATTATCTAAAGCAGTAGCTCTAAGAAAAGGAATGACTAAATTGCTATCTGCTCCAGCTTTGATGAATGTACGTGACCATGTTGATGGATTTCTAACTTCGGATGCAATTCTTTCAGCTACAAATGTGCTCCAGCTCGGCCAAGTCAATTGTGCATTATGTGCTTCTGTGTCAAATCGCACCATACGTTCAGCAATATCTTCTGCATTCTGCGACGACCATTTCTCGGCCAGTTTAGTAGCAGCAGCTTTTTGCTCTGCTTCTGCCTTTTTCCAATTTTGCCCTCGGCCTTCTATGGGGAATAGTGTATTAAATTCAGGGTCTAGATCAATTGGTAATTTGATCTCTAAATCCTTGAATGCTCGAGAAATGCGTGACAGGACACCAGGATGGGCAGTATTTATACCAGTAATGTCGGTAGCTATTTCACAGGCGAACTCTTGCATTGAGTTCCGTATTTCTTCAGGCACATTCTCCGCTACCAGGCTGGGGAAAAGCCATTCGTGAATAAGGTCAAGCATAGGCCCCCAATCCTCGATAGACGCTGACCGTAAGAATTCCATAACGCGTGGCCAGAATCCGCGAATTACTGACATTTCATCCTGTGTGATAAGACCCCTGTGGAATATGACTGTTAATTGACTGCCAGGACCCATCTCACTGTCAGCGAATGTCGGTGAAAGTACGTATTTCAAAGCTTGTAGGGCGATGTGCGTATTAGAAGCCTCAGGGAACAATGATAATGTTGAATCAAGTAATATTTCGCGGCGTGAAATGGCCTCACCGCTTCCTGGCTTGCCTGATTTCACCCAATCCTCAATCTTTCTGAGGGGATGATCTGGATTCGAATGAAGTGGACTATTATCACCTATAGCTCGAGTGAGAAGTAAAGGTATTGCTTTGTTAGGGCTTAGAGACAGTGCAGCATCTGCTATTAGAAGGAGCTTAGCGGGATAATTTTCTAGAACCCAATCACATTCATTTGGTCCGAGATAAGAGAATCCCTTCAACACTTTGTCGGATCTAGTTTGCTTTATTAGCTCAACAAGTAAATCATTTGGCACTAGTGCGCCACGCGCACGAGCTCCTATAAGAGTAACTGCTGTTTCAACTATATCTGGCGATTGTTTAATCAGATCACGATAAGGAAGGTTACTTGCCTCACTGAAGAAAAAGTCTCGGACAAGTGTATATCGAAGTATGGGAGGGCGTACGGACAATCTGTCTTGCCCAACATCAGTAAGCACACCACCAGCAGCTAGGCCAGTAACCATTTGATGCACCTGAAGCAGACTTAATCCGAATTGGGTTGCAACTGCTTCCATAGGCATACCTCTATCCCCTCCGAGAGAAAAGGCAGCAATGATTGCAGTTGCTTCTGAACCAAGAAGTCGCTCAAAAGTTGTGCAAATGTCTCTGGCCAATGCATCGCCAAAGGCAATCTGACGAATATCCCCTTTTATACATAGGTGGCAAAGCGTGGCGGCTAAACCGGGTCTACCTTCTGCTTGGTTAACCAATTCCCGTATAAGCGCGGTTGGCCCCACAATTCCTGCAGATTTGATTAATTCCACAATCTGATCTCTAGTAAGAAGCTCAAGGTCATGCATGGAAGAGACTGGGCATTGCAGTGATTGAAGTGTGGTATCTTTTTTACCGGGCCAACAAGTGGCTATGATTCGGAACCTTGCACCAATCTGTTCTCGAAGCTGCTTTAACCTGCTTAACCGACCAGTGTCGATATGTGCATCATCTACAATGATAGTTTTAGGATCCTGTTCCCTAACGGATTCTGCAATTTGGGTTGGGTCATCATTTATTAAAAATAGTCCTTCATTTTGTCTAGCGAAAGTTTGCATAAGAAAAGTCTTGCCTGAGCCGGGTTGCCCCACTAACAGCAAGTCTCCATTTGTGTTTTCAAGCCAATCGAGGTCGTCTTTTCTACCTATTAGCAATTTGACGATCTGAGGCCGGGAGGTAATGGGAACTATTGAAAGAGCAGGAGATTGACCAGTCAGACCAAGTAGTTCTCGGCACCAATGGGGATCCCGGTACAGTAGATCTGCAAAGGCTGCCTGTTCATGTATATCTATGAGTACAAACCCAAGCTCGTTGGCCCTTTCCTCGAGATTCCGCCTCTTTCTGGCTGTCAGGCTCTGTGATGTTGCTAGAACAACTTTATTACGTCTAGGTCCACCTCTTTTGAGATAAGAATTGAGATTCTCAGTTAGATTTCCAATGACATCAAGTTTAGTCGTGCTGACTAGGGGATATGCTACACCCTCTGCATCACCAATAGCACCATCCATACCCGCGTCACTGCCACCGCGGATTGGCACAAGTCCTGGGTATATGTTTCGTAGGAGATCAGCAGCGCATTGCTCAAATAACTCTGGTTCAAGCTTTCCTTTTAGTCTTTCAATTATATCCTGATAGAATGGATCTCGAATCATTGTAGATTGCCTAATAACTAGAAATTTAGATTTAACTCCTGCTCTCTTATAACCACCATTTTACAATAACAAGATTAGTTATTCACCTTGCTTTATGACTGCTCACAAAAGCCCGCTTGAGATTAATAGCTTAAATTGCCCAAAATAGTTGTAAATCATGGCTGATTTTTCACCACAAACAAACCTAACTGTTGACAGGTTATTACCCAAAATGGTTATTGTGGGATATAGAAAGAAGAGCCGGGGAGATGTTGAAGGAGATGGAGATGGCTACAGGTGACCATCTCTATCAAGAAAGGCCTACTGGGAATTCCAGGGACACCATACCAATTAAGCCTGCTACAAATCAGGAACTGTGTCCCGAGAGCAGCGCCATAGTGGAATTGAAAGCACTTCCCTGACTATTCCTGTCTCAGCAGGTTTTGCTAAGCGTCTCAATAATTTCAGTTAGGGGAGAGCCCGGTAGGTCTGCTGGAGGAGCAGGGCGTCTTGCTCCAAATAAGGGACACTCTCGCAAATGACTACTCCTTTTGCCTTCCGTTTCTTCAGGGCTTTAAGCAGCTCCATATATTGGAAATCTGAGTCCTGGAGCATTAAATGCTTGATTTCTCCCTTCTTACCGTAGGCAATCCCGGCGAGATGGATATGCATGTTATCTAAGGCTTGCCTGCCCAGTTTTCTTTCAACCTGGTCTAAGATACCGAGAAATTCTTGATGGGAGTTAGCTTTTCCCGTCCGGGCATGCCAATGAGAAAAATCAATGCAAGGGGCTACTCCTTCTATCTCGCTACTAAGCTGAAGTATTTCCTCTAAAGTGCCAAATTGAGAGGGTTTTCCGGTAACTTCAGGGGAAATCGTCACTTTGTTTCCCTCTCTCCGCAGAATGTTCACCACCTCTTGCAGATGCCTTTTGACCGCAGTGTATGTCTCTGCGGGGGTGCTCTTGAGATAAAAGGCGGCATGGAAGGTAATACTTCTAGCGCCGAAAAGGCCGGCGATGCGAGCAGTTTGCAGTATCCTTTCTTTGCTCATGTGTACCTTTTGCGGCTCGACAGCATTCAGGTTTATAAAGTAAGGTCCGTGAGCAGTAAGCACTACCTTCTTCCTTGCTGCTAATTCTCCCACCGAGACAGCAACTTTAGGGCTCATCCTTACCCCCTGGACAAATTCCACCTCCATGCAGCCGAGGCCAAGCTCAGCAATACGCTCAATGCCAGCCTCTGTGGAACGGAGTTGAGCACTGACAGGGACACCGGCTGTTCCGAAGAGGAGCTCGCCTGTTTCGTTTAGATTCATGGCTTCCCTTGTCTATTGTAATGCTTCGTCTACGAGTTTTCTATAAGCAGCCAGCAATTCTTTGGTTAGCTGACCGGGTTTGCCTGTGCCGATGAGCTTACCCTCAAACCAGGTCAAGGGCATAAGCTCCAGTATGGAATTGGTGATAAAGGATTCTTCGGCCTCAATTAGCTCTTTTAACTCCACCTGTCTTTCCATGGTTTTGATATTTGAAGGCCGAGCTATTTCCAGAACTGCCTCTCTGGTGATTCCGGGCAGTACGCCACTTTCCAAAGAGGGCGTGATGAGCTCTTCGTTACTCGCCAGGAAAATATTGCTGGTGCTGCCTTCGGCCAGGTAGCCCTGTTCATTGAGCAAGATAGCTTCATCGTATCCAGCAGCTCTGGCTGCCATACGGGCGAAGATATTCTCCACGTAGCAGGTAGACTTTAGTCGGGATAAGGGCGATTGGCTATTGCGGCGTAGGGGGGATAGCATTGCTTTAAAGCCTGATTCATATTTTTCTAGGGGCAGGGGAATAAGATTTTGGGCGGTGACCAGAACAGTGGGGGTGGAGCAAGTGTTGGGGTCAGGCGTCATGTCGCCTTCTCCAGCCGAAACTGTGAGTCTTAGACGGGCGTCCTTGAGCTTATTAGTTTCCAAAGTCTTCGTGCAAGCAGCTTCTAAGTCAAAAGCGGCCAGCCTGTTTGCCAAACCAAGGTTCTGGGCAGAATGGTGAAGGCGGGCGAGATGACGGTCGAGTCGAAAGATATGCCCCTGGTAAGCTCGCATGGTCTCGAATAACCCATATCCGTAGAGGAAGCCATGGTCGAAGGGAGATATCTTGGCCTGGGAGCGTGGGATAAGTCGGCCGTTGAGATAGATAATTTCTGCCACGTTTAGAAAAATCCTAAATTCTAAGCTCTAAATTCTAGGCAATATCAAATGACCAAAATTCAAATGTCTAAATAGTTTTGAGTTTCTGTCATTCGTGCTTTGTATTTGTTTAGGATTTAGCATTTTGGATTTGGTATTTGATTCTCGCTCCAAACTGGTCGGGTAAAACGAAGAAAGTTGGTCAAAATATTGTGTCCTACTTTGGTGAGGATGGATTCGGGGTGAAACTGGACTCCCTCCACTACATAATCTCGGTGTCTCACCCCCATTATTATGCCTTCAGGAGTTTTGGCAGTGACTTCAAGGCAGGATGGAAGACCATCAGCTTCGATAATTAAGGAATGATAGCGTGTTGCTGGAAAGGGATTGGGTAAGCCCTGATAGATAGTCTTGCCATCGTGGTGGATAATAGAGGTCTTGCCGTGGACTGGCAATGTCTGACCAATTTTGCCCCCATAGATGTAGCCAATGCATTGATGCCCCAAACATACCCCCAGTATGGGGATTTTCCCACTGAAATGGCGCACTGCCTCGTTAGAGATACCTGCTTCTAAAGGTGTACAGGGCCCTGGCGAGATAATAATATGGCTGGGGGCTAGCTCTTCGATTTGAGCTAAAGCTATCTGGTCATTACGATAGACCACTGGTTGCCAGCCCAGTTCCCCCAGGTATTGGGCCAGGTTGTAAACGAAGGAATCATAGTTATCTATTATCAGTACCATTTTTAAGCTTGCCTCCCAGTACTAAATTATGCCTCTATTTCACCGTCGTTGACAAATTTGTCTTTGGCGTTTATCCTATTCATCGTTGTCTCATTACAAGCACCTGTCTGTCGTGCGGGCACAAGCAGGCCTTTTTGGTGCAGATGTTATTTACTGTATCATAGCTGAAAAGGGATATCTTGGCTAGGGCTTCAAAGAATATGTGATTCTTTATGTGTTATCTAGATTTAAGAAAGGAGAAGCAGAATCAGAAATAAGGATAAAATCTGCCGAAGAAGCAACAGAGATTGCCCATTCTGTTGAAGGAGAAAGTCATGGAAAAGGTCATCATTTTCGATACTACCTTACGAGATGGTGAACAAGCTGCGGGAGCGAGCTTGAACCTCCAGGAGAAGCTGGGGATAGCCAGGCAACTGGATAGACTTGGCGTTGATGTTATTGAACCTGGTTTTCCTGCCAGCTCAGTTGGAGAGTTTGAGGCTGTCCGCCTTATTGCCCGGGAGCTTAAGCGTCCCACAATTTGCGCTCTGACCCTTGCTAATATTGGAGCCGTAGACAGGGCCTGGGAGGCGGTTAAGGAAGCCAAGCATCCCCGGATTCATGTTTTTCTTTCAGCTTCAGACATTCACCTAGCTCACCAGCTCAAGAAGAGTCGGGATGAGGTTCTAAAGATGTCTCAGGAAACGGTGGCTCGAGCTAAGAGTTATTTAGACGACGTTGAGTTCTCACCGATGGATGCCAGTCGTGCTGATCCTGCTTACATCTATCAAATTCTGGAAGCAGTGATCAACGCTGGAGCAACCACGGTTAACATCCCCGATACTGTGGGCTATGCTACCCCTCAGGAATTTGGCAGTTTAATCCGGGGCATACTGGACAACGTATCTAACATCGACAAGGCTGTGATCAGCGTGCATTGTCATGATGACCTGGGGTTGGCTGTGGCTAATAGTCTCGAAGCAATAAGGGTAGGTGCGCGGCAGGTTGAATGTACTGTTAACGGCATAGGTGAACGAGCTGGCAACGCTTCTCTAGAGGAAATTGTCATGGCTTTAAAAACTCGCCAGGATTTCTTCAATCTCACCACCAGTATTGATACGACTCAAATTTACCGGGCAAGTCGTCTGGTTAGCGAGCTTACTGGTTTTTCCATCCAACCTAACAAAGCTATCATTGGGGCAAACGCTTTCCGCCATCAGTCAGGTATCCATCAAGATGGCGTGCTCAAAAAGTCTATCACTTACGAAATTATGGACCCTAAATCGGTGGGCATACCCTCGAGTACCTTGGTGTTGAGCAAGGTGAGTGGTAGACATGCCTTCAAGGAGAGACTATCCGAGCTTGGCTACACTTTAAGCGAAGAAGACTTAAACCGCGCCTTTCAGGGCTTCAAGGAGTTAGCGGATAAGAAAAAGGAAATCACAGACCGAGATATTGAGTCTCTGATAGCTGAGGAACTGCGCACTGTTACCGAAGTGTATCATCTTGACCATGTTGAAGTTTCCTGCGGTGACCATAGTATCCCTACGGCAACAGTTAGGCTCATCGGTCCAGAGGGGCAGAGTTTGGCTGATGCTGCTTTGGGCACAGGTCCTGTGGATGCCGTATATAAAGCTATCAACCGCATAGTGAAGATACCTAATAGGCTCACGGAGTTCACAGTTAAATCGGTCACCGAGGGGATTGATGCCATCGGGGAGGTTTTGATACGAATAGAGAGTAAGGGTGTAACCTATACCGGGCGTGGTGCTACTACTGATGTCATTGTTGCCAGTGCCAAGGCATACATGAATGCCCTGAATCGTTTGTTGGCGGCAAAAAAGGGGAATAAGTAATATCGAAGGCAAAGCTTTTGAATTTAGAAATTAAGCCCTCTGAGGTCTTCTGAACGCGGAGGTGATGGATTTGAGTTCCTTGCTAGAAATGATATTGAGGTTTTTATTGGCTGTTGCTTTGGGGGCAGGCATTGGTTATCAGCGGGAACGGGCAGGCAAGGCAGCGGGATTGCGTACGCATATATTAGTTAGCTCCGGAGCAGCCCTTTTCACCTTGGCATCTATATACGGGTTTAGTGGTACAACAGTTGACATCTCTCGAGTTGCTGCTGCAGTGGTGGTTGGGGTCGGTTTCATTGGTGGTGGAGTTATCTTCCAAGGTCGGCATGAAGAAGAGGTGGCAGGACTAACCACTGCGGCCACCATCTGGGTAACTGCCGCCATAGGAATAGCTGCCGGAGCAGGAATGTATTTGGTCTCCGTTATAGCAACTGCGGTCATTGTAGGTATATTGCTGCTCCCCAAGATTCGTGGTTAAAAAAGTCATTGCGGGCAGAGCAAAGCAATCTCAATGAGAACACCAGTTTGAGAATTTTAACGACGCTCCTGGCGAAGGGATATTTATCATGGTCAAGATTTTGCACACCGCTGATATTCACCTAGGGGCGAAGTTCCCGGGTCTGGGAAGTAAGAGCGACTCCCAGCGGGAGCAGTTGAGAACCACATTCAAGAACATCATAGCTACTGCAATAGATGAAAGGGTGAATATCATTTTAGTTGCCGGGGACCTATTCAATGCTAACCAGCAGCCGCAAAGAAATATAGATTTGGTAATAGAGCAATTTAATTTGCTTGGGTCAAGTAATATTCCAGTCTGCCTTATCCCTGGCACGCATGATTCTTTTGATTTCTCGTCAATTTACAGAAAAGTTGACTTTGAAGGAAAATGCTCTAATCTAAAAATTTTTGCTGATGAAAATATATCCTCCAAGGAGTATCCCGGCCTCGATTTGACGGTATATGGGAAGCCAAACCTGAGTAATAGGTCTTATATAAGCCCACTGAAAGGGCTCAAGCGTTCGACCTCAAGTAAGTTTCATGTCGCTATGGCTCACGGGTCGTTCTACATCCCAGAAAAGATAGCGGATGATGACCATGTCTTCAGGCTTGAGGAAGTTAAAGCCAGTGGCATGGATTATCTGGCACTGGGGCACTGGCACCGAGTCTATAGCTGTTCAGAAAAACCTCCAGCTTGGTATTCCGGCCCGCCGGAGTGGATACCTGACCAAAGAGAAAGAGGTGCTGTGCTTTTAGTTAGTCTTTTGGATTCCGGTGAGGTTAAGGTTGAACCCAAAAATCTTGGACTTCGTGACTATGACGAAATAGATATAGACATGAGTGAAATACAAGACCTGGCGACGCTAAAGGCGAGAATTTCCGATGGGGCAAATCGGAATCTGATAAGAAGGGTCACTCTTAAAGGGCTTCGCAATGCCGAACTTATAGCAAATCCTGAGGAATTGGAAACCGAATTGGGGGAGAATTTTTTTCATCTTGGTGTTATTGATAAATCTCATCCGAAGTCAGGAGAGGTCATAGAGGATGAAGAGCGGTTGATTGTGAATAGATTCATTAAGCTAATGAAGATGCAAATCGAAAGCTCTGAGGGGGAAGAGAAAGACATTGCGGAAAATGCCCTTCAGTATGGCGTAGCCCTTCTGGACGGGAAGGAAGTCTTATAATGTGGTTGAAAAGGATTGAGCTCAAAAACTTCAAGAGATTTGTTGATTTTCAAGCTCAGTTCAGCCCCGGAATAAATGTGGTCAAAGGTCCGCTA
>Ga0315533_1002978_pt1 | contig 11447 bp, 11 predicted proteins | sample SalMarSW160130MG_FD_203081 | JGI IMG/M metagenome (GOLD analysis project Ga0315533, IMG submission 203081) | Salt marsh sediment microbial communities from the Plum Island Ecosystem LTER, Massachusetts, United States - Salt Marsh Sediment SW1601-30 ...
ATCGCGGTGTTGCGTAGACTTTCTTTCCTTCGGCGGAAAGCGTGAAGGGAGACTGACATGGACGTTGAACTGTGGCCTATTGAGGACGTGACGCCCTATGAGGGCAACCCCCGCCAGAACGAGGAGGCGGTTGGGGCCGTGGCGGCGTCGATACGGGAATTTGGCTTTCGGCAGCCCATCGTGGTGGACGAGGGAGGTGTGGTGATCTGCGGACACACGCGGCTCGCGGCAGCGAAGGAGCTTGGCTTGGCGCGCGTGCCGGTGCACGTGGCTGAGGGGCTGACGCCTGACCAGGTGAAGGCCTACCGTCTGGCGGACAACGCGACCCGGGACCGGTCAGAGTGGGATTACGATCTGTTGCCGCTGGAACTGGCTGACCTGAACGCGGCGGGATTTGACCTGGGGCTGCTGGGCTTCGAGGAGGATGAGCTTGCGCGGATCATGGTGGACGAGCCCGGTGCGGGTCAGGTTGACCCGAACATGATACCGGCCCCGCCGGACGAGCCCGTGACGCAGGCCGGTGACCTATGGGTTCTCGGAGAGCACAGGCTGCTCTGTGGCGACGCAGGCAGCGCCGCGGACGTGGACCGTTTGATTGGCGAAGAGGGTGTGGACTTAGTGAACACTGACCCACCTTATAACGTGCGTGTGGAGCCCCGAAGCAACAATGCGATTTCGGCGGGGCTCAGTTCATTCAGTCTACCGCATCACCAATCGTTCGGTCTGGCGCGAGGGCGGGCGAAGGCCGACGGGACCACGCGCAAGATGCGCCCGAAGGACCGGCCGTTGAAGGGGGACGACGTGAGCGACGGGGAGTTCGCGGCGATGCTGCGCGCGTGGTTCGGTCAGATGGCGCGCGTGCTGGATCCGGGGCGGTCCTTCTACATATGGGGCAGCCATGCGAACATCGGTAACTACGCGCCGGCGCTGAAGGAGTGTGGCCTCTACTTCTCGCAGAGCATCATCTGGATAAAGGAGCATCCGGTTCCCACGCACAGGGACTTTATGGGGAATCACGAGTGGTGTTTCTACGGCTGGCGTGAGGACGGAGCGCATAGGTGGTATGGCCCTACGAACGTGCCGGACGTCTGGAGCATGGAGCGTCGGACGTGCGTTGAGGCTCGGGGTGCGATGATCGGTGATCGGGGTGTGCGGGTTGAAGCACCGGACCGGGACCGTGTGGACGTGGTACCCCCGGCGGTGGACGCACATCCGAGATTGTTACAGTTAGAGCCGGGTCAGAAATTGACACTCTACGGCCCCGGAACACCGACCGACGTTTGGTTCGTGAAGAAGGTCACGCCGCAGTCGATGGTGCATCTGACTGAGAAGCCCGTGGAGCTCGCGGTGCGTGCGATGCAGTATTCCAGTAAGCGCGGCGAGAACGTGCTTGATCTATTTGGCGGTAGTGGTTCGACGTTGATAGCTGCTGAGCAGATGGGGCGGCGGGCGTTTCTGATGGAGATGGATACGCTTTACTGCGACGTGATCGTAAGGCGTTGGGAGGAGTTCACGGGGCAGAAGGCCGAGCGGGAAGGGGTGTAAAACATGCCGGACTTTCAGGAAGGCACATTCAACCCATCGGCATTGCCTGTGGGGGATGCTGCACAATTAATGGATATCGACGAGGCGATCATCGCGGGGGATATTGAGGAGGGGGCTCCCATCAATGAGGATGGCACGCTGAACCTGATTCACTATGCGGCGTGGCTGAACGATCCGGAGGGGGACGATGGCGAAGATTAACCTTCGGAAGTTGAGGCCAGCGGCGTTAGCACGGCTGTTGAACAGCACCCCCAGGGGCGAGGTGGTTAGTGCGCGGACGATCTACCGCCAGCGGAACAGGGCTGGGTATCGCGTGGGGGATGGCACTTACATCGATCTGTTGCGGTATGTGGCTTGGCTCGCGGAGGACCGGCGGCGTAGGGGGGCAGAGGCTACTGCCGGCGGATATGAGGCACACAAGGAACAGGCTCGGCGGCGGGCGGCTGAGCAATCCGCGGCTGGTCGTGACATCGGGGACCTGCCGGAGGTAGAGGATTGGTCGCGGCGTCGCACGGGACTGGCGAGCTACCAGGCGTTCTGTGAAATCTACTTTCCGGAGACGTTCTATCTGCCGTGGTCAAAGGACCACGGTAAGGTCATCGAAAAGCTCGAGCGCGCGGTAGTCATCGGGGGTCTTTTTGCACTTGCCATGCCGCGCGCTTCGGGGAAGACGTCGCTCTGTGAGGTCGGGTGTATTTGGGGCATCGTGAAGGGGGCGCACAAGTTCGTGGCGTTGATCGGGTCCGACGAAGGGCATGCAAAGGATATGCTCGATTCAATCAAGACGGAGCTTGAGAGTAACGATCTGCTGGCGGCGGATTTTCCGGAGGTCTGCTATCCGATTTGGTGTTTGGAAGGCATCGCCAACCGATGCACAGGGCAGTTGTGCCACGGGCAGCGGACACTGATGGAGTGGACGGCCAAGGAGATCGTGTTACCGACGTTGCCAGATGATGTGTTGGCAGCGGCGGGTATTTCGTTGGACGTGAACGGCACAGCGAGCATCGTAAAGGTAACGGGGATCACCGGCAAGATTCGCGGAATGAAGCACAAGCGGTCGGACGGGCGGCCGGTGCGGCCGTCGCTTGTGGTGGTCGACGACCCCCAAACGACCGAATCGGCACGGAGTGAAACGCAGTGTCAGTCGCGTGAGGAGACGCTGGCCGGGGCGGTGCTTGGCTTGGCGGGTCCGGGCGAGAAGATCAGCGGCATTATGCCGTGCACAGTGATCTATCCAGGGGACATGGCTGACCGCATCCTTGATCGGAACGAGCATCCGGAATGGCAGGGCGAACGCACGCGGATGGTATATGAGTTCCCTGAGAACGAGGAGTTGTGGGAGAAATATGCGGAGATTCTAAAGGGTGATCTGCGTAATGACGGCGACGGATCGACGGCCACGGAGTTCTATCGGGAACACCGGGAGGAGATGGACGCCGGGTCCGTGGTAGCGTGGCCGGAGCGGCATGAACCGGATGAGTTGTCGGGCATTCAGAGTGCCATGAATCTTAAGATTCGGGACGAGGCATCGTTTTGGGCTGAATATCAGAATGAGCCTATTCCGCCGCCGGAAGACGATAAGGTTCGTTTGGAGGCGGACGATATCCTGCAGAAGCTCAACGGGCGCAAGCGGCGTGCGATTCCGGAGCACGTTGAGCATCTGACAGCATACATTGACGTGCAGAAGACGATGCTGTTCTACGTGGTGGCGGCATGGGAGGCGAACTTCACGGGTTACGTGGTGGATTATGGGACGTTTCCTGACCAGCATCGGCGTTACTTCTCGCTGCGGAATGCTCAGCAGACGCTAGAGCGAATATTTTCCGGTCAGGCGACTGAGGGGCGTGTCTATTCGGCATTGGACACGTTAGTGCCCGATCTGTTGAATCGAGAATGGCTACGAGATGATGGGGCGCTGATGCCGATCAGTCTATGCCTGATTGACCAGGGATGGCAGGCGGATGTGGTGCATCAGTTCTGTCGACAGAGCTCTCACACGGCGTTACTGATGCCGGGTAGGGGGCAGGGTATCGCTGCGCGAATGAAGCCGATTAGTGAATACGTGCGCGGTAGGGGGGACAGGATCGGTTTTCACTGGTGGATTCCGAGTGTGCGGGGAAAGCGTCGGAGTCTGCGGCATCTGGAGATTGACACGAACTACTGGAAATCGTTTGTGCATGCACGGTTTGCTACGGCGATGGGGGAACGTGGCTGCCTGTCACTGTGGGGACGGAATACCGGACGCCATCGCCTATTCTCGGAGCACGTGACGGCAGAGTATTACGTGCAGACAGAGGGGCGTGGGCGACGCGTGGACGAGTGGGCGCAACCGGCCCACAGACCGGACAACCACTGGTTTGACTGTCTCGTCGGATGCACTGCTGCAGCGTCGGTGCGCGGAGCCAGCTTAAGCTCGACTGGTGAGCAATCGGGGGTAGCGCATGAGCGGACCGGACCAAAACTGTCGGAGCTTCAGAGCAAGAAGCGTGGTCGGAGAGGCCGATGAAGCGCAATGTTGACACACGGGACCGAGAGCAAGAACGGGGGGTGCGGTGCCCGAAGTGTCACTGTGGGCATGTGCCCGTTCTCTATACGCGCAAGGTTGCCAATGGGGGTATCCGGCGGCGTCGGGAATGCCGGGCATGTGGCCGCCGTTTCACAACTTACGAGCGGCCGGCATAGGTTTTTCGGGGGCCGATGTTCTAGATATGGAACGAATCCTGCCCTTTCGGTTTTTTCGGGCTATTTGTGCTTCCATTTACCATACACGAACGGCTATAATCCACAATACAACTGCGCAAACTGACTTTTCTGAGGTGGCGATGGCCGACGATCCGGACCTGACAGGCGATATCGAGGAGAACGCTGCAGCCCCCAGGCGGATAGACGTGGACGGCACGGTAGCCGAACAGCACTCGCTGCGGGATCAGATTGCTGCGGATCGTTATCTGAAGGGGGCGAAGGCGGTTGAAAATCCGACTCGCGGTTTACGGTTCACCAAGATCAAGCCACCGGGGGCGTAAGCGTGCTGAAGTTGCTCAGAAAGATCAAGAAGAATCTGTCGCGTAAGGATGGCGGTAGCACAGTTGCGCTTTCGGAGCGCGTTCTGGCAAAGCGATATTTGGCGTTGGTGCGTGCGGGGGCGTTACGGGGTTCATACGACGCAGCGTCTACATCAGGCGAGAACACGCGGCACTGGGTGAATGCTGACGCCCTGAGTGCGGACGCCGCTACGAGTTCGGATGTGCGGCGCACACTGCGCATGCGGGCGCGTTACGAGGTTGCCAACAACTCCTATGCCAAGGGCATCATTCTGACGCTTGCCAATGACTGTGTTGGCACGGGGCCGAACTTGCAGATGCTGACGGACGATAGTGCGTTGAATAAACAGGTTGAACAGGCGTTCGCGGAATGGGCCTCGGAGGTCCGTTTGGCCGAGAAGCTTCATACGATGCGGGTGGCAAAGGCACAGGACGGTGAGGCGTTTGCCATCATGGACACGAACCCGAAGCTGGCCCACGAAGTGAAGCTGGACGTGCGGCTAATCGAGGCGGATCGGGTGTCGAGTCCATTGGAACACGCGTCTGCGGCGAACTCCGTTGACGGGATTGTGTTTGACGAGTGGGGGAATCCGGTCAGCTACTACGTCCTGAAGATGCACCCTGGCGCGGATACGTGGCGCTGGAGCGAGGATTACATCCCGGTGCCGCAGAAAAACATGATCCACGTCTACCGCGCGGACCGCCCTGGACAACATCGAGGTGTGCCGGAGATCACCCCGGCGCTGCCACTTTTCGCGCAGCTTCGGCGCTACACGCTTGCTGTGGTCACGGCGGCGGAGACGGCGGCGGAAATTGCCGGCTTGATCTATACGGATGCCCCGCCGGGCGGGGAAGCGGATGTATCGAATACGGAGCCGATGGACACCTTCGAGGCAGAGCGAAACACGATAGTGACGCTTCCGGCGGGATGGGATATGCGGCAGTTGAAGGCGGAACAGCCTTCGTCGACTTACGCAGAGTTCAAGAAGGAGATTCTGAACGAGATTGCCCGGTGCCTGAACATGCCATACAACATTGCGGCCTGCAATTCGTCTACCTACAACTACGCGAGCGGTCGTCTAGACCACCAGACCTACTTTAAGAGCATCTTCGTTGACCGGGCGTTTATGGCTCACGTGGTGTTGGACCGACTCTTGGCAGCGTGGCTGTGGGAATACGTGTTTGAGGTTGGGTTGGTCCAGAGCGTGGCTCTGGCTGGCGTTCGGCTTGCGTCTGCACCCCATCAGTGGTTTTGGGACGGCACGGAGCACGTTGACCCGGTGAAAGAATCGAAGGCACAGGGCACCAAGCTCGCCAACAAGACTACCACGCTGGCCGAAGAATATGCGGCCCAGGGGCGTGATTGGGAAAAGGCGGTTGATCAGATTCGGAAGGAAATCAAATACTGCCGTGAGCAGGGCGTGCGCCATCCGGCGGATAGTGGTGGTGCTACAGGTGAGCCAACGAACGGCGATCTGTCGGACGAGCTCGACGAGCTAGAAGAAGCCCTGGCGGAAGCCAGATAGGAGATAGATGATGCTATATCGGTGCGAGTGCCTGAAGTGCGGCCATCAGATGGAGAGCGAAAAGCACTGCCGGGAGATTAAGTGTCCGGAGTGCGGCGGAGAAATGCGACGCCAGGATCGACCCGGCCCCGGCCAAGCATCGCTGAGCATCGAGTTCGTCACCGCTGCCAAGAACGCCCGTGTGGCTGGCGTGGCTTATGCGGGCGGCAAGATGAATCTGCCCGGTTGGAAGCACCCGATTGTGGTGGACCTTGCGGGTCTTACGATTCCTTCGGAAGTGCCGCTGTTAGCGAACCATGAGAATCGGACGGCCAGTCGCGTTGGTATCGTTCACCCGAAGGTGCAGGATGGTGCGTTGCTGATTGAGGGTGACATTCTGTCATCGAGTGGCACTGCTCAGGGAATCATCGAGCAGGCTAAGGCTGGCGGCGATTGGCAACTGTCTATCGGGGCAGACATCGAAGAGGTCGAGTTAGTTAAGGGGAGGCAAAATGTCAACGGCCAGCTTCACAGTGGGCCGTTTTACCACATAAGCAAATCAACGCTGCGTGAGGTTTCCGTGGTGGCTGTCGGAGCTGACAAGTTCACTCGGATGCGCGTGGCAGCACACTGGAAGTTTACAGAAGGAGGTAGTGCCATGACCTTTGAAGCGTGGCTGAAGAAAAACGGAATCGACGCGGAGGGACTGAGCGACGAGCAAACGGCGAAGTTCCGCGTCGCGTTTGAGGCGGGCGACGAGCCGCCTGTCTTGGACGATGATCCTGAGGACGCAGGGGACGATGATCCTGAGGACGCAGGGGATGATGAGCCGACTTACGATCCGGCTCTGTTGAAGCGTGAGGCCACCAAGGCAGTGAAGGCTGAGCGGGATCGAATCGCGGCCATTCAGGACGCCTGCGGCGGCGAGTTCGACGAGATCGAGCGCGAAGCAATCCGCGCCGGTTGGACTATGGAGCGAACCACCAGGGGCGTTCTGAGGGCTCTGCGTGAGAATCGGCCTAAAACCGGTCCGTCGATCACCGTCCTGAGCACCACGAACCGCCGGAAGGAGTCTCGCACTCTGGAAGCGGCCATGTGTCTGCGTGCTGGGTTGAACGAGGACGCTCTCGTGAAGACCTACGGCGAGGACGTGGTGGAAGCGGCCTTGAAGGACCGCGAGATTGCGTTGCGCGAACTGATGGTGGAGTGCGCGCGGATGGAAGGCAAGGCCACTCCGCGGACGTTCGGTAACGACACCATCCGGGCAGCGTTCTCGACGGTGAGCCTGCCGGGCATCCTCAATAACGTTGCTAACAAGCGGTTGCTGCAGGCATACACTGCCCAGCCCGTTCTGGCGACTCGTCTGTGCTCCGTTGGCGACCTTAACGACTTTAAGGAGTCGGAACGGTATCGCTTGACGGACGTCGGTGACCTGGAACAGGTTGCACAGGACGGGGAGCTTAAGCACGGCGGCGTGTCGGAGGAGAAGGCTACGAACCAGCTGGCCACCTACGGCAAGATGTTTTCTCTTACCCGCCAGATGATCTACAACGACGACCTGGGGGCTTTCCTCAGGGTTCCGGCGGGCATGGGCGCGCGTGCTGCGCGTAAGGTGGATCAGCTGTTCTTCACGCGGATGCTTTCCAACCCGAAGATGGAAGATGGGATCGATCTGTTCCATGCGGATCACAACAACTACGAATCCGGCTCAGGCACTGCGCTTGACGCCGACAGCATGGCGACGGCTTTGCAGTTGTTCCTGGATCAGACGGACTCGGACGGAGAGCCCATTAACATCGCCCCGGCGTTTCTGTTGGTGCCGACGGCGTTGAAGATGGACGGGTCTGAGCTTCTGAACTCGTCTTTCCTGTTGAGCGTTGGCAACACAGACGCGCAGCGTCTGCCGACCTACAACGCCATTGCGGATGAGGGCCTCACGCTCGTGACCAGTCCTTACCTGTCCAACTCCAATTACACCGGGAATTCGGCCCTTGCTTGGTATCTGTGGGGCAACCCGGCTGTGGTGGACACGTTCGAGATCGGCTACCTGCGCGGTAAGCGCACACCGACCATCGAGCGCGGCGACACAGACTTCAACACGCTGGGTATCCAGTTCCGGGTTTACTTCGACCTGGGCGTCCGTGAGCAGGACTTCCGTGGCATCGTAAAGATGAAGGGCGAAGCCTAAACGGGCTCACCTTAGGGGTAATAGGGCCGGGCGTGAACCCCGCCCACCCAGCCCCTTTACAAAGAACTTAACTGAGAACACACACAAGACCCTAGAAGATGGGAGCGAATCATGGCCACTGTTAGTTTTGTTCAGGAAGGCGCCTCTATTGACTACACGCCCGGTTCGGACGTTGACGCGGGCGACGTGGTTGTGCAGGGCGACCTGGTCGGTGTGGCGAAACTCGACATCAATGCTGACGAACTTGGTGCTTTGGCAGTCGAAGGTGTTTTCGATTTCCCCAAAGACACCGGGAGCGCTTCGGCCATCGATGCTGGCAAGAAGGTTTACTGGGACAGCGGGAACGAGGTTGTGACTGAGACCGTTGGCAGTAACACCTACGCTGGCAAGACGATAGCCGACGCTGGCGCCAGCGATGCGACTGCGCGCGTGCGCATGAGTCAGTAACCGACTTCACCCTCCCGGCGTTAGCGGACGGGGATACACCGTGCGGAACGCTTGCGTGCCGGGCGCGCGGTCATTCTTTCTTGCGGAGGTCAGATGCGGGCTCGTTGGCGACACATTGAGCACCTAGCCGAGTTGTGTGTATCTGTGCCCGGCAACTTCGTTGAGTTCGGAGTTTGGTAGGTTACCTGTGATACCCAAGATCATACACTTCGTTTGGATCGGCATAGATATGCCAGAATGGGCCGAGCGAAACATTGCCGAATTCGCGCGGCTGAACCCCACATACGAGGTCCGCGTGCACGGCGATGAGGTTCTCTTGGACCGTTGGCGGGACCTTTATGAAGGACTCTCTGATGTCTGCACAAAGTCGGACCTGTTGCGGTATTCGGCTCTGCAGCGTTTCGGCGGATGGTATTTCGATACGGACTTCTACCCGTTCAGACCCATAGATGATCTGATTCGCGCCTATGGGTTGGACGGCAGTAAGGCGTTCGTGGCACAGCTGCATGGTCAGAAGAATCCGGCTTACAAGGCATCGAATGCGGTGCTTGGCATTACTGTGGATTCACCCGTGTGGCCGTTAGTGAATGAGGCGATTTCTCAGGCGAATGTGCCTGTTGTCAGGACGGCGTTTGGCCCCAAACTCATGACGGACCTTTTTGGTCGGTATCCGAGCCTGTTCTGTCGCGCAGAGTGGCCGTGGTTCTACCCGGCGCGTGCCGGGCGCGCTGGCCGGCTCTATGGGGTCTGTCAGCGCGGCCACAGCGCGTATATGCGGCGCGTTGCGCCTACGGGGGGGCAAATCCCCTTTGCTATACACTTATGGGCGGCAGGCGGGCGCACAATCACCACAAAGAGCCGTGAGCTAATAGATGAACTGCCAGGCGGGGATGGTGGCCCATGGAATGGCGTTCGGGTCTGCATGGCAGTGTTGCCGATGCAATGGCAGGACGGGTCGCAGTGTTTCCGTGCCGTGGCCGGGGGGTTGGCCCGGATCGGTTGCACGGTCGAAGTGCGGGATATCCACGAGGACAACCTCTTGGAGACTACCGATCTGCTGGTGGTATGGAATGGACGGAAAGGCCACTACAAGCGAGTGTCGGACTTGGCGCGAACGATGGGGATACCCCGGTTGGTGTTAGAAAACGGCTTTTTCGACCGGGATGCCTACACGCAGATTGACCACGTTGACATCCTGCACTGGGCAAGCTGGGCGGACAAGCTACCGGAACCGGCGTCCGCGGAGGGCGCGGAACGGTTGGCGCGCGTCTGGCCCCGGCCACTGGAGCCGTTTGGGCAGCGCGACGGATACGTGCTGGTGCTTGGTCAGGTGCGCGGCGATGTGCAGATGCAGGATAGCGAGATCAGTGTGGCGACACCACTGGCGAAGGTGGTTGCGCGGTCGCTACGCGGCACCGGCGTTGAAGGTCGGTTTCGCAAACACCCGCAGGCCAGAACCCTTCGTGCGCGCTGCCTGCCTGTCTGTGAAGCGGAAACGCTGGAAGAGGCGATAGCCGGAGCGCGGTTCGCCGTCATGATTAACAGCAACGGCGGCAACGAATGTCTGGCGATGGGCTGTCCGGTATTGTGCCTGGGGCCTGCACTCTACGCGAAGGCGGGCGTGGCGAAGCAGACGACGATGCGAGGAATTAAGCGGGCGCTGGCAGAAATGATTGACGGTTGGAGGCCGGAGACGGACAAGGTCCGAAACTACCTCCGCTGGCTTGCCTGCCACCAGTGGAGCCAAGAGGAGTATCGTTCTGGCGACGTGTTGGATCGAGTGCTTCAGCGGGCGTTATCTCAGGAGCAGCGGCATGAGTGATCTGTTACGCACTGGCGTGGAATGGCTGTCTGACCTCATGGAAGAACAGATCGGAATCACGGTTACTTACGTGCGCGGTGAGGCAAGCTTTGACGTGCTTGCCGTTGTGGGCCAGACAGCTTTCAGGATCACTCGGAGCTACGGCCCCGGCGTGGTGGTTCGGATGCGGGATTACTTGATTGACGCTGCGGACTTGGCGACAGGCGGCATTTACCCCCCGGAAGTCGGAGACAGGATCGAGGAGACGTTGGGATCGGACACACACATTCACGAGGTGCTAGAGCCAGGGAACGGCGAGCCCGCGTGGCGCTGGAGTGACGAATTCAATCAGCGGTTACGAATTCACACCAAGCACATAGATACGGAGGCGGGCTGATGAAGCGGTTGTGGCTCTGGTTTACTCGCAGGCAGTCGGTGCGTGCACGACTTGCGCAGAAACGTTTCGCTGTGGCTGCACTAGAGTTCACCGGTGTTGTGGTGACCAGTGTTGGCATCGGTTGTGAACTCATGCAGGGCGGCGATGTTTATCTGGTCGTGATCACGGCCGGTAGCTGTCTGATCGCAGTGGGTGGAATGCTCTGGACAAAGGTGAAGTTCTGATGGGCGCTCGAATCACAGACCTGGCAAAAGCGGTAACTACTGAACTTACGGCGGAGGAGTTCAGTCAGGACTTCGATGCAGAGTTTGCTTACCGGCCAAAATTCGATCTACCGGACATGGACACGCTGCACGTTACCGTGGTGCCTAGTGGCCTTACCCGCACGATAGACACGCGTTCAAAGACACAGAACGATGATCGGATCGACGTCGGTATCCAGCAGCGGGCACTGACCGACGAGGCGCTGGACGCACTGATGGCGCTGGTCGAGGAACTCGCGGATTGGTGTGAACGGCGGATG
>Ga0315533_1002980_pt1 | contig 11445 bp, 16 predicted proteins | sample SalMarSW160130MG_FD_203081 | JGI IMG/M metagenome (GOLD analysis project Ga0315533, IMG submission 203081) | Salt marsh sediment microbial communities from the Plum Island Ecosystem LTER, Massachusetts, United States - Salt Marsh Sediment SW1601-30 ...
TGACAGTTTCCGGTGTTACCTCAGATTCATTCTCACATGACCCTAGATGTAAAGCAATGAAATGGGCAAAGATACTTGATAAACATTTTACCGATGAATCGCTAGAATGGGATGACAGCTTGTCAATCGGTAACACAGTCGGTATTGATGTCCAATACTTTGACCGTGGCGGTGAGCTAACACCCACCGTCAAGGAGCTGTTTAAATGGCCCGCCACAAACCCCGCTACTTAATAAAGCGCGAACTAGATAGGGCAAGTAACAACCTTGACATGTGCATGAATCATCTTATATCGATTCGCACACAGTGCCATGATGGTAAACGACCTGACCTTATGCCACTAGTTGATAAGATCGGTGAGGGTGCACTTGCCGTCCAACAAACAATCACTGGGTTTAAGGCGATGATTGACGGGAAGATCCCTGTTAGCGGGCCTGACCCGCGAGACTAGCTAAAATGAAGGGCGCGGTGCTGCTTATTCATTGGCCTGCAGTGTAAGACCATCTCTCCGCGCTCTTCATATCCTATAAGGAAACAGCGTGGCAACATTTCTAGAATTACTTGACCCCGAAACACGCCGCGGCATGTCGCAGTCGTTTATCCAGAGTGGCGCATCTAAAGGAATGTCAGCAAACTCAATTCAGGATACGTTACAGAAAATAGGCCTGGGTTATCGCCGGACAACTCTTCTTGGTGATGTACGCCACTGGAAAGAAGCATTTAGCTTGGGTGAGAACATGAAGTACACAACAATGGATGCAAAGATGGGAGTGGATCGGTATATGGAAACTAAGTGGCGAACGGGCAGCCGTTTTGAGACCCTGTTTCGTACTAAGATTAAAGATCCGCTTACAGGTGAGGTGACAGATCAATTCGTGACAGTCAAACATACTCATTTAGAGGAAGGGATTGAAGCTAATGATCTTTCCCAAACTAAAACGAGAAGAGAACTACAAGAAGCAGCTGAGGAATTCTTTAAAAAATATGGGATAGACCCTAAAGATATTGTCGGGCCTATTATGCCGATCATGGGTTTTTACAATCCTTCGGTGTTCTAGTGGGTGCGCGGTGGGTCACCTACCCACTGACCAGCAACAAAACTACCGCCTGTCCGACACGAATAGTTTACTTTGATACGGAGACTAATTATGATGAAAGCAAACAAGACCAAGTTCATTCTTTCCGGTTATCGGTTACAGCGTTTCAACGTTACAAACGAGGAATACCACAGGGCAATACAGTCTGGAGAGTTCATTACACCCCTGAGAGCGTTTGGAAGTATGTTTCTAGTCTCAGCTATAATGGGTCCTGTCTTTGGGTTATTGCACACAACCTTGACTTTGATTTCACCGCAATACAAGGCTTTTCTCAACTCGTTAGGGAACACTGGCAAGTAAAGTTCTGGGCTATATCATCGAATAACTTCCTACTGCGAATCCAAAGTAAACGCCGCTCAATCCAGTTCTTAGACTCAATGGGGTTTATCGGTGCATCAATCAAAGCACTGGGAGAGACACTTGGAACACCTAAACTACCTATGCCTCCACAATCTGCATCTGACTCTCTGTGGGAAGAATACTGTACCCGCGATGTACAAGTTATGAAGCTAGGGGTAGAGGCGTTCATTCACTATATTAAGGATAATGACCTGGGCCGGTTTTCCTTTACTATCGCCGGTCAAGCACTACAGGCTTATCGTCACCGTTTTCACAATGACCTGATATGGATCCACCGCTATCCTGATGTTATGCAAGCCGAACGCGCATCCTATCACGGCGGACGAACAGAAGCGTTTTTCATCGGGAAAGTCCCTCGTAGCAAAATCTATTATCTTGATGTAAACTCAATGTACCCGTCAGTGATGCTAGATCATAACTACCCCATTCGTTACCTATCGACAATCGACAAACCCACTTTTAAGGGTACGGAAAGGATTGCCAGGGACTTTGAGGTTCTGGTCGAGGGCCGCTGGAACATCCGTGAACCGGTCCTCCCGTACCCTGAGAAGCGGCTGTGTTTTCCTATCGGAAGATTTTCCTCGATTATTACCGGTCCTGAATATCGCTACCTACAAGCTCGCGGGTGGATTGAAAAGATTTACACTGTGTGGGTATATCAACGGGCGCAACCGTGGAATGAATATATAAGCTACTTCTGGAAACTGCGACAAGAAGCGATCACAAAAGAGGATAAGGTTTACAACTGGATTACCAAGCTGTTTATGAATTCACTTTATGGGAAATTTGCACAGCGTAACCCTACCTACTTAGTAGAGGATGCGACACCAGGGCAGCCGGAAGGATTGTTTCCTGTCATATCAACCTTATCTTCCCATATCGAGTCGAGGATGGTACTTGGGGGTAAGGTATGGTTAAAGACCGGTGAACAAGAAGCACAGTGGACGTTCTATCCTCTATCATCATGGGTAACTGCTTACGCTCGACTTAAGCTGTGGGGACTTATTGCTCGTGCCGGTAAAGGACATGTGTTTTACTGTGATACCGACTCAGTATTTGTCGATCAAGTCGGTTATGACCGACTGGAAGATCTTATAATCCCTGGAAAGCTGGGTGCACTGGGGATCAAACGCGAAGGAAAAACACTTACGATCAAAGGGGCAAAGGACTATGAGTTTGATGGTGTTCGCTACTTAAAGGGCGTTCCACTTAAAGCGGTTGAGGTTTCTCCAGGTGTATTTTCCTACTGGACGTTTCTTAAAACACGAACAAAAATGCGTGGTGGAGATCCAAACAAGATAATTCAGCAAACAGTAACTAAGAAGTTAAATCGACAGTATGATAAAGGTGATATTCTTGATTCAGGGGAGGTGATACCGTATGAATTCGGATAAGGCAATTGAGTGCCGAAACTGTGTCCATTGGAGAATGTTTTCAGACGATCCTAAACAAGGTATATGTGGGTTTATTATTCACATGCTAGACTATGACACAACCTGCAAGATTGATGGATCGTATGACCCTCTCCGTTTGTATGATGAGTTTTGTAACAACTTTAAGCGGCAGGAGTAACCTATCCTTATAAGAGGAAGCCTAGTCCGCTTCCTCTTCTTCTTTCTTCCTGGCAAGCTCTTCTTTCAGTTCTTTCGCTGCCTTTTCCACTGACATCATTCGCTTCCAGGCCGCTGTTAAATCCTCAATCTGTTTACGTCTAACTGCGTTTGCTGTAGCCATAACCTACTACCCCTTTAACCTTTTCTCAATCTCGATCTGCTTTTTTCTCCATTCTTCGTAACGGTCAGGGCCACCGGCCCAGTCAACAATGTACATCTCAATGTGACCCGTTGTATAGCCTAAATTCCCTAAGTATCCCCGTGCCGCCGCTTCTGTAATTACCCCATGTGCAAGCCAGCTTTTTACATCTGTCTTTGATGGGGTCTTTGTTGGCTCCTCAGCCCAGGCCTCAAAAAGATCGGCATAATGGGAGACTGCTTGCCCGTCAAATCCTAAATCAGCTAGTTTTTGCTCTACCTCGGATCGAGTACGTAGCCCTGAAGTTAGTTGGTTTTTAAGTAAGGTCAGCCAGTCACCACCGGAAGATAGCGCACGGTCAGCGTCAAGTGAACCGATAATAAATGTAACTTCATCCTCATCATAGCCCATCCCACTCAGGTAGTCATGCGCGGTGTCCCGTTGAATGTATCCTATATCGTATGCTCGCTCGATCATTGATCGAGTTAGGTCACGGGAAGCAGACTCACCTGACTGCATATTGTACTTTTTGGTAAACAACACCATGTTATCTGCCTGTTCCCCATGAAAGCCAAGGTCGGTATAGGCAGTGCGTAGTTTCGCGTCCGCATCCTCACCTGTGCCAAACACCCCGATCTTGTGCATCCGGCGAACATCAACACGGGTATAAGGATGATAGGCGGTGTCGATCATGTGTTGACGCCAGAATGGTGGTACTTCCATCAACTTAAACCAACGCCTTACCTCCTCTTCTGTTACATCAGGAATGCGGAATAACATTTCCTGTAGTTGATTCCATGAGGGGTGTTCCCAGTGTGCGATCCAATAGTTACGTGCTTGCTCTTCTGTCATTCCGGCACGCTTGAACATTGATAGATCAAGCTCACCTAGCTCAGCGTCAAGGCCGTAATGTTTGATCATCTCCGGTTCAAATACTTCCTTTGCCTGCCAGTTTACAAGGTCAGCCGGTGAGGGATAGAAGTGCGCTACCTCGACCATCCGTTTTGCCTCTTGCGCTTCCCAACCGTGCGCAACTAGGATCTCCGCAACCTCAGAATCGGGTTTATCATTACGCCAGCCCCAGCGGATGATTGATGACATATCTTGCCAGGTGCGATAGGATTTAAGCGTTTCATCTGCCACCTCTTTTCCGTAGCCATAGGCACGCATCTTATCGTAAAACCAGTCATCGTCCTTAACTTGCCACAGCCGCAGACGGATGATTGCCTCAATCGGTGTACGGGTAACAGCAAACAGCTTATTTAGCATGTTATCGCGTGCTTCACCAATCGGCCCTGAACCCATCAGCATCCCAAACAGTGTACTTCCGCCGGCTATTGCCAGTGCTCCTAACGCTCCAACTGCCATTTACTCTGTCCTTTTTCTAACGGTAAACTCTGGCACAATTGCCTGCTTTGCTGCCATATCGACTGCCAGTTCGTTGTACACAAATGCTAGATGTTTTAGTGTTTCTAGCATCTCTTCATCTGTGGGTGTATCAATATTTGATAGTGCCCATTGCATTGCCTCAGCATTAGCAGCTGGGATAACGATTGTGTTTTCTATTGATTGGAGAAATCGCTCTGGCTCCTTTACTGCAAATTCAGTTAAATACGTTGATACACCTGCCATATCCTTACTAATCATGTCAGTGGCTACCCGCCCTTGATATTGTATTGCCAATAAACTTGCGGCAAGTGTATTTTTTGCCCAGCTAACTGCGCCTTCCATCTGTCCTGAGATTCCAATCTGTGAACTTTGCAGGAACGCGGTTGCATCCCGATAAGCATTGGTTACTGTTCGCTCCAGACTATTTGTAAACTCCGCCGCGGCTTGCTCTGTGATCCTTACATCTTCTGACTGTCCCATTTGAATCCGCTCAAGCATTGCATTTAACTGGATATCAAGTGAGGATTGCAGATTGTTCATATAGTTCTCTTGGGCATTGGTTACCCCTAGAATCTCTAGAGACCCTGTTCTTGCCATGTTAATCATTCCGGTGGCTATATTGCCCAGTGCTTCCCCGATATTACCGGCAAAGGTGTTTAAGCTGTATTTAACCCAGTCAGGAATCCAGGCAATGTCTTCTATTCCCCCACTAACCCAGTTTACTACCGATCCAATCCCACTAGTTACAAGGTCAGTTAAAGTATCTGCCCCTGCTTGCACAATTACTTGCTCAGCGATCTTAGGGGCCTCAGCCCAAAGGGATTGTAGTGCGTTCCAGCCCCAGTCAATAACATCAGGTAATACTGCTGAACCAACAGCTATCGCCGCTTCCATAGTGTTACATCCTTAGTGCTCGACGGTGAGCGCGCAGCTGCTTTGAGAGTTTAGCTAGAGACTTGTCAATCACGGTTGTATCAATCCCCGATGCTTTGCGCTGCGCAGCTAAATCTTTCATCCCTTTAACAAATTCCTCGGTTGTGCTGACAAGTGATATTAGCTTATCCTTGGGAGCACATAGTTTCTCTTCATCCTCTGGCATTGTTATTCACCCTCTAGATCAACGTTAAACACCTCAGCGAACCGTGCCGCCCGCCGTTTTAGCTCAGCTACCTTAACCTCTGCTTCAGCATTAGGTTCACCGATCTCAGAGAGTTTATGTAAAATGTCCTCAGCAATAAGAAACTTGCTGTAACCCTCTTTGATTCGTTTCTTCTCTTTGTCTGGTAACACGTATTCAGGCATCAATCCCCCTTATTGTTTGTTATTCTTTCAATCCGTTCAATGCGTTTGTCGATCTGTTCTAGCTTACCATCAGTCTTACCTTGCCGGTAAGAGTAGGTAAAAATAAGCGCGACAAACGCGGCTGTGTTAGTAAAAATAGCGATTACTGTACTGTCCATGTAAGACTTCCTTTATTACTTAGGGGTATGTGTAAATACTCCTGTCAGGTTTAAGATAAACACAACTGTGTCAATTACCGCACCGGCAAGGCCAAGCAACTGCCCTTTTAGAGGATCTTTCACTCCGCTTCGTTCAAGTGCAGCTTCAATTACAGTTAGTACCGCTTCCTTTTTATCGGCCCCGTGTCCAGGTACTTCAAATGATTCAACCGTCTTTCTTACCAGGGCAATCACATCACCGGCAAGCGAGAGAAACTTCTTTACATCGTCGATCCAACTTAACATTATAAGATCACCTCCTTAACTGTAAGCTGGTAAAACATAGCCATTAACATACATGGCAACATCGCTGGTATCAGTACCGTAAATGTAGTCCACTAACAATATATCGCCAGCCGCTAAGTACCACTGGCCTTGTAAACTATATCCTACCACCTCAGCAGTGGCCTTATATTCGTAAATGGAGTAAAGAGATCCATTTCGCTGAATTCTGATGTATATCTCATTTGCCCTAGCATCATCTATGGTGGTCATAATGCTTGTAACTACCCATATCTTACCCGCCGGAACAGCATCTAGGTTAATCCGAACATCTGTACCCGCGGTAATAAACCCAGTTTCTTCTTCTAGTAACACGTCTTCATAGGGCATATTGCGGATTGTAGCAAGCATTTTACCATCTGAATCAGTAGCAATAGTTTTAAGTGTTGCATCATAAGTGCCCTTCATTAATGCCGCCATGTAACCATTTGCATCAATCGCCATGTAATTAGCACTCGTTGGATCTTTTATAACACTTATAAGATTTCCGTTAGTATCGGTAGCAATGGTTTTTAAGGTTGCTCCATAGATACCTTTCATTAACGCTTCCATACGGCCCTCATCATCAACAAGTATCGAGCGTAGTGTTCCGCTATCATTGCCCTTCATTATTGCAGATAAGAAGCCCTGTCCATCAACCGCCAAGTCAGCTAGAGATGAACCACGGGCGACAAACACCTTGCCACCTGCTCCCGATCCAGCGTACAGCTTGCCATCATAGACGGCTAGTGAGTAAATAGTAGTTTGATCTGAATCATAAGACTCACTCCAGTTCGCCCCGTCAAATACAAATACCTTTCCACCACTACCGGATCCCGCGTACAGCTTTCCATTATAGACGGCTAGTGAGAGAATATAGGTTTCAGTTGAATCATAAGATACGCTCCAGTCCGTCCCGTCAAACACAAACACCTTTCCACCGCTTGCGGATCCTGCGTATAGCTTTCCATTATAGACGGCTAGTGAGAAAATATGGGTTTCAGTTGAATCGTAAGACTCGCTCCAGTTCGCCCCGTCAAATACAAATACCTTTCCAACACTACCGGATCCCGCGTACAGCTTTCCATTATAGACGGCTAGTGAGAAAATATAGGTTTCAGTTGAATCATAAGATTCGCTCCAGTCCGTCCCGTCAAACACAAACACCTTTCCACCGCTTGCGGATCCTGCGTACAGCTTTCCATTATAGACGGCTAGTGACCGGATATCAGTTTCATCTGAATCATAAGATACGCTCCAGTCCGTCCCGTCAAATACAAATACCTTTCCACCACTACCGGATCCCGCGTACAGCTTTCCATTATAGACGGCTAGTGAAAAGATATTGGTTTCATCTGAATCATAAGATACGCTCCAGTCCGTCCCGTCAAACACAAACACCTTTCCACCGCTTGCGGATCCTGCGTATAGCTTTCCATTATAGACGGCTAGTGAGTAAATAGTAGTTTCATCTGAGTCATAAGATTCGCTCCATACCAGCATATCAGGGGATGAAACTGCCCCTTCAATGTTTATCCCTGCTTTTAGTATTGCTCCAAGATAGCCATTAGCGTCAACTGCCATGTAGTTACCGGTGTTACCGCGTGGGACCATGATTATTTGTCCATCTGCGTCTACGACCACTGTTCTAAGTGTTGCTCCATCAACACCTTGAACAGTCCTTATAGCTGAGTTTTGATCCACCGATACATCACCAGGAATAGTTACCTCAGCAGCTGCTTTAAGTATTGCTCCGAGATACCCGTTAGCATCAACCGCCATGTAGTTACCGGTGTTACCCCTAGGGACCATGATTATTTGCCCCAGGTTATCAACCGCTACGGTGTGTAACCCAACTCCAGCTTCACTTCCTTGAATCTCACGGTCTTTTGCGGTCTGGTTTACCCCCACGTTTCCGGTAATTCCAAGCAAGTTACCCGATAGTTTACAGGTAAGAAAGCCGGAAGCGTCAACGGAAAGAGCAATACCAGTATCCGATACGGGAGTCATAATAAGCCGACCGGACCCGTCAACCGCCACGTCACGCGCTGTTACCCCATCCATACCAATAATCCTGGCGACCATGTTACCAGCACCGTCAACGGCAACCGTTCGCAGCGTTGCCCCGTCTAATCCTTGAATGATTGACGACATATTACCATCAGCGTCAACCGCAACGTAGTTGCCCGTATTTCCACGTGGGACCATAATCAACTGGCCGGATCCATCGACTACCACCGTTCTAAGCGTTGCCCCGTCAATCCCTTGGATATCACGGGTCGGGTCGTCTTGAAGAACTGTAACATCACCTACAATACCTTCCAGCTCACCTAAGATCACCGCTTCCAGACGGCCCTCAGCGTTAATCTTTACCGGGGTGAGTGTTCCATCCGGCTTAACTGCGATAATTGTTACTGCGTTTGTCCAGTCCTTGCTACCAGTTGTCATATCCTACCACCTTGCTAAATCGGTTAGAGATCCTGAGAGGATCTCTTTTCTCCATCTATCTTCATCGCGCTGATTGATCTCACGTAGAATTGGCACAACGTAGTTTTCTACTACAAGTTTAGTGTTTATAATCTCAGCTAATATCTCAGGCATTGCCTTGATGTAAAACGGTAGCTCGCTGGGTAGGCGGTCTTTTAGTAGTTCTGTTATCGCTAAAACCGGATCTGAAATGGGGACGGTGATGGAAAAGCGAAAGATGATCGTATGATCGTATGTTTCATCCTCATTGTAGCCCTGCAAGGTGATGACATACGGTGGCGATAATAGGTCAATCGGTGTGTCGTGCGGATAGGTTATCCCGTCACCACTAAGCCAACTTGTGTCGCGTTGTGGTACAAGCTGATGTGATCCTTGGTACGCCCTTACCCCAACTAAACCAGCCGGACCAGGGGGAAAGATCACCTCCAGCGGTTGCACGATACCACGGACAAGTTTAACCTGTTGAAGTAGCGGATTATCAGAAGATCCACCTGATTTAAGCAAAAACGGGTATTCAATTACTTTCTTCTCTGTTATCATCGGTTACCTGAAAATACAAGCCCCAGGGTGAGGGGCTAACTTTCTACCCTGGGGCAACTTCAAAAGGAGGTCAAGCATGTATCTTTTCCTTAACCGCCAGGCATTTCACGCTGCGCGGATGGTTTAACCGGCTCCTGATAGGGGAGCCAGGCAACCGTGACCGTAGTTGTACCAAGTACCCCGCCAACATACAGTCCATGTGTGAGAAGTATTCCACGGTTTACCACAATGTTCTTTGATGCGTTTGCACCAATGTGCATTGAGAATACCTCCGGTGCATTATCGTTTTGCCCATCATAGAATGTGATCACATCGGCTGAGGTAGCGTATATCTGTACACCATAGAATACAACCGCACGGTCATTAACGATCTGAGCAGACTTAACCGTTGTCCAGAACGCAGGAATAACCTCTACCACTGTTGGTAGCATGGGGCCACCTCTAATAAGGACGGATTTGTTGCGTTGAGATTCTGTAAGTACCGGTTGCGCTATCGCCGCCTTGGATTCGTAGTCTAAGGCGTTTCAGTCCTCGCGGATCATACCACTCTTCCGGCGTTTGGCGTTCTCCCAGTGGGATTGCACCGATACCATGAGGAATGTAACCAGAGGCATAGATCAAACAATAAGTAGCAGCATCAGCGATCAAGCTACCGGCACAGCCGAACTGTCGGATTGAAGAGAGGTAATGCTCAGCGGCATTGTATGGCACACCAACAATACATAGTTCTTGCGATGGTGCCCAGTTCACCTCCGTTGCGGCGTTGTTGATGTAAGCCATTACCTTATGTTCGTACTTACCGAAGGTCGGACGATACATCCTCATTAGCTCCGAGTAGCGGCCATCATACATGATTGTCTTTAGGTTATCCTCATCGAGACGGATGTCGTAGATCTCAGACCCTAACCAGTGGTTTTCCAGTAAGGCATCGATGTACAGCGTCCTAATCACAAGATCTGTAGGAAGGTCGATCTCTTCATAACCAAGAACGGTAGGCGTGTAGGCATACTGTTCTTTGGTCTGGAAGAAGCCAATTGGAGAGGGTTGAGTTTTTGAGAATACCTCTGCCCAGACAGTCATTTCATTGACTATGCAGGCGTCATTACACAGGTTTTCATCATGGGTGATTTTGAGTTGCAGGTTGTGAAACCGGCGCGGGTCAAGCGCATAGGTGCGGTCATAGGGAAAACGACCGAAATTAAGCACAAGCATCGCTTCTGCGGCTTGAGCCGTGGTGTAGTTAAACGAGTGCAGGGAAGGGACTTTCCGGTCGTAGAAGTTGACAGCATCAACCGCTTTACCTGTTCCTGTAAACAGAACGTCACTCCCATCAACGATCTCTACCTTTGTGATATTGGCCTGTGGGACTTCGATGTTTGTTGCATCCGCATTTGTTGCCTTAAACTTGATAAACAGCCGCGATAACACCTCAGACATATCAAGGTCAATAATCGTAGTTGCGGCTGTGTCCACGTCTTGCGGACTGAAAAGCATTGCTATTCGTTGTGGAAACATAAGCGTTGATCACCTCCAAGTGATCGGAATTGTAGAGTCAAGGATTACCTTGCTCTACCCTTCCAGGTAAAGTCCGCCATACCGCGGACAAAGGTGGTCATCCGGTTGATATTGTCTTCCAGGGACACAGACGGCATGTCCTTTAGCTTTGCCTGGTAAGATTCGATGTGACCGAACAGTTCAGTAGCAAATGCTTTCATCTCCGGTTTTGCCGCTTCCGCCCCTGCGCGTACTCTGGGGACACCCTTGGAAAGCATCTTCTCTTTCCATTCTGAGAGAGGTACTCTAGCGACTTCTGCCTGCCAACGTCCTTCGTCAAGAGACTTTAGAATATTGACACGCATTTTGTCAGCGGCAGCAGCGGCTTTAGCTCCTGGTGCTTCCGTTACCTTTTCCACGCCCATCCTTATTCGTTCTGTAGCAGCACCAAGACGTGACGACCACAGTTCGGAGTATTCTGTTGGTGTTACCTTTACTGGCATACTTATTCACACCCCTTTAACTCGGTTTTGTGTGAAGCCGCGCGGTTTACTATAAAACCGAGT
>Ga0315533_1002984_pt1 | contig 11441 bp, 8 predicted proteins | sample SalMarSW160130MG_FD_203081 | JGI IMG/M metagenome (GOLD analysis project Ga0315533, IMG submission 203081) | Salt marsh sediment microbial communities from the Plum Island Ecosystem LTER, Massachusetts, United States - Salt Marsh Sediment SW1601-30 ...
GTACCGGGCTGTGGTTAGACACCTGCACCTGGTCGATTGTGCCTATGCCTGCCTGACCCACATGGGTTTGAAAACCCAATGTGCACAAGGCCAAAACAAATCCAAGAATGTGCTGAGACTTGAACCAATTAGCAAACTCAAAGACAGAATGCGTCGAATAGTCTGGCAGGAGAATGTTCAAGATGTTATTAAATATAGTCATGAAAAACCTGTTATTCGCCGCCTGGAAAAACTCCTCGCGGCCTAAAATCGGTCAGTTTGAGTAATAACAATGAACCATTTAACCAATTATATACTCTCGGCTGCAGGCCGAATCCACAATTTTGCCTTTTAACTTTTAACTTTTTACTTTCCAAACTGACCGATTGGTCAGTTTGAGTAAATTATGCGAAACAAACCCAATTTGCTGAACGCTCAAATGAACGTAAGCTCAGTTAATACAATGAACTATGAACTACGAACTATGAACTATTTTATGCAAAACAAAGCCAATTCAAACCCAATTCAAACCCAATCAAACCCAATTCAAACCCAATTCGAAGCCAAAACAAACCCAATTCGAACCCAAAACAAACCCAAACAAACCCAAAACAAAGCCAAAACAAACCCAATCAAACCCAACCTGTAGTGAGCTTGTCGAATCTATTTCAAACTTTTTGCTGGGGGATGTCATACGGAGAAAATTATTGTTTTTAACCGTTTATAATGGTAAATGTCAGTTCAATTATGTCGAAAGGTTTCAAAAACATCCTGATAATCAAGCCAAGCTCGCTGGGTGACATAGTTCTGGCCTTGCCGGTGCTTCCGGCCCTGCGCAGAAGTTTCCCCGACGCTAAAATCAGTTGGCTTATCCGCCCAGACTTTGCACCGCTTCTTGAGAATCATCCTCATTTGGATGAGATAATCGTTTTTGACCGCAGATACCTCGGCAAGGGCTGGTATAACCCGCGCGCGTTGGCTTCTCTGCTGGTGCTTATTCGCCGCCTTCGCCGGAGTTCATTCGATGCCGTGTTCGACCTGCAGGGGCTCTTTAGAACCGCTTCTTTATGCTGGCTGACCGGCTGCAAAAAACGCTTCGGAATGTTAACAGCCAGAGAATTCGCCCACATCTTTTATACGCATAAGGTCTCACAGGACAAAGATTGTATCCATTTGGTCGATTACTACTTAAAGATAATCAAGGCCGCTTGTCCCACCCTGCAACAGGGCGGGGCAGGAGCTTCTGAGGTTGATGTGCAGTTTATATTGCCGCAGACGGATGCCGCTGCCGATTCGGTTGACAGATTATTGGCCGGTCACGGTATCCGCTCCGACAACTACGCAGTTTTGATACCGGGCTCTACTCACGGTGACAAATGCTGGCCGATTGAACGTTTTGCCGCCTTGGCCGATAAAATCTCATCCCGCTTTGACCTATCCATAATCACTACCGGCTCGGCTGCTGAGAATAGTATCGCTGAGAAGTTGCAGAAGCTGTCCAATGTCCCGGTAGTAAACCTTGCCGGCCAAACCTCACTTGGCGAGCTGGTGGCCCTGCTGAGAGCTGCCCGGCTGGTAGTAAGCAACGATACCGGCCCGGGCCATATCGCAGCAGCTTTGGGTGTCCCTCTGGTCCTGATATTCGGAAGGTCCAACCCCGCCAGGGTCGCTCCTTTCAGAAGAAGCCGATGTGTCGCGGCGGTTGAACTCGATAGCAGGGGACTTAAGTGCAATAGCACCGACCCAAAGCACGATATTAAAGCCGTAACCGTTGATGACGTTTACCAGAAAGTGTGTGAGCAGTTGGATTTGTAGCTTTGCGCAATACACATCACGCACGACGCACGATGGAGATGCATCGCCTGCACAAATCAGGATACTCGCTGTCGGCCCCCACGCTGGGCCAATAGTTCCAGCAGCGTTCGCATTTTTGGCAACTGCTTTTCGCCGCTGCAACTGTCGTTTCACCGGTGAGCTTTTGCAGTTTCACCTCGCTGACTATACACAAAGCTGCAAATTGTTCGAGTCCGAAATCCTCTAAAATCCCAGCCAATTCCTCGTCCCCGCAGTAAACAGTAACGACCGCCTCCTGATTACTTGCAATCTTTTTCTTCTGCCTCAAGCCTTCCAGTACCCGCAAGACCTCGTCCCGCAGCCCCATCAACCTCTGCCATTTTGTATTTTCGCTCTGCCAGTCGATTGAGTCGTCAACTTCAGGCAGCCGGGCTAAATGCACACTTTCGAGCTTCTCGGATTTAAACTTCATCGCCGCCCATACCTCTTCTGCGGTGTGTGCTAATATGGGTGCCAGCATCCGAACCAGGCAATCCAGGATTCTCTGCATCGCCGTCTGGGCGCTTCGCCTCGATAAGCTGTCCGACGGCTCACAGTACAGCCGGTCCTTCAGCACATCCATATAGATACTGCTCATCTCGACCGTGCAGAAGTTGTAAACAAGCGAGAACACCCTGTGAAAAACAAAATTGTCGTAGTTTTCAGTTACGCTGGCGATTAGCTTTTGCAGTTGCTGCATCGCCCATTTGTCTATCTCGTACATATCCTCGTAAGCCACCGACATTGTCTCCGGCTCAAAGTCATCGATATTGCCGAGTAGAAATCTGAGCGTATTCCTGATTTTCCTGTAGGCGTCCTGTGTCCGTCCTATCAGCTCATCGGTGCACCGCACATCTTCCTGATAATTTATACTCGCCACCCACAACCGCAGGATGTCCGAACCGTATTTCGCTACCTCCTCTTGAGCGTTAACGTAGTTGCCGAGTGACTTCGACTGCTTCATCCCTTTCTCGTCAACGGTAAAGCCGTGCGTCAGAACGCTTTTGAATGGCTCCTTGCCGGTTGCACCGAGGGCCGGCAGAAGCGATAGCTGGAACCACCCGCGGTGCTGGTCCGAGCCCTCGAGATATAAATCGACCGGCACAGGCCAGCCGGCCTTCTTTACACACACGCTGTACCAGCTACAGCCCGACTCAAACCATACATCGATGATATTTTCTTCCTTCTGCAGGTCGTCAAAATCAAACCCGTCCGGTAACTCAAAGTCCTCACCTAAAATCTGGCGAGGCGAATCGGTGAACCAGCTGTCCGAACCTTTCTTGGCAATGTGCTTGGCCGCAGCTAACACGGATTCCTTCGTCATCAGACTTTGCCCGCGACTGTTCACAAACGCCGGTATGGGCAGTCCCCAGCTTCTCTGTCTGCTGATACACCAGTCCGGCCGGGATTCCAGCATCCCCTCGATACGCTTCTGGCCCCATGCAGGAATCCATTTCACGTTTTTAATCCGCTCCAGCGCTAAATCACGTAAACTCTTACCTATCCCCGGCAGTTCCTTATCGACACTGATAAACCACTGCTCCGTCGCCCTGAATATCACCGGCCCTTTGCTCCGCCAGCAGTGTGGATAGCTGTGCACAATCTCACCCTGAGCGAAAAGCAATCCCTTCTGTTGCAAATCCTTGTTTATGATGCTGTCAACTTCCAGAACGTTTTGTCCACGCAGCCACTCCGGCGCCGTATCGTCATATCGGCCATCGTCCATCACCGGCGAATAGACCGCCAGCCCGCATTTTTGACCTGACATATAATCCTCAAGGCCGTGTCCGGGTGCGATATGAACAAGCCCCGTGCCGTCTTCGGTGGTAACGTAGTCGGCAAGGATAACCATATAGGCGTCCTTGTCCGTGGGATTCTTTTCCACAAACGGATGCAGATACCGAAGTCCTTCAAGCTCGCTGCCTCGGACTTTCTTTTCACTAATGTGGTATTGTCCCTTTTCCAAACCGCTTGTTGCAACTACCGCTTCAATCCGTTCGCTTACCAATATCGAGACAAACTTACCGCCGTTCCTTTCATAGCTTATCGCCGTATAATCCAGATGAGGATGCACAGCGACAGCCAGATTAGCCGTCAGCGTCCAGGGCGTGGTCGTCCATATCATAAAACAGACCTTTGCGTTTTCGGCCTCGCTGTGTTCAACCAGCCCGAGTTCAATCAGCCGCCTGATGCTTTCCTCGGCGACAGGAAAATTCACGAAGATACTCGGAGACGAAATATCCTTGTATTCCAGCTCTGCCTCAGCCAGAGCTGTCTCACACCCAATCGACCAGTGAATCGGCTTTAACTGTTTATAAACCAGCCCCTTGTCAACCAGTTCGGCAAATACCTCTAAAATCCCCGCCTCATACTGCGGGTCAAAAGTAAGGTAGGGATTGTCAAAATCGCCAAATATCCCAAGCTCCTGGAACTGCCTGCTTTGCACCTTGACGTATTTGCTCGCATATTTCATACAATCCCTGCGGATATCCAGCTTACTCACATGGTGTACCTTTTCACCAAGCTGGCCCACGACCTTCGATTCGATAGGCAGACCGTGGCAGTCCCAGCCCGGCACAAACGGTATATCAAACCCTGCCATAGTCTTGTATTTGACAACGAAGTCTTTAAGGACCTTGTTTAGAACGGTTCCCATATGGATATCGCCGTTGGCGTAGGGCGGCCCATCGTGAAGTATATACAAAGGCCCACCCCGCCGAGCGTCTCTTATCCTGCCGTAGATGTTCATCTTCGACCATTCTTTGCGTATCTGCGGCTCACGCTGAACTAAATTCGCCTTCATCGAGAAACCCGTCTTCGGCAGATTCAGCGTATCCCGGTAACCCTTACTTTTCTTGTCCTTATCCGACATCAAACAAATCCTTAAAATAATATCAAACTCAATATCCTAAAATACTTCAGCTGTCCTTGTCAAGCATACAGCCTGTTTTTGATTTACTTATGCGCCACCACAACCAGTCTTTTTGCTGTCTGGTCGTACGGCGAACCGCTCAAATCCCCGAAGACTTCCGCCCGCCCGAATCCACAGCTTTTGAGCAGCTCACACAGCTCAGCAGCTGAGTAAAGCCTTAGAGAAAGTCTACATTCATCCCGCCTGCCGTCCCTAATGATAATCCAGCGGCTGTCTACCGAGCCCCAGTCTTCACTGAGTTTTGCTTCTTCCAAAATGATAACGCCGTCTTCTTCCCTCCACCTCTTTTCCTGGAAGATTCGCGCCAGCACTTCTTTTCCCATAATATCTATTAGAAATTTGCCATCGTCTTTGAGCGACTTATATACGTTTTCGAGTACCCGCTTATCGTCCGCCGCCTCTTCGAAATATCCAAACGATGTAAACACGTTTATCACGGCATCGAAGGCATTCGGCTCGCAGAAACTTCTCATGTCCTCCTGCACAAACCGAATATTTAGTCCCTGCTCACCTGCCTTTTTATTCGCTTTTTCAATGTACAGGGCGGTCCTGTCCACGCCGGTGACGCAGTATCCCAAGCGGCCAAGTTCCAGGCTGTGCCTTCCCACTCCACAGCACAAATCGCAAATGCTAACGCCCGGCTGTAATTTTAGCAGCGACATTATCTGCTCGACCTCTTGCCTTGCCGACAGAATACGATCGCTGCCGAATAGTGCCGGCGCAAACGTCTCCCAGAATCCATCCTGCTCATACCATGATTGTTTCTTTGTCTTGTCCATAAAAAATCCTTTCAAACAAACATTAATTTATAGATCCTCCTGTATTTCCATAAACACAGTTTCCAGATATGGTGTGAATCCCATTTTAGCCCAAAACTCCGTTGATAATTTATTGGATTTTGCAACGCGGGCTTCGATGCGATGAACACCTTTTTCAGAAAACCAACTCTGAGCTTCTTTGAGGAACCTTTTCCCAATTCCCCTTCGTTGATATTTCTTCGTAACACCAAGGTCTTGAACAAGACCATATTCCTGCATCTCCAAAACCAGCGGATATTTTTCGATGAAAGCAAGGCAATATCCAACAAGGTTCTTACCCACTTCGGCCACAAATACATTAGAAGTCTCACTTGAAATATGGCCTGTTATAAAATCTGCAAAACCTTTATGTCCGTTTGCTGAACGACTGAAGAACCGATCAAACTCTTTGTGGAAGTCCATAAGCTCTTTCCACAGTTCAACAACTGCTGATACGTCTTCTACTGTTGCTTTTCGTATAGTAAATTCTTTTTCCATACTGTCTCCTTCTCAATAAAAAAGCCTTCCAGAGTTAGCCGCTCTGAAAGGCCTTTAACATACCAAATATAGCTCTCTCAGGGCAGCTTAAGCTTCTCCTTTATAATTATAATAACCGCATTAATCAGGACCTCTTCTGAGCGCATAGACGATATGTCGCCTTTATAGCTTCTTGCCCTGATTTGTCTGTTATTCTCAGTATTATTCATACAACTAAACTCTATCAAAACCAATAACCGAAAGCTATTGTTATCTACTAAAATACTCGGCCAATGTCAAGCCACAGTTTAAAAAATCTTTGTAATCAGTAAATCTCTTGCTGGAAACAGTAGTCCCTGGCCCCACTGTGAACAAATCCGCTAACCACCAGATGACAAAACCTTTTGCATTTAATCCGGAAAAAGCTATAATGTTGATGAGTAGATGTATTAAGATGGGCAAGATAAAAAAGACGATTACAAAACATAAGCGAAGTTTGCACAGTCGCCTGACCCGCCGTCAATTATTGAAATACGGGGTATATGGCGGCCTGGCCGCCGGCCTGCAAAGCAGTCTTTGGCTGACCGGCTGCAACAGGAGAAAATTGTCCTCCGACCGGCCCAATATCCTCTGGATTGTCTGGGATACGGTGCGGGCCGACCACCTCAGTCTTTATGGTTATAGCAAGCCAACGACCCCTTTCCTTGGTAACTGGGCACAAAAAGCTCATATATTTGATAACTGCACTTCCATCACAAATACAACGGTTCCAACGCATGTCTCGATGTTCACCGGACTTATGCCGAGTGAACACCGGCGGAATAACACGGAAAACTATCTCGGCGGCGCGTTCGTCACATTGGCGGAGCTTCTGCACGATTGTGGTTACCAGACCTATATGTATTCTGCTAATCCACATATCAGCCGAGAGCGAAACTTTGCGCAGGGCTTTGACATCGCCGAGCATCCCTGGGATAGCAAGTACAAGGATGAGGTATTGCAGCGATTGAGGCAGAAGATTGTTCCGCAGAATCGCTATGGACAGATACCTGTAAGAATCGGCTCTTCTATGGTTTCGCCTGCTTTGACCAAGGATGGCGGGGAGGTGCCGCAGCGAGGGGTAACGCAATGGTTAAAAAACTGCAAGCAAAACCTTCCCTTTTTTATATTCCTGAATTATATGGAGGCCCACCAACCTTACCTGCCAATGGAGTTTTATCGCAGGCAACTGATGGGTTCGGACCACGTGCAAAAATCGTATGATATCGACCGTTCATTGGTGCCAATGTGGAGCTACACCTTCGGGTTGAAAGAATATAGTAAGGAAGCAATTGAGATAACAAAGCTGACATACGATGCGGCAGTGATAGAGCTTGATGATTTGCTCAGGGATTTAATAACCTCGCTCGATGCCAATGGCTATGTGGATAATACGGTTGTGATAGTTACTTCGGACCATGGAGAGCTCCTTGGGGAGCATCACATGCTGGACCACCAGTATTCGGTGTATGAGCCCTTGATTCGGGTTCCATTGGTGGTTTATTATCCAGAGCGATTCTCACCGGGCCGCGATGGGCGACCGGTGACAAATCTTGACCTGTTCCCGACGGTGCTGGAGTTGGCGGATGTCGAAACACCACAGGGGTTGCATAGTGTTGCTGTCAGTTTGTTACGGCCGCAAGAGCAGCGGCTCCGCGTGGCGGAATGTCCCGCCTTTGCGACACGGCAGTTTGGCATAATTAAGCAGTTTTATCCGGATTTTGACCCGACGCCCTGGAGCAGAACGTTAAGGGCGGTTTACCAGGGACAATACAAGTACATCTGGGCATCGGATGGAAGGCATGAGCTGTATGATTTGGCGGCCGACCCGGACGAGCTGAGAAACCTCATTACCATTAAATCCAATCTTGCCGAAAAGCTGGCGAAAATTCATGATGACTGGGTAGTAAGTTTCAAACCAGGTAAGCGTGTACCGCTGCAAGATAGACCGCTAACGGAAGAGGAACGGCGGCGGCTGGAATCCTTGGGCTATATCGGTTCCGGGCGAGAGTAATCCATTGCTATTATTTGGTCGTTAGCAAGGCAAACGAATTGCCGTATTGCACGCTATCAATCATACCGGCCATTGAAATATCTGTCAGGCCGGATAAACGCCGTCAATGCCCCGAAAGGCCTTTAACGTCCGAACTCCACTGTGAACAAATGCGTCAATCACCAGCTGACAAAAGTTTTTGCATTTAATCCCGGAAAAAGCTATAATATCAGTAGTAGGTGTATTAAGATGAGCAAGGCAAAAACTGTTCCGAAACATAAGCAAAAATTGCACAGCCGCCTGACCCGGCGACAATTATTGAAATACGGTGTATATGGCGGACTGGCTGCTGGTCTGCAAAGCAGTCTTTGGCTGACCGGCTGCAGCAGAAGACAAAGCAAAAGACCTAACTTCGTGTTTATCCTCGTAGATGCCTTACGCCCAGACCATCTGCCAGCTCATGGGTATGAAATCGATACTGCACCAAACATCCAGCGGCTGGTACAGCAAGCTGTACTCTTCGAGCGGGTAATTGCTCCCTCCAGTTGGACAAAAACCTCAATGGCCTCCATTATGGCCGGTTGCAATCCGTCCCGACACGGTGTACAGGGTGTCAAAGATGTCCTCCCCAGCAGGCTTACTACTCTTGCTGAAGAGCTTGCTGATAACGGGTACTGGACAATAGGGATTAACACTAACCCTTGGCTCAAACCTCAATTTGGTTTTAATGTCGGTTACCATATCTACCAAACACTTCCAATCACTTATGAGTGGGGTAACGCCTCGGACGTTAATCGTGAGGCAATAACCTTGTTGGGGAAAAACGCACAAAAACAGCCCTTTTTTCTCTATCTGCACTATATGGATGTCCACTCACCATATTTGCCGGAAGCGCCGTTTTTCTCTGCACCGCCTTTGACTATCCCAGGTCGGGGCACCATAATGGATTATGAACTGGAGCGGTTGTACCGTCAGGAGAACTTCCATGGCCCGGGTGTCCAGCAGCGCGTAATTGACCTCTACAATGGCGAGATTCGGACTGCCGATGCCGCCATAAGCCAACTGCTCAAAGACCTGAAGGAGTTGGGTCGCTTTGACAATACCATCTTTGTGATTACTGCCGACCACGGCGAAGAGTTCCGCGAACACGGAAAGACCGAACATGGCAAGAACCTCTATCCAGAGGTATATGAGGTGCCACTGATATTGTTTGGACCAGACTGGCTGCCCACAGGGAGAAGAATCAGTGCTCAGGTCCGCTCAATTGACATTGCTCCGACGTTGCTCGTTCTGGCTAACCTGCCTGTCCCGGAGCAGTTCGACGGCGAACCACTGCTGCCGATGAGAACCGATGTCCTCCAAGACCGCATCGCAGTAGGTGCTGTTGGCCTAAACGACTGGCTTCCCGAACTCGATTACGGGATGGTCGTCTCTCGTGAATATCTATACTTGCGGGAAAGAAATAACAATGTCATAGAGTTTTACGACCTGCAGTCTGACCCCGGCGCCAAAAATAATCTTGGGGCCTCTCACCCAAAGGTGGCTGCTTACGCCGAACTTGAAGAAGATATAGCCACCAGAACAACCGAGCAAACGGAGCTGGACCAGCAGACAATCGACCAGCTCAAATCCCTCGGTTATTTACGATAATCGCTTCGGAAAGCGCCCAGCGGTGAAAAAGATGCAAACATCACAGTGTTATTGTTGTGACCTCTTAAACAAGAACGAGCCATCCGGTAGTGCTTTCACAAACTTAAACTCTCTTGTGAATTCATCAGACCTGATAAATTTGCCATAATTTGTATTTGGATTTAATCTCCAGTTTGGTGTCAAAATGTAATCAATTGGGAGGTAATTATCATTAATTTTTAGCAAGTCGACTGGAAAAGTAGGAAGTCTTAGAGAACGACAACCTGCCTCCAAAGTAATTATATAGGAAGTATGCGCAGCAATAATCGTGTTTCTATCAGCTATTTGCTTAATAAATTCGTACGATTCGTGCTCACTTGCGCTCACCGGCGGGGGCCAGTTCTTATGAATCATCGTAGTGTTGTAAAGCCTAAAAATTCCAAACAAAATCAACCCATAAAAGGCCACATGCTTTAATTTCCTTAAATAGCTGAACTGGATATTACCAAAAAACAGAAATATTTCATGGATACCGACAATGTATATTAATGGCTGTAATGGGGTGTAGAACCGCGTTCTATGAAGTGTCAAACTGACGGTTAAGAAAGTGCAAAAAACCAGGACAATCGTTCCGTCTCTAAAAATATTATAGCGTTTATCACTGGAATGCTTCCGGTAGATAAAAGATATGAGCAAGAAAAGTAAGAAGATACTATCTGGTGGAAAAGTCTTAGCCCAATACTTAGGATTTACAATGTTTAAAATATTTCTTAAAAACTTCTTAGTGATGTCTAATCCATAGTGCCTCAAAATTTCCGAGGTTTCAAGAGGCGCTTCAAGCTCCATTTCCAAATCGGGATGCGAGGGAAGCGTACCTATGGTCAGATTTCTCGAATTAGAAAAAGAAAAGGTGGGGTCCCCAGCTACAACTATATTTCTGATGAACCAGGGACCGGCCGCAATAAGAAAACCAGTTAATAATAGAACAGTGCTGGAAAGCCTTGCCTTTCTTTGATTGCTAATCCATATATACAAGGCAGCAAGTGGGAATAATAAAATAAACTGACTTCTGGTCAGATAACCCAGGCCGCATATTATCCCCATCGCTAAACATTTCCATCTTAGCATTTTTCCTGAAAAACCTATTAAAAAAAGAGTAAGAGTGAGAAAAGTGGCCAATGACTCTGTCATCCCATCGTAGCTGCCTACGAAAACAAGCGGATTAGCAGCATAAAAAATAGTGCTGATAATAGCTACATTCAGGTTCGTAAGCTTCGTTGCTAAAATAAACAATACTGGTATGCTCAACAAAAACATCATTCCCGACTGTAGCACAGCGGCCTTAATGATATCTTTGGTAATTTTATATGAAAATGCATTAAGAATTGTTGGAATGGGACATCGGTAAAGATTAGGCCAGTTTTCCTTCTTTAGATAACCCTTTTTGTGAAAAAAGGGGATGTGTCTTGGAAAAATTTGTAAAGTTGAGAATCCATTACCATTGCTAATTTCTCTGCCCATTTGGGCATAATCGTAAGCATCGGGGCGCTCAAAATGAACTGTACTAAATCCCCAAACCCATATAATAGCTATTACCGAAAGTATTAAAAAACAAAAAGCATATTCTCTTTTAAAATTACAAAAGTTGCTTAACATTTTTGCTTTACAAAATTCAGTATATAATAAATTTGTTTCCGTTCACAGTATTTTAGATAATTGAAGTAAAAGTTTGTTTTTGTCCGATAAAAGTTTTATGGGCAAA
>Ga0315533_1002989_pt1 | contig 11431 bp, 11 predicted proteins | sample SalMarSW160130MG_FD_203081 | JGI IMG/M metagenome (GOLD analysis project Ga0315533, IMG submission 203081) | Salt marsh sediment microbial communities from the Plum Island Ecosystem LTER, Massachusetts, United States - Salt Marsh Sediment SW1601-30 ...
CGCTGTCTCAACGAGGGACTCGGTGAAATTGCAATGGGGGTGAAGATGCCCTCTACCCGCGACAGGACAAAAAGACCCTAGCAGCTTTACTATAGCTTGGCAGTGAGCTTAGGCTAGGCATGTGTAGGATAGGTGGGAGGCTATGAAACCGGGGCGTCAGCCTCGGTGGAGCCAACGGTGAAATACCACTCTTGTCTGGTTTTGGTTCTAACCCCGATGTAATCGGGGGACACTGTCTGGTGGGTAGTTTAACTGGGGCGGTTGCCTCCTAAAGAGTAACGGAGGCGTCCAAAGGTTCCCTCAGCACGAATGGAAACCGTGTGTAGAGTGCATTGGCATAAGGGAGCTTGACTGCGAGACCTACAAGTCGAGCAGGGACGAAAGTCGGGCAAAGTGATCCTACGGTACTGTGTGGAAAGGCCGTGGCTTATCGGATAAAAGCTACGCTAGGGAAAACAGGCTTATCTTGCCCAAGAGTTCATATCGACGGCAAGGTTTGGCACCTCGATGTCGGCTCGTCGCATCCTGGGGCTGGAGAAGGTCCCAAGGGTTGGGCTGTTCGCCCATTAAAGCGGCACGCGAGCTGGGTTCAGACCGTCGTGAGACAGGTCGGTCTCTATCCGTCGTGGGCGCCGGAGATTTGAGGGAAGCTCTCCTTAGTACGAGAGGATTAGGAGGGACAGACCTCTGGTGTGCCAGTTGTTCCGCCAGGAGCAGTGCTGGGTAGCTATGTCTGGATGGGATAAGTGCTGAAAGCATCTAAGCGCGAAGCCCACCCCAAGATGAGATCTCCCACTGGGTTAACCAGGTAAGGCCGCAAGTAGACTACTTGCTTGATAGGCGGCATGTGTAAGCGGAGTAATCCGTTTAGCTAAGCCGTACTAATGGCCGAGGCCTTGACCTACGTCAGGCTGAGCATAAAACCTTATAAAATGGTAAAATGGTTGTTCGACGCGGGGTAGAGCAGTGGTAGCTCGTCGGGCTCATAACCCGGAGGTCGTTGGTTCAAATCCAACCCCCGCCACCAATTTTTAAAGCTAAAATACCCCAAATCCGTAAAAGGATTCGGGGGGATTTTCTTTGTTCTGTCAAAGCAATCTTTCAGAAGAGGAATCCGATAAACTTAAACCGGTTCCAGTAAATAGTGGTTGATTTCAGGTTTTTCAGCCTATTGGTACAAACTCAAGAAGAGCCTTTCATTTCAAAGGTTTCACCTTTAAGGTTTTTATCTTCTAAACGAATAATAAACTTGTTAGCCGACGGTTGTTTTAAGAAAAATTGCATAGCTCGTAACTCTTCTTGCTTGTCTTCAAACTATTGATCGTTTTCTTCTTTCTCTGGTGTCCGAATAACTACATTTATTGATCTTGTTCTATGGTTATAATCAAGCGCTTTCAGATCAAATCTCATTCTTATTGCCACCTCTTTTTCTCTACTTGACTTTGATGGTCTACAGTATCCTTGAGATATTGGCCAAGGGAACGGTTGTCCACGATTTGTGGTGGGGCAGGAGCAATCTTAGGCTCTGGCTCGATTGGCACCGATTTACCCTTACGAGCAGCTGCGTAATCAGAAATTGAGAAGAAGGGCAACATATATCTAGGAGTTAGAGTCAAAGCCTGCAACCGCTTTTAAAGTTCAGCCTGTGCCTCTCTTCCACTAAGTTGCCAATACTCCTAATGGCTACGCATTCGTTCGACTTGTTCGTCAGACTATGGCATTTATGCCCAAAAGCTCACGCCCGATGGTCAACTTATGGATTTCAGTCGTACCGCCAAGTATAGTGCTCAACACTGCATCACGGTAGTGATGCGCTACTGGAAAGTCATCTGTGCAGCCATAAGCGCCATGAAGCCTGATTGCCTCAGCCGATACTCTTACCGCCAACTCAGTGGCAAGCCACTTGGCTGAGGACAGCTCTTTAGCATGCGGAAGCCCCTTAGTTTTAAGGTCGCTAACATAATATACCAGCCATCTAATTGCCTCAGTCTCGGCTTCCATTCTGGCTATTACCTCTTGGACCAACTGAAAGCTGGCTATAGGTCTACCAAACTGGTGGCGCTCTTTAGAGTATTTGATGGAAGCATCAAGGCAGCTCTGAGCTATACCAATAGCGCCAGCAGCTATAAACAGGCGGGCTGTATCAATACCAACTAAGGCATTCTGAAAACCCCGACCTACCTGACCAATCAGATTATCACGGGGCACCCGGCAATCACTAAACCCCAAATTACTCAGGTCACAAGCCCAGCCACCTACCATCTCAACGTTTGAGCTGGAAAGGCCTGGAGTGGCTCTGTCGACACCAATAAGAGCCATACCCCGTATACCCTGGCTTTTGTCCGTCTGGGCTAAAACAAAGACAATATCAGCCATACTGCCGTGGGCGATAAAGTTCTTGGTACCATTAATAACCCACTCATTACCATCAAGTACAGCCATAGTCTCAATAGCAGCGGCATCGCTACCAGCATCGGGCTCAACAACGGCTACAGCAGCAATCAACTCACCCCGGCACAGTGGAGGCAGGTATTTCTGCTTCTGTTCCTCACTAGCCACATTCATAAGAATAGTGCCGGCTAGCACACCCTGCCCTAAGGAAATCAAAGTCTGGGTCCAGCTCGCCCAGCTGAGTTGCTCCCAGATTATAGCTGCCGAAGTATAATCAAGCCCAGCACCGCCATATTCCTGAGGTATGTGGGCTCCTATTAGACCCAGCGAACCCATCTTCCTGATAACATCATAGTTTACTTTGTGTTGTTGCTCATACTCTTTGAGTGTGGGAAGCATCTCCTGCTCGGCAAACTTGCGTGCCATGCTGCGCAGCATTATCTGTTTCTCAGCTAACTCGAGATCCATTGTTTATACCCCCTACAGTTAAATATTACCGCTTACAAAGGAATATTACCGTGCCGCTTGGGAGTGGGTTCCACCTTCTTATCTTGTATTAACTGAAGCGACCGGATCAAGCAGAGCCTCGTCTCCCTTGGTTCAATGATATCCTGGATATAGGTGACCTGCGATGCTAAAGCCAGGCTATCAGCATATAGCTCTTCATACTGCTTTATCTTCTGGGTTCTAAACTCTTCTGGATTGTCTGCGGACTTGATATCCTCAGCATAAAATAGCTCTACTGCCTGTTCAGCACCCATAGCGCCGACCTCAGCCGTAGGCAAGGCAAAGACGAGGTCAGTACCAAAACCCGGTAATATCCCCATACCCAAAACAGCACCCCCATATGCCTTACGCAGTAATATCGCTATCTTGGGTACGGTCGCTTCAGACAAAGCATAAAGCACCTTGGCTCCGTCACGAATTATTCCAGCTTGTTCTTGAGCTTTACCTGGAAGATAGCCGGGTGTATCTACTAGCAGGACAATTGGAATATTGAAGGCATCACAGAACCTGATAAACCTGGCTTGCTTACAAGAGCTGTCCACGCTCATACAGCCAGCACGTACCAGCGGTTGATTAGCAACAACACCAACGACATGACCATCCAATCGAGCAAAGCCAACTATTATCTCACCGGCAAACTCGGGTTTGACCTCAAGGAAGTCACCACTATCCACAATTTCCTTGATTACTTTATGCATATCGTATCCCACAGTTGGCTGGACAGGCACTATCTCGCTCAGGGCATCGGTAAATCTTTCCGGGTCATCACCAGTATCCTTTCTCTCTGGTCGTTCTCTCCAGTTTGAGGGCAGAAACGATAATAATCGTCTTATCCCCTCCATGCATTCCTTCTCGCTCTTTACCCTGAAATCGGCAACACCGGTAATTTGGCAATGGACCTTAGCTCCACCGAGCTCCTCCATGCTGACTTCTTCACCCATCACCGACTTAATGACTCGGGGACCGGTGATAAACATGCGTGATAGACCATCTACCATAAAGATAAAATCAGTCAGTGCCGGGGAATAGACAGAGCCTCCAGTACAATTGCCCAAAATAGCTGAGATTTGAGGTATTGCTCCCGAGCACCGAGTGTTAATAAAGAATACCGCCCCGCCGTGTTTTTCATCGCTCACTCGATATGGGTCGTCACTCCCTGCCAGCTCCGGTCTTATCACCCTGGCTCCTGGGGAATCATTCAGACCAATGAGCGGAACGCCCATATCCAGAGCCATTTCGTGTATTTTATATAGCTTCCTGCCATGTATGTAGCCTTGAGAGCCGCCAAACACGGTAGCATCCTGAGCAAAAACACAAACCGTTCGTCCATCTATTGTTCCGTGTCCGATTACGATGCCATCCCCTGGCGCACCAATTTTGTATTTCACCAGCATGTTAAACTCTCTAAAGCTGCCTGGGTCGAGGAGCAGGTCTATGCGCTCACGGGCTGTAAGCTTACCCTTCTCATGCTCCTTAGCTATTTTCTGCTCACCACCCCCCAATGCGGCTGTTGCCTTGGTTTCACGAAGCCTTTTAATACGCTCTTCCATCTTCACTCTCCTCCAGATTAGAAATCAGGATTTTATTTCGATGCACTTATTCCGGAGCACGGAATCTATTTGCTGACCAGCGCCATTTTAACAGGTTTGTGGTTATTTCCAAGCTATTGTGGGCTCTATTATAGATTCTGCGGGAAAAAATTTTGGTAGCATGTCCAAGAGCTGACATTTCTCCGGAACTTTCCCTGACAGGGGCTATCCTCGGACTTTATGATGATTTGTCTTCGAAAGTTTGTCAATATGTTCCACCCTGGGTGTCCTGTTGAATTCTAGCTTGGTTCCATTAAGACAGACTTCCTCCAGGAGCCTAGCAACTCTCTCGGCGCCTTCATCACTCCACCTCGCGCCTAGCTCAGTTCAGTAGATTTTCGTCATGATTATAGTTGCCATGGTCAAAGAAAAGCTTAGGGAACGAGGACTTGTCTACCTACAACTCTGGCATGTTCCAGATTGTCTATAGCATCATTAGCCTCTTCAAGCCGCATGGTCTTTGTAACCATAGATTTAACCTTGCTCTTCTCAGCCATGTCCATTATACCGATGAAATCAGCCTGATTGCCAAGCCAGCTCCCAACAAATTGGATCTCATTGAAAACTACAAGGGGACTAGGATACTTTAGTTCACCTCCATGTAACCCAACCATAATATACTTACCATGTTTAGTTAAAGCAAATGGGTAGACTGATAATGTTCTCTCGGAATTGTTGAAATCAATAACGGCATCAGTGCCCTTACCATCAGTCAACCTTTTTATTTCCTCAGTTACTTTGTCACTTCTCCCGTCAATAACATGATCAGCCCCGGCCCTTTTAGCAACTTCTAAAGCTTCTTCTCTAACATCAACTCCTATTATCGTGGCTCCCGAAGTAGCCTTAGCTATTTGAATAGCCATGATTCCAAGCCCCCCACCAGCACCTATTACAGTGAGCACCTCCGAAGGATCCAAGTTAGCCTTTTTTACTGCCTTATATGGGGTTATTCCAGCGCAAGCTAAGGGAGCAGCTTCTACCGGAGACAAGTTTCTTATTCTGAATAGATACTTATAATGAGGTACTTTAACGTATTCTGCGAAACCGCCATCTGCGTGAACTCCGAGTTGCTTCGGGTTATCACACATATTCTCCTCCCCTATTTTGCAATAATAACATGTGCCATCACCTATCCACGGGTTTATAACAACTGCGTCGCCTTTGCTGAACCCTTGAACTTCATCTCCAACTTCCTCGATTACTCCAGCTATTTCATGGCCTAACGTCACAGGAAGCATAATTCCAAGATCCTTTAATCTTATATTACCGACATATCCACTCCTTATATGCACGTCGCTATGACATACTCCAGCTGCTTGTGTCTTCACCAGAACTTCGAAGTTTTTAACTTTTGGAACTTCAACCTCTGTTAGCTCCAATTTTCCTATCTCTACTAATCTCATAGCTCTCATAATCGTTCCCCCTACACGCACACGAATTTTGTAACAGTTTAGCTTTTCCAGAATCTTATCATTGGCTTTCCAACAATTCAATTATACCCCCAAGGAGCCTCAACTAGAATATATCTGTGCCAATAGCTAATAGTTGCCCAGCTTGTTGCCTACTGAGGTTGCTCCTAGATGGGGCTAACAACTATAAGGTCGTTGGTTCAAATCCAACCCCCGCCACCAAGAAACTAAGCAGGCAGGATGACTTTCAGAGTCATCCTGCCTTTTTGCAGGTGCCTAACGCGCAACGAGGAAATGCACGATACCTACCAAAGTTATGCCCCGTTTGCCAATGCAACGGTTGGGGGCTTGAGGCGGACTTAAAGCACGAATAGAGCCACGGCGGGATTTAACAACCTTAATAAGCTACCTGGCAATCTTAGCTCTTTGCCTTTCGGTTGTTGATTTTGCCCTTTACGGTTATTATACTGCAGTTCACATCATCACCCCTCGTTTGCCCGACGATGGGCTCATTGCTGGTTGTGTCCAAACCAACTGACTTTGCTAATGCTGCAGTCATGTATTGGTTCAGGCTAACTCCCTCAACAGCTGCTCTATCAGATAAGAGTCTATGCAGAGATGGAGGAATTCTTAAACTGATTTGTCCACTATGTTTGTGTGGTATTGGCTCGGGTATCTTAAGCCCTCTTTCTAAGTTGGACTTTATCCAGTCTCTCTTAACCTCTTCAATTTCTGCGATAGCTTCCTCTGGAGTATCACCATGTATCAAACAGTGCGGGAGTTCTGCAATTCTAGCAACCCAGTATGGCCCCTTTCCATCATTCCACATTTCAACAATAATATTGTAAGGCAAGTTGGCATAATACTCTAAATCTTTTTTTATATTTTTTATAGCCATTGTAATTTCCAATCTTAAATTGTTACCGATGAGGATGTACAGCTTTATGAACTATCTATCTATATCCAGCAACTCTTTAACGTAACACGATTTAACAGGGTTTCCTCTCTTGTAAGGCATTGTATGAACACCTATAATAGCCTTCGGGTGTTTACTTCCCTCTTCAATATACCCATAGGTTTTTATCACTGCCTCAAAATCCTCCAATGGTACATTTCTTATATTCCTCCGAACCTTGTCCAGTAGCTTTTGCTTTCGCGACATCGTGTGTAACCCCCCTAAACATGATTGCCCTCCTTTCGCCTCCTTGCGAATTATGGTATCATATTTGATACCATCTGTCAAGAGGTGGTCAAGTAATTGCTAAGCCATTTCAGGAATGCTTTGAATCTTAACCCTTCGCCCTTCGGCGTCTTCTGAGCCAGATTACCAAAGGCGGAATTGAGTTTATCCCTTAGCGCTTCAAGTTGGCGGGAGGACGGCGCATTAGGGCAGGATGTTAAATCAATTTTGACCGGCGCCTTACTAAGTGAACGGCGACAAATATGGCAGCCATTATAGCCACGAAGCCAATGACGATCCAGGCGGAATACTCAGGTTTCACGTCCTTTAGCCCGAGCCTGGCTAAAGTCCCCAGGAGAATTAATGTTCCATCATAGACAATCGAAGAAAGTACGATGGCCAGCACCAGCTGATAGTAACGGACACGCACTGTGCCAGCAGCCACCGATGATACCTGCATCAAACCCGGCGTCAATCTGGCAGCAGCTATCACCGGTATGGTCCATCTACCCAGCTTATTCTGAAATTGCTCAAGATTACGCCGCAAGAATTTTGAACGTTTACCGACCCAGTCTACGAATCTTGGGCCCAGCAGCCGACTTACCCGGTAAATAATGCCCGTTCCCAGCAGTCTGCCACCCAATAGCATCATAATGATAAGGAGCACCGGCAATGGAAGGCCCCCATTTTATAGGTAGTGAAAAACAGAATGGTGTCAAGTAAGAACGGAAGGAATACCAATGTCGGGCGATACGGTTAAGAAGAATATGGCTGCCAGTCCCCCTGGATTATCAACGCTTATGGAAGCAGCTAATGTGGAAAGTGCTCCGTTTATCCAGTCAATCATAGTACGACTCAGGCTATTGTTGCACAAAATGTAGGAATGTAGGTAGGGACAGTGCCCAATTTTAACTCAATTAAATTGCCTCGATAGGCTGTAGCTCCACGCTCAGGACGTGCCGAGCTCCGCATGATAAAATGTTGTTACACGGACTCATACTGGTATACCACTTACGGAGACAACTAATGCTAAAAGGTGAGCCGCCTCGGTTTGTCCTAATATTGTGGCCCGTTGTGGACAGACTTTTGAGAGTAATCCATCACATCAGGTCCCTGAAAGCCGATGGTAGCGGCATCATTCGCTTCAACCTTTGCCACTACAAAGGCCCCACCAAAGTACTAAATGACGGCTCTAAAGTGAAAACTGGAGATACAATCATGGAGCTTCATTTGAACAACGCATGGTTTAAAAGAAGACGCAAGCTGAATCTCAGAGCCTCACAATCGCCCCGGGAATTCCTTGGTTGCTTCGCACAGGACCTCCACTTTCTAGCTCAGCAAATAGCCAGCGGGATGTTTGGCAATATTACAGCGCTCCACGGCAGCACCCTCCTTCATACTGGGGCAAAACGACTGGGATTCCAAGTTGATGAACTACCCGACAGCTTGTGGAAGAAAGGGGCCGGCTTCTATATGGCCGGGTTAATGCAAGTCTATCATTTGCGGGGAGACGAAGTGTCTGGACTCAAAGAAAAGCCTTGGGAGCTTAAAGAAGTCTGGCTTTCCAGGGCGGCACTTTTGACCAGGTACGGCCCAAAAAATCTGTGAGTTCGCTCGTATGCCGAAACCGGGCTTGCTAGACTGAAGGCTCTCCTTCTAACTCAAAAAGCTCAGGTATGGTGACAAAATCAAAACCCCGCTCCTTGAGGGTCTCAATGACGAAGGGCAGAGCTTGGAGCATCTGGCTGCGGTCATAGCTTGGTCTGCTATCGCGACCATCATGCAGGACAATTACGCTCCCTGGCTTTGCCCGCTGAACAACAGTCTGTCCAATCTCCTCGCCTGACTTATTTGCCTTCCAGTCACCGATCATGTTGTCCCAGGTAACTACCGTGTACCCGAGGTGGCGAACAGTTCGCATCAGCCAGGGGGTACGGAAGCCGTAGGGAGGACGAAAAAGCTTTGGCTCAAATCCCGTACACTCATAGATTGCCTGATGAGCCAGCTCAATGTCACGAGCAACTGCCTTGCCCCGTCTCAGGCAGAGTGACTTGTGGTGATGGTAGGAGTGATTTCCAATCACATTTCCTGCTGCCACTATCCGCCGGCAGACCTCAGGATAGCGCCGAGCGTTTTGCCCAATGACAAAGAAGGTCGCTTTTATTTTATATTGCTCCAATATGCCGAGAACTTGGGAAGTATACGGTTCGTTTGGGCCGTCATCAAAAGTCAGCGCAATCCGAGAATGGTTCCGGTTGCCATTAGACCACACCTTGCCATAGAACCGGGAGCGAGGGTTGATCCCGTGGTAGGCAAACAGTGTACTCAGAACACCAATATCAAAAACGTAAATGAACCTTCCCACTGCCTCAATCACGGGGCTGATATGCAACCAAAGTAAGCCGAAGAGAATGGCAACATGCCACAAGGATGCTCTCACTCTTTGCGAGGAAAAACTGGCAACCACTTTTTGCCACGCCTTGGCCGGCCAGTCTTCCAGCTCTTCGGAAATTGGTTCATACCAGAAAAGGACCGAGAAGTAGTCCGCAATCCAGTTCCAGTATTGAGTCACCACACCCATCCTCTTCAAGCGACGAGCCGAGGTAAGGACAAAGAGCCTGGGGATAATGACTCCCTTACCAACCCTCTTCAGTCTCAAGGAAAGTTCGTACTCCTCGCCATAAAACCTGATGCTGGTATCAAATCCACCTACTTTCAACAGCGCTGAGCGTTGTACGGCGAAGTTACACCCCCATATAGCACCACCTTTATTAAAAGCTTTACGAAAAAGCTGGTCTAGGATAATGCTGATGAAATTACTAGCGTAAGTGGCAATCCTGGCAATGCTGCCGGCATCGAAGTACGCATAGGGTCCGCTTACCGCCACCGTCTCTGGTTCTTGGACAAAGCGCGACACTATGGTTGAAAGCCAGCAAGTTGGTGCCTGAGTATCGGCATCGATGAAGGCGATAATCTCTCCTGTTGTTGATTCGACGCCCTTTTGCCGAGCGCACGCAGGACTTAGCTTACTTTCATAGACAACCTTTGCTCCCCAATCGAGAGCTATCTTGGCAGTATTGTCCGTGCTGGCATTATCAACCACGATGACCTCATACTCCGCGTCGTAGTCCTGCTTTCTTATAGACTCCAAACACAAAGGCAGATATTCTTCCTCATTATAAGCCGGTATGACTACCGATACAGATGGTAGCCCTTTAGAACTAGCTTTTGATACCTGCACTGCGTTACCCTCACCCGTGACTTGTCAATTCAGAACGAGTCAGACTAATTATACCACCTCTTTAGCTCTTTGCCCTTCGGCGTTTTCTAAGCCAGATGACCAAAGGCGGAATCCAGACCCAGCAGAAAACGCCAGGCCGAAGGTGATCAAGGAGGCACTGGGACACCCTAGCGTTGCCTTCACTATGGACATGTATTCGCATGTAATAGAGGGGATGCAGGAAGATGCGATAGCTCTGCTGGACAATTCCTGGTTCCTGTTTAGATAGCAGCTCTTCCGAAATAAATTAATACGATGACTATGATGAGCAAAAACCAGTATAAAGCAGGGACCGGCCCCCACCATGGTTTGTGCCACCAGATTTTTCCTTTGCGGAAGTTTTTAATCCCATAATGTGGATTTAAAACAAACCACAAGAAGTCTTCTAGAAAAACCATGCCTACATAAAAGCCAAGCAGCAGACTTTCTAACCGCCAACTCCACGGAACAAAAAACAACGGCAGATGAACTAAGGCAATCAGGAACAGCGTCATAAAAAAATGGTAGCCGGTTATCGGGCGTCCACCCGCCATCTTGACAAGCCATCCTTTTTCTATACGCCAGCCAGGTAGCTTTGCTGCCCAACCATCCTTACCCTCGATTTGGATTTCCCAGAAGGCAAGTAGAAAGGCCAGGAAAACCATAAAAGCAAGTAATCCTATAATCATTACTCTCCTCTTCCGTATTTTGTGGCTAGTTTACCATTTTCCAATCCGTTTTAGATGAAATGAGTTACAAGACAAGAATGATCGGAACTTGGTAGTGTTGAGTTTATGCTGCCCTTACCTAATAATTCAAATGTCGAGCCTTGAGTTTTTATGCAATTCGGCAAATTGCATAAAAGTCAGGGGCGCGGCAGATTACTTCATAGCTGTGACTGAGCTAATTCAAGGGCTAGATACCCAGGCTCAAAGGATGATATATTCTAGACGGCAAGAGCGATGAAGTATAAATATCCTCTCATCACAATTCGAAATGAGAAATCCTGGTTTAAGACCATTAAACATGTCAGATTTACGGGCACTTACTAAAAAACAGGAGGCAGAATGAAAATGGCAACAAAAGGGCTGAGGAC